>WBZO01001353.1_pt1 | contig 38849 bp, 30 predicted proteins | sample 5204261 | NCBI WGS metagenome assembly WBZO01 (sample SAMN12412400, study PRJNA552823) | activated sludge metagenome | isolation source: activated sludge from anammox sidestream of wastewater treatment plant... | place: USA: North Carolina | collected 2017-09
CACCTGCTTGCAGTCTGGCGGACTGCCCTTGGAAGGCCGGGTGGCCTGGATGACCGTGAGGAGCCTGTCCGTTACCGCACAGCCCTGCTGGGGTTGGCTGTCTGTTTCGTGCTCCTGGTGGCTGCCGGAACCAGCCTGGGATCCTCTCCGGGAATGATGACTGTCTTCTTCATCATGTTTTTTCTCTATGCCCTGGCGATCGGCAGGATGCGCGCTGAGCTTGGCCCGCCGGCGCATGATCTGCACAACTGCGGGCCTGACAAGCTGCTGGTCAACTTCTATGGAACCCGGGGGCTGGATTCCCACCAGCATGCCACACTCTCCCTGTTCTTCTGGTTCAATCGGGCCTATCGGGCCCATTTCTCAGCCCATGGCATGGAGGCCTACAAGATCGCCCAGATTTCACGCATGACTTCGCGGGCCATGACCGGCGCCATGGTCATCGCCATCCTGGTCGGCCTCTTATCCGCTTTCTGGGGAACCCTGCACAACATCTTCGTGTATGGATACAGCGGCAGGCTGGTGGGAGATGCTTATTCCAGCGAGGCCTGGAACCAGATGGCCGCCAATGTCTCCCTGCCGCAGGCTCCCAGAGTCGCCGCCACCCTGGCGACCACCGCGGGATTTTTCGTGACTCTCCTTCTCGGGGCTTTGCGAATGAAATTCACCTGGTGGCTATGGCATCCGGTCGGTTATGCCACCTGTTCCTCCTGGTCCATGGAAAAGCTCTGGTTCTGCATCTTCACTGCCTGGCTCATCAAACTGCTCATCACACGTTATGGCGGGGCGCGCATTTACAGAAAATCCCTGCCATTTTTTATCGGCCTGGTCCTGGGTGAATTTATCATTGGAAATATGTGGAGCATCATTGGTGGAATTATGGGTATACCGGTTTACCGGATTTGGGGTTAGAGTAGACCCCGCCTTCCTGCAGGGCTGAATCCGGAGGGTTTATCCAGGCATCCATGTTGCCCGGGTGATGAATTGATCACCCCCTGTATCGTGCAGAAAAAACCTGGAGGCTGACGAGTGGGCAAAGCAGGCTGGTTTCTCATCTCAGTGGGTTTGATCACCCTGACAGTCCTGGTCTGCGCCTGGCTGGGGCGCCCCATTCCACTCGATATCACCTTTAAACAGGATACTTCCGGTGATGACCTCGACCTCGAGCGAATCCACGAAACCATCACACACCTCAGCTCCGGACCTTCCCGCCTTTCAGGATCTCCAGGAGCCGATGAGGCCGCGGCCTACATACAGCAACGGCTGGCTGCTTCCGGCATTTCGGAAATCGAAACCGATACCTTTTCAGTAGCGGTCCCCCAGGTCGATTTTGCCACACTCGAAGCCACGACCAGCCAGGGCAGGCTTTCCATTCCCATCTATCCCCTCTGGCCGAATCTGGCCAGAACCTCACAAACCCCTCCCTCCGGAATTTCTGGCGCGCTGGTGGATGCCGGAGGTGGCACCGATTCCGAGCTGAAAGGAAAAAAGATCCAGGACTCGATCGTGATCATGGACTGGGGCTCGAATCTTGAATGGCTGAACATTCCCGAATTTGGAGGCAAAGCGGTTCTGTTCCGCGATAATCCCCAAGGCACCGGTTACACAGCCCGAAACAAAATTGTCACAGTCCCCGCAGATTTCCCGCGTTATTTTGTCCGCCAGCAGCACCTTGCCGTGCTCGATCAGATTCTGGCTGACCCTCAGGCCCGCGTGACCATCCGATGCCGGATGGGGTGGCGCCGAGCGGATGCCCGCAACATCCTCGCGCATCTGCCGGATACTCCGTTATCCGGAAAGGAGGATGACCCGGATTCCGCCCCAATCATCCTTCATGCGTACTATGACAGCATCAGCCTGGTTCCTCAGCTTTCACCTGGTGCAGAACAGGCTTGCGGGGTCGCTGCCCTGCTGGAGCTGGCAGATTACTTCGCCACCCATCCGCCCGTATCGGAGCGTCCGGTCTATCTTCTCTTCACCGGCGGGCATGGACAGGCACTGGCTGGCATCACTCGCTTCACTCGCAGATTGAAGGATGGGCTGCAAAAGGGCTGGCCTGCTGAGGATCAGAACACCCTGGCAGCCGGAATGGGACGCCCGGGGCTGTTTGTCGGTCTCGACCTGTCTTCCCGCACCGATCGATTCGGCTGGTTCTGTGTGGGCCGGTTCCGTGGATACTACGAGCACCTCCTCCGGCCGAGATTCAGCATGCTCGGCCTGAAACTCAGTGAATATGCTTCCCAGCTTTCAAAGGATCTGGATCCCACCCGGGAATTGTCCTGCTTTGTGGATGGCATCAACCTCACCCTGGGGCGCGGATGGTGGACTTATTTTCCATACCAGTCGCCATTCGAAAGCGAATTGCCGGTTCTGGCTGGAATGCCGGCCATCACCCTCGCCAGTGTGAATGATGACCGGCGTTATGTAGACACTCCTGGAGATACCCCCGATCGATTCGATAAGGAACGTTTCAAGAAACAGATCCTGTATGAGCCGGGGCGAAGGGTGGGCCTGCTGAAAATTGTGCAGGCCCTGGTGAACTGGAAAGGCCCCTTTGTCAATGCGCAGCTTCTGGACAAATGGTCCCGCCTCTCCGGACGTGTGGTCTGGCTCGAACCAAAGACCAATTACACACCCGATGAACCTCTGGCGGATTCCCTGGTCGTTCTGAAGTCCCAGCGTGGTGACAAATACCTGATGGGGACCCGAGGTGTTCCAGCTGTATTGACCGATGACAAAGGCGCTTACGAATTCGATGGAGCCATCGATATCACCGGCAATTCCCTGTTCAATGAGTGCCTTGTCGAGGCCTATGGGATTGCCGATGACCACTTCATTCAAGCCAACCCGGCAGCCTGGGCCGAGCTCGAACGCGCACGCTCCCAGAGAGGCAGGCTTCCCGCGCCGCTGGAACCGGATGGCTCCGTGGTCTTCGCACAGGATATGGCCCGGCCCCTGGATTTTCCGAACAAGGTCGCCTTCATCAAGCAGGACCAGAGCCTGAATCTGGTGACTTTCCCCTGCCGTGCCCTGACTTTGTATGGCCTCACAGAGCCACGCGGATTCATTCCACTCAAACAGGTGGTTCTTCTGGAAGCCGGAACAGACAGCCCCCCATTCCAGTTCGGCCAGAGCACCAGTGATTTTACCATCGGCCTGGTTGAAGAAAACTGTGTCAGCCTCTGGGCGGATCCCTCGATGAATGTGCGCATCACCTTTGGTCTTGGATTTCAGGGGAAACGCCTGGTGCTGACCAACAGCAGCCCGGAAAAGCCTTTTGGAGAGGGATTCCTTTTCGACCGGATCAGCACCATCCCCTCCATGGTTCTTCAGGGAGCCAGGGATATGTGGAATCTGGATTCACTGCGCATAGAGAAGCTCGAAGCCCATGGTGTCCAGAATCCACGCATCCGGAAGCTGCATGAAGAATCGCGCCAGTACCTCGACAAAGCCGGGCAGGCCCTCGAGTCTCTCGATTACCTGGAATACCGATCCAGCAGCGAACGCGGCTGGGCGCTTGAAAGCAAAGCCTACAGCGAACTTTATACCATCACCAACAACATGATCCGCGGTGTGCTGTTCTACCTGGCATTGCTGGTTCCATTTGCTTATTGCTTCGAACGCCTGCTGTTTGCGGCCGCAACCATCCGCGGGCGCATCCTCGGAATGATGGCTGTCTTCGCAATCAGTTTTCTCGGGCTGGTGATGGTGCATCCGGCATTCCGTTTCGCCAAAACACCTCTGGTGGTGCTTCTGGCCTTCCTGATTCTCTCCCTGGCGGTTGCGGTCATCGCCCTGATCATGGGCAAATTCGACCGCCTGCTGCTTCAGCAGAAAATGATGGCGGTGGGGATTCATGAAGACAGCGCGAACCTTGGAGGCACCATCGCGCGCGCCATCGATCTGGGCATATCGAACATCCGGCGCCGCCCCCAGAGGTGCTTCCTGACTGCCGCAACCATTGTTCTGATCACATTCACCCTGCTGTCATTCACTTCGCTCGTCCCGGAAACCAGCATCTCGATTCTGCAGCACCCCAAAGGCGAACCTGTTTACCGAGGACTTCTGGCACGGGATCGTGGCTGGATGCCCATCCCGCTGCCGCTGTATCAATCCCTGAAGCGAACCTTTGGGAGTGAAGAGGGAGCAGGCTCGGAGATCACACCGAGCACCCGATCCGACCTGGCCCATGCAGGCTCTGTGGTGGCGGGGCGGGCCTGGTTCTTCTCGGATACTCTTGGAAACCTTTCCCAGATCGATCTCTCCCCGGCCGCCTCCAGCCAGGCTGCATCCCTGCCTGAAAGCGCCTCACCAACCGGCTTTTTCACCTCTGTCGCCCTGCTGGGCATGGAACCCACCGAACCCAGGGTCAGCGGAATCGATTCCGCCCTGGTGGCCGGTTCCTGGTTCAGCCAGGAGGACCAGATGGGAATTATCCTCCCGCTGCATATCGCAAAATTCCTCGGGTATGGGCCGCAGGATATCGGCAAGGGGGTGCTGGTGTATGGCGAGAACCTTCCCCTCATCGGACTGCTCGATTCAGCGAAAGTGGACAAGATTATCGATATCGATGGCGAGCCGATCATGCCGGTCAACTTCTCGCTCCAGACACTGATGAGGGCCAACCGGACCGAGCAGGTCGTTCCCGACACGCTCGAAGATTATGTGCATTATTCCAGCGACCAGGTCGCCATTGTTCCGCTCAAGATGGCCCTCCGCCTGGGAGCCTCCTTCCGCAGCATCGGCATCCGTGTCGGCCCTGGGATGGATGTGAGGAAGGAAGCCGAGGGATATGCCCGCCGTTCCAACCAGACCATCCTCGCTTCCGATGGCGAGACCGTAAACCTGTATGCCTCTCTCGACCGGAGCCGTGTCAATGCCGCCGCTGAAATTATTGTCCCGGTCCTGCTGGCCTTCCTGATGGTTCTGGGAACCATGCTCGGTTCAGTCTATGAACGGAGAAGCGAGATTTTCATTTATAACTCAGTCGGCCTTTCCCCGACTCATGTCTCCATGCTGTTCCTGGCGGAATCGGCTGTTTATGCCATTCTTGGCGCCAGCCTGGGATATCTCCTGGGGCAGATCGTCTCACGACTGTTGTTCGTTTCCGGCCTGCTGGAAGGGCTGACTCTCAATTACTCCGCCGGTTCGACCGTTTTCGTGACCGGGCTGACCATGTTCATTGTCCTTCTCTCCACCCTGTTCCCGATGCGCCAGGCTTTTCTCGCAGCGGTTCCCGAAACCAAAGAAGCGAACCCGGAAGGCGAGGAGGAGAGCGGAGAGCGGCTGAGCATCTTCCTCCCCTTTGTGACCGACCGCCAGAGTGTGGAGGCCATGCAGGCATACATGCTGGAATTCCTGGAAGGGGTCCAGGGTGTTTCGGTCGGACAGCTGGCGGTGGAAGATCTCCAGGTGGGTGCCCTCGAAGAGGAAGGCCTCAGCAGCCCGGTCCTGAAATTCCGCGCCTGGCTGGCTCCCTTCGATCTCGGGATCAGCCATGATGCCGTGCTGAGTGTCCGCTTTCGCCCGGACCGTGGGGTGTTCCAGTATCACCTGACCGCCCGCAGGCACTCCGGAGATCAGCAGAACTGGAAGCGCCTCACTCCGCGTTTTATCGGCAGCCTTCGAAAGCAGCTGCTCATGTGGCGCATCCTCTCACGCCAGGAGCACAGCCAGTATGCCGAACGCGGAGAGCGTTTATTCTCAGGAAATGTGAGCAGCGAGTGTGGATGACAGCCGCCCCATGAAAGAAGAACTCGAGATCCCTTCCGCCCTGGAACCCTCCGACCAGGATGCGCTCGAAAGAGGACCCTATGTCGATGGGTTTACCGGGAAAACCATCCTGGGCGCCTTATTCGTCGCCTTTATCATGATGCCCGGATCGATTTACCTCGGGCTGGTCGCCGGGCAGTCCCTCGGACCCGCTGCCGAATGGGTCACGATCATCCTCTTCGCCGAGCTTTCACGGCGCAGCTTCACTCAGCTCAAACGGCAGGAAATATTCATCCTGTTTTATGTCGCATCGAGCCTGGCCGCAGTCGCTCTCGCGCACCTGGCTCTGGCGGGAGGGCCTTTCGCCGGCACCATCTGGAACCAGTACCTGGTCCAGTCCCCGCAAACCCAATCCATCGCGGACCGAATTCCTGACTGGGTGGTTCCCCCTGCCGGCTCACCCGCCATCCAGCGGCGCAACCTCGCGGACCCCGGCTGGTGGTGGAGTGCTTCCCGCGGGATCCTTTCGCCGGTCCTGCTGATCGTCGTCGGCCAGATATTCGGGCGGATGATGTGGCTGGGAATGGGGTATCTGCTGTTCCGGCTGACCTCGGATGTCGAAAGGCTCCCCTTCCCCCTGGCCCCCATCGCAGCCGAAGGAGCGACCGCCCTGGCTGAATCCACCGACCGGGATGAAGGCTTCCTGGCCCGCCGGAAAAAGAACTGGCGCTGGAATGTCTTCAGCTTCGGCGCCTGCCTCGGAATTGTATTCGGCATTGTCTATGTCTTTCTCCCGGTCAGCACCGGCCTGTTCATGGCCAAGCCGATCATGCTTCTTCCAATTCCCTTTATCGACTTCACCAATCGCATCGAAGGCCTGCTGCCGGCCAGCCTGGTGTCGGTCAGTTTCGATGCCGCACTGTTCCTTGCCGGCATGATCCTCCCCTTCCCCCTGGTGATGGGAACCTTCGCAGCGATTCTGCTGACCAGTGTTTTCGGAAATCCCATCCTGCAGCACCTGGGTGTTTTCAAACACTGGCGGCCTGGAAATGGATTGCTGGTCAACCAGATGATCCTGAGTTTCGATTTCTGGATGAGTGTCTCGCTTGGATTTGCCGCCGCAGTCGCCATTATCGGGCTTTACAGCATCGCCAAAATCCTGCTGGCAGGAAGGAAAGCCTCCGAGGTGGCCGTTGCCCCCCCTGCCTGGGTGAATGACCCCGGAGAACCTCCTTACCGCACACCCAGCCATGAACGAGGTGATTTCCCGGTGGTCCTGTGCATCCTGGGCTTTGTCATCTCGATATCCGTCTACATCTGGATCTGCCACCTCCTTGTGCCCGATTTCCCTGTCTGGATCATCGTCGTTTTTGGATTCATCTGGACCCCGATTCAGTCCTATGTCTCCGCACGCCTGGTCGGCATGACCGGAACCGGAATCTCCACACCTTTCCTCAAGGAGACTGTTTTCATTTTGAGCGGCTACAAGGGGGTGGATATCTGGTTCGCGCCGATTCCGCTGGCGGATTATGGGGGTGTGGCGCAACGGTTCCGGGAGCTCGAGCTCACCCGCACCCGCTTTGTTTCCATTGTCAAAGCCGAAGCGCTGATGCTGCCGATCAGCCTGGTCTCCAGCTTTCTTTTCTGGTGGCTGTTCTGGAGCATGAACCAGGTTCCTTCGGAGACCTTTCCATTCGCCACACGGACCTGGCCGGTTGCAGCCCGCCAGACCTACCTGATCCTGACCGCCAACAGCTCGGAGCAGCCATTGCTTCTTCAGGCGCTGAAGCTGCCTGTCATTCTTTCCTCACTCGGCATCGGGATGGGGGTCTATATGCTGCTGGCTCTGCTGGGGCTGCCGGTGACATTTTTCTATGGCCTGATCGGAGGAGTCGGTGCTCCGCTGCATGCCGGGCTTCCCCTGTTTGCCGGAGCGCTTCTGGGGAGGTTTTATTTCCGCCGCAAGTTCGGTGAGGAAAAATGGAACCGTTATATCCCGGTCGTGGCGGCAGGGTTTGCCTGTGGGATGGGACTCTCCGGGATGCTGGCGGTGGCTGCGGCGATCATCTCCCAGTGCACCCGCGAGCTGCCCTTCTGATTCTTTTTATAGGACGGATGAAATGGGTGTCAGGAAGGCTGCCCCTCTCTGTTGAAAACCATATTGCCTTCGTAAAAGGTCATGTCCACCCGGAGGTCTGAGATTTCCTGACTGGAGACCCGGGCCGGATCCCCCGACAGGACCACCAGATCGGCTGAGGCTCCGTCAGCCAGAAGTCCCTTTTTGCAAGGCTCGGCAGCTGTGTGTGAGAAACGGCTGCACAAAGCTTCCAGGCCTTCAACGAGCGTCAATCCCATTCCTTTTTGAGCTGGGTCGGTGGCCACTTGAAGGGCTTTGAGCGGTGACCAGCCCCCGAGAGGCTCCATCGAACTGAACCGGAGCGCCGCACCCGCCTGCTTCCAGGCATTCAGGGGATGAGCGCGATTCCAACGGTTGCCCCAGTAGGTCTTTCCAGCATCGCTTTCGGTGACTTTCTTGATGGGATTGCAGCACAGGCCCAGGCGGCACTTCGGGATTCCCTGCAGATCCTCCTCTGAAACCAGGTCTCCCCCGGCAATCAGGGCAGTGTGCATCCCACACCCGAATCCTGTTTTCTGGAGAGTTTCGATTACTGTCCGGCAGGCCGCATCCCCGGAAGCATGGAACAGCACATCCCAGCCACTTGCCAGGCACCACCTCGCCAGATCCTCGAGTTCCTCTCCAGGTGTGATCTGAATGCCATGCAGATCCCAGTTCACCACATAAGGCTCGAGCATCCAGGCGGTTCGTGACAGCAGTGTTCCATCCACTGCAGCCCATAAAGCCCCGATCGAAAATCCGGATACTCCTGATCCGGTCTTCCAGCCCCGCTCTGCACACAATTCCCGGTCGTGGTTATGGACATGAAGTGTGAGGTCAAAATCCAGGCCCAGGGGTTTGTCGATCCGGGTCAAGAGTTCGATTTCCCCCTGCAGGGCCAGAGTCGATGCCGCAGTCACACCCACCGAATGGTAATATCGCACAATGTCCCGCAAGGCGTTTTCCAGAACATCCGTTTCCGGTCTGGGAAGGAATGGCCGAACCAGATCCACCGCACTTTCTTTCAGGATTCCTGTGGCGGCTCCGGTAGTCGAATCACGCTCGATTTCTCCGCCCGGTGGGTTGGTGGTGTCCCGCCGAATTCCGATCTGCTCCAGTGCCATTGAATTTGTCCAGGCCACACGGCCATCGGAGCTCAGCAGGAAAACGGGATGATGCGGTGATACCAGGTCGAGATCGGCGCGATGCGGAAAACGCTGCCATCCCCAGTGGCTTTTATTCCAGCCATACCCGGCAATCCATTCTCCCCGTTCTGACCGGCGTGTGGCCTGCTCGATCATGGCGAAAATTTCCGGCACATTCAGCAGGCCTGATAAATCGAGAAAGACCTTCGCTCCGATCTCATGGCTCAGAATCGTCAGGTTATCGACAAATGATGGGAGGACCGCACGCCCATGAAGGTCTATTTCCAGATCCGGAGACGGCAATGCCTCACGGGCTTCCGCCGCTGTTCCGATGCGCAGAATCCGGCCTTCACGGATCGCCAGAGCTTCGGCCCGGGCCTCCTGTCCATCCATGGGATAGATCATGCCGTTATGGAGAAGAACGGACTCGCTCATGCTCTCTCACCTGTGGAGAATCGACCGATGATTTCCGGAAGAAACGGCGTAAAAGGATCTGGCTGAGATGCCTGAATCATTGCCAGTCAAGCAGAGGGGAACTCGCAGTCGCATAGAGTTTTTTCGGAATACGCCCCGACAGGAAAGCCTGGCGCCCCGCAACCGCGGCAGCCTTCATGGCTCGGGCCATCCGAATCGGATCCTTCGCCCCGGCAATCCCTGTATTCAGCAGCACCGCCACACACCCCAGCTCAAATGCCTGGCAGACATCGGAGGCAGTTCCGACTCCGGCATCGACCACAATGGGCACCTGGGCGCGCTCGAGAATGATTCGAATGTTGTTCCGGTTCAGAATCCCCTGACCCGAGCCAATCGGTGCCCCGGCCGGCATGACCACCGGAACCCCGATATCCTCCAGCTTTTTCGCAAGCACTGGATCATCCGAGGTGTATGCCATGACATAAAAACCTTCTTTGATCAGCTGCGCAGCGGCTTCAAGTGTCGCCAGGGGATCCGGCAGCAGGGTTTTTTCATCCGCCAGAACCTCGAGCTTGACCTTGTTATGGCCACAGGCTTCACGTGAAATCTGTGCGATGCGGATGGCATCCCGCGCATTGTAGCATCCCGCTGTATTCGGAAGGATTTTATATTTCCCGGGATCCACATGGTTGAGCAGGTGATCTTCCGCATTGAAGTCCACTCTTCGAATCGCCACTGTGACGATCTCGGCCCCGGAAGCCTCGAGGGCACGCTCTGTGGTTTCAAAATCAGGGTATTTTCCGGTCCCGACAAACAACCGCGAATGGATCGTCCAATCCGATAGAACCAGGGGATCCTGGTCCAGGCACTCACTTTTTTCGCTCACAGCTTTTATCTCCTTTTTCATCCTCTTCAGGGATGATTCCGAGGGTCACTCCCGAAATTATCATGCCCCCTCCAGCTCAGCAAGCAACCCATTTTCTTCCCGGAACGGAAACTGTGATGCACACACCTGTTAACATATCCGCCGGATCAGATTCCAAATGGACAGAGATAGAGGAAACGCGAACCAGTGAACATTTCCAGATTGACCTTCAGGCCAAACAGCCCCCCTTCGCTCTCCATCTTCTTTGTGGTTGTCTTTGGATCCTTCCCTAATCCAGCCTGAACACCGGCGCGATCGATGGCATCCTGCAGAGTTCCGATCCGGTCGACCAGCCCCACCGCCAGCCCCTGGCGGCCGGTATAGATGCGGCCTTCAGCCAGGGTCTCGACTCGTTTTCGGATTTCTTCATGTTTAAGCCCCTCTGCAAATAATTTCGAAAGGATTTCTTTATCCTGGGAACTGCTTTTCTTCTCTTCGGCTGCTGTCGTCGAGGAAACCGCCTCAGGCGCGGCAATGGCCCGCGTGGCTGAAGCCACAGAGGATGCGCCTGTGGCTGCAACCACCAGGCTGCCTCCCAGCCCTGGTGATACACTTCCCCAGGCTGGAGAGGGATACAGCATCCCGTCCAGAGAAGCCGTGCCGGACACCTCCGGGATCGCCCCCCCGGGGAGCGGCTCGTTCCATCCACGTGAGAGGGAAACACGATTACGGTCCCGGGACTGGACCACCGCCTCGACAAACTGCTGGTAGTAATCATCGACCACAGATTGAAACATGGCTCGCTCATAACCCTTCATATCCCGCGAATAATCACCGGCGGTTTTGAAAGCCCCTTTTTTAATCGTGTTGAATTCAACCCCCCAGCGTTTGAGCAGATCGGAAAGGTTAATCGCCTGAATATAAACTCCAATGCTGCCGGTCAATGTGCCGGACATGCAATAAATCTCATCCGCAGCGCAGGCGGCATAATACCCCCCGCTGGCTGCAACCGACCCCAGATAGGCAATGACCGGCTTGCCTTTATCGGCCACCTTGCGGGCTGCATCGAATATTTCCTGTGTGGGAGCAATCGCCCCGCCGGGTGAATCAATGTGCATCACAACACCTGCGATCGAGCTGCGATCCGCGCAGTCTTCAAGGGCATCGACCCACTTCTCTGCGTCATAAATCGCTCCGAATATCTCCACCACAGCGATTTTCTTCCGGAACAGGCCCAGTCCATCCTCATCCTCGAAAAGGGATATCACCAGCCAGGCTCCAAGCAGCAGAAAGACCAGAACAAACACACTGATGGAGAAAACCAGGATGCCCGTTCCGGACCGGGAAGAGCGCGGCTGAGGGGCTGGAAGTCTTTGAGGTGAGTGGCTCATAGATCGATTGATTATCCTTATTGAATTTCAGTATCCCGGGGCCTGGTTGGGATTGGCGCTGCTGAACCCGGATGGATTGAATGCATGGGGAAAAACATCCACATCGGTCACCAGCAGCCCGCTCTCGAACCGGGCGGTAAATGTCCCGATTTTCCCTGGCTCGAGAATGGCCGGTTCAACCATGGCCGTCTGGCGTTTCTCCCCGCCACTGAGCCGGATTTTGCCCGAGCGCCCTTTGAGAACGACTTCCACCTGGATGTTGGACATCGGAAGGTTCGATTCATTCACGATCTGCCCGGTCACCAGTGTCCCGCCGGAACGGGTATTGATGCGCGTATTCTGAACCTTCAGATTTCTGTGGGGATTGAGATCATAAGTCCGATCCAGCAACCGTTGTGCCTGATGTTCCTGATTGGACTGGATCTGAACCAGCTGGCGCTCCAGGTTGGCAATCGCGGCTGTCAAACCATCCAGCCGGGCGAGGATCTGTTGCGGCTCCGCCTGTCCAGCGGGCAGAGCTGTTCCTGTGGCGGGAGGGATTTCACCGGTTGTGGCCCGCTCAATCTTGAACCCTGTGACATCGGCAAGGGGGATGTTGTGTGTCCCAACCGCCGATTTCACTGTCAATTGACCATCCTGCAGGGACAGAACTTCCGCCTGGATCGAAAGCCCTCCGGTTCCATAGATCGTATCGGCCTCAGCCGCCGGAGAAACCAGCATCAGGGCCAGAATCGATGCCATCCCGGCCTTGCGAAAGGAGGTCAGACACTGAATCGAAAGACGAATAAGGTTTTTCATGGCATTCATCAAATCTCTTTCTGGAGATTTCTGCGCGCTTCCTCGGTGACCTGGATGGCAAGAGCCAGGGCACGGCGGCCATCCTCGCCTGAGACCACCGGTGGGCGCGATTCGCGAACACAGCGGATAAAATCTCCGAGCTCGGTCGTCAGCGCATCTTCCTCTCGGTCCATGTGCAGCACATAACGGCTCACTCCCGGCATGGGATCTCCCATCATCGGTTTTTCGTTTTCCTCCAGCTTTCGGAACACCGCATATTCCTGTTTCTGGTAATCCAGAGAGATGAAGGTGTTCCGCTGGAAAATCCGGATGCGCCGTTGCGGTTCGATCGCCACACGGCTGGCGGTCAGATTGGCGACACAGCCATCCTCGAAAGTGATCCGTGCGCTGGCGATATCCTCATGCTGTGTCAGCACAGGAACTCCCACCGCATCGCAACGCTCCACCGGGGATTTCACCAGGGACAGAATCAGGTCGAGATCATGAATCATCAGATCCACCACCACCCCAATGTCTTTGACACGCGGGCTGTAGGGGCTGAGGCGGTGCACCTCGATATAGCGGGGGGACTCAAGCACCCGTTTGATCTCCATGACCGCTGAATTGAACCGTTCAATATGCCCCACCTGGAGAACCACCCCGGCTTTGTGCGCAAGCTCGATCAACTCATCAGCCTCTTCCAGAGTTTTTGTGATCGGCTTTTCGATGAAGACATGCTTCCCGGCTCGCAGGGCAGGGGCCGCCAGGCAGTGGTGATGGGTGGTCGGTGTCACAATATCGACCGCATCGCACTTTTCAAGGAGATCTTCCCAGCGTGCATAATACGGGACCTTTTCACGTTCGGCGATTTCCTCTCCACGCTGGGGATCGGTATCGTTGATCCCCACCAGCTCGGCGGTGGGAAGGGCATTCAGGATTCGCGCATGGTGCTTTCCAAGATGCCCGACCCCGAAGACTCCGATTTTGATTCGTTGATTCATAACCGTCATTTTATTCCAACCCTTTGTCCGGGCAACCACCCCTGTCTCAAAACATTTTTATTGACAAACACCCCGAATCGGGGGCATATTTAAATCAAGCGCGGAAAGGAGGTGGTCACTAAATGATAGAAGGCAGTAGACGTACCTATCGTAGTTCGTTGAGTCGGCAGATGTCGTCGGCGAGCGCAGGTGGCTGGGAGGGCAGTCCAGGTTAAGCCGGAAAACCTTCATTCCACCTGTATGGGGTGCAGGAAAGTGGTTTTCAGACCACAATCCGGCCGATCCTGGCGCTCGCACTCCAAACCACACAGTCCACTGATAAGGGGTCTGAGAAATCAGGCCCCTTATTCGCTTTTGCCTCCCACTTCCTCAGGAGCCCATCCTTGCAACCATATAAGCGAGTATATCGAGAAACAGCCACAACAGGAAAATCAGTATCCCGATCGAGAAGTCAACCGCCCCGATGCGTGCAAATGGAAACAGGCGCCGCGAAAAACTCACCCAGGGTTCAATGATGAATGACAGCAGCGCCAGGGCAGGATTATATGGATCAAACCCCGAGAAACCCGAGACCATGTTGAGCAGCAGCAGGATGAAAATTCCCAGAAAGAAGGTGCGCGCCAGCTGCAGAAACACCACCGGCAGAAACAGCAATGGCGTGTCCACCATCTCGACTCCCTGTGGATGAAGGACCATGGGAAGCGCCGATATCGCCGGTGACTGCTGGAAAGGCAGCAGGGTCACCACCAGAAGCAGCCACTGAAAAATCCACAGAATCAGGAATACGACGAAAAAAACACTCCAGGGATGATAAGAAGGCAGCAGCCTCCGGATCATCAGAATGAAGCGCTTGGCCAGATCATGCAGCAGCATGGCCGGGACATTCCCGATGATGTTGGCCTGGTGCCTCGAAAACTGGATGTCGATATAAATGATGAACAGCAGGCAGGGGACCAGCAGCCGGGTAAACAGCTCCTGAAAACTGAGAGTGACTCCGAGCAGGATGACTGTAAAATCCGGACGGTTCAATGCCGCAGCGGCGGCATACACAAGCCCGCGGCAGAACAGAATGATCCCCAGGGCAAACAGCGGAGTCACATCCCGCTGCGGAACCTGAATCAGCCGCCTTGACATATTCTCCAAAGGCGCACAGACCCAGCGCGCCGCTATCCAGACAAAACGGGTCAGTGGATCCAGCCCGTAAAACCGGAATGGCTGGACAAGAAAGTCATACAGCAGGATCAGTGACAGAACATCTCCCGCAAAACGAACCAGCAGGACAATAAGATCCATTTAAGGTTGCAGGGCTGCCTCAATTCGAGTTCGCAATTCTTTGAAAACCCTCTTCCCCCAGCCATACCGCACATCGGCAATCTTATGCTGGCGGTCCAGAATGACCGCAGCCGGCAGGACTCCGATCGGGATTCCATACATCGAAAGCAGGTTGGGATCCGTATTGCGCAAGGTCACCATGTTTGCATCCAGGACAGCCAGCGAATCGATTGCATCCTTGTCGGTGGCATCCAGGTTGATCGGATAAACCAATAACCCACGCGGCTCATATTCTGCCTTCATCGCTTTCAATTCACGGATCGCCATCAGGGATTCCCAGCTCATCCTCGACCAGAACACCATCAGAACAGGCTGCTGGCCCGCCTGCGCCAGTGAGTAGCTAGTGCCCTGGGGATCCTTCAGAGTCCAGCTCGGAGCTCCGCTTCCGACAATTTTCTTGCGGGATGCCCACAGGCCCTGGAGAACCGGCAGCTCGGCTTTCATCACCTGCATGTGGTTCTTAGCGAGAGCCGCAAAGATCGAGGTCTGGTTCGCGGTCAGATAGGTTTGCCACATCTGTTCGAGCGGCGCCAGGGTGATGGTCGCCGAAGACAGATCATCATTGGCTTTGAACAGCAGATCATCGTGCTGCTGCAGAGCCACAAAAAATGCCCGAGCCTCTTCGCGGCGCTTGGCGGCCCACTGCTCATCCTTCTGGACAACTCGTGTCAGTCTGGCAGTGGCATTGGAAACAATCATAGGCCCCTGCTGGGTCTGCTGGGTGGTTGCCAGGCGGATTTCTTTGAGCCAGTTGGCTTTGGGGTCGAAAAAAGCCTCTCCACTGGTCAGCACTCCGACAATCTGATCCATTTTGTCTTCACCATACTGGGCAAAGGAGCACCTCACCAGACCATTTTCCTCACCGAGCGGCTGATAGGAAAAATAACGCCCGGTCACAACTGGGGGGCCTTTCCACACCTTGTCGAAAGCGTTTACCTGGGTTAAATCCGGAATGAAGGTTTCCACCGCTTCCTGAAGGATGTATGTCACTTCGCGTTCCCGAGGGAAAATCTTGGCTCCATATTTATCGATGGTCAGCAGGAGCGCGCCAGCCAGGCTTTCCTCCGGCTTGCGTGGATTGTTGAAAAACACCCAGATCGCCTCGAACTTCCCAGGCTCACGCTCCCCCAGCAGCCAGAGCTCATAACGGATCGCCATGGCGGGTTGCCCCATGCCAACCGATGTCGCATCAAAAATGACCTGGGTTCCAGCTTGGAATGGATATTCCAACCCCTGAGCGGCTCCAGTGACCAGCAACATCAGGACAACAGGCAGAATGTATATCCGAAACATGAAAAAAGACCCTTTCTCTTACTGTTTAACGGGCTGATCCTAACGCGAGTCTCGCTGCCAATACAGTCCCTCATGCCAAGCCTTTCCCCTTCCATGTAAAACAAGCGGGGTGGTTCCTCCACCTGCTTTCCACCCTTTGAAATTCCCATGAGGTTTATCTTTCGAATGGAAAGGATCTGCTAATCCCTGAACCATCTTAACTTACCATCCTTTTTGGCCTTACAGAATAATTCCTCATAAAGTTTCTGGAAGCTGGGACGACACTGTATAGCGGGTTGGGGATGCAGCCTCAAGGAAACACCAGGCAATGAAAACAGATGCCGCCAACCCCGGAAGACAATCAGAACTGCAAGGGCAATAAGCGCTTACTGCTTCCTCGGCCAAGAGTGCGCTGTGCCCTTTTTAAGGGCTGGTGCCCATCCCAGCCCCGGCCACTACCTCCCCCTCAGGTGGTGGCCGGTACCTTTCCAATTCGCGGAGTTCTCCCCTCCAGGAGGACTCCGCTTTTTCTCGTTCTCAGAAAGAAAAAAACTCAGGCTTACATCTTTGCTGCCGATAAGATACACTATCAGCGTCTGCTGAATTGTTTTGTTTATTGCCATCGCAGGGTGAAATGGGTGGATATCGTGCATTTTGAGGGGAAATGCTATGACTGATGTCCGTAGTATCAACGGGATTAACCCGTCAGATGTACCTGTCGCCAAGGTGCGGCGCATCGAGAAACCGTCACAACCGGACCCGGTCCGGGACCGTGTCGATATCTCCGCCGTCGCCACCAAAGCCGCAGAAGTGGCCGCTTACACAGAACTGGCCAAAGGGGTTTCCGACATCCGCATCGACCTGGTTCAACAAGCCCAGGCTCGCGTGGCTGATGGATCCTACCTGAAACAGGAAGTGACTCGCGAAGTCGCCCGGAAAATCCTGGATTCCCTGTAAGCACCTGCGAATCACCTTCCTACCCGATCTCACAGGGCGTGAATCCCAGGATCCTGGCGAAGGCTCCCAGGCTGGTTCTCCAGTCACCGGGAACCAGGGCCAGATGATGGGTCCCTCCCAGTTGTGAGTAACTTTCCAGAAATCTCCTGACATCGCCCGACGGACGAATCCAGGCCCGAATCCAGTCTTTGAGATGGGGATGGGTTCCATCCGGATCGATCGTCACCAGGCTGTATAAAAGGCTGAATTGCCCCCCCGCTCCGGGCGCCAGGTTCACCAGTGTCGCCATTCCCGGCTGGCAGGCACAGGCCAGGGTGGCCGGATTCCTCGCCGGGGTGAATGGAAACTCTTTTTCGTAAAGGCGGGGTTTCCCAGCCGCCACTTCAGGGTTGACCTCCCCCATGTGGGACAGAAACAGGCGGTTCCCTTTCCAGTCCGGACAGAAAATTTCTGTGAAGGTTGTCCTCCCGAATCCACGCTTCAGAGCGCCGACCAGGCCGGCTGTCAGAACATCACCCTCTCCGGCATACCCCACTCCTCGCTCCATCGCCTTGCAGCACTCCAGAAAGGGGACTGTTTCTATCGGTTCATCCGGAGAATCAAAGGCATTGAAGTTCATGCTGAATGCCGTAAAGCCTCCCTGGTCGAGGTAATCGCGCAGCCCAAGCCCCAGGCGCACCGAACGGTGATGCACTGCTGGATCGAGATCGATCTGATAGCGCTGCCGATCGAGCAGAATCTCCTCCTCGATGGATTCTGGGGTAACTGAAAGAATGGACTCTTTGAGTTCCGAAGGCTCGATCTGCTGGACCGTGATTCCGAACCGGCTGGAAAGAAGGGTTTCTTCCACCTGAAAATCCCCCATCCCGTGGAAGACCTCTCCGATGCGGAGGATGCGCTGATTTTTCCATTCCCTGGCAGCCTGTGCCCCCCGGGCAATATCGGCGCAACGCTTCATCACCGACTCATCCCCCACATGCCCGGCAGCCACCTGGTAATCGCGGCCGTGCCGTTTCAGCATCGAGGCCAGATCCTGAAGCCCATGGATCCCATGGTTATAAAGCAGGCGCAATGGATCGACATCGAGGCCGAAGTCCTCATCCGGTGTCACATCGAGCATCAGGATGGGCAGAGTGGAAGCAGCCAGACACCCCACCGATTCCAGCGAGGGCGAATAGGCCAGGTGGAGGGTCACAAGCAGATCGATATCACACTCTTCCAGGTGCCTCAACGAAGCCGCAAACTCCTCCCGGACACAGGCGACCGGAGCCACCGAAACCTGCAGGCCCTGCTGCTCAAGCCCCTGTACCGCCTGGGCGAGAAAGGGTTGCTGCTCTGCCCGCAGTGTGGGCAGGCTGCGATCATAGAGTTCGAGATACAGGGGAAGGATTCCCACATGGGGATTACGTGGCATGGCTATTGATTCTCCTCCCGAGTCATACAACGGTTAATCTGAAATGCAGTCCCTGAAGGATCTTTTCCATAAATTCGGGAAAAAACCTCCAGATACAGCTGATATAATTCATCCAAACGAGATTTCAGGTCTGGATTCAGAATTTGGATGTCACTCATTGCGGATGAAGCCGCAGGAGTTTCGAAGAACGACAGACATCCGCGTGTCGCTGCCAGATCCTCTTCCAGGATCCGCTTGACAGGCAGCGGTGAAAAGAGGTGGCCGATCAGCTGCTGAAAGGCATGTCCTTTTCCGGCTCCTCCCGAAACCACCAGGCATTCAATCAGTCCCTTATGGCATACCTCTTCGAATGCACGCCGCAGCTCACAGACCATTCCCAGAGCGACCGCACGCAGGAGATCCTCCCTGTCACTGGAAGGCCCAGCCCCGAAAAAAGATAAACCTCCAAGGTGTTCAGGGCGCAACGGATTGGGGCGATTCAGCCATGGCAGTGAAATCAGGCCTCCCCCCGGCAGAAGGGATCGTTCGAAAATTTTCCCGGCTTCAACCAGCGCTCTCTGCTCATGCCCCCCGGCAAATGTTTTTAAGGCCCAGTCCCAGGCGACATTCCCGGCAAGCAGGGGTTGAATGATCAGCCGCCCCGATTCCCCGGGAGCCGGGATCGACAGCTGAAATGGCGAACGCCCGGATATTCCTGGACCAAGAAGGAAATTCCCCACCCAGGCGGTCCCGAGGGACAGCTGCAATGGAGCCTTGCGGGCTGACCGGGCCGACAGAAACCCCGCTTCCTGGTCGATATAAGGCCCGGCAACCGGAATCCCCGCATTGAGATTCATCCGCCCGGCAGCAGCCGGAGACAGAGGCAGGACAGGTTTGGATCCCTGAGCGGCGCAAAGAAGCTGAGATCAACACCGAGGGTATCCAGTGGAATCTTTGTCAGACAGTTGTTGACCGCATCGTAGCAACCGGTCTGAAGGGCATGGCAGGGGTCCTGCCGCCACTCCCCGGTCAGATGATGATAGACTAACTCGCCAGCCCCGACATACAGGTTCCCTTCCGTGAATAACTCCGGAGATGTCTTACGGAGGCCTGCCAGGCGTGCCAGGCCCATGCCGGGTTCATCCCGAAGCGAAAAGGAACGCCAGTATTCTGGCGGATGGCTTTCACGAATCCGGCGGAATTCATCAAAGGCCCGCGGGTCATTCCACAGAATCAGGGGTGTCTTCGGCGCGCCGGTCGCACGATCCACGATCAGGGTGCTGCCACCCTGAGTGGCCAGGCCGATTCCACACACCTCCGCCCAGGCTGACCCCACCTGCTTTTTCAGATGGAAGAGAGTTCGGTCCAGCAGCCTGAGCAGGGCTTTCGGCTCCTGCTCGCGGGCTTCCGGATCCCCTTTCAGAAGAGGCAGGCGGCAGGTTTGAAACGCCAGACACTTTCCATCGGCCGGATCGAACAACCCTGCCTTGAGCACAGTGGTGCCAACATCGATTCCCAGAAACATGCCGATTTTCTCCTGGATCCCTGGATCGCCCCATTCAGTCCCGGATCCTGCTTTGCCAGCCGGTAATTTTCAGGCAGGCGGCAGTGGAACCACCTGGCTGCGGGCATGGGATGCAAGCGCAGCAGTCAGGATTTCGTGGTGCATGCGTGTCTCTTCGAGGGTGGCACACCCGAAGGGCAGCTGTGCCTGGTTCCCCGCAACAACCTGATGACAGAAGGCCGCCACCATCTGCTGGAAAGCATCCGCAAACCCCACCTCAAAAATCCCTCCGGTGATGGTCTTGTAAACCGACTGTGACCCAAGATCCTCCTGCTGCCAGGCCTGAGGGCCATTTGAATCATACACTAAAGTCTCGAGGGTCTTTGGAAACTTGGTGCTGAATCGGATCGATGATCGGGTTCCTTTGATGGACAGGTACCAGGTGTTGCCTTCCCCTGGGGCGATGCGCTGGGTCTTGAGTATCATCGGGAACTGCGATCCATTGGCATGGACTTCACAAAACAGCACCGCATTGTCCCAGGTATCGCAGGGGGCCATCCCACCCACTGCATCCGGCCTTTCATGAACAATGTCCGAAAGAAAGGCGCGCACATTCCGTGGGTACCACCCCAACCGAAGCGGCAGGTGGAGAACATGCAGCCCCAGATCCCCCATGCACCCATAGGCCCCATTGAATGCCTGGATGCGCTTCCAGTTGATCGGTTTGCCGGGGTTCAAGTCGGATGAATGCAGCAGCCCGGCTTCGACCTCCAGGATCTGTCCAAAACCCTCGGTCCGGGCCTGCCGGCAGATCCGCTGGGCTCCCGGAAAAAAGGGAAACTGGGACACACAGCGAACCACCACTTTCGGATGCCTGGATGATGTTTCGAGGATCCTGCGATTCGCTTCCAGATCGATCCCGAACGGCTTTTCACCCAGAAGATGCTTGCCGGACTCGATGACCGCCACATACATCGCCTCATGCAGGTGATGGGGAACCGAACAGTAGATGGCATCGATCCCGGAATCCGCCAGAAGGTCCTCATACCGGGTGGTGGCCAAACGGAGGTTCGGTAAATTTTCCCGGAACCAGGCCAGTGAAGTTTCATGGCCGCTGCATACCGCCACCAGCTCGGGCTGTGCCTCCAATTCCTGAATCTGACACCAGCGAGCCAGAGCGGTCGCAAACTCCCGGCCCATCAAGCCTCCACCGATCAACCCGAAGCGGATCCGCTTGCCATCCATCAGTTTTTCTCGAGCTGCAGGCCCTGGGTATGAATTCGGGCAATCTCCTCATCCGAAAGGGCACGGGCATACAGGGCGAAGTCATCGATCTTGCCCACAAAAAACTCACTCCCGGGATAGAAGGGATTTCCTCCCAGCGCAAATGCCTCACAGGCCGAATTCAGCAGCTCTCCGGGCGCACCGCATTCAGCGGCTTTTTTTCCATTGACCCAGATCTCCAGATGCCCGCCCCGCTTGACTGCCGCCAGATGAATCCATTCCCCTTTGGGAACCTTGACTCCAGGGGTTCCCCAGTTCCCGGCCCCTTCGATCCGTGCAAAGAGGTGATCGCCCTCCACCAGGACACGCAGAGGGTCATCCCCTCCCCTGGCCCAGGCGCTGAAGATCTGCCCGATTCTGCCGACTGGATATTCATCGACACACACCCAGGCGGTGAATGAGTATTCTTTTGAGGGAAATGGCGGAGTTTTATATCGCAGCATTCCTTCACCTTTGAATGCAACCGCCCCGTTATCTTTGCCGGATCGATCCTTGGCAGGCTCAACCTTCCTGGCCTGCTCGAGATAGCCATAAACCGGAGTTCCATCTCCATCCAGGAATGATCCAGCCACCAGGCCATCATCCCGAAAGTCCAGCAGGGCTGGATGGTCAATGAATGGATTTTCCAGGCTGGGATCGACTGTAAATGCACGCGGACCTCCCTCGTTGGGACTGGCTCCCTGATCATTTCGGGAGGTCACACGCCAGTAATAAGTTTTTCCTGGCTCGAGCTCCTTGCGCAGGATCAGATAATTCCGTTGAATTCCATCCTCGCTGACAACCGGTTTTGAAAAGGTATCCTCCTCACTGATCTCGACCAGATAGGTGAGCTGACCGGCCTGTTTGCTGCCGACCCATGTGAGCTTGACCGGCCCTTTGGGGATCCGCGCCTGATCGCCTGGCTCGAGGAGGTGGAATGGAGGCGGGGGCGCATTCTGTATCGGCAGCCAGGAATGGTATTCGGTTCCCGCCGCCCCCGCGGTGGCATAATCCCGCAACCGGACCTTTTGGCCATCCACTCCAGTGAATTCCTTGAGAATCAGCGGAGGGAATTTCCCTTCTGGCTTCAGGTCTTTGGATTCCAGGTTTCGGTAATCGAGGGCCGGGATGGCATCGCAGTCAAATTCATTGTCCCTCTGGTCAAAAGCGAGCAGCAATGGCCCCTGGTATAAACTCACCTTTCCGAGCGCATCTCCATCCCCGATCCAGGTCCACAGGGAAAAGTCTAAATAGATTTCGATGCGGTCCTTGGGGCGCCATTCACGATCGAGGGTGAAGTATGTCCCGGCATCAGGGGTTCCAATCTCATGATTATTCAGGATCACACGGGACTTTTTCGACCAGGCTGGAATCCGCAGTTTGAGGGAAAATTTCGCCGCCTTCTCCAGCCCCACCTCAACCATGACCACTCCCGGGCAGGGATATTCGGAATCGACATGCAGATCCAGGCTCTCTTTATCGTTCCCAGGAAGCGACAGATGCGCATCCATCGAGCCATAATAATTCAAGGCAACTGTGCCTGTGCTGTCTCCCACCACACCCCACTCGGATATCATCCCCAACCCGCGAGGGGCATTGACTGAACAGCAGTTCAGCTCCGGAGTTCCGGCGCGGGATTGGAAAACAATGGTATGCGCCGAAGCTTCACGCTTGCCATCCATTGGGGTGTTGTAAGTCCACCAGCGCCCGCTGGGATGCTGGGAGCCGAGGATGCTGTTATAGAGCGACCACTCCAGTTCGTCGGCAGCGGCAGATTCTCCTGTAAGGAGCAGCATATCCAGTGAAAGTGCCGCCCAGGCGGTGGTGCAGCAGGTTTCGATTGCACCTGGGGTGTAGGGATTTCCGACTGCCTGTTCCCCCGTCGAAAAGCCGCCGGTGTTATGCCGGTCGAGGCGCTGGATGCTCCTCCACAGGTTGACAAACGATGTCTTGTAATCCTCATTTCCTGTGATCCGGTAAAGCTCGACCAGCCCCTGAATGTCATGCAGGCTCTCCCAGCGTGGACGCGGGATTTTGTAAAAATCCACCCCCGCCAGTCCCTGGCGGAAATAATCTCCCGCCTTCTCCCAGTCCTTTTCGACTTTGCGCATCATCTGGAGGTAGCGTTCATTGCCGGTGTGGCGGTAAAGCCTACCCATGGCGGTCAGAATCGAGAGATTCATTTCATCGCTGCCAGCCTCCAGCGGGCGGCGGTCGGTATCGAGATAAATCCCACACACACAATCTCCGGCACGGACAGCGCAGTCCCGTGCTTCCACATCTCCGGTGTCTTCATACCACATCAGCAATGCAGTGATGGCATGATAATGCCCCCACAGATCCCAATGTTTAAGCAAACGTTCCTCTTTCCGGAATGGCCCCAGATATCCATCCTCCGCCTGGGTGGAAATCAATTCGGCAATAGTATCCCGAATCAGGCGATCCAGGCGTGGGTCCTGAACCATGCGCCGCGCCTGAATGGCCGAGATCAGGTACTTCCCGATAAATTCACCCGCCCAGTCGACCAGCTGAGGAACCGGCTTGCGGTCACGGACCCGAAACATTTCGAGTATTCCCGGATTTGCAGTCGGAGCCGGCAGCAGCCAGTTTTCGAGGTTCGCCTGAATGCGGTCCCCGATGATCCCCCGGAACTCATATTTGACCCGGGGAGTGGTATATGCCAGTTGTCCCATGGGGCGCTCCTTCTGCTGCGCAGCAATTGTAACAGCGAGTATCAGGCAGGCGGCAATGGCCGAAAATCGAATGATTTTTATGAAAGCCATGGAGTTCCCTCCTTATCCGCTGTGCAATGGTTCGATAAAACCTGATTCAGGCTGTCAGCCAGGCTGCGGCAATCCTCAACTGTCATCCATTGATTCAAATTGATTGTGATACAGCGGTCAAAAAGATCATCCGCCACCGGGCAATCTCCCCGTGCATAGGAAACCGGCCCGCCACCCCTCTCGAGGTAGTGATGGCATGTATAGACACATTCCTCACCGGTTGGGCCGGACTTAAGAATCAGGGGCAGCATTTCCGAATAAACATGCCAGTCCGTTGGAGCATTCTTGCCCCGCATTCCGCAGGAAATTCCTCTATCCTTCAGATCGGCCACAATCCGCTCACCCAGCGGAATATCTTCCGGGAAAAAGCGCAGGCAGTAACCGACATCCCCCTCCGGATCATTCAGTTTCTGCAGGAGGATCTCACGAAAAGTCTTGAGGCGGCGCAGAATCCGCATTCTGACCGCACGAGTCCGGCGAACTGTGGCTGGCATTCTTTTCAGCTGGACCACATCGATGGCTGCCTCGAGCTCGGACATCCGGTAATTCGTTCCGCAGAAAATCTCCCCCTCGTATCGTGGAGGCCCGAACCGGTCCGGACGCCACAATCCACCACACTCCGCCAGCTGATTGGCGCGTTCCCACAGCCTTTCATCCCCTGTAATGACCAGCCCGCCTTCCCCACCCCCGACAATTTTGTATGCCGAAATGCTGAAACACCCCAGGTCCCCCCAGGTCCCGACAAGCCTCCCCTTGTAGTGTCCACCGCAGGACTGTGCGCAATCCTCCACCACACGCAAATTATGCCGCCTGGCGATATCGCAGATGGCTTCCATGTTGCACACAGTTCCCATCACATGGGTCGGCGCGAGAGCTGCTGTGCGCGGAGTGATCAATGCCTCGATTTTTGAGGGGTCCATCGACAGCGATTCATCCACATCGCAGAACACCGGGACCCCTCTTGAAGCCACAACCGCTGCGGCTGTGGCAAAAAAACCAATCGCCGGGCAGATCACCTCGGTTCCGGGCCCAACACCCGCCGCCACAAAAGCACTGTGCAAGGCCGCGGTCCCGGAGCTGCAAGCCAGGGCATAATCCACCCCGAAAGTCTTTTTCGCCACCCGGACAAAAGCCTGCCCTTTGGTTTCCTTCAGATTGGTGTAGTAATTCCCGAGAAAGGGGCCTTCTCCCCAGTCTTCTTTCTCCACTGCAGCGCGGATTCTGTCCAGGGTTTTCTTTGTGAAACCGAAACGCTCGGCCACAGAGAGAAACTCCTCGACTCCGATCTTGGGTTCCCCTTTTCCTTTTTGGCGCGTGACCGCTTTCAAGCTTCCATGGAGTGCCTTTTTCTGCTGGGCGCGATGGTTGGTCATCATTCATATCCTTAATGCAGGTGGTATGCGGCCATCATTATGAGGCCCGGACATGTTGATCGAGAAGTGTATCCTGAATTCGTTTTCGATTGGAGATGCGGGATCCTCCAATGGCCCCGGAATCGGCATTTTTTTTGAAAAAGCACGAAAAATCAGGTCTGAACCGACTTTTCCAATCTGTAATCTTGTTGCAGCCATGTCCTGTGATATAGTCCTGTGGCGGATGGGGAGGCGGTTACGCTTCCCCTTTGTCTTTATGGAGATCGTTCATGTCGAGGATTTTTTCTGGAATTCGGCCGACCGGCCCCATGCATCTTGGGAATTATGTCGGAGCGGTCAGCAAATGGGTCAAACTGCAGGACAGCTATGAATGTGTCTACTGTGTGGTCGACTGGCACGCCATCACCACCGAGTATGAAAACCTGAAGTCCTACAACCTGCGGGAGAGATCCGAGCAGAAAGCCATGGAACTGATTGCCGCGGGAGTCGACCCCGAAAAGTCGATCCTGTTTGTGCAGTCCGATGTTCCCGCTCATGTCGAACTGGCTTTGCTCTTTGGCATGTTTGTGCCCTTGCCCTGGCTCGAAAGGGTCCCGACTTACAAAGAGCAGATTCAAAACCTGAGTGGAAAAGACCTGCTCACCTATGGCTTTCTGGGATACCCGGTCCTGCAGGCCGCTGATATTCTGGTCTACAAGGCCACCCATGTTCCTGTCGGCGAAGACCAGCTCCCCCATATCGAGCTGGCTCGTGAGATCGCACGGCGTTTCAACAACTTCTATGGAGACCTGTTCCCGGAGCCGGAGGCGATCCAGTCCGAGACAACCCGCCTGCCTGGCCTGGACAACCGCAAGATGAGCAAGAGCTACAACAATGCCATCGATATGATCGATTCCCCCGAAGTGACCGCCAAAAAGATCAGCGGCATGATCACCGATCCCCAGCGCATTCGAAGGAGCGATCCCGGGAATCCCGATGTCTGCACTGTTTTTACCTATCACAAGGTATTCACCCCTCCGGCACGGACCCGGGAAATCGATCATCTGTGCCGAACCGCAGGAATCGGCTGTGTGGAATGCAAGCGGGAGCTGGCTGCCAATGTGAATGCTTATCTGGCGGAATTTCGTGAACGTTATGCGGAAATCGCTGCCAGGCCGGAAAGGCTGCGGGAGATACTCGGGGATGGCGCGGCACGTGCCAATGCCATTGCCTCCAGAATCCTGGCTGAAGCCAAACAGGCCATCGGCCTCATCTGAACTTCCATGAGCGACAACCCAGCTTCATCGCCTCTGAACCCATCCGCCGATTCGACAGAGTCACCCCGTTCGAAAACGGAGGAATCGGTTTCCCCAACTCGATCCTCCTTTCAGGTGAACCAGGATGTGTACCAGGGCCCCCTGGATAAGCTGCTCGATATGGCGCGCGATTACAAAATCGACATTTTTCAGGTTTCCCTGTCGGTTATTGCGGATGAGTTTCTGGCGCATGTTCGCTCGATGGAGCGGCACAACCTCGATGAAATCGGGGATTTTTTGGTCATTGCCGGATACCTGATGGTCCTCAAATCCCGCCAGATGCTTCCCTCTGCAACCGAAGCGGAAGAAGAGGCCCCTGAAATCGATGAAGAGCAGCTGCTACTCCAACGGCTCAAGGATTATGAACGGTTTCGGGAGGCGGCCGACCTTTTACGCAAAGCCGAGGCGGATCGGCGCCTGCTCTACTGGCGAGATACACCCCCGCCATCAGTCGGCCAGCGCGATGCGGTGGAATTTTACGAAGTCAATGTGTTCGACCTGGCCAATGCGTTCAAACGGGTCCTGGCTGAAATCGGCGAAGACCGCCCCAACCTCATCCAGGGCGAGGAATACACCATCGATGAAAAAATGGCGGAAATTCAGCTGCTGCTCCATGACAATGGCGAAATGTGCCTGACCCTTTACCTGGCATCGATGCACTCACGAGTCGAGATCATTGTCACTTTTCTGGCCCTGCTCGAACTGATACGGTTGCTCAAAGTGAGCGCACGCCAGTCGATCATGCTCGGTGATATCTGGATTTACCGCGTGGATGTTATTAAAAGAGATGCCGAAGGTGAGGTTGAACTGACTTTCGCCTCAGAAGAATCCGGCTTCATTGGAGAACAGCCACTGGGAGAGGAAAACACGACTCCAGCCAGCGATGAAAACCAGGAACACACTCCCAGCCAACAACCTCATGAAAATCTGGAGCTGAATGCGAATGAGCCTGGCATCGATTCTTGAATCCCTTTTCTTCGCGACAGATGAGCCTTTGACCCTCGAACGCCTCCTCGAGGTCATTCCGGGCGAAAATGCCGAGAGCCTGAAAGCCGCCCTGAGCGACTGGAGGCAGCGCCTCATCGAGGATGAATCCCGCGGGCTGCAGCTCCTGGAGGTGGCAGGGGGGTTCCTTCTGGCAACCCGCCCGCAGAATTCCGAATTTGTCGACCGCCTTCTCGAACGGCGGAAGAAGCGGACCCTTTCCCAGGCAGCCCTCGAAACACTCTCTGTCATCGCCTACCGCGAGCCGATCACCCGTGCCGAGATCGAGGCCATCCGCGGTGTCAATGTCGATTCGATGATCCACACACTCCTGCAAAGGCGTCTGATAAAAATCTCAGGACGCAAAGAGGTCCCCGGCCATCCCTTCCTGTATCGGACCACCAAACACTTCCTCCATCACTTCGGGCTGCGCAGCCTGACCGAACTCCCTAAAATCGATGAGCTCTCACAGGCCCTGGCGGATGCCGAAGGGCGTGGCGATGGAGCCGGCACCGAGGCCACTCCGGCCGCTGCCGACGAAGCCGGTCATTCGGAATAGAGCAGGTACTTTTTACGAACCTCTCTGAATTGCTCCAGCGGCTTTTCCCACCCCGCAAGGATCGATGCAGGATCCTCCTGTTCGGTAATCAGCCTGCGCCACAGGGTCCGATCCCCCGCCAGCGCATCGAAACCCTTTCGCCACTGAATCTGCCCGGGATAAAGGCGCTGAAAAAGCTGAACCAGATGGAGTCCCGCTCGAAAGGGATCCGCAATGGATCGATCGGTCACTTCAATCCGGACTCCATGACACACCTGGCCCCGGAATGGATGCCCTGAAGCGGTTGGAATAAAGTCGACCGGAAAGAACTCCAGGCCCGGCAGCCCCAGATGGCTCATTTCCTCCGAAATCCTGCTCCCATCCATGCAGGGTGCTCCATACATTTCAAAGGGGTGGTCTGTTCCCCTCGCCACCGAAAGATTCAAGGTCTCGCAGATGCCGATACCGGGATACAAAAAGGCTCCCTCAAGGGTTTTCATGTTCGGCGATGGGTTAACCCATTTCTGGCCGGTTTCATCGAAATACCAGGCCCTTTTCCAGTTCTTCATCGGGATCACAGACAGCCGGCATCCAATGCCGAACTGGTCATTGAACAACCCCGCCAGCTCCCCCACTGTCATTCCATGGCAGGTGGGAATGGGATGAATCGAAACCAGATCCCCGCAATCAGCAGCGGAGGGAATGGCTCCACCGATTTTGATTCCACCAATCGGGTTGGGGCGGTCGAGCACTATGACCTGTAAATCATTTTCCCGTGCGGCCTGCATGCACAGTGAAAGTGTGCCGATGTAGGTGTAGAAGCGAGTCCCGATATCCTGGATGTCAAAAACCAGGGCATCGAGACCTTTGAGCATGTCCGGAGTTGGCTTGCGTGAATCCCCATACAAGCTGAAAACCTTCAGCCCGGTGTGTGCGTCGGTTCCGGAATGGACTTTTTCATCCGCCAGGCCCTGGATTCCATGCTCCGGACTGAAAAGGGCCTTGAGGCGGCAAACACGGGTCCGATGGAACAGGTCGATGGTCGATGTTCCATCCAGCGAACGGCCCGTGTGGTTCGTGATCAACCCGACTGTCAGTCCCTGAAGCGGAGCAAACTGCTCGGCAAGGAGAACATCGATGCCATTCTGCACCTTTTCAAAGCCGGCAGAGTCATCCATGCCCTCACCCTGGCAGGGAAGGCAAACCGCCACCAGGGACAAAATCAAAGCCCACCACACATTCACACCCTGCCTGGCAGATCGTTTCAGAGCGGTTTCCCGTTGTATTCACCGGTCAAAGTCAGAAGGAACTTCACGATCAGCTCCGCATCCTGATCGGAGAGAGGCATTGGTGATTGATATTTGCCCATCATCCTGACCGCATCGAGAAGAGTCGCCTGCGTGCCATCATGAAAATATGGCGCAGTCTTATCCAGGTTCCTCAATGTGGGAACTTTGAAACGAAAACGGTCGGAATCTTTCTGAGTGACATTGAAACGCCCATTGTCCCGTTTGATGACATTCCCCCGGTCACCCAGGTAATCACCTTTCAATCCGATCTTTTCGAAAGAGCATCCACCAAGGAGTTTGCCCGCATGGCAGGTTGCGCATCCATGCTCTTTAAACTCTTCGTATCCCTTCTTTTCTTCGGGGGTAATGGCATTGGCATCCCCCATCAGATATTTGTCGAAACGTGAATTGGGGGTGATCAGGGAGTGTTCGAAAACAGCGATGGCATTCATGACATTGGTGCTGGTCAAACCATCCGGATACAGCTTTGCAAAGGCAGCCACAACCTCCGGGTCCGCCTGCAGTTTTGGAATCGCCTCACCCCAGTTGGAGCCCATTTCGATCGGGTTGTTTACCGGCCCATCGGCCTGCTCCTGCAGGTCTGCCGCTCTTCCATCCCAGAACTGTTTGAACTGGAATCCCGAGTTGAACACAGTCGGTGAGTTGATATCTCCCATCTGGTTGTTGATTCCAGTGGAGAACTGTTTCTGATCGGTGCCCCCTTTATCCAGGCCATGGCAGGAAGCACACGACAGGGTATTGTCATGCGAGAGGCGGACATCATGGAACATCTTGTCGCCCAGGGCGACTTTTTCCATATTTTGAGCATGAGTGAGCGGAATCGGCTGGACCGCCTCATTGGCAAATTCGGGAGCAACTCCCGGAGTCTGATAGTGTTTCGCACGCACCCCTTTGACCCAGTCCAGAATCACTTTCTTTTCATTGGCAGACAGGCCGCTGTCCCAGTGGAGCACGACATAGCGCGCAGGCGGCATCGAGCCGGAGCTGGCCGAATACTCGATCATCGCCAGCGCCGATTCACTGACCGGAGCATTCCCTCCAGGATTCAATTCATCCACAAGGTTGATGAATGCAGTCCCGGCTTTGACATCCCGGGTGATCAGATCTCTGGCGATCGGGAAATTGGCATAAAAAGGAAGCTCCTGGTCCGGGGCATGGCACACCAGGCACTTCTTCTCCAGGATCGCCGCGACTGCCGCATACCCGGTTTCATCGGTCTGGCGGCTGCTCAGAAGAGGGTTAACCCTGGGTTTAACCACCAGATTGGCAATCGGAAAAACAAGCCCGAGAACAACCAGGACCAGGATGACAACCAGAAGTTTTTTCATGTTTCCATACCTCCCTTGAGAACCAGGCAAAACGGCTGCTGCATCCTGCCGTTCCTGTATTCGAGACAGTCCACCTCAAGCCTCGCGACAATACTAGCAAACGAACGCCTGATTTCGTAGATGCGTACCCGCCGCACAGCCCTCTCTCTGGATTCTTTTTGCCTTCCCGGAAGGTCAGCTCCCGTTGAGTCTCGCCACATGGGTGAGGGAATGATATTTTCCATTTCATGGGGCGTGTCATCGAAACAATTCAGCTCACCAAAGTTTTTCCGATGGCAACTGAAGAAGTCCATGCACTTCGCGGTGTGTCGGTGTCGGTTGAAGATGGGGAATTCGCCTCCATCATCGGGCCATCCGGCTCGGGGAAATCGACCCTGATGGATATTCTCGGCTGCCTGTCACGGCCCACTTCCGGACAGTATCTCCTCGATGGAATCGATGTTTCCCGTTATTCAGACAAACAGCTCGCCGATGTGCGCAACCATAAAATCGGTTTCGTCTTTCAGGCCTATCACCTGCTTGCGCGGGCCAGCGCATTGAAAAATGTCGAACTGCCTTTGATCTATGCCGGTTTCGGCCGGAAGGAAAGATACCGCCGGGCACGCGAAGCCCTCGAGCAGGTCGGGCTGGGCGACCGCCTCGACCACCGTTCCAATCAGCTCTCCGGCGGCCAGAAACAGCGTGTGGCGATCGCCCGCGCACTGGTCACCCATCCCTCGCTCATTCTCGCCGATGAACCCACCGGAAACCTGGACAGCAAATCCGGCGAAGAAATCCTGAGGATACTGGAAGACCTGAATGCCCAGGGAAATACCATTGTTGTTGTAACCCATGATCCTAAGGTCGCCGAACGGACCGACCGGGTCATCAAAATCTTCGATGGAATGATTGTCGAGGATCGCCCCTCACTGCGCCACTCCACACCACAGTTAGAAGTAGGAATTGGCGCTCCCGTAAATGAGTGAAAGCACCTCATGGCGCGAACGATGGTCGGCGAGGAAAAACCCGCGCATGGCCGATGTCACCATGCGCGCCCCGGGCTTCTTGACACCGCGTATGGCCATGCAGGAGTGAGTCGCCTCAATCACCACCGCCACACCTTTGGTATCGAGACGGGACTGAATGAAGTCAGCGATCTGCTCGGTCAGGCGCTCCTGAACCTGGGGGCGGCGGGCAAACAGATCGACAACCCGTGCCAGCTTTGAAAGCCCGGCCACACGCCCATTGGGGATATACGCCACATGCGCCAGGCCGGTGAATGGCAGCAGGTGATGCTCGCACATGGAGTGCATGGGGATATCCTTGAGCAGCACCATTTCATTGTATTTTTCCTCAAATGAGGTCTTGAACACCTCATCCGGATCTTGATACAGCCCTTCGAATACCTCGGCATACATCCTGGCCACACGCTCAGGAGTTTTCCGGATTCCCTCTCGATCCGGATCCTCACCGAGCGCAAGGAAAATCTCCCGGACCGCCCTCTCGATTCGTGGCAAATCTATCAGATGGTTTCCCTGGGCCGCCACTGAATCGAGATCATCGTTATGCGGACAATCGGCTGACATGGATTACCTCACTTTCCATGGGGCTGGCGGAGGGTTCGGCAAAAACCAGACCCCTCTTGCAACCAGGCCACTGATTGGGACGAATGAAAAATACCCTGTCACCTCGGCCCCCCTGTTCCTGTGTTGGCCAGGCCTGGGAAACAGGAGTGCAAATGAACCGGCCGCAGGCCGAGAGAGCGGAAGGACCAGAAACATTTGTAGCAGAGGCATCTGGATATACCGGAGAACCCTGATGAAAAATCAGCCGCTGTATTTCATGCCGCTGCTGACTGTGGTCAGAACCGCTGCATCACTGCTTATTCCACAATCCACCACTTCACCGAAATAGATAGTATGGTCGCCGGGCGTTACCAGGCTGGTGATCCTGCACTCCACCCAGCCGGATGCCTCTTCCAGGACCGGCATCCCATGGCTTGTCTGGTGAAATGCGGCTGACCCGAATTTGCCATCCTTTGGCTCGGGTGTTTTAAAAAAGGCCCGTGCGATTCCTTCCTGGTCCGAACGCAGCACATTGACTGAAAAATAACCTCCCACCTCGAGCATGGATTGCGGACGGCTGTCATTTCGAACCGCGATCCAGACCACGGGTGGTTTAAAGGAGCACTGCCCCAGCCAGCTGCCACTGAAGGCATGCACCACCCCATCTTTCCCGCATCCCACGATAAATATCGGGCTGGGGAAAAGCTGAAGAACCTTCTTTTTGATCGCTTCATCCATGGATCGAAACTCCTTATCCCTGATCGTGATGTAAAATGCTCACCAGCGAGTTTAGGCCGCGGTTCTCTTTTGAGTCAAACCCACAGACAGGCGCATTTTTTCGAAAAATCGATCCAAATGGCGCATAAATATATTTCCGACCCGCAACAAAAAGTGCGCAAATGTCTCCTCCAGCTTCGTTACTGGAGTGGGAGCGAAAATCCCAATAAAAGAGAAAAACGGAGGACACGACAATGACAACAACACTCAAAACCCTGGTTCTGGCAGCAGCGATCACACTGGCTCTGGCAATCATCCCAACCCCTTCCAGTGCGGAAGTGATTCTCAATTACCCGGTAGCATATCACCTGGTGACTGTCCCTTACACAGTCGCCACCCCCACGCTTGTGGCCCCGGTCACACTGATCGCTCCGTATTATGTTCCAGCCCCGGTTATCCCAACCGCCCCCGCTGTCACCTGTTTCTGGCCATACACCTGCTACACCCCCTACTGAATCCCAATAAAAACACACCTGGTCACGGAAGAACCCTTCTGAAAATAATTCGGGAGGGTTCTGCCCTTTTTTTCATCTCCCTGAAATCCGATACTGAAAGCGAAAATGTCCAGCCACCTGATTTTGGGAATAGATACCTCCAGCGGATGGGGAAGCATGGGATTAACCGATCGCCAGGGCATGGTTGCCTCGGCAACAGTGCGGGTGCGAGAGGGGCATTCCAGAGGTCTAACCCTCCGCATCGAGAACCTCATGAAAGATGTGGGCATCGATCCCGGACAGCTTTCAGCAATCGGTGTGGTTAATGGGCCTGGCTCCTTTACAGCGCTCCGAGTGGGAGTCGCCACTGCCCAGGGGCTTGGGATGGGGCTTGAGGTTCCTGTGGTTCCCCTGGGGAGCCTGGAAGCCCTTGCAGCGGGAGTACCGCCCCTGGCGGGAAGATTGCTCACACTGCTGCCCGCACGAAAAAATGAGGTTTTCGCCCAGGTGTTCACTGTCTCCAGTGAAACCAGATGGATCCCGGAAAATGAAATCAGCTGCCTGAACCTCGAAGAGTTGTCGATTTTCCGGCAGAATATCCAGTGTATCACCGGTCCCGCATTGGATTTATATCCCGAGGAATTGAAGGTGCTGCTCGGTGGGTCGGCTTTGTGGGCGCCGCTCTCCTGCCGCTATGCTCAGGGAGCGGCTGTCGCCGAACTGGCCAGGCAGGCGCTCAAAGAGAACCCGAATGCCTTCCCTGCGGAGAGCATCACCATTCAATACCTTCAATCACACGGCGCACAGACCATCGCCGAGCGTGAAAGGAGATAGTCGGATGAGAAGGCTGTTTCGATTCATTTCAATCATTATGGCCAGCGGCCTCCTGTGGTCCGTGGGGCTTCAAGGACTCCAGGCGGAAGAGGCGGCCCCGGTGAATCCAATGCATCAGAACTGGGCTTCACAGGTCGAACAGAAACGCAAAGAAGCGCGCGAAGCCGCCGCTAAAGAAAAAAAAGGCCCGCCTCCTGCTGCATCACCAGCCGCCAACAGCGGCGCGGCCCTGATCGATGGAAAAAAAATCCGCCTGCGCGCACGCCCCACTGCAACTCCCACTCCCGCGCCGGCAGGTGCTCCACCTAAAATATCCGGCGCGACTGCAACCTCCGCAACAACCACAACAACCGCCACCCCCACTGCCACCCTGACATCCACTCCGACAGTCACTCCCACCCCGATTATCGTGAAACGCCCCAAAGTGGTGGATGGGAAAATCATCATGGTCGATGTCGAAGTGACACCCACTCCAGCTCCTGCCAATGTGGCCGATGCGACCCTTGCCCAGGCCTCTCAGACCGCCAGGAAAATCATTTCCGCCACCGGCATGATGGGTGAAATCCGTGACCAGCTCACCCAGGCCATTGCTTCCGCCTCAAAATCCATCACCCTCTCCCCGAAGTACTATCCCAAAATCCGCGAAGAGGTGATGGCCGCAACCACCAAACGCAAAGGTGAGCTCAAAGGAGTTCTGAGCGCTTCACAAACCCTGCAACTCCAGATCAAGGTCAGCCGCCTCACCGGTTCTTCAAAGGGCAGCGTGGTGGATGCCGCCCTGGCGGCCGATATCCTCAAGGTTTTATGGCCAAAGGAAGCTCCTGCCCTGCTGGCCAGGCTGAAAGCAAAATCCAAAAAGACTCCCGATACCGAATCCGGCGGGTCGGAGGAGGACCTGTTTATCGAGGAGGGCGCCGATGCTTCTTCAACCGAACGGGAGATTTTTATCGACCCCGACACCGGGGCGTATGTCTATGAGGATGGAACACCAGTCCAATATGCCCCTGCGGCACCGGCAAACCCGCCTGTAGCTCCGCAACCCCCACCTCCTCCCCCGGTGGTCTACCAGGAAACCTATTACCCGCCTCCTCCTCCCCCGCCACCACCGCCCCAATACCAGGAATACCCCGAGGAAAATTACATCGATGGGAATGAAGGGGAGTATGTCGAAGACACTGGCGATGACCAGTATATCGAGGAGGACCCTTCTCTTTACGAGGAGCCTCAACAGGATAATTATATCGAAGAAAACTTGGATTATAATCAGGATGATTTCCAGGAAATCGATGGTGAAGTTCAGGATTACGGAGATGAAGGCTACATCGAAGAAGGTGAGTTCTAAGTTGTGAGGAATGGATGAAGGCATTTGTTGCCAATAAACAGATCGTGATGGGTTCGTTCCGATCCTCTTTCTGAGCATAGATTTCTCCTTTCCGCATGCGCGGAGTTTCATCAATCTCATTGAAGGATCCTTCAACATACAGAAGGATATGGAGGTTTGCTGTGGCTGTAGAAAAAACGTTGTTACTCGTAAAACCGGATGGAGTCCGAAGGGGCCTCATCGGGGAAGTGATCGGTCGTTTCGAAAAGAAAGGATATGCCATCCGCGGGCTGAAGATGCTCACACTCTCCCGGGAGATGGCAGAGAGGCATTATGCTGTCCACAAAGGCAAACCCTTTTTCGAATCTCTGGTCAATTTCATTACCTCTGGCCCACTTGTGGCCCTCGTCCTGGAAGGGGAAGATGTCATTGCTATTTCGCGCATCATGATGGGAGCGACAAAACCCCAGGATGCCCAGATGGGAAGCATTCGTGGTGATTTCGCCAACCAGATGCAGGAAAACATCGTGCATGGCAGCGACAGCCCCGAGAGTGCCGCTTACGAAATCCCGATTTATTTCAATGAATCCGAGCTGGCCTGATTGAGCTGGATCGCCTTCTACTGAGGTCGCCCCCCCTGCGATTCCAGACTGGAACCTGTTGGCGGGGTGATCTCGGTATTATCGGGGATCTGTTCATGCTGTGTGCGCAGGAAGGAACCGACATCCTCGCCTTCCTCCATGGTCAGCAGCTTGATCTCGATCCGGTCATTGAAGCGCTGCCCGATGGCTGAATCGGCAGGCACACGCGGCCTTTCGGAACCATAGGCCGCATAGCTGATTCGTTCCGGGGGTATCGAATGTTTGTCGATAAAATACTGGAGCACCGCATAAGCCCTCGCTCCGGAGAGTTCCCAGTTGTTCTTGAAAGGGGAATCCGGGCCTGGCTCGGTGCGGCTGGTGTGCCCCTCCACACGGATTTCATTCTGATATTCCTTCAGGAACTCCCCGATGGAGCCGAGTGTGGCATATCCTTCCGGTTTGATTTCAGCGCTTCCCGGGTTGAAGAAAACCGGGGATAAGGTCACCAGATTTAATCCTTCGCGGCCCATCTCGATATTGACTGCCTGGCTCAGCCCGGCACGCATCAGCATAGACTGGATTTTCTTCTTTGCTTTCTCGAGGTCGCGCTCTTTTCCACGGCCTTTGCGTTCGAGCATCGCCCTCTCGATCGGTGGAACATAATTATTGCTGGCCATCGGCCAGGGCCGTGTCAGGGCGACCTGGATGGCCTTCATCGACTCATGGGCTTTTTCGTCATCAAACTTGGCGAAAGATACCATCAACACAAAAAAGCACATCAGCAGTGTGGCCATATCCGCCCAGGAAACCATCCACAACGGGGCATGTCCGCCACCACCGCCATGGTCCCCTTTATGCTTGCGTCCAGCCATTGCTCAACACTCCCATCGATTTATTCGCGTTCATTCGCCACCTGGACACTCGAGGGCAGAAAGGCCATCAATCGCTGCTGCACAATACGGGGATTATCCCCTTCCTGAATGGCCATGATTCCCTCGATGACCAGCTCTTTGTTCAGGATTTCTTCGGAGTGGCGTTCCTTGAGGCGGTTGACGATCGGAAAACCGATTGTGTAACCCACCATCGCACCATAGAGGGTCGCCAGCAGAGCCACAGCCATGCTCGGACCGACCGCTTTGGGATCCTCGAGGTGCTGAAGCATCGCCACCATGCCGATCAGGGTTCCAATCATGGCGAAAGCCGGCCCGTTGGTCGCGATATTTTCGAATATGAAAGCACACCGCGCATGGCGTTCCTCGATAAACGAGATCTCTGTCGACAGGGTTTCCTTGATGACATGCGGATCGATTCCATCAACCGCCAGGCGCATGGCTTTGCGCATGAATTCATCCTCGATCTCCGGAATGATTTTTTCGAGAACCAGGATTCCTTCCTTGCGGGCGCGATCCGAATATTCCATAAACAGTTCAACTGTCTTGAGGGGATCCTGGTTGCTGGGATACATCAGTTTTCGAAGAATACGGGTAATATTAAAAACTTTCGGCAAAGGGAAGCTCAAAATCGTGATCCCCAGGACTCCACCGAAAACAATCATCGAGGCGTGCGCTGAAATAAACCCAAATGGATTTCCCTCGATGAGAACGGCAAAAACCGGGAAACCGACTGAGATGAGTAAACCGATCAATATCGCTGTATCCATCGTTGATTTTTTCCCTGTATCCTTTAGTGAGTCCTGATTCCCATACTCTTCCGGGTGGGATGCACAGACTCATCCTCTGACCCGGCCTGACCCGAGGCTCATTCTCCCACTCGAAACTATCGGCCAGAGACATTAAAAGATTGAATGGAATGGATTCGGCCTTTGCAAGGAATCACAACCCCTTGAATGGTTCACCACACCAGTTTTTTCCAGGTAAAAAGGGGCCTGGCCGCGGTAAAACCATTCCAATCCTCACCCCCTGGTGATCAAAAAGTGGGTACTTTTACCACAGATGGGCCGAGCATACCCACCGTTCAATAACAGAGGCCAGACCCATGAAATCGATATAACATATTCATAATAAACAAGTTAATGGTCTGATACGGTCCACTGAGTGCCACTTGGCATTGGATCTGCTTATATAAGAGTCAAGCAAGAATTCCCCTAGTACCCGTTTCAGAGTGCGGGGCCGGATTGGCCCTGAGCAAGCAGGTCCGGCGCCGCACTCCTCCTCGTAACCTCAGAGAGCGGAAGAGACAACAAGCTTCCGCTCAATTTGTTTTTGCTTCATGCTGGTTCGGTTATTTCCTCAGAGGACAACTAATACCCCATGTCCCTGCGAAACCTGAAAAAAGATCTCCCCGCATATCTTTTCCTCCTGATCTGCCAATCCATTCTTTTCTGGCCGGTGTTATTCCAGGGCGCACTGCTGGCTGGCGGAGATGTGAATTACCAGTATTCCATCTGGACACAATTTTTTGTCGACTGGGTGCGCCAGGGTGTTTTCCCCTTCTGGAACCCCTATGCCTTTTGCGGGACTCCCTTCCTGCATGATATGCAGACCGCCACACTTTACCCCCCAGGCTGGATCCACTTCTTCCTCCCGATCCCCTGGTCATTCGGCTTCTCCGCTTATCTCCACACTTTCTTCGCCGGGTGTGGCTT
>WBZO01001354.1_pt1 | contig 38831 bp, 35 predicted proteins | sample 5204261 | NCBI WGS metagenome assembly WBZO01 (sample SAMN12412400, study PRJNA552823) | activated sludge metagenome | isolation source: activated sludge from anammox sidestream of wastewater treatment plant... | place: USA: North Carolina | collected 2017-09
GGCCGGGAATCACCTGGCTCGCGGATTGCGTTTGGCGGACTTGATGGCGTAGCCGAGCAAATCCTCGGCACATCTGCCATCTATGCTGCCTGCGCCTACTTTATTTACCAAATCTGGAACAGTCACTGCTTGCCTACAATGCTTGATCGCGATCCATGTTTGTGGTAATATTGCACGGCTATTATCTAGGGAGCGACCCTAACACATCAAGATGAAGTTGGTTCGCTGGCGGCTTGCCAGGTCACGACCGTATCGGAAAGGATTTTTGAAATGGCAGTATGTGCTCATTGTGGAAAGAAAACGACATTTGGTCGAAATCGACCGTGGTCGAATAAAGCTACTCAGCGGACTTTTCGTCCGAATCTGCAAACCATCCACGTATTGGAAAATGGACGCATGGTGCGCAAAGTTCTGTGCACAAAGTGTATCCGCACCCTGGTGAAGACTGACTGAGCCAATCGAACCGGCGCTTTGCGCCCAGTAGCTTCGGAATACCTTGTTTGGGATCACGCGAAGGCGTGATCTTTTTTGTGCCTGTGATTAATTCGCTAAGAAAAATCGCAGCGGCGGATTCCTCGTTCCAACGGATCAAAAAGGCTTGTTCAAGGCATAATAAACCCATAGCCAGAATGGGATCAATCCTCCAACCGCCAGGAACGCCAAAGCAGCCAGGGACCAGGTAACCCAATCGAATTCCTGGTCGTTTTTTCTGGGCGAGATGATCACCACCCCCGAATCAGGATCCACAAATTTGATTGTATTCGGGTCAACCGCGCTGACCGGGGGGCGCGGTTGGCTGGGGATGGGCTGCCGGGCTGGCATCGGGCTTCCCGGCGGCACGGTCGTTTGCAGCGCTGGCGAGGGCACCGGCCGAGGCAGGGGGCGCCGCTCGAAGTGTTGCAGCACCTGACCGAATTGGTCCGCGGTGCGATAGCGCGCCGAAGGTTCTTTCGAAAGGACCTTCAGGATGATCTGTTCAAGCTGGACGGGAATACCGGGGTTGAAGCGCCGCGGCGAGGGGGGCAGCGCCTCACGATGCAGCCGGGCAAGCTCCTGAGGGCTGGAGGCAATAAACGGCAATCGTCCGGTCAGCATTTCGTAGAAGATTACACCCAGAGAATAGACATCCGATGCCGGCGAAGGACCAAGACCAGCCGCCTGTTCGGGGGAAAAATACTGCGGCGAGCCCCACACGACTTCGCTTTGTTCTTCTGGCGAGATGGTTGCCAGCGCGCGCGCAATGCCAAAATCCGCCACTTTTACACGGTGATCCGGAGTGACCAGGATGTTCTGTGGTTTTACATCGCAATGCACCAACCCCGCCCGATGTGCATAACCCAGTCCGGCGCACGCCTGGCTGATCAGATCAATCGCTTCGTTTATGGGAAACTTGCCGCGTTCCTTCATCAAGGTCTTTAGGTCTTTGCCCGGCACGTTTTCCATCACGATGAATAACTGATCGGCAGAAAAGCCGAAATCATGAACAGTTACAATGTTGGGGTGAGAGAGATTGGCGGCGGCTTTCGCTTCTTGATGAAAGCGCGTCCGAAAGTTGGCGTTTTGGGAATAGTCCTTGCGCAGCACCTTGATTGCAACGGTGCGTTCCAGGGTTTGGTCATGGGCGCGGTAAACCTCAGCCATGCCTCCAGCGCCTAATTTCTCTTCGACTCGGTAGCGGTTGTTGAGGATCAAGTTTTCCTGCATTTGAAAATCGACGTTACTGACAAAGATGTTTCAATTTCGGTTAGACTTATCTATTATACCAATCGGTTATCGCCATTCGGAAAGAACTCTGGCTGTGGGTTTATCGGGTAGAATCATTGACGTTTGAGTTCGGTTGAAAACAACGATGTATCGAGTGGATCGAACCGCCAGATCAAAACCACGCTATTCGATCTTTAGTCTGTGGGTAATTGCAGGATCGATAGGCATTGCATGTATGCTGCTGACGATGACCTCAACCGTTCTGCTCTGGGGGCGGTTGACTAGCGCGCCAGCCGCGCCCTCGACTGCGATACTGGAGATTCAACCAGCAGTCTTTCCAACCTCGACATCTATAGTTCCAGCTTCGCTACCCCCAAACGCGCTGGAAGCCACCCCGCAAATAACGCCGGGAGGGGAGCTCGCGATTGGCGCGTATGTGCAGGTAGCCGGCACCGGCGGAGACGGGCTGCGGATGCGCGATCAACCCGGTTTGAACGGGGATATCCTACTTGTAGCCAGCGAGGCTGAGGTTTTCGAGGTAGATGATGGACCGGTCGAAATGGACGGTTATGTTTGGTGGCACTTGAAGGGTCCCTTTGACCCCGCCCGCCAGGGCTGGGCTGTGGCAAGCTTCCTGGGAATTGTTCAAAATCCATAATAATTCGAGGTTGATCTTTATGTTGAACCATAGACCTGTAAATATCACGGCTGATCGGAAGACTGCAACGCTCCAGATCAAGTGGAGCGATGGGCATGAGAGCCTGTATCCTTTTGCCGTATTACGGGCTGCCTGCCCTTGCGCCGAGTGCCGCGGCGGACACGCCAATATGAGCGCCGTGCCAGACCCACAGGTTTTCGAGACGCCGTTAGAGGATGTTCCTGCAACCCGAATAAAGAATATCGAGGCTGTTGGCAGCTATGCCATCACCATCGAATGGGAGGATGGACATCATTTTGGAATTTACACTTGGGATTTCTTAAGGGCGCTTTGTCCTTGTCCCATTTGCCGAACTCAGAAAGATTGATAACAAAAAAAACGGAAGAGGCAGCTCTTCCGCTCCGGTTCTAATGATGTTGCTCCAACTTCATAAATAATCGCGCAGATTGTGTTCCACGGCATAAGCCGCGGCTTCAGCCCGATTGCTTACGCCCAGCTTGGAGAGGATGCTGCTGACATAATTGCGAACCGTTCCTTCTCCCAGGAAAAGCGCCTTGGCAATTTCGCGATTCGTCTTTCCTTCCGAAACCAGTAACAGCACATGTTTTTCTTGTTGGGTTAAGGCGGAAAAAGCAGACGCCTCTTCTTCTCTGGCTGCTTTACGGACCTCCTGGAAAACTCGTTGCGTCACCGCGGGGTCCAGCAGCGCTTCGCCACGCCCGACCGCCTCGATAGCCTTCATCAAGTCTTCTCCGCCAATCTGCTTGAGCACGTATCCGGCTGCGCCGGCTCGGATGGCAGAAAAAAGCATCTCGTCTTCGGCGTAGGAGGTCAACATGATGACCTTGGATTCCGGAAACCGCTCTGCAATCTCTTCACAAGCTTCGATCCCCGATCCTCCAGGGAGGCGGATATCCATCACCACGACATCCGGGTTGAACGTTTCCACTTTCTCTATCGCTTCTCGGGCGGTGCTGGCTTCGGCGACGACCTCGAAATTTGGATGCCGCTCCAATAATGCTTTAAGCCCCAGGCGGACGATCTCGTGATCGTCCACTAGCAAGATGCGTTGTTTTCCAGATAAGTTCTTGTCCATCGCGTCGAGTATAGCTGATCCTAATTAGGCTGACAAGACCTGTAATATCGGCTTAATCCTGAGAAGTTTCTTCATCAGGTTTCTTGCGCCGGAAATCCACAAAGCGATAGCCCACACCGCGTTCGGTGAGAATATACTTCGGGTTTGTGGGGTCTTTCTCCAGTTTTTTGCGCAGATAGTTGATATACAGCCGGACGTAGTGCGGCTCGTCTCGATATTCGTAACCCCACACTTTTGCCAGGATTTGGTCGTGGGTCACCACCCAGCCCGCGTTTTGGATCAGGTGATATAGAAGACGGTATTCCGTAGGTCTCAGGTTGACCAGCTTGCCATCCACCCAAACCTCGCGTCGGTCGAAGTCGATCTTGAGCCGGTCGTCCACCTCGATTAAGCCGTGCGTGGCGGCAGTCCCCATTTCCGTCCGGCGCAGCACTGCCCGCACCCGACTGACCAGCTCGCGCGGGCTGAAGGGTTTTGTGATGTAATCATCCGCGCCCAGTTCCAGGCCGCGCACCCGGTCGCCTTCTTCGCCTTTAGCGGTGAGCATGATCACCGGGATCGAGCTGGTCTCCCGCAGGATGCGTAAGACTTCAAACCCATCAATGTCGGGCATCATCACATCCAACAAAACCAGGTCCGGCAGGTTGCTGCGAACTTTGTTTATCGCTTGTGTCCCGTTGAATGCTTCAATCACTCGAAAACCGTCGTGCTCGAGGTTCAGGCGGATAAACCGCACCATCCGCTCCTCGTCATCGACTACGAGGATTTTTCGATCTCTAAATTGATCATGCGACATACTCGCTCACTCCCGCACGAATCCGATGATCTCTTCTTCGTGTTCTTCGCCCATCACCTCGATAAAATTAATGCGGTCAAGCGGCCACACAACTTTAGTGGTGTTTTCCGCGACATAATGCACGTCTTTGCCGTCCATGCGCCGCACGTTTGAAACGATGATCAGGGTTGCGTTGGCTGACGGGAGTTCTTCAGCTTCCCCTACAATCGGATCAGTATTCATAATATGGAGAACCAGTGTATATGCCACTCAAACCTCCAAAGAGAACGGTCATACTTGCTTGTCTTTTGTGATTACTTCGATGCGCATTCTACCGAGCGTGATCGTATCGCCATTTTTAAGCGGATGAGGTGAATAGGGTTCCAATTTCGTATCATTCACACTCGTCCCGTTGGATGATCCCAGATCGCTGATCAAGATCTGGTTTCGGAAAAGCCGGATGGCAGCGTGCATGCGCGACACGCCCGACTGGAACGCCTTGAATTTTCTTAAATCGATATCTGGGATCATCGACTGACCTTCGCTTGACCTGCCCAGGATCACTTCACCTTCTTCCATGATGGGGATATAGGCGTTGTGATCTACCACGTAAAGCGTTATCAATGCATCTGAAGATGGGCTATAACTGAACTCAGACGAATATTCGGGTTGTTGGTTTATCTGAAACTGATCTGGTTTGGATCTCATACCAGTTTCGGTTGTTCCGAGTCCATTGGTTTCAATCAGCAACTGCGAACCGCATTCTTTGCAAAATAGCGCGCCTTCCAGTTCCTTATTGCCGCAGTGCGGACAGGTGATCAATATTGCCTCTCTTCCTTTCCTTTACTTGGCAGCATGAGCGAGCGTGTGGCGTATTTTATCGCCTTTTCTCCTTCGGGACTTAGCATACTCGTTTGCTGAATTCTTTCTGCTTCCATCAGCGCCGTTTGAGCCAGGTCTTTTTCGCCAATCGAAAGGAATTGTGTCGCTAAGCGTTGCAGCCTAGAGCTGGCTTCGTCGATTTTCCCGGCTGAAGCCTCCTGGCGCGCGCGCTCCTGCATTCGATACAACGTGATATGCGTGAGCGCCTGGATGATTTCCTGCGGAGGCTTTTCTTTTTTATCCAGGCTGCCGACAACGCGGCTCAGTGTTACGGGGATGCGATGGACGGAACTGGGATCTGATGGAAGGATCAGGCTGACCGTCCCATTTGCAATTTCCCGGCGATATAAATCTTCATCTACCGGTTGCACGATAAACTCGAGCAAAATTGAAAGATTGGTGTCACGCAAGATGCTGCCCAGGTTGATTTGTTCGGAAACGTTCAACGGGGTTGCCTCCGGCTGGAGGCGGTACACCCCCCCAAGAGCCACCCGTTGGGCTGGTTTGAGCTTTAGCGAGACTCGCTCAGCGAATACCTGGTTCAGGCTGGCAAATTTTTCTTGCATCAATTTGCGCAGATCGCTGGTTTTGGCAATGTAATAAGTGTTTCCGCCCGTTATTTGGGTGAGAGTATCCAGGAACTCGTCATTCCAATCTGAGCCGATGCCCAGGGCAGTGATGCACACCCCTTGAGAGGCAGCCCGGTTGGCTAGATCGATGCAAGCCAGGTTATCTCCATAGGTATGCCCATCGGTGATCAGAATAAGGTGGTTGACCAGCGACCGATTTTGGTTCCATTGGATCTGTTGGAAACCTGCCTCCAGCCCCTGGTAAATTTCTGTTCCCCCGCTGGCTTGGATGAAGTGTACTTGCGCTTCGAGCGAGCGATGATCGGGATAGCGCTTGGCGGGTAAGACGACTTCAGCCCGGTCGCTGAATGTGACCAGGCTCAGCACGTCGCTCTCTTTTGATTGGCGGATCAGCTCGATCGCTGCCGCTTTTACCGTATCCAATCGTTCGCCTTGCATGGACGTTGAGCGGTCGATCACCAGGCAATAATTCAAGGTTGGGGTGACCTGCGAAGCATATTTTTCCGAAACCGCATAATCCAAATAAGCGTAGAGCAATTGCGGTTCTTTGAGGTCTGGCAGCCTGGTGCGGCTGTAAAGGGTGTATTCCAGGATGGGCGCGTCGCTCTCTTGGGTGAGTCTCTGGTCGTATTCTTTTCGGCGTGCCGGATTCGAAAGTGTCTCAAAAGCCTCTTTGAGGTTTAGAAATTGGGTATTTGCCCCTGGAGAACGGTTGATGTCTGGGTGCTGGCTTAGAGAGAGCTCGCGGTAGGCGCGCCGCACCTCTTCTTGGGTGGCTTCTTTTGGTAATCCCAGGATTTCATAATAACTGGGTTTAGAAGTCATGTGTTCTGCTCAATCTGAAAAGATTGGAAGCTGCACCAGAATTGCTGAAATATTGTCGGGTCCTCCAGCCTTATTTGCGGCATCGATTAACAACTGGCAAGCCAAATCAGGCGAGGAGGTCGAACGAATTAAGCGAACCATTTCATCCTGAGGAACCACGCCCCACAAACCATCCGAACATATGAGCAGGTGACCGGCGTTTGGAAGGGCAGTCGTGCTGATATCTGGAGTAAAAGGCTCTCCCTGACCCAACGCCCGGTAAAGCACATTTCGCTGCGGATGGATGGCGGCTTCCTGTTCTGTCAGATGACCCAACTCCATCATTCGCTTGACGAGAGAATGGTCGCGGGTGAGGATTTCGAGCTTTCCCTGGTTGTCTAAAGAGTAAGCCCGGCTGTCGCCAACGTGCGCAATCGACATGTGCTTATCCAGGATCAGTATAGCCGTCAGGGTCGTCCCACTCCCCGGCGATTCCTTGGTAATCGTCCGGTGGGCTGCCATTACGCTGGACTCGAGGATTTCCTGTATTCCCTCTTCTGGCGGTGTGGGGTGAATATCCATAAACCCCAGCATGATCTTCTGGATCACCTCACGCCCAACGACCCTGACCGCAAGATTACTTGCGACTTCTCCATGCTTATGTCCACCCATTCCATCAGCCACGATGAACAATCCAACTGGCACGTACCCTTCCTGATTGGCAAAAAGGGCTGAATAAACCAGAATGGCATCTTCGTTGTGACCGCGCATCATCCCTACCGATTGAGCGCATCCTGCGATCAACTGAGGCAGGTTCGGTCGCTTAGCAATCGCCAATGGCTGAATTCCTGCACTGATTTTCTCATCTGTGATGGGAATCGTGGGAACCTCGCCAGAAGCCAGGCTGCTTTCGACCTCATCTTTTTGAAACCCGAGGATATTTAGGATTTTTTTAAGCAACCGCGACCTTCCTGATTTTTATACCGCGAAGGCATAGATTCGATGGTCCGTCGAGCCAATAGCAATGACATCCTCCCAAGCAACCGGCGTCCCGGTAATTGGACCTTCAGTTTGATACTTCCACCGCAATCTTCCGGTGCGGAATTCCAGGCAGTAAAAACAACCATCGACAGAGCCGCAGTACAGCGAGTCTTTGAGGATGATTGGCGATCCGGTAACCTGGTGCTCGGTGGAATACCGCCAAACCTCTTTGGATGTGTTGGTGTCAATGCAGTAAATCGCCCCATCCACAGATCCGGTGAACAGGAGATTATCATTCATAAAGGGGGTGGAAATGGTTGGTTTGCTCAACCGGAAACGCCAGATAACCCAGCCGGTTTTTGCATCTAGCGCATAGATCGTCGAGTCGACTGATCCAACGTATACGGTACCTTTGCTCACAACCGCCGAAGAGGTGACTGCTCTTTTGGCTTTAAAGCGCCATTTGATCGCCCCGGTGAAGTCCAGGCAATAGAAATCCCCAGCCTCTGAACCGAAGTAGACCAGCTCGTTTGCGATGATCGGGGTCGATCTCACCGGCGAGCCGGCGTCTGCGCGCCAGGCTGGTCGTCCGGTAGTGGCGTTTACGGCATGCAGAAAACGGTCATCTGAACCGATGAAGATATGTCCTTCTGCGATGAAGGGTGAGGAGCGCACGGGTCCTTTGGTGTAATAAGTCCAATTCACCCGACCGTTCCTGAGATAGACCGCGTGCAGCCGGTGATCCTCCGATCCAAAATAAACCGATTCATCGAAAAAAGCAGGTTTACTAACAATTCCGCCCTCGGTTGGATATTTCCAGAGAAATTCTCCATCATGGGCGTCCAACGCATACAGGTTATTGTCGTAACAACCGACATACACCGCACCGTTGGTGTAGACCGGGCTCCCCCGGATCTCATCCTCGCATTTGAAAGACCAAATGGGTTGGATTGCCTCGCTGACTCGCACGGCTTGAGAAAGCGATGCAGCGATGTGCGGGAGCATACCCGTCTCATGAGCGACGCCCATCAGGGCGCTTTTCATGTCTTCTGCGGTCTGAAATCGATCTTCGGGCTGATATTCAAGCGCCTTTTCGATGACTTTTACCAGCAAGGACGAGACGTTTGGGTTATGCTGGAGGATCGGGCGTTCATGAAAGGAGAACGGCGGTTCCAAGCGGGGGTCGCGGCGAGTGATCGCATGATGGAGCGTGGCGCCCAAAGCGTAAATATCGGCTTGCGGACTGGCTTCTCCGCGATATTGTTCTGGGGGGGAATAACCCTCCGTGCCGATCATGGTTCCACGTTTCCCAGCTTGAAAGGGTTTGGCGATCCCAAAATCGACCAACACTACATGATCCTGGGCATTGATCATCACATTCGAGGGTTTCATATCCCGAAAGATGATCGATTCGGGTTTATGATTGTGCAGATAGCTCAGCACATCGCACAGTTCAATTGCCCAACGAACCAGGCGTTCCTCCTCGATAAATTCGTTCGTATTATTGACCAGTTCTTCCAGGTCGCTTCCGCTGACAAACTCGATGACGAGATACGACCGTTCATTCAAGGTGAAATAATCGTAAATCCTGGGTATTGCGCGGTGCTCGAGCGAGGCGAGCAAGTTCGCTTCCCGCTCAAAGTTACGGACAATGGTGCTGCGCACAACCGGATCCAACGCCCGGTTTACCATCTCCTTCACCGCAACATTTTTGGTTACGTTGGGGAAGTGCATGTCACGCGCCTGGTAAACGGCGCTCATTCCCCCGATGCCGATAATGCCCTGTATCGTATATCTCTCAACCAGGGTAGTTCCAGCTTGTAGCTGTTGCGAGGTGTCTAGTTCAGAGTCTGTTTCGAAGCTCTGGGTGTTTTGTGGGTCACTCAACCGTTACAATCCCTCTGATAAATTTCATTGAATAATCCGCTACCGATATTATTCTGCCCACCAATTTTGATCCGATTTCAATCTTTCCGGAAATCCGCTTCCGGTTTCGGCTTGTTTTGCAGAATATTCTCGATCTCCTCCACGACGGCAGGGGTAATCTTTTCTACAACTGCCAGCGATTGCAGGTTTTCAGCAACCTGTGATTTCCTGGAAGCCCCGGTGATTACCGAACTCACATGCGGATTTTTCAGACACCATGCCAGCGCGAGCTGCGCCATAGTGCAGCCCAATTGATCTGCAATCGCGGACAGTTGCTTTACCTTATCAATCTTCGCCTGTCCTTTCGGGCTTAGAATTCGCTCTTTTATCCACGTATAATCCTTCAGATTGGCGCGCGAGTCCTGCGGGATGCCCTGGTTGTACTTACCTGTGAGTAATCCGCTTGCCAGCGGGCTCCAGATCGTGGTTCCCAATCCAATTTCAGCATAGAGCGGAGTATATTCGCCTTCGACGCGCTGCCGCGCGAACATGTTGTATTCGGGCTGTTCCATTAAGGGGGGGATCAAGTGCTCGCGGCGCGCGATGCCGTAGGCTTGCATGATTGCGGATGCGGACCATTCGCTGGTTCCCCAATAGAAGGCTTTGCCTTGCTGGATGATCTGGTTCATGGTCCATACGACTTCTTCAACCGGGGTGTGAATATCCGGGCGGTGACAGAAAATCAGATCGACGTATTCTAACTGGAGGCGTTTTAGCGCCGCATTTGTCCCTTCGTGCAGGTGCTTGCGTGATAGACCGGTATCGTTCGGTCCGTCGCCGCCCCAGAAGATTTTGGTTGAGATAACCAGACTGGAGCGAGGCCATCCAAGCCTTTTGAGGACATTCCCCATCACAATTTCAGCCTTGCCCGAACCATAGCTCTCCGCATTATCGAAGAAATTCACCCCTTGTTCGTATGCGGCAATCATGCATTCCTGTGCGACGCCTTCATCCACCTGTTCGCCATAGGTGACCCAGGCACCAAGCGAGAGCGCCGATATCTTTAAACCTGAATTGCCTAAAAAACGATATTCCATTTGTCAACCCCTTTTTGGTTCTTCGCTGAAGGAATGAGCAAAATGTGGGTTTGCAGAACAAAAAACCGCTGGTTGATTATGATGCGCTGCGTGAAGTGAACCCGTGCTGCGATAGTCATTTTTTCTGGTGTGATATCGTTGATAATCCGAATTATAACATTAAGGATGAATAATCGATCTTTAAGTGCACGCCGCGCCGGACCGAAAATCCGCCTGCGCTGCTCACAAAGTCGCCACAAAAAACGAGCGGTGAAATACTAGGTTGGTTGGATTTCTAAGACCAACTCCAGGTAGTCTTTCGATACCCTTTCGTGAATGGAGGCGCCTAAGAATTCGAGTAATCCGGCTGCCATTTCCGCTTTGTGTTCAGCATCGCGCTTGCTCCAGGTGCGGCTCTTTACCTCCAGAAAATATCCCAGTGGAGGTTGTTCTAATCTGTCGAGGTTCAAATAGAATTCCGTCCCGCGGAACAAGAGTCGCCAGCGCTGGCGGTCTTTTACAACCGGGACTTCGCTGGTCGGCTTGAAATACTCGCGGTAAAACCGCAGACTGTGATTTGCCGGCGCCAGAAAACGACTTCGAGAGAGCAGCACCTCACGCGGGAATTGATATTCACGCGCCGGCCCAATCATGGTCAGCCGGTAGCGGGCGCGGATAACTTGCCCAGCCGGATCGATAATTTCGTCTTCCCGGTAACGCAGCGTGCCTTGCTCCGGGTCGGGAAACAGAAAATACGTGTCGTACTCATGATAGTGACGAAAATGGAGTACTTCGATCTCGGGTTTTTCGAGCGCTTCGTAAACCGGCTCCGCGTCGGCAATGCGCACCTTTGCCTGGACTTCGAAACTTTCCTCTTCGGTTGCATTTCCAATCGCTACCAGTTTCGAAAGTACGGATTTTTCACGTTGAATCAAGAACGCGTCGATTCTTGCCGCGTAGTCCTGGGCTTCAGCCAACCAGGCAGCCTCGTCGCCGACCAGGAGCTGGTGATCCTGCATCAGCCATTTGCCATCAACCATCACATCGCTCACATCGGTCGATTTGGTGGCATAAACGATCTGGGCATAGATATTGTTCGGATCGCGCATGAAACGCGGGCTGTTGTGGATTCGGTTTAGATCAACCAGGATTACATCTGCCTTTTTCCCGGGTTGAATCGAACCGGTGATTTCGCTCAGGTGGAGCGCTTCGGCGCCGATCCGGGTTGCCATTGCGAGCGCGGTGCGAGCCGGAAGAGAGGTCGGGTCATTGGACACATTCTTCGCCAGTATCGCTGCCAGTCGAACTTCTTCAAACATATCCAGGTCGTTGTTTGAGGCGGTTCCATCAGTTCCAATCCCAACGTGCAGACCCAATTCCAACATCTTTGTAACCGGGGCAAAGCCAGACGCCAGCTTCAGGTTGGAGGAAGGGTTGTGAGCAACTCCCACATTGTGATGCAGCAGGGTGTTCATTTCACCTTCGTCGATATGGACGCAATGAGCTGCCAGGGCTTTCGTCTCGAATAAACCGATTTTCTTGACATACGGCACGACGGGCATGCCGTACTCATCGCGCGCGCTTTCCACCTCTTGGGCGGTTTCCGCAATGTGCGTGTGCAGCGGAACGTCAAACTCTGCCGCCAATTCGGCTGTGAGGCGGAGGATCTCTTCGGTGCAGGTGTACGGAGCGTGAGGCGCGACAGAAGGGATGATTAACGGATGTCCTTTCCACTTTTGGATAAATTCGCGCGCCAGCGCCAGGCTTTCCTCAAAGAATTGTGCGTCCGGAGTGGGGTATTTCATAACGGTCTGTGAACAGACCGCGCGCATTCCAATCTCAGCAGTCGCCTGGGCGACATGGTCTTCGAAATAGTACATATCCGCGAAACAGGTGACGCCAGAGCGAATCATCTCCAGGCATGCCAGTTTTGTCCCAAGTTTCACGAAATCCGGCGAAACGAACTGCCGTTCGACGGGCATCATATAGCCCAACAGCCACACGTCCAGCCTTAGGTCGTCCGCCAGTCCGCGCAGTAAGGTCATTGGAACGTGCGTGTGGGCATTGACCAAACCCGGCATCAGCGCCTTCCCGCCGCAATCATGAATAATTTGTGCTGTGAACTTCTGCAGGATCTGATCCTGACGATCCACCGCCAGAATTGTGCCGTTTTCGATCGCAACCGCGCCCGGGTTTATGACCGTAAATGCCTCATCCATGGTCAAGACAATTGCATTGATGAGCAATGTGTCGGCTTTAGTTTTATTCATTCAGCCTCCCTATAAATCTCACAAAGGTTGTTGGTCGTCGCATGCCAGTTTACGGAGTTGATCGAGGCTGTTGTGCAGCGCGTAGCGTGGCGCATATTCGGGAGGACCTCCGTAGAAAACGCTCTTCTTGAATTCACCCTGAGGTGAAATCAAGGCGATCTGGATTTCCGTGCGTTCGTTTCCCGGGAACACGCTGATGCCAAGACAGACGTTCACTGCGCTGGTGAGGCGGTATTCGCGAGTCAAGTCAAGTAACTGTTCAGGGTGGGTGAGCTCGGTTTGAAATTCCCCCCCTTTGAACATGCGCTGGTGCTCGGCTGGAACGGTCGAGTTGGGTTGTGAAAGCCGGTTGATCAGATAGCCTCCCGTACCATACTCGACCACCGCCAGCGTCCAGCCGCGGTTGAATAAGCACCGTAATACGACGCCCTCCAGCGTTTCTGCGTCTGCGCCGTACACCCAGTCCCCGAGCCTCTGGCGCAGCGCCTGTTCAATTGGTCGCAGCAAGTTGTCCGCTTCTTGGGTCGTCTGCGCTTTGGCAGTGATCCGTACATCTACCTGCCCCGAATGGGCAGCCAACCCGACCGTCGGATTAGACAGCGTCTCGAGATCGCCGATTAAAGCGTCGATTTGTGATTCGCCGATCCCAACTGTGTGGAGGATGCGCAGCTTAATCAGCCCTGCCAGATCGAAGCGTTCCTCCAGATAGGGGATGACTTTGTGATCCATTAAGAATTCCATCTCGCGGGGGACGCCAGGGAGTGAAATGATCACGACCTTTTGGCAGTCGACCAAAAAGGCTGGCGCAGTTCCAACCGGATTCTCGATGGGCTGGGCGCCTTTGGGGATGAATGCCTGGCGGCGGTTGTTCTCGGTGGGGACGCGCTCATATCTTCTGAAGCGCGCCTGGACCTGCTCCCACAGTTCTGGTATGAATTCGGTTTCGACGCCGATTGCCTGAGCGACTGCTTCGCGCGTCGGGTCATCTACTGTGGGACCCAGCCCTCCAGTTGTGATGATGATCTGGCAGCGCTCCATTGCCTGCCGAATAGCCTGAGAGATGCGGGCGGGGTTGTCGCCCACGGTTGTTTCCCAGTATAAATCGATCCCGGCATCGCGCAATTTGCGCGCAATATCGCGGGCATTCGTATTGATGATTTCACCCAGCAAGATTTCAGTGCCGATTGTGATTATTTCAGCGGAAGGCATGTACACACCCCAGAACATTGATAAATGGATTTCTTCGAAACGCCTATAAATTATAACCCCCACTCCAATGGGGTGGGGGTTTCTGGTTCACGGTCTTCGGGTCATGTTTCTGGCAAACGTGCGATTTATCCAGCAATACTGAATCGGTCGTCTGATAGGCGCTCAGCGGACCATGCGCGTCCGGATATCTACTTTGTCTAATCTGAGCACTAAATATATGGATAATGAGATGCTAAGAATGCTTGTTATGATGTAAATAACATCTGCGGATCCATCGATGAACGTGGCATGAGGGAAAAACATCATGATGCGTATGATGGCGTTCAAGCCTTGCAGGAAAATTGCCAGGGTTAACATCTGCGAACTGCCGCGCAGCAAGAAAACCCCAATGATGATAAATAACACAGCCGCAAATAAGACAACCAGATAGCCGGCTGCCAGCAAGCTGGGAGGAAACAGGAGTGGAGCGAGCATAGGGAGTAGGAAGAATAAAAGGATGGTTTTAGTTGTGCTCATCTATACGCCTGCCTGTTCATTGATGACCGCCGAGATAAGCTTCAATAACCATTTCGTTATGAAGCAGATCCTGCGCCGGACCTTCAAGCACGATCCGCCCGGTTTCGAGGACATATGCGCGGTCAGCGATCGAGAGAGCCATCTGAGCATTTTGTTCTACCAGCAGAATGCTAGTTCCCTGGTCGTTGATATCGCGAATGATCGTGAAGATTTGCTCGACCAGCAACGGCGAAAGACCCATCGAGGGCTCATCTAGCAACAATAGTCGCGGCGCCGACATCAAGCCACGGGCAATCGCCAGCATCTGTTGTTCGCCGCCGGAGAGCGTGCCTCCGAGCTGACTTTTTCGCTCACTTAAGCGTGGGAAGCGCTGGAATACATGTTGGATTCCGCTTTCGATCTTAGCATGGTCGCTTTGGGTGAATGCGCCCATCTCCAGGTTCTCCATTACCGAAAGGGTTGCAAAGATTTTGCGGCCTTCGGGCACCTGGACAACCCCTTTGCGCACGATTTCTTCCGAGGGGGACTGGGTTATTTCTTTTCCATTGAACCAGATTGTTCCAATCCGCGGGCGCAGGAGACCTGAAATGGTGTTCAATGTGGTGCTTTTTCCAGCGCCGTTTGCACCGATCAGTGCAACAATTTCACCCTTTTTGAGAGAAAAGGTTATTCCTTTAAGCGCATAAATCGCGCCGTAGTAGACGTGGATGTCTTGAATGTCAAGCAGCTTGTCGGAACTATTATCGGACATTCTCTCACCTTCCTCGGAGCGCGTTATTCGACTTTCCTGCGGCGGAACTTCTCGGAGAGTGCGGCTGCGCCTGGTCCCAGATAGGCTTCTACCACTCTCGGGTTGGACTGGATTTCTGATGGCGTGCCGCGTGCGATCACTTCACCGAAATCCATCACGGTGATTTTTTCGCAAATGCCCATAACCACCCGCATTTGGTGTTCGATCAGCAGGATGGTCATATCAAATTTTTCCCGAATGAAGTGGATCAGGTCCATCAAGGAACTAGATTCAGCCGGGTTCATTCCAGCAGCCGGTTCGTCCAAAAGCAGGAGCTTTGGTTCAGCAGCCAACGCCCGGGCGATCTCCAGCCGGCGCTGTTCACCATAAGGCAAGTTTTTGGCTATCTCTGCCTGCCGATCCTGCAAATTAAAAACGGCGAGAAAATCTTGCGCTCTCTCAGTCAGTTCCTTTTCTTGGTTTTTATAGTGGCGATTGTGTAATATCGCGTCATTTAAGCTGTAACCCGCATGCGTGTGATACGCAATTCGAACGTTATCGAGCACGTTCAGGTTGGGAAAGAGGCGGATATTCTGGAAGGTGCGCGCAATGCCCATTTGATTGATCTCAAATGATTCGAAGCCGGTTATATTTTCGTTTAGAAAGCAGATTTGTCCGGCTGAAGGGGTATAGACGCCGGTGATCATGTTGAAGACCGTAGTTTTCCCTGCCCCGTTCGGTCCGATCAATCCCTGCAAGTCATGCGGTTCAAGATGAATGGAAAAATTGTTGACCGCCCGCAGTCCGCCAAACTGCATGCTTAGTTCCTGGATATCAAGGATATAGCGCCCGTTGGTGGTTTCGTTCATTCTATTGCCTTCTGTGCAGAGCTTGGACTTGCTGGCGTTGAGGTAGGAGTTTGTAGACCCGGATCCAGCTTCTTCTTCAGCGGCGGGATGATCTGCCGCAAGAAGGGCAGCTCATAATCCCCAAAGAGCCCATTCGACTTCAAAAGCATGATCAACAGCAATAACAGCGGATAAACTACAAAACGCCAGGTTTCAAAACCTTGTGGCAGAACGAGGCGCAGAACCCCTTCCAGGAGCAGCGCCCAGGCAAACGCGGCAGCCAGAGTTCCGGTCATACTGCCCAAACCACCCAAGACAATAATGATCATCGGGTCAAAAGATTTGATGAAGTTGAACGTATTTGGGTGCAGAAAGCCATTAATATGGGCGTAGAGACCGCCTGCTAATCCAGCGAACAGACTTCCAATGACGAAGGAGAGGATCTTGAATTCTGCCACATCGATCCCCATTGCCATACCGGCGATCTCGTCTTCCCGAACAGATACGATCGCGCGGCCGTAGCTGGAGTGAAGCATGTTGCGCATCACAACGATGACGATGACCAGGAAAAGAAATACCCAGAACCAACTCGTCAGTTTTGGTATGCCGACCATGCCGCGAGCGCCTTTCATCTCCTGAAACCCGAGCATGGTATCCGAGTTGTCCAGAAGCACCTTGACAATGATTGTAAAGCCCAGGGTGGCGATGCCGAAATAGTCTGAACCCAGTGTCAGGACCGGGAGACCGAAAAGGAAGCTGATCTCAGCCGCCAACACTGCGGCTACCAGGACTGCGATGATGTACACGATCTGGAGCGCCACCACCCCCGGAAGCAGCCTGAGCACGGTATTAAAAACTGGCTCGGCTAATTTCCCCAGGTACACCGCAACGATCCCTAAGATCAGGCTGGCAACGAAATAGATTGTAAAAGCGGAAAGGGCGTCCAGGCCGCGGATGCGGCTCAATACCCGGCGGATGTATAAAATTGCCACGCCAACTAACAAAACCCCGAAGAGGACAATCGTCAGACCGAGCGAACTTTGCTCGTTCGACCAGCGGTAGGTGATGTCGGCGGCGGTGTATGCGCCGATGGCATAGAACCCCCATTGACCAAGTGAAAACTGCCCATTAAACCCGTAAATCAGGTTTAAACCCAGGCTGACAATCGCCATCACCGCGCCGATGCGCAGGATTGTATTCCAGAAATCGTTGAGCAAGTGCAGGCTGATCGCGAGTTGGACAATGACAAAAAATAGCAGAAGCCCGCCGAAGAAAATCAGATTTTGACGCGAAATTTTCTTCAACATAAGCTTATGCCTTTTCTCGGCTGGGTTCGCCGAAAAGACCCGTGGGTCGGACCAGTAACACCAACACCAGGATGCTAAATGCGACTGCATCGCGCATTGGGGTGGAGATGTATGCCGCGCTCAGCACTTCCGCCTCTCCGATGATTAGAGAGCCAACCAAGGCTCCCGGGATTGACCCAATGCCTCCAAGTACGGCTGCAACGAAGGCTTTCAACCCGGGGATGATGCCCATCACGAAATAAAGCTGCGGAAACGCTGTCGCGTACAAAACGCCGGCAGCGCCAGCCAGAGACGCCCCGACTGCAAACGTTACAGAAATGATCCCATCTACATTGATGCCCATTAAACGGGCAGTGGGTTTATCGTAGGCTGTCGCGCGCATGGCTTTGCCGATGCGGGTATTTTGAACCAGATAATTCAGGAAGAACAATAATACGAGGGAGACAATAATTATATATAAAGATATGTTCGAAAAAATGATCGAGGTTGGCGGCGGGGCTTCGCCGGCTGGAAGAACATAGACGCCTTGGGATGAGATCACCCAGTTGATCACATTGATAGGACGCTCGTAGGTGATGAAGTTAGAGGTGAACACAAACGGCAGCGCGCCAAAGTATTCCAGGAAGAAAGATACGCCAATCGCGGTAATCAGGGCTGAGATGCGCGGGGCATTGCGCAGCGGTTTATACGCGACGCGCTCAATAATGAAGGCAAGTAAAGCACAGGTGACCATTGATACGAGTATGACCGTGATCACGCCGATCGCGTTGCTCAACCAGAAGGGAAGGGTTGGAAAGACCTTAGAAAGCCATAAGTTCAAATCCCAGCGGGCGATCGCGAAATAACTGGCAAATGCTCCAACCATGAAAACATCGCCATGGGCGAAGTTGATCAGGCGGACGATGCCGTACACCATGGTATACCCGAGAGCAATTAGCGCATAAACAAAGCCCAATTGCAAGCCATTAACGACTTGTTGGGTGAATACCGTCGGCCCAGCCATAAAAGAAGACGCCAGCTTCCAGAGCGCCAGGATTGCCAGCGCGACCAGAAAACCTTTCCCGAGCAAGCCTCTTCGGATTACGGCTTCAACCAGGGGGTTCTTTTGTGCCACAGATGCATTCATGCATCACTCCGGGAAGTTGATTTTTTAAATAGTTTATTTTGATATGGGGCGGTCACATATGGACCGCCCCATTGGTGATCTGAAAATTATGGTGCAACCGAGTCGATGAATGTTTTCTTCCCGCCTGACACGCTGATTACGGCAGCAGCCTTGATCGGGTTGTGCTGCGCGTCGAAGGTGATTGTACCAGAAACAGCATCCCATTTGATAGCTGCCATTGCTTCGGCAACTTTAGCTGTGTCTTCGGTTCCGGCTTTATCAATGGCGGCGAGCATCAGGTTCGTCGCGTCGTAAGCCAGGGTCGCCAGCGCGTCTGGTACTTTGGGGTTGCCCTGCGCGTCTTTGTAGGCTTCGCCGTAGGTTTTCAGCCATTGCTGAACGATCGGGCGCGTGTCGCCGGGGTCGTAGTGGTTGGAGTAGAAGCCGCCATCGGCTGCTTTCACGTCGAGGTCTGATGAATCCCAACCGTCGCCGCCCATCATTACCGCGGTCACGCCCTTGTCTTTCGCCTGAGCGCCCACGAGGTTGACGATATTGTAATAGTCTGGCAGCCAGAGCACTTCAGCATTGCTCTCCGCTACCTTGGTCAGAATGGCTGAAAAGTCCGTGTCGGTAGTGGTGTAGGATTCCTTGCCTACGATTGTGCCGCCCAATTCGACGAAGGATTTTTCAAAAGCCTCAGCCAGACCACGTACGTAGTCGTTGCCCTGGTCGAACATAATGAAGGCGGTCTTGTAACCTTTATCGGTGGCGAATTTCGCCATCACCAACCCCTGGAATGGGTCGATGAAGCAGGCGCGGAAGGTGTACGGTCGGGTCGCGCCGTTCGTATCGACGGTTACGCTGGGATTGGTCGAGGTCGGGCTGATCTGAACAACCCCCTTCGGATTGACGATCTCTGCGACCGGGATCGAAGCGCTGGAGCACACTTCGCCGACGATGAACTTAACGCCGTCCTGGTCAATCAATTTGTTTGCAGCGTTCACCGCTGGATCAGGCGAGCACTGGCTGTCGGCGACGATCAAATCGATCTTCTTCCCCCGAATGCCGCCCTTAGCATTCCATTCTTTCACCGCCAGTTCGGCGCCTTCTTTGGTGGATTGACCAAATGTAGGAACCTGACCGCTCAACGGCGCGAGCAAACCAACCTTGATTGTGCCGCCGCCGGTGCCGCCAGTCGCGCAGGCGGGCAGAATCATGCTGGCAACAATCAAAAGTGACAGAACCACAAACATCCTTTTGAACATTATCTTCTCTCCTCATTATGAAATTATCGTTCATGCAATTATGGTTCATTGTTCCCGAAAATACCGGGAGCTTTGCTCATCTTGTTTTTAATCCTTCGTCATTTTCACAAGGGGAACACCTCCTTGACGGGTCTAATTGCCAGATTCACTGATCAATGAACTCCTGGGATTCTCCTGGGCGTTGCTGGCTCCTCTGGCGACACTACCACAACTTGATCGCTTAATGGAATGATTTTAATGGCAAGGTGCTTTATGGTCAAGGTGTTTTCGACTCATTTATTACTCATTTTCATACCGATTTTTACTCTTGACAATCACCTTCAGCAATAAACACCTAATAGTACTGAAGGGTGATATGAGCGGCGCTGTGGTAAAATTTTCTGTGCTAGATTATGGAGTCAACTAACTTGAAGGTGATCTCTTCTCCTCCCAGCCTCATGAAATCGTTGATGGCTGGTTTTGATGTTGTCAGTAATCACATTGGGCTGATCTTTTTTTCGATCCTGTTTGATTTGCTGCTCTGGTTCGGCCCCCAGCTCAAGCTGGCGAACGCATTTGCGCCGGTGATCGAACAAATCGGATCATTGTCAGAGGTGCAGAGCGCCGGCTCGTTTGATATGTTAAAAGAAGGGCTGGCGCGGCTTAACATGCTAAGCTTACTGCGAACGTTTCCAATTGGCGTACCAAGCCTGCTCGCTGGTCAGGCGCCCAGCAAGACACCGATCTATCCACGAATTGACTTGAACGTGCGCACTTTGGTTGACGCAGCCTTCTTGTGGCTGTTGATCGTGCTAATCGGGATGGCTGCCGGCACCTTATATTTTTCATTAATAGCTCAAGCGTCTGTACGGCAGCAGCTTGATTATTCACAGGCGCTGCGCAACTGGCCGCGTAATTTTGGTCAGGTATTGTTGTTGACGCTGTTTTTGAATGTTTTGTTTGCAACGCTCTTGATTCCATTTACTTGTATGATGACCTTTGTCCTGCTGCTTGGGATGGGGCTTGGGCAATTCTCTAATTTGATTGTGCTTCTCTTTGGCGTGTTGCTCATCTGGCTCATGATTCCGTTGTTCTTTTCGCCGCATGGCATTTTTACCGGTCAACGACCGATGTGGGACTCGATCGTGCAGAGCATCCGCTTAAGTCGCGCGACTTTCACAACCACAGCTTTGCTAATCCTGACCATCTTCGTTCTGAGCCAGGGCTTAGATGTATTGTGGAATATGCCGCAAGACAACTCATGGTTTCTGCTGGTAGGCATTACGGGGCATGCCTTTGTCACAGCAGCCTTATTGGCGGCGACGTTTGTGTATTATCAATCCGCAGATAGCTGGTTGAAGGAAATCATCCAACAGAGGGAACTCATCCAGGTTTAACGATTGTGTTCGTGGAGGAATTTTGGTAAAGGCGAATACGTTCACATACGAAGCGAAAGATATTCAAGTCCTGGAAGGACTGGAAGCCGTGCGCCGCCGCCCCGGTATGTATGTCGGCGGGACGGATGTCAAAGCGCTGCATCATTTGATCTATGAAGTCGTAGACAACTCGATCGATGAGGCTCTGGCAGGCTCCTGCGACCGGATCGAAATTGTGATTCATAACGACAGCAGCGTCACTGTGCAGGATAACGGCCGCGGCATACCGGTGGATATCCACCCCCAAATGAAAAAGCCGGCTTTGGAGGTTGTTATGACAACGCTCCATGCTGGCGGGAAATTTAGCGGGGGCAGTTACAAGGTTTCCGGGGGCTTGCATGGCGTCGGAGTATCGGCGGTCAACGCGCTTTCTGCCTGGTTCGAGGTGGAAGTCCAAAGGGATGGTCTGGTGCATTTCCAGCGCTATGAGCGCGGCCATCCGGTCGCGCCGGTCAAGGTCATTGGAAAAACCGCGCCGCACGTTAGCGGGACGAAAATTACCTTTAAATTCGACCACGAAATCTTCAAGGGAGAGCTGGACTACCGCTTCGATACCCTGGTGCAGCGGCTGCGCGAAATGGCGTTTGTCACTAAAGGCGTAACGATTCACCTGAAAGATGAGCGGATCGATCGCGAGATGACCTTCTATTTTGAAGGCGGCATCACTTCCTTTGTGCGGTATCTCAATCGCAACCGCCAGGTGCTGCATCCGGTGGTGCATGTGGAGAAAGAAATCGATGGCATTACGATCGACGCAGCCATTCAATATACCGGTGCATACTCCGAATCGGTTTACGCCTTTGCCAATACAATCAACACGATTGACGGGGGGACGCACTTAACTGGCTTACGCTCCGCGCTCACGCGCACGATTAATGATTATGCGCGCCACGCGGGCTTGTTGAAAGACGCAGATCCGAATTTCACTGGCGACGATACGCGCGAAGGGCTCACAGCCATCATCAGCGTTAAACATCCCGATCCCCAATTCGAAAGCCAGACAAAAGTAAAGCTCATGAACCCAGAGGTTCAGACCCTGGCTCAACAGGTGGTTGGCGAGGCGTTCGGGTCCTTCTTGGAGGGAAATCCCTCGGCTGGAAAAGCGATCATTTCGAAGTGCCTCACATCTGCCCGTGCCCGCGACGCGGCGCGAAAAGCGCGCGATCTGGTGATACGAAAATCAGCCCTGGAAAGTCTCACACTGCCCGGGAAGTTGGCGGATTGCTCTGAGCGGGACCCGCAGCGAACTGAACTCTATATTGTAGAGGGTGATTCTGCAGGGGGGAGCGCTAAACAGGGCCGCGATCGGCACTTCCAGGCTATCCTGCCGCTGCGCGGCAAGATTCTGAATACCGAGCGGGCGCGACTCGATAAGATCCTGGCGAACAATGAAGTTAAAGCGCTAATTTCAGCTTTAGGTACCGGCATTGGTGAAACCTTCGATCTCTCAGGACTGCGCTACGGCAGGGTGATCATCATGACCGACGCGGATGTGGATGGCAGCCACATCCGGACCTTGCTGTTGACGTTTTTCTTCCGTTATATGCAGCCGCTGATCGAAGAAGGTCATCTGTATATTGCGCAGCCTCCGCTCTATCGCCTAGCCAATAAAAATCAAGTGCGCTATTTTTACTCGGACGCAGAAAAGGAGCGCGTGATCAAGGAGTTGGGGCTGGACCCGAATAAACTCAGCCTGCAGCGCTACAAAGGTCTGGGCGAAATGAACGCCGACCAATTGTGGGAGACAACCATGGATCCTGCTACGCGCACATTGCTGTTGGTGACCATAGAAGATGCTGCTGAGTCTGACCGGACTTTTGATATCTTGATGGGAGCTGAAGTCCCGCCTCGAAAACGGTTCATTCAAACCCACGCCCGCGAGGTGCGAAACCTGGATATTTGACTTGGCATGAAAAAGTAATCATGACTGGGTTGTGGAACAGGTTAACGAAAAGACAGCGAAGAAAAGGGTCAGGGAGATGATCCTGGAACCTGGTACGCTGCTAAACGGTCGCTATCGGATCGTTGAGGTTCTCGGTCAGGGAGGGATGGGGTCTATTTACCGGGCATCTGACGAGAACCTGGATATCGACGTAGCCGTAAAAGACAATCTTTTTACGACAGATGAATATGCGCGCCAGTTTCGCCGGGAAGCCACCATCCTGGCGACGCTGCGACATCCCAGTTTGCCGCGCGTCACAGACCATTTCATAATCGCGGATCAGGGTCAGTATCTCGTAATGGATTACATTGAGGGGGAAGATCTGCGTCAGCGAATGGAGCGGGTTAATACGATCTCCGAGGACGAGGCGGTGGTCATCGGCGCCGCGATCTGTGATGCGCTGATGTACCTTGGCACACGCGAACCTCAAGTCATTCATCGCGATATTAAACCTGGAAATGTAAAGATCACCCCCCAGGGCCAGATCTTCCTGGTCGACTTTGGATTGGCAAAAACTATTCAAGGCTCTCAAGCCACAACCACCGGCGCACGTGCGATGACGCCTGGTTTTTCTCCACCAGAACAATATGGGACCGCCCGCACCGATATGCGAACCGACATTTTTTCGCTCGGGGCGACGCTCTATGCTGCGCTGACAGGCGTTACGCCGGAGGATTCGCTTGCGCGCGCCATGAACCAAGCTGAGCTGACACCCATCCGGGAGCATAATCCGAAAGTGTCAAAAAAAGTGGCCGCGGCAGTAGAAAAAGCGCTTGAACTACAGCCAGAAGACCGCTTCCAAACCCCGGAAGCATTCAAGCAGGCTTTGCTGGCATCTGGCGCTTCGACCGGACAAAAAAATGGAAGTTATCATGTTGCGCCCCCGCCGCTTCTGGCGCAACACTCCGCCGATGCGGTGCAGAATTCAAAGGCGAGGGTGAAGAAGATCCCCTCGAAACCGAACATGTTATTTGCATCGCAGGAGATGCATGATGATGAGTATATAGAAAGACCGCGCAAACGTTCGAATACCCGGCCGAAAAAACGTTCTCGAAAAATAGGGTGCCTGATCTTATCGTCGCTCTTCATTGTGTTGGCTGGTTTTGGGGCAGTCTTGATCCGCCAGGACCCGGGAGCTTCTGCGCAGCTTTTGAACCAGATCGCTCCAGCAGCCGCGACGTTTGTACCGGTGCAGGCGGCTACTTCGAACCCGATTGCTGAACAAAGCGCTACACCCACCCATGCGCCAACGCAAACTTCGAAGATTCTCCCCACAACCGCAGTTGCAGCTCTGGTTGAACCAACCCTAAATTTTTCCACAACCCCGATTCCGACGCATACTCTCGTTCCATTCCGTCCAAGCAACACGCCCACAGCACTGCCAACCTCGGTGGGAGGCGGGAATGGGTGGATTGCTTACGCATCCAATATTCACGGAATCCCTCAGGTTTTGATGATCCAATCGGATGGCAAAAACCGCCAGCAGATCACGGACATTCCTGAAGGCGCCTGCCAGCCCGATTTTTCACCCGACGGATCGCGGATCATCTTTACTTCACCTTGCGATAACAATAGCGATTATTACCCAGGTTCGTCGCTTTACATCATCAATTTAGATGGCTCCGGATTGCTCCCCTTGCCGACAATGGTGGGCGGCGATTACGATCCTTCCTGGTCCCCCGATGGGAAATACATCGCCTTTACTTCGATGAGGAATGCCAACCGTCCTCAAGTTTATCTGTTGAACCTGGAAGACAATACCGTAAAAGCCCTGTCGGAGAAATTTTCTCTGGAAATGCAGCCGGCATGGTCTCCGGATGGAAAGAAGATCCTGTATGTGCTGGAGCGGAATTCGAAGAAAGATATCTGGGTGATGGACGCAGACGGCAGCAACAAAACTCAGTTTACGCATACGCCCAGCATGTTGGATTCGCTTCCCGCTTGGTCGCCAAACGGCGAAGAGGTGTTAATTACACAGTATGTAGCTGTCGGAGGCGTACCGCGGGTCGTTATTGCCCCATTTAATCTTTTAGATTATGTTGAATATCAGATAGGCAAAGAAAAACGCCCCATGCGCGATGCCATCATGTCGCCTGACAGGTATTGGATTGCGTATGAAGGTTGGAACCCTGGCGGCTTACATAATATCTACCTGATCACAACCACAGGGATCAGCGTCCATCAACTCACCGACGAGCAGACGATGGCGTTCGATCCGGTCTGGCAGCCAATTCAAATTCCAGAAAAGTAACCCTGATTTTAACTGTCCGGTTGGTCTAGTGCGGGGAGATTATTTCGATTGACTCACTTTTTGCCACAATTGGTTCAAGACCTGCAAGGCAGTGAGGTTACGAACCGGCCAGGCGCTGTTCATTGCCAGAGGGTCGTCGAAGTGGTTGGCTGCCCAGGTCAGGTGAACGCCGTCCTCCTGGAGGCCTTCTTCAGGCAGCCCGCTCACAGCTTTCCAGAAGTTCCACAGTGGAACTTTATACTCCAAAGCCAGCCGGGCAATTGTGGCGTTTATACTGCCATCCCCTTCCTGGTTGTCAGCTTTGGTGACCAGGATTGGAATGACCCCATTTTCAATTGAAAACTCGATGATTTTGCGCATCTGCGGTTCGAATTCAGCCGGGCGCCATACATCGTTTGTACCCAGCATAATAAACGCGGCGATCGGTCGGTGAACGCGGTACTCACATGCCAGAGGCGTCTCGTTAGCTTCGCAGAATTTGCGGTCAGCCCACAATGGCACGAATAATGCCGAGGCGTTAAACCCCGACCTGGCTGCCAAGCTGGTGCGGTCAAACGATCCTTGAAAATATTGGATGACATCCTGGAGATACTCATACTCGCCGAGGCGGAAATAGCGCGGTCCCCGGTCGAAATCGCCTAAAAACCAGGCAGGGGTGCTTCCGCAATCCCCGATTTTGGAAAAAGCCTGCAGATTGTTTCCCAGATCGAGTCCGCGGGCATAAATTTTAAGCACTTCATCGTCGATAGTTGGGATGACTGGCAGTTCTTTCCAACCATCCGGTCCCAGGGTGGGGGCGGCGGTTGAGTTTTGGAAGGGCGTCAGGCTGGGGATCGCTGAACTGCGTGTAGGCGCTTTCGATGCAACGGGCTTAACCGGTTTTGTGTTTGTCGTGGCTGGGGATACCGTTGCCGGTGTGACAGGCGTTGTAGAGTTCTGAGGCGCAGATGTTGCGGTCGAAACAGGCTGGGTGAGGGCACGCGATGGAGACGCAAGCGCTGCTGGCGGCGTCTCCAGAGCGCCGGAGAGGGCGGCTGATTGGGCAGAGGTGCATCCAGCAATGAGTATGCCGGTGATAAATACTAATGTGAGCAATGAGGGTTTCATATTCGAATTTGAATTATATCCGGTGAGGGGCAGGGAAAGATTAGGTTTTGTAGAATCAAGGCTTGCGCGTTGTTTGAACGGTTCCAAGCACCGCGCTCAAAACGAGCCCCGCCAGATCGCGGCTGCCTTGAGGGGAAAGGTGCACTGCGGTGTTTGTAAATTCCGCATTGGAAATTCGATCCCAAAAATCATAATAGCGCCATTGGTTTTGGTTGGCGTGGGCAGCCAAAATGCGCCGATAATCGTCGTATGCCCAGCGCGGATAATAGAAATTATATCGAATATCGCTGTTGACGCCTTGGCTGATGAAGATCGGTTCATTGATGATCACAACCGGCGTAGGGGCTGACATGGAAACTCCGGCTGCCAGGACATCCAAAGCGAGATCCCCGGCTGCCAAATGGGGCGGTTTCAAGTCGTGAAAACCCTCGTCTGGCTCTAGGTCTTCTTGGCGCGGCGTATAGGTCGCGGGTATTTCTTGATCGATGCCGGTGGCTGCCCATAACGGTCCATAAAATTGGAGCCGCAGCAGATCCGCCAGTGGACGGCGGGCTTTGAACAAGCTGCGTTCCCAAACCTCCCGATGATCTTCCAGGTTATCCATTCTCAAGTTGAGTTTGTATTGCTCAATAAGCTCCGCCATAGCTTCCGGGTTATTCTGCAACAATGGCGAAAAGAGCTGCTTATCGGATGGGAACGACTCGAGCGTTACCAGCCAAACGATCAGGTCCGGCTCATACCTCAGCGCGCGCGACAGGATCAGCAGGTCCTTTGCCAGCGACATGACCGGGTAGCCCAGGTTGTAGAAGCGAATTCGCCGCCCGTCGGGGTGGCGCGCCTGCAGATTGTTCAGTTGGGAAGATAACGTGTCATTCGAGTGTAAGAGATATCCCCACGTGGACGAGTCGCCGATGAGGATCACGCGAAACTCGTCGGCAGGTTTTTTCCCGCTGGCGATCTCGTGCGAGGCAAACATTGCCTCCAGGTTGAAAAGGCTGAGGTTGTACGCCTTGTCGGGATTATCGCCGTATGGCAGCCGCGTACGCCCCGGGAAGAGGCGGTTGTATAGCGACGCTTTGCCCAGGGTGTCCATGGGGTAGAAGAGCGCAAACAGCAGGTTGACGATCAGAAATAGCAGCGCAGTTTTCAAAAGCACCCGCTGGATAGAAACCCCTTCACCATCCGGCGGGTGTCCTGTTGGCTGCGCTTTCTCGACGGTCTTTGCCTTTGTTGATTGGCGGTTCAAATCCGAGGTGTCGTTCATCATCCAGAAATGCCAAACAGCCGGCTGAAAACACGCAGCGCCAGCTCTGGGGTGGGCATGGAAAACCAGACCCATCCCAGGCTGACGAACAGAAATGTCATCGCCCATCCGCCGGTCTTCAGGAGCATTTGAGCCTGGGGTGAAATTGAACCCATTGGCAGGCGCACCCGCACCCACTCGGACCAACGGTTCTGAACGAAAAGTCCTAAAGCGTGCCACAGCCCCCAGATCAGAAAATTCCAGGTGATCCCATGCCAGAGTCCGATGAGCGACATGGTCAACGCCTGACCGCTCAGGATGACGAGCCAGGCGGGTAAGAAGCCGTGTTTGGTTCTAAGGAAGCGCGTAAACGGATAGAAGACGTAACTGCGAAACCACTGGGCTAAGGTGATATGCCAGCTATTCCAAAATGCGGTGATGTTTTGTTTGAAATAGGGCTGGTCGAAATTCTCCGGCAGGGTAATTCCCATCAGCAGTGCAGCGCCCAGCGCGATGTCGGTGTAACCCGAAAAATCCAGATAAATTCTCAACGCGAACGCGAGCAGCAACACCCACGTCCAGAACGTTGACGTAGATTGTTCGGCATTCTGGGCGTTCAATGCAAAAAATGCCAGGCTGTCGGCAAGGACAATTTTCTTGAAAGAGCCGATCAAGATGCGCCTGGCGCCTCCCAAAGTGTTTTTCTTTGTCACATTCTGCCAGCCGACGTCAGTTTGACTCGCGCGCGCCTTTTCCATCTCAGACATGAAATGCTGCGAACGGTCGATGGGTCCAGATATCACCGCCGGGAAGAACAATGCATATGCGGCGAAGTCAATCAACGAATATGCCGGGAGTCGACCGGATTGGCGGTCGCGCACGACATGAAGCAGCCGGAAAGTCAAAAAAGAAATGCCCAGCCACGCCAAGTCGGTCGGAGCTGCCAGCGTTTGCGATTGTCCCATTATGCCGCGCAGCCAGCCACTCAATTTTATGACGATTGGCTCGCTCTTCAACACCACAAACAAGCCAACCAGGATTGCTATGGTGATCCACAAAAAGGCTGGTCTTGCCGGTAATACGAAGAAAACAGCCGCTGAGCCAAGAAGAATAGATGCGCTGGCGACCAGGATAACCTCAATTGTCGGGGGGCGCGATTGCGTCAGGCAGCAGAGCGGTTCGAGATAGCGGGTCAACGCGATGCCCAGGATGACGCACAGGATTAATATCAGCCCGGGGAGGATCTGTTTAACCGGACGCCCTTCTCCAGGGTAAGTCACAGCCCAGACGAAACAGGTCATTCCAATCGACGCTAGTGGAAGCCAGAAATCCAGATTGCGAACCGGCGAGAGCGGCTGAAGCCAGAAAATAGAAAGCAAGCTGACGAAAAGCACCGCTGCGCTGAACGCTTTACGCGGTCTTGCCCAGCCAATCGCGAGCGCACATAAACTGAAAACCAGAATATATTGCAATCGAATTTCCGGTCTAAAACCCCTGATAAATCCATTGGGGGGATTGATCGGCGGTTAAAATCAGCAGTCCAATCAAGATCAGACAAATCAGGAGCGCATAAAGGTTTTCACGCGTAAACAGGGTGTGCGCCAGTCTGGAGAGTATGCGCATAGCGTCACTCCTGAGAATAACCGCACATCCGCCACTCGCCCGCCTGGAGGACAGCCCGGAATGGACGGTCGGCAATGTCAATCACGAGGTCTTCGGCGCCGTAATTTGCGATGAGCGACCCGCTGCAGGTGACTTTGGCAGAATCGCCTTCTCCGCCGACTTGCTGGCACTGCAGATCTTTGAGTTCCAGGGTGACGGCTGTGAATGAGTCGTATTCAGTTCTGGCGTCTGCCTCCCAGTCCGCACACGAAGCGGCAATCATTCCGTTCAGATCGCGCGCAGCCAGCGCCTTCAAGTAATTTACCACAGCCTGAGCGGCGCTGCCTTTGCCCTGACTAGCGCAGCCGGATAATACCAGCGCGACGCCGATCACTAAAACCAATGTTCGGAAGAGTGTATGTTTCAAGGTTCCCTTTCATCAATGCGGCGAGCTTATCCCCGGCGGTAATTTTACCAACAACAAGCGAAAAAATCGATCGCTTTGAAATTCCGATTAAACGCCGTCTGTATTTGATGTTATCATGGATGAAGTTGAAATTGATTCAGCCATTATCGGCGAATAAGGTTTAGGATACCTGGACTGGGAAACGTATTTTTACTATGAGTAGTACGGTCCTCAACCTTGCTTTACAGCTCAGTTTTGTTTTCTCGCATATCACCATCAGTAATTTGATCGATATCACGCTGGTGGCAATCGTGTTGTTCGTCGCTTTTCAGGCGCTGAACCAGACGCGCGCGCTCCAGCTATTAAGGGGTGTCATCGTTGCGGCGATTATTGGCGGCGGGTTGCTGGTAATCTTGCCACTGAACACCCTGAGCTGGCTGGTCCGTTTTGCGCTTATCGCCGGCGCGATTGCGCTGCCGATCCTGTTTCAGGATGAACTTCGGCGGGTATTTGTTGGGTTGGGGCAGTTTGGACGGCTGGGCGGATCGATTACGAATTTCGAGCGGTTCAAGTATTCGCTGATCACCGCAGTTGGACAACTTTCCCACTCGATGACCGGCGCGCTGATTGTGCTCGAAGGCAAGACGTTGTTACAGGATGTCGTTGAGACTGGCATCCGCATGCAGGCTGAAGTTATCTCTCCCGAACTGCTGCTGACCATTTTTACCCCGAAAACACCGCTGCACGACGGCGCGGTTGTGCTGCGCGGCGAACGGCTTGTGGCGGCAAGCTGCATTTTGCCCGTCGAAACGCAGAATATGGGCAATACCCAACTGGGGACGCGCCACCGGGCTGCGCTGGGTTTGTCCAGTAAAGTGCAGGATACGATGATCATCATCGTGTCGGAAGAAACGGGTTGGGTTTCGGTGGCGTTTGGCGGACGGCTTTATCTTGATCTTGCGCCCGGCGAACTGGATAACTGGATCGACCGCTTTGGCGCACAGTTAGAGGATACTTCACGTTTTCGCTGGAATTGGCTGCAAGCAGGAGGGCTGCAATCCACGCTGATTAATGTCTTCTTCTCAATTGTTCTGGCGATTATTGCTTGGGTAATCGTCATTTTTCAAACCAATCCGCCAGGGCAGGTGAACTTGTCCGATGTGCCATTGTCGGTAAATGGTCCATCGGCGGGTTTTTTGTTGGTGAGCGAACTCCCCTCTACGGTCGGTGTGCAGGTTCAGACGACCGGCGATCGAATCAATACGCTTAGCGCGTCCAGCGTGCAGGCAGTGGTCGATTTGGATAACCTTACTGAAGGCATCCACTCGATCCCCGTCCGCGTCGTGACTGCCGATCCGTTTATTCAGACAATGTCAGTGACTCCAACAAATCTGGATGTGTCCTTAGAAATCGAGGCTTCAAAAACGATCACCCCCACCGTCAGGATTGTTGATCTATCCAACCTTCCGCCCGGCTATGCCGTACAAGATGTAACGCTGGCGCCAAGGACCATTCAGGCGAGCGGACCGCAGTCAGTAATAGATAAAGTAGCCGGGGGGCGCTTTGACATCCAGATTGGTAACCGCAGAACGGATTTCCAAGAATCTGGCGCGGCTGTGCTGCTCGATTCGGATGGGGCGTTGATCGAAGGAGCAGACGTCCAGCCCGATCAGGTTGTCGCCACGGTGACGATTAACCGCATCTTCTTCTCCAGGGAGGTTGGCGTTCAAGCCGCGGTCGATGACCGCCAGGTGGGACCGGATTATGAAGTCACGCAGGTTGAAGTAATTCCTTCTACGGTGACGCTCACCGGATCACAAGCAGATTTGAACGATGTGGGTCCCTTCATTACAACTGCTCCGATCAGTCTGACCAATCAAACCTCGGATTACAGCGCAGATGTGCCGCTCATCGTTCCGAGTGAGATAACCGTTTTGAATTCAGAGAGCGAAGTCATTCGCAGTGTCCGGGTTCAAGTTACAATTACGCCAGTTACGGGCTATCTGGTATTGGAGCCACTGGTCCATTACCAGAATGCCCTGAACGATGAAGAGATTACCGTAAGCGTCTCCCCGCAAACGATCTCGGTGCTGTTAATCGGGCCTCGTTTTCTTCTGGATAAGATTCGCGCCGATCCCTCTTTGGTGATTGCATCAATTCACTTAACCAATACTGCGCCGGGAACCCAGACCGTCCAGGTTCAAATCGAAGCCCCGGCTGGCTTGGAGGTGCAGTTGTTTCCAAAAGAGGTTCAGGTAACGATCGAATAGCTCTGGGGGCTCCATTTCGCATATCGTGTTCAGCGGAGTGGAGGATAAGGAGAGTGATATGAAAACGCCTGATGACAAGATTTCCACAGTGTCCCTGGAAAAATTGAAGAACACGGTTGGCCGCGGACCGGCGCTGATCATGACCCACGACAATCCGGATCCAGATGCGCTGGCTTCTGGCTCTGCGCTGGCGGCGTTGTTCGAGAAAGCCTGGAACATCAAAGCGCAGCCGGTGTACAGCGGGTTGATCGCCCGACCCGAGAACAAAGCCATGTTGGAAATCTTGACCCCCGAATGGGCACGTTATGACCCTGCCGCACAAATTGATCAATATCCCATCGTTGCGTTGGTTGACACCCAACCAGGGGCGGGGAATAACCGCCTCCCGGCTGGATTCACGCCCCAAATCGTCATCGATCACCATTATCCGATCCGGGACGGCTTGGACGGGGTGAAGTTTTTGCAGATCCAAACAGAAATTGGCGCGACCTGCAGCATTGTCTATCAGTATCTTGAGGCAGCCGGGGTGGAGGTTGGGTCGCGGCTGGCAACTGCCATTTTCTATGGCATCCAGACCGACACGCAGGGATTGTCGCGCGGGGGCTCGCCGGTTGACCAGGAGATTTATCTCAAGCTGGTTAACCAGATCGACCGAAAGAAGTTGATCGAGGTGGTGCAGGCAGGTCTGCCGCGCGACTATTTCCAGGCGTTCAGCGATGCGCTAAAAGCGACCTGGATCTATGGAAGCGCCGTGGTCGCCAATTTGGGCGATCTGCACCGCCCCGACTTTGTAGCCGAGATGGCGGACGCTCTGGTTCGGTTGGAACATGTGCGCGCGGTGCTTTGTCTGGGGTATCACCAAGGCGTCTTATATCTCTCACTGCGAACGCCGAACTCCGAGCCGGACGCGGGGCTGATGATTCAACGCATCATCGTGGCGGACGGCAAGGCTGGCGGTCATGGCACAATGGCGGGAGGGCAGATCCGCATTGGAGACAAATCGTCGCAGGAAATCGCCTCAATCGTCCAGGCTCGATTCCTGCAAGTGATGGGCGAAACTGGGGCTGGCGAGCGGCTGCTCTCCTGACGGATTCTTAACCGAGATTGGAAGAGGAAGTTGTGGACGCTTATTGAACGAAAATAAAAGACCTTAGGTCGTTGTTGAATTGTGACATATGTCAGTTGTCAAGAAAAAAAGAATCAGCGATAATAATGGAAATCTAAATCCCTCTGGGCATAATAAGCGGATATTATTAAAAAAAAGGAGAAATCCATGGGAGCACAAATTATCGACGGCAAAGCGCTTGCGCTGGAAGTCCGCCAGAAGGCGGCTGCAGACGTGGCGGCTATGGTGGCTGCGGGAAAGAACAAACCCGGCTTGGCGACCGTCCTGGTCGGGGAAAACCCGGCTTCTAAGGTGTATGTGAGTTCGAAGCAGAAAGCCTGCGCCGAGGCGGGCATGGATTCTTTCGGATTTCATCTACCCGCCGACGCTTCTCAAGAGGAGGTCGAGAAGCTGGTAAAAGAGCTGAACGCCGATCCCCGCGTCAACGGAATTCTGGTCCAACTGCCTTTGCCGGATCATTTGGACGAAGAGCGCGTGCTTGGCTCGATCGATCTGGAAAAAGATGTGGACGGATTCCACCCGATCAACATTGGGCGGTTAGCTCAAAAAGGGCGCGACCCATTATTTGTCCCCTGCACACCTGCGGGCTGTATCGAGATGCTGGACCGGCTCAACGTAAAGCTGGAAGGAACCAATGCGGTCGTGCTGGGGCGCTCGAACATCGTAGGCATGCCGGTCGCGCTCTTGCTAGTGCGCCGGAATGCGACCGTGACGATTTGCCATTCGCGCACAAAAGATCTGCCGGGTGTGGTGCGGCAGGCGGACGTACTAATCGCCGCAGTCGGTCGGGCGAATATGGTGCGGGGAGATTGGGTGAAACCGGGTGCTGTGGTTATCGACGTTGGGATCAACCGGATCGAGGACCCGACCCATCCAAAAGGCTCCCGGCTGGTCGGCGACGTGATGTTCGATGAGGTAAAGGAAGTTGCTGGCGCAATTACGCCGGTCCCGGGCGGCGTTGGTCCGATGACCATCGCTATGCTGATGCAAAATACTGTCCGCGCCGCGAAAATCCAGAATCCATGATTCCCGCTGCATAAAACCCTTTGGTTTGAAATATGCCCTGGCAGGTGATGACACTTCTAAAATGCTAGGGCATTTTCTTCGATTAATCGGCGTGTATTTTGCCAAAAAATTTGAGCATTTGGTATAATCACCTTTCGTCTGCAAGCGCGTCACTTTGCGATCGCTGGCAGGTGACGACCAATACAAACGAAAGATCAGAGTAAAAAGCCGCATGCCAAAGAGAACGTATCAACCTAAGATTCGAAGACGAATGCGCGTACACGGTTTCCGCGCCCGAATGTCAACCTCGGAGGGTCGCAAGGTGTTGAAAGCCCGCCGGGCGAAAGGACGCTATCGTTTGACGGTAGAAATGAACCGCCACGTCAAGAAAATTAACTGGAAAGCCTGAGCCCGGTGGGATTGAGAAAACTCAACGGAAATCGACTGCTGCTGCAGACGTCCCGATGTGGATAAACCCAAGCTCCGTTTTCAGTTGTGAAGCGTCGATTTCGCCTGACCGGGTCGGATCAATTTCAGCGGGTTCGCCAATCTGGGAGGGCGATTCGCCTGCCCCTGTTGATTATGGTGTACTTGCGGAGCTCATCAAGCGCGCCCCGCATTGGCGTTATCGCTGGACGAGCGGTAGGTAAAGCGGTGCAGCGTAATCGCGCCAAACGCCTGCTGCGCCACGCGATAAAACCGTTCATTTCTGAAATTCAGACTGGGTGGGATATCTTGCTGATTGCTCGAAAACCTCTGCTTGAGGCGACTTTTGAACAAATTCGAGAGGCGATCGGACTTGCCCTATCTCGCGCAAACATCTTGGCGGAGACGGATGAACTCACCGGCAATTGATCGCCAGTCTGTGCCTGAAACAGAACCGAGCTTACGGGATTTGCCGCGCCGGATAGATTACTTGCCGCGCTTGTTGGTGCTGGGATTGATCCGCCTGTATCAAGTCACGCTCTCGAAAACGCTGCCAGCGGACACATGTCGATTCTATCCGAGTTGTTCGCACTATGGCTATCAAGCGATCTACAAGTATGGGATTTTCAAAGGCGGTTGGCTGGCTGTCTGGCGCATTTTGAGATGCAATCCGTTCAATCGAGGCGGTTTTGATCCAGTACCTTGAGCGGCGCGAATACATTTTCCTGGTCTAAAAATACTGATAACAGAGTCACCCTATTAAGAACATCACGATGAAAAATATAAAAAAAATCTTCTTCACCTTGATTATGCTCATCGTTGCTGGCAGCTTGCTGACAGCCTGTAGCGGCGGCGCCGGCATCCCGTCGAGCTGGGCTGGGCTCACGCTGGACAGCGATGCAGAGTTGGTTTACCTGGCTTCAGGTATGCATATCTATGCGATCAATCTCTCGAACGGCACAGAAAAATGGCGTTTTCCGCAAAAGGCGGATAATAAGATCAACTTTTTCGCGGCACCCGAAATCGCCGAAGGCGGGCAGTTGATCGCCGGTTCTTACAACCACAGCCTTTATAGCATCAACACCGCCGATGGTCAGCAGAAATGGGTTTTTAATGGGGCAAATGATAAATATGTCGGCTCTTCGCTGGCCGCGCCGGGTGCGATATATGCCCCGAACGTCAACTACAATCTTTATGCCCTGGACGCAAATGGCAGCCTGCGCTGGAGTTTCGCCTCGAAACAGGCGCTGTGGGCAAAGCCGATTGAATATGACGGCAAGTTACTCGTCGCATCGATGGATCACCATGTATATGCCCTCGATCCCGAAAATGGGGCTCAGCTTTGGGTCACGGACGACCTGGGCGGGGCAATCACATCATCGTTTGCGCTGGGCGAAGATGGCGTTCTCTATGTCGGCACTTTGGGCGCAGATATGTCCGCGGTGGACGTCTCGAACGGCACAATCCTCTGGGTGACATCTGTGAAAGGCTGGGTTTGGTCAAAACCGGCTCAGGCTGAAGGTTTGATTTTCTTGGGCGATCAGGAGGGGTACGTATCTGCGCTGGACGCCCAGACGGGTTCGGTGCGCTGGCAAATCCAGCCCGATGCCGGTCCGAATCGGGCGGTAATTTCTGCACCGGTTGTCAATGAGACAACGCTTTACTTCGCTTCGCAGGCGGGCGTGCTTTACGCGGTCGAAGCCGCTACGGGCAACGCACTGTGGAACAAGCCAATTGGCGGTAAGATTTATTCGGACCTCATTCAGGCTGGAGATACTCTCTTAATTGCGCCGCTTGAATACGAGGCGGCTTTGGTAGCGGTCGATCTGCAAGGTAACAATCGCTGGATGTTTACGCCAGCGAAGTAATCTGAGCGGGCAGCCGGTTAGTCAGGTAATCAAAAGGGAACAAATACCTATGGCGGATCTTTGGAATATGGTTATTATCAACCCGATGGTGAACATTCTGCTCACCATCTACAACCTGGTTGGCAGCTTTGGCGTGGCGATTATCGTGTTCACGCTGCTGATCCGGCTGCTGACCCACCCGCTTACGGTTCAGCAAATCCGCGGCACGCAAAAAATGCAGGAAATGCAAAAATCGAAGGAATGGCAGGCGCTCCAGAAGAAGTACAAGGATGATAAACAGAAACTTCAACAGGAGCAGATGCGGCTTTATCAGGAAATGGGGATCAACCCGCTGGGTTCGTGTTTGCCGATGTTGATCCAGTTTCCCATCATCATCGGGCTTTACCAGGCGATCATCCGCAGCCTGGCAGTCACACCGTTGCAGCTTGCCCAACTCAACCGCAACATTTACTCCTTCATCGATATTTCCAAGCTGCTGCCAGTCAAGAATACCTTCTTGTGGATGAACCTCAACCAACCGGAGCGGGTTTATTTATTCGGGTTCGGGATTCCTCTGCTGGCGATTATTGTCGTTGCTACAACGTATCTGCAATCCAGGCTGATGACCCCCCCGTCGCAGCCTGGAGAACAGGGCGCGCAGATGACCCAGGCGATGAATTTATACATGCCGCTTTTTATGGGGTATCTCGCGCTCACATTTGCTTCCGGTCTTTCCCTTTACTTCATCACCAGCAACGTCGCGTCGATCCTGCAATATGGCGCAATGGGTAAGCTAGACTGGAAGAATCTCATTCCGGGCCGCAAGCAGAGCCCGGCGAAACCTTGAGGCACCCGGGGGAACCTCCTGGCGGTCTGGCAAAGAGGTGGAGATGGCAGAACAGAGAACAAGTTTAGAAGTGATCGCGCCGAGCGTTGAAGAAGCGGTGGAGCGCGGTCTGGAAGATTTGGGTTTGTCAGCCGATGATGTAGAGGTCGAAATCCTAGATTCGGGGAGCAAGGGTTTGTTTGGGCTGGGGTTGCGCCAGGCGCGGGTGCGGCTCATGGTCAAACAATCCGCTCAGCCTGCCGATCAAGAATTGACGCTGCTGGAACGCCCTGCGGAGGAGGACCTGGAAGATCTCAGCTTCGAGACGGAAATCGAAGCGTTTGATCTTGAGGAAGATGAGCCTGAACTGCCCGCTCGCCCGGTTTTCGAAGTCGTGGACGATGAAAACACGCTTGAGATTGCTCAGGCGGTGGTTCAGGAACTGCTGGCTCGCATGAAAATCCAGGCGCGCTTGACCGTCTGCTACGGCGAACCGGATGATCCCAAAGATCGAGCGCCGTTGTTGGTGGATGTGCGCGGCGACGACCTCAGCATCCTCATCGGTCCAAAAGCCGAGACCCTGAACGCCTTGCAGTACATCGCGGGTTTGATCATCGGCAAGGAGGTAGGGCATTCCGTCCCGCTGGTGGTGGATGTGGAAGGGTATCGGGCGCGCCGTACGCAGCAAATCCGCCAGCTTGCGCGCCACCTGGCAGAGCAGGCAGTGCGCACCGGGCGCCGGCAGGTGCTCGAACCGATGCCAGCCAGCGAACGGCGGCTGGTGCACATTGAGCTGCGCGACCACCCCGAAGTCATCACCGAGAGCATCGGCGAGGATCCGCGCCGCAAAGTGACCATCATTCCGAAGTGAGCGCGCTTGACCATTACGGTCGTGAATGGTAAAATCCCGTCGCTCAAACGAAATTGCCCCCATCGTCTAGGGGACCAGGACGCAGCCCTTTCAAGGCTAAAACGAGAGTTCGAATCTCTCTGGGGGCACCAATCGAACTGCTTGACCTGTCGGTCGAGCAGTTCTTCGCGTTAATTCATTTTGAGAATCGAGACAGATTGAAAAACTGTCTTCAATTCACACGGGGGGGCACAAAAATTGTGAAATCCTCGCAACCACTGTGACGAAAGTAACCCAAACTGCGGATAAAAAGCACTTGGCTACTCACCCCCCCCCTGTTGTATAGTAATCGTATAGGAATTTTGATAAAAAAGACTCCCATAGCCTTCGAGCCACACAAGCAATCCCGTAGAAGTGACGGTGGCTGCACGACCTGGACAAGTGACTTATACCTGCTATGGTAATTCAGTCACCCCTATATTGGAATTATCAGATAGGGATTCTTGTCATTCTTCTGGTTTCGGTTTTGAGGAACACGGGGAGGGTCCATGGCCAACAAGAAGCTCACAAATGTTATTTTTGGCCTTATACTAATTGGCCTCGTAATTTTAGCGAGCCTCGTTTCCCCAACAGATATTATTGAGAAATCTAGCAACCCATCTGTTGCCTTTGCACAAGGGGGCGGTTATCATATTTATCTTCCATTTCTCTACCGTACAAAGTGAAGGATGATCAGTCATAAGGTACACTCAAGGGTGACAAAACCTAAGAGAGGATACCCGATGACTGATCGCTACAAAGTATACACAAAAGTGCTGAAAACGTTGAAG
>WBZO01001356.1_pt1 | contig 38808 bp, 33 predicted proteins | sample 5204261 | NCBI WGS metagenome assembly WBZO01 (sample SAMN12412400, study PRJNA552823) | activated sludge metagenome | isolation source: activated sludge from anammox sidestream of wastewater treatment plant... | place: USA: North Carolina | collected 2017-09
CTTCGCCTCGCCTGCTTCCTTCAGCATGAACTCGACGCTCTGCTTCGCGGTGTCGATCGACATGAACTTCGGCTGCTTGCCGTTGTCGGTGTCGACGATCTTGTCCTCGCCGTACTCGTAGCAGTACGTGCAGGCGAGGTTGCACTGATTGGTGACGTTCAGCACCATCGTGCCGAGTGGCACCGGGGTCAGCGGCAGGATCTTCGGCATGGGCTGTGGCGCCTCGACCGGGCCGATCGCCCGCATCGAGACCAGCTCGTTCACCGCCGTGTCCATCTCGTCGTCGGTGAAGATTCCTGCCGAGAGCGACAGGAGCTCGTCGCGGGACTTCGCTCCCGAGCCGAGCACCTGCATCACCATGTCGGCTGCCGGGTCGAGGCCGACCACGGCAGCACTGGGAACCAGGTAGAGGTACGGCTTGCCGGCCGCCTCGAACCGATGATGCTCGCGAACACCGAGGCGCGTCACTTGCCGACCTCGGAGGCCATCCAGCGCATGTAGACCGGCGGCGCCACCACGAGCTGCGCCCTGGCCCGCATCGGCGCGGCCGCCCCCTCGGGCGTGTAGTCCGCGGTCACCCACAGGTCGCCGATGTTGTTCCGGTTGCCGCTCCGCTCCGGGTTCGGCCCGTCGAGGGCCGGCGTGAAGAAGCCGGTCTTCGGGTCGATCCCGCCCACGAACTTCAGGTCGTCGTCGCCGAACGTCGCCGTGTACTCCTCGACGCCCCATGTCGCATCGACAAGGCCCAGCGGCCAGTCGTCGGCGGTGTTCGGCTTCCCGTCCGGCCCGTTGGCGAAGGCCATCGCCTCGAACTGCTGGAACCCCTTCGGGAAGACCGCCCCGCCGGTCCTGGCCAGGCCGGCGCGCGGCAGCACGCGGATGCCGTCGATCCGGTCGTAGACCACCAGCGACGAGGGCTTCACGACGCCCGCGACCGAAATGTCGCGCGGTCCGGTCTTCGCGTCGGCCGCCACGGCCACCTGCGCCGTCACGACGCCTCCGGCTACGCTCACCCGGCTGACGGTGATGCCCGCACCCAGGTTCACGTCACCTGCCGCCACCGTGCCCGGCAGGTTCACGCCGTAGATCGTCACCGTGCCGGTGCTGCCGCGCTTCACCGAGAGCTGGCCCGTGCCAAGAACCATGGGACCGCCCGTCACGCGGGCGAGCTTCACGTCGATGCCGTTCTCGTCGTACGCACCGGTGAACCAGCGCCCCCACATCTCGGTGCGGTCGCGCTCGACGAACATCACTTCGCGCCACGGCTCGTCGGGCTTTGCCGCGTCAGCGCCCCGCCCGCGCCACTGGTAGCCCGTATAGACCAGCGCCTTGCCGGTCCGGCTGAGCGTCTCGCCCGTGCGCGCCACGGTCAGCGTGGTCTTCGTGACGAAGGTGTCGGCAGCGGCATCGGCCGTCACCGTCATCTCGCCGAAGGCCGGCCCCTTGCCGGGGATGTTCGCGGTGACCGCCCACCGGCCCGCCAGGCTCGGTGCGGCCATCGCCCCGCTCCACTCGGCCCATGCGGGCGTCGCCAGCGGGAAGGTCTTCGCGAAGTAGTCGATCGCCTTCTCCATCGGCTGCCGCTTGTCGCTCTCGTCCCCCGGGAGCGCGCGCGATCGACGGAAGCCCTGGCCGTTGAGGATCGGCTGGTTGTCCACGAGCGGGTAGTACCCGCGGTGCATCGCGATGAGGCCCGCCCACTCGTCCTTCGTGCGGCGCTCGCTCATCACGCGACTGAACGCATGGCACCCGGAGCAGAGCGTGGCCACGTCCCTGTCGCCGTCGTAGGACCAGTCGATGAGGCGACGCTCGTACTCGAACTGGATCCCGCGGGTCTCCTCGGGCGCAAGCCCGTTGTGATCCGACAGGTACTTCACGATCGCCCGGGCATCGGCGGCGCTGACATTCGCCTTGTTCAGGGTGATCATCCGTTCGACCGTGCGCTCCCAGTTCTCCGGGCTCGCGCGGCGATAGGAGATCCGCGACATGCGGTTGCTGGCGTCGGGCCGGTGGCACCCGCCGCACCTGCTCTTCACGAGGTCACTCTCGACCGGGATGCCCGCATCCGCGGCTGCCTGTGCCGAGGCGATCGACGGCGCGAGGCCGAGGGCCACCCCGCCGGCGAGCACCAGAGCCCGAATCCATGTTGTCCTGCCTGTTTTCACGGTGTGCGACTCCTCTGCGGACATGCGTGGTGCCGTTACCAGGAGACCTTCTTGGTCAGGCCGACGGCCTTCTTGCCGAACGACAGGGACGGCATCGACCCGCCGGTGTGCTTGCCGAGCAGCATCAGGGCGCCGCCCGCGAACGCCATGCCCAGTCCGAGGGCGCCGCCCCTGGCGCTGGTGGCGCCGTACTCGCCGAACTCCGAATAGCTGCCGTTCTCGTTGTTGATGAACTTGAAGAGGCCGTAGGTCATGCCGCCGACGAACAGCGCCGAGCCGCCCCAGACGAGGGCCTTGCCGCTGCCGCCGCCCTTCATGGCCGTCTCCTGGGCCTCGGACTTCGCCGCCTCGGTCTCGGCGGCCTTCGCCACGCTGTCACGCAGTTCGCCGGCAAACGCCGGAATACCGCTCAGGCCGATGGTCAGCAACGACGCGAGCGCGATTCGAACGATCTTCATGGGCTGATGTCTCCACACGGGCGGACGCGCAGTCCGCGATTACGGGAATGGCGGGCCACGAGGCCCGCCCTACCAGGACACCGGATCGAAACGACACCGCCGCGCCCCCCCGGACGCGACGGTGTCGTCAGGGCATGACTACCAGCGGTACTTCATGCCGAACATCGCGCGCCGCGGCGGCACGAACCGCGTCGGGGAGCCGAACGAGGCGGCGGTGCCGAGCGTCGACGCCACGCCCTCGTTCTGGGCGCTGTTGGTCAGGTTCAGCAGGTCGAGGAACAGGCCGATGTTGCTGGACGCCGTGAGCCTGAAGTCCTTCTGCGCACGGAAGTCGATCATCTTCACGGCCGGGACGCGGCGGTCGCCGGTGTTCGCCTCCATGTTGATCGTGGGCGGCGCCGGGAAGTCGAGTCCCGAGATGCGGACCTGCCGCGAGTAGAAGCGGCCGCTCTGGTACTGCAGGTTGGTGGCGACCAGGATGCCGAAGGGCAGGCGGTAGCTGAGCTGCAGCTTGCTGACGACCGGGCGGTCGCCGACCAGCCGGCCATCGGTATTCACGAAGTCGTTCGGGCCGGCGGCCTCGCGGCCGAACGTCCCCGCCTGGCTGGTCTGCGTCGTCGTCGAGGTCGCGCGGGCGCTCGAGCCGATGCGGCCCTCGGCCTTCGAGAGCACCACCGAGTAGACCGCCTGCCAGTTCTTCGACATGCGCTTGGTCAGGCTGGCGGTGACGCCGTTGTACTTCATGTACATCCCGTCCGGGTTGGTCTGCATGAAGATGCGGTCGGCCGGGTTGCTCGTCAGCCGCCACACGTTCACCGTCTGGCCGGTCGCGTCGGCGCCCACGTTGTCCACGTACGGCACCTGCACGTAGGTCCCGGCGATGTCCATCCACGCGCCGTAGTCCTCACCGGTCTTGTGGACGTAGTTCACCTGCAGGCCCAGTTCCGACACGAGCTGCTGCTCGAGCTGCACCATGAACTGGTCGTTGTAGGCCGACTTGAAGTTCGGGTCGATGCGCAGGTTGGCGTTGCTCGAGACCTGCACGAAGTTCGAGCGGTTGCCGGCTGCATCCTGGTTGAAGCTGAACGCGGGTGAGATGGACGGCACGGCGCCCCGGTACTCCGTGGGCTCCAGGGCCTTGTAGTAGCGGCCGTAGTGCGCCTTCACCACCGTATTGCCCGACTCGGTCACCTGCCAGTTCAGGCCCACGCGGGGCGAGAAGGTGTTCCAGGTGTAGACGTTGTCGTTCGCGACCGACATCTGACCCGTGGGCACACCCTGAGCGTTCAGGAGGGGGAACGACGGGAACGTGGCGCGGCTGTGGTCGTAGCGCACGCCGATGTTCAGGACCGCCCGGGGCAGACGGAACGTGTCGTCGACATACATGCCATTCCAGAACGCCTCGGCCCCCTGGTGATACGGCAGCTGGGTCGTGCCGACGGTGGGCCGTCCCGTGACGCTGAAGGTCGTCAGCAGTTCGTTCGGGCCGTTCAGGTTGTCGCCGCCGGTCACGCCGTACTGGTAGCCGGCCTTGATGTCATGGCTGCCGCCGAGGAACGACTCGACGACGCGCGACAGCTTGAACTGGGCGCCCCACTTCCAGCTGCGGTTCTCGGTCCAGGAGGTGATGCCGCCGGTGATGCGGCCCGTGTCCTGGTCCTCGATGCGCGTCAGCACGCTCGGCACGCCAGTCTCGAGCGGGTTGACCGAGCTGTGGAGGAAGAAGCCCGAGTAGCGGGCCTCGACGAAGGTCTTGTCGCTCAGCACGCCGGTGTAGACGACGTTCGGCGTCGGGTTGTCACCGTGGCTCAGCGACACGGTGCTCGGCGCAGTGAAGCTCGTGGCAATGTCGGGAATGAAGTAGTAGTCGTTGTGGTACCCGTGCATCAGGCGGTGCTTCGGGGTCATGGCGTAGTTGAACTTGTAGAACATGCGCCGCGAGTCGTTCTTGGTCGGGAGCGCCGGGTCGACACCGGGCTGCGAGTCCCAGTCGCGCTGGTACTGCAGCGAGCCGAAGAACCAGAACTTGTCCGGAACGAACGGACCCGAGGCCTGGATGGTGCCGTCCCGGTAGGTGTCGCGGTTGTACGGGAACCCGCGGTCCACCGCGTCGGTCGTATTGCGCGCCGTCGTGGCCTTGCTCTGGAAGTAGGTGTTCGCATCGCCGTGGAAGACGTTCGTGCCCTGCCTGGTGACGATGTTGAAGACGGCGCCCTGCACGTTGCCGTACTCGGCCGACGCGCCCATCGAGAGCACCTGCACCTCCTCGATGGCGTCGGTGTTCGGCCACGGCGTCGAGCTGATGTCCGTGCCGTCGATTTGGTACTGGTTCTCGTTGGTGCTGTTGCCCAGCACCTGCGCGGACGTGCTCTGGCCCACGTTCGACGTGGAGCTGACGCCGGGCGCCGAGTTGATCAGGTCGAAGTAGGAGAAGCGGCGCACGGGCGCGCTCTGCACCCACTCACGGTTGTAGTTGGTGCTGACCTCGGACGTGGTGACGTTCACCACGGGGGCGGCACCCGTGACGGTGAGCGTCTCGTTCAGCGCACTCACCTTCATCGTGACGTTCAGGTCGATGGTCTGGCCGACGGCCACGCGGACCGCCTCGTACTTCGCGGTGCCGAACCCCTCGAGCGCGAACTCGACGTCGTACGCGCCTGCCGGCAGCACCGGGAAGCGATAGATGCCGGTCTCCGAGGTGATGACCGGCTGCGCATTCGGCATCGCCTCGCCCCGCAGCGTCACGGTGACGCCGGGCAGCGTGCCCCCGGACTCGTCGATGACCTTCCCCGAGATTTCCCCCGTCGTGCGCTGTGCGTACGCCGGCGCAATCGCGACGGCCAGCATCAACGCAACGACGAACGACCACACACGTGTCATGCACCCTCCTGCTTCGAGCGACGGGCCTGCCGAGAACTCGATGATGTCTGTGAGCGCCTGCGGCCACCTGGCTCGCGGCTTCGCATCCCCATAGAGCAACCGACATGCCACGCTCGCGATCGAGCGCCGCGCCAGGCGCAGCACCCGTGTGTGTTCTCGCGCGTACGCTGAATGAATTCGCGCGTTTCAGGCGATCCGCGGCGCGCGTCGTCCAGGCGGGAACAGACGGTTCGCACCGGTATCGATTGCGCCGAAACGAACATGCCTGTCGGCTTTTTCTGGACGAAGCGACACGCGTGGCGCTTTCGTGCGGAGTGCGGTGCTGGACGCACGCGCGCGACGCGCGCGTCAGGCGTGCGATGCGGTGACGCGCGGCTGCAATCGCAGGAGTCCGCGCGCGATCAGGAGGGCCAGTGCGCCGAGCAACGCGGGCAGGTGGACGTCGCCGTAACGCGCCGCATACGCCTCGCAGATCGCGGGCACGTCGTGATACCCCGGTGCGAGCTCGGACAGGCCCACGAGATCGACACCGCGCAGGTACCGCGTGACGTCGCGCGGGCGCGGGCCGAGCGCCACCGCCGGCTCCATCGCGATCTCGTGGCCGCGGACGATCGGCATCGACACAAGTGTCGACCCACCGGGCGGCGTCAGCACAAACGTGTCGTGGCGCCGCAGCAGGTCCAGCGCCGCACGCGCCTCGGCCGATCCCAGCAGGGCCCCCTCGTCGATCGGCAGCAGCGCATCGTCCACCGGCAGGCCGGCCTGGCTGTCCCAGAACTCGCTCTGGTGGGCTTCGCGCGCCTGGATGGCGAAGTCGCGGGAGCGCGCCAGGTTGACCTGCCAGGTCTGCGCCGACCAGGCGGAGAAGAACGCATGCGCCCCCGGCGCGCGGTCGGGTGACGTGAGGCAGGTGTGCGCGGTGACGGCACCCAGCCAGGCAGACGCCAGCGCCTTCTTGATGCCGAACGACGACAGCGGGTTGAGCGTCGAGCCCGAGTCGCCGACGAGCAGGTAGCCCGGCCCGGCGTGCGCACTGGCCGTGTAGACGGTCGCGTCGCAGGCGAACACCCGCACGAGCGCTGCACCACGCACCTGTCGGTCGATGCGCTGGGTCAGTGCCAGCTGCGCACGATAGGTGTCGGCCAGGACGGTCCGCCGCGTCAGGCGGCTCGTGGCACCGTCGACCATGATGCCGACGTGCCGCTCCATCGCCGAGACGGGCAGCGACCAGGTCCACCCTTCGTTGCAGGTCTCGATGAACGTGTGCGTGGGATTCTGCAGGAACCAGCCGTCCGGGCGGGACCAGACACCGATGAGTGCCTGCATGCGGCCGCCAGTGACATGCTGGCGGAGACGCAGGGGTACGGCCAGCACGCCGGCCCTGCCCGAACAGTCGATGGCGACCTGCGCCCGGCACCGCCGCAGGCCGCCAGGGCTTTCGTACCGGACGAGTGAGTCGTCGCCACTCCAGTCCACCTGCTGCACCCGCACGTCGGCCTCGACGATGACCCCCGCGGCACGCGCGCCCTCCAGAAGCGCGGGGTCGAGCCGCGCCCGGTCAACCTGGTAGCCCCACGTCGTGCCGTCGGCGGAGAACGGCTCGACGCGACCGTCCGCGCCGCCCCACCACACGGTGTTGCCGTAGGTGCGGTATCCGATCGCATCCACGGTCCCGGCAATGCCCACCTGTGCGAGCAGCTTGCGCGTGCTCGGCGGCAGCGAGTTCGCCAGGGCGCGCGAGGCGTCCGGCACCCGTGTGAGCAGGCGCACGCGGTGTCCCCACGACGCGAGCAGGGTGGCGACGACGCAGCCGGACGGACCTCCACCGATGACGATCACGTCGGTCGACGGGTCCTGCAGCGCGGACGGCGAGAGTGACGACGATGTCAGGACAGGATCAGGTATGCGGGCGACGGAGCAACCTGTGTGCCGCAGCGGACTGACCTGTGGGGACGCGGGGCCGGGGATCCCGACGACGGGACGGCATCCGCAGGATTTGCAGGCTTTCGGTGGCGATTGCGGGGGTTCAGCGGCGCGTCGAGCGGACGGTGTCGACCAGGGCCGTCAGTGTGAAGGGCTTCCGGAGTACGACAGCATTGTCCGGAAGCCGCCCCTCGGCAACAAGCATGTCGATATCCTGCCCGGTCATGAAGACGACGCGCGCCTGCGGGAGCGACCGCTTGATCTCCGCTCCCACCTCGCCGCCAGTCGGCTCGGAGAGTTCGGCGTCCACGAGGGCGAGGGAGATGTCGTCGGGGTGCGATCGGACCGCGGCGTACGCGGCGGCCCCATCCTCGGCTTCGAACGTCTCGATCCCTTCCCGATCCAGTACGCGGCAGACGAGCCGGCGCGTGTGCGGCATGTCGTCGACGACCAGCACTCCCTTGACCCGCTCCATGCACACACTATCGGACGGGATTGCACAGGGCGTGATCGCCTGGCGCAGTTCACGCGAAACGACGTGCAATGCCACGCATCGGCGCCGATAGCGGGCAGTCCGGCCTCAGGGCGTGACCAGGAGCTTGCCCGTCGTCCCCCTCGACTCGAGCACGCGATGGGCATCGGCCACGCGCTCCAGCGGGAAGGTCGCGTCGATACGGACGGTCAGGGCCCCGCTCGCCACCATCTCGAGGACCTCCCGGGATCGCCACGCCAGTTCGCCCGGGCCGGACACATGATGCGCGAGGCCGGGGCGGGTCAGGAACAGCGACCCTTTCGTGTTGAGGATCGCCGGGTCGACCGGCGGCACCGGCCCGCTGGCGGCGCCGAACAGCACCAGCATGCCGCGGAGGCGGAGGCTGTCGAGACTCTTCTCGAACGTGGCGCGCCCCACGCCGTCGTAGACCACGTCGACACCACGACCGGCGGTGAGGCGCCGGGCCTCGACCGCGAAGTCCTGCTCGACATAGTTGATGACCTCCTCCGCTCCGGCCTCCATCGCAATCGCCGCCTTCGCCGGCGTCGACACCGTGCCGATCACGCGGGCACCTCGGGCACGGGCCATCTGCACCGTGAGCGCACCGGTGCCACCCGCTGCCGCATGCACGAGGCAGGTATCGCCCGGCTTGAGCGGAAAGGTGGACGTGGTGAGGTAGTGAGCGGTCATCCCCTGGAGCAGCACCGCAGCCGCCTGCTCCAGCGACACGCCGTCGGGCACCGCCACGACCTGTGTCGCCGGCACGCACGCATACTCGGCATACGACCCGCGCTGCATCGCGTAGCAGACCCGGTCTCCGACCTTCACGGTCGTCACGTCGCGGCCAACCGCCTCGACGATGCCGGCCGCTTCGCTGCCCAGGGTGACCGGGGCAGGAGCCTTGTACAGGCCGTTCCGGAAATAGACGTCGATGAAGTTGACGCCGCTGACGGCCACTCTCACCAGGACATCGGTGCTGCCCGGTTGGGGCATGGGCAGTTCGACGACTTTCAGCTGCTCGGGCCCGCCCACCTCTTCGACAACCACGGCTTTCATCACGCCCCCTCCCTGTATATGCTGTGACGATGAAAGCGCGGACCGCCCTCATCGCGGCTGCCCTCATCGTCGTGGTCGCGTCGCTGGCATTCGCCCAGCGCGGGCGTGGTCGCGGCTTCGGCCGCGGGTACTACAGCGGACGCCCGGCCAGGTATGCGACGGCGGACGACTTCAAGGGCGGGTTCCAATTCTGCCGTGTGGTGTTCGCGCAGGGCAACGGCGATGGTGCCGGCTGGAACGTCGACTGGCCCAGGGCCGACATCAACCTGTCCATCCGCCTCGCAGAGCTGACCCGGACGCCGGTCGTCATGGACGACGCGAACGAACCGGAGACGCTCCTGATCAACCTGAAGTCGCCGGAACTGTTCCGGTGCCCGTTCGTGATGATCAGCGAGCCCGGGGCGGCGTGGCTGGACGATGTGGACGCCAAGAACCTACGGGAGTACCTGCTGAAGGGTGGCTTCCTGTGGGCCGACGACTACTGGGGCGACTATGCGTGGGACTACTGGGAGGCGATGCTCCGCAAGGCGCTGCCATCCGCGACCTATCCAATCGTGGACGTCCCGCGGAATCACCAGATCTTCCAGCAGGTCCTGAATGCCACCGAGGTGCCGCAGATTCCCGGCATCGGCTACTGGGACGGCGCCAACCGTACCTGGGAGCGGCCGGGCACCGAGCATGACCGGTTCGCGGCCATCCTCGACTCACGCGGTCGAATCATGGTGCTGATGACGTTCAACACCGACTTTGGCGATTCGTACGAACGCGAGACCGAGAACCCCCTCTACTTCCAGAAGTTCTCGGTGCCCGGCTACGCCTTCGGCATCAACACGATCATCTACTCGCTCACCCACTGAGCGCCGCAACGGGCGGTCGGGGTGTCACCGCCGCGGCGTGCGGCCCGCGCCGACAGGCCTCGACATCGTTGATGGTCGTGCAGGCGCCGCAACGCCAGTGCGCGGCGCGGCGCAGCGCTACGCCCGTGACCGCCTGCCTGCTGCTACACTTTCGCGCCATGTACAAGCACATCTCCGGCGCCGCCCTGGCGCTCGTCCTCGCGATGACCGCCGTCGCCGGCACGGCGGCCCAGTCGGCGTCAGACGCCGTCGTGCCCTACCGCATCAGCATCCCGGATGCGGTCCTCACCGATCTCAAGGAACGGCTCGGCAGGACCCGGTTTCCGGACCAGCTCGAGAACGTGGGATGGCGCTACGGCACGGACCCGGCGTATCTGAAGCCGCTCGTCGAGTACTGGCGCGACCGGTTCGACTGGCGTGCGCAGGAGCGCAAGCTCAACGAGTTCGACCAGTTCACGACCACCATCGACGGGCTGACGATTCACTTCATCCACCAGCGGTCGAAGGTGCCGAATGCCATGCCGCTCGCACTGACGCACGGCTGGCCCGGCTCGATCTACGAATTCAACAAGGTGATCGGCCCGCTCACCGACCCGGTGAAGTACGGCGGTCGGCCCGAGGATGCGTTCCACGTGGTGGCGATCTCGCTGCCGGGATTCGGCTTCTCTGAGCGGCCGAAGACGCCTGGCTACAGCCCGGAGAAGATGGCGGACATCATTGCGAAGGTGATGGCGAGGCTGGGATATGCGCGTTACGGGGTGCAGGGCGGCGACTGGGGCGGCATCATCAGCCGCATCATCGCGCTGCGGGACGCGTCGCACGTGGCCGGCCTGCACCTGAACTTCTGCACGGCCGGTGCGCCTGCCGGCGTCACGAACCCGCTCGAGGGCGTGCCGGAGGCCGAAGTGAGACTGCTCAACGAGACGAACGCCCGTATGGAGAACGAGCGCGCGTACCAGCAGATCCAGGGCACGAAGCCGCAGACGCTCGGCGTGGGTCTCAACGACTCACCGGCGGGCCTGGCGAGCTGGATTGTCGAGAAGTTCCACGCCTGGTGCGACTGTGGCGACAACATCGAGAGCCGCTTCACGAAGGACGACCTGCTCACCAACATCACCATCTACTGGGCCACCCAGACAGCCGCCTCGTCGACCCGCATCTACTACGAGAACCGGGTGGCTCCGCCGGTGAACGGGCGCGTGACGGTGCCGACGGCCTGCGCGCTCTTCCCGAAGGAGATCACGACGCCGCCGCGCACGTGGGTGGAAGCGCGCTACAACCTGGTGCGGTGGACGCCGATGCCGCAGGGCGGCCACTTCGCGGCCCTCGAACAACCGGAGCTGCTGGTGAAGGACGTGCGGGAGTTCTTCCGCGGGATCCGCTGATCGGACGTGCGGCGAGGACGGCACCAGTGGGCGCCGTCCTCGCGAACGTGAGCGTGGCCGGCCGTCTTACTTGACGGTGATGACGACCGTATCGGACGTCGTCAGTGCCGAGTCGGTCGCGGTGAGCTTCAGCGTGTAGATGCCGCCCCTGGAGAACTTCGCGGTGCTCGAGGCCGCAGACGGTGTTCCGAAGGTGACCGTGCCGGGCCCGGACACCTTGGACCACGTGATCTTGAGGTACTTGTCCGGCAGCCCATCGTCGGTGACCGTCCCCTTCAGTGTCGCCCCGACCTTCGGCGACACCGTCTGATCCGCCCCCGCATTCACGACGGGCGCCTTGTTGGTGGCACCGGTCGACCCGCCGCCACCACTCGTGCCGCCGCCGCTGCTCGTGCTGCCACCGCCGCCCGACGTCGTCAGCCACAGGCTGGCGGCCACGGAGTAGCTCATCCCGCCGCCGTTCTCCACAATGCAGCGGAAGGTGCTGTTGGCATCGGCGGGCCACACGGCCGGCGTCGTGTACGACGCGGAGGTTGCGCCAGGGATATCCACGAAGTTCTTCTGCCACTGGTACTTCATCGGGGCCGTGCCCGTGGCCGCCACGGCGAAGGTGGCGGTCTGTCCGGCGGCTACCGTGGCGTTCGCCGGCTGAGTGGTGATCGTCGGCGCCGTGGGGGGTGGCACCGGCGTGCCCATCCGCACCAGCCCATACATCTTGGGGTGAGTGGTGGTGTTGGTCGCCACCTCGCCCGCGATGGCGATCTTGTAGGTGCTCCAGTTCTGGGCGTTCGTGAGGCCGGCCACCGGCGAGCCCGCCAGGTTCCCGGACGACTGGGGCACGACGAACGAGGCGGCCTGCTGGTTGTAGAACACCTGGAAGTCGCTCCCCGCCACCTTGTTGTAGCCGTAGACGTAGACCGCGTCGCGCTTGACCAGGTTGGCCGATCCGAACTGCAGCCAGTAGTTCATGTAGATGTCGTACTGCGGCACGCCGCCGACCGAGCCGTTCACCTGCGCGAACTGGACGTTCCTGATGGTGGTCTGTTTCGGCGGCATCGCGGGACCGTACGGGTAGGCGCCCGGGGCGCCGATCGTCGAGACCACGATGTTGTTCGAGTTCCGCAGGTAGGAGTCCTCGATGAGCGTCGTGCCCTTGCTGAAGTACGGGGCCATGATGCCGTCGCGCATGTTCTGGATGTCGGCGCGCCGGATGGTGACGTCGTGGTTCATGTAGTCGCTGAACCAGATGCCGCGCAGGAACTCCTGCGCGTTGCCCAGCACCGATTTGCGCCCGCGCGCCACGTAGCCGTCGAACACCAATCGGCTGGCCGGATAGCCGTAGTAGCCATACAGCGTGAAGTGCCACGTGCGGAAGTCCTTGATCGTGCTGCTGGCGCTCCCGAGCGGCACATAGGCGTCGCTGCCCACCCACCAGACGGTCAGGCCGATCTCCATCGCGCCGTAGACCTCGTTCCGCGCGAACTCGAGCAGCGGCAGCGCGTTCGCGTTGTACCTGGTGCACTGCGACATGTCGGCGCCCTTGAAGTTCGGCACGCAGATCGATCCGGTGTACACCTGGTAGTACTGGATGCCGTGGGACCCCTCAATCGAGTTCCCGCGCACGTTGGCCACCACGTTGTCGCGCACGTAGTTGTTGGGTCCGCGGAACCACATGCCGTTCCCGGCCTCGCCGTACTCGCGCGTCCCCTCGCCCCGCACCTTGGCCACGAAGTTCGAGGAGAACTCGTTGAAGCTCTCGCTCCCGTCCTCGGTGCCGATGCCCCAGCCGCCGGCGTTGTAGACGACGTTGTTGCTGATGAGCCCGTAGTGGCTCGCATGGACGGTCAGCGCCCACTTCCGCCGGTTGATCACCGCGTCATCGTCGATCGCGTTGCCGAGGATGGTGAACTGGCGGCCGTTGGCAGGCGTGGCCACCGGTCCGAGCAGGTGGTGGATGTGCAGCGGGTAGCGGCCAATCTGGTTGGTCCCGAGGTGCGTGACGTTGCCGGCCGAGTCGAACGTGGTGCTGTCGATCGGGTCGATGGTGGCGCGTCCCATGTTGCGGATGGCCACGTATCGGATATCCACGTCGCTGCGATCGGTGAGCAGGATGTGCCCGCGCGAGCCGAGCGGGTTGGCCGACCTGACCAGGACATTGCGGCCCAGGTTGCCGACGTGCGGCAGGAACTCGAGGACGTCGTTGCCGTCGCGCGCACCCGGATGGGCATACTTCACGGGCGACTGCAGGTAGACCGTCAGCCCGTCACTCGACACTGAGGACACCGCAAGTTCCTCGCCCTCGAACGCATAGCTGGACGCGGTGGCGCTGGGCACGTGCTTCGAATCGGGCAGGAAGATGCGGTCGCCGGCGCGCCATCCGCTGACGGCTGCCGCCAGCTTGAGGGACGTCTGCCCGGGCTGGGGCTCGGTCGCCAGCCTGGTGAACGTGGTCTTCGCGGCGCCCGAGATGGTGACGCGGCCATCCACCGAAATCAGGCCGGTGCCGAACTGGCTCGGGTCGAAGACCCCAACGCCGTCGTTCACGGTGTCGGGTGCACGATCGGCAATCACGATCTCCGCGGTCACCGCGGCCGAAACCGGTGCGGCGGCCGTGCCGACTTCGAGCGCCCCCTGGGGCAGCACCAGCAGGGTGCCGACCGTCAGGCGGGTGGCGATGTCGGTGCGGAACGCCAGCTTCCCGGCCGCCTCGATGCCCACGACGGCGGCCACGCCAGCGGTCCCGTCGACCGTCACCGTGGTGCCGCCAGTGATGCCAACGATGTCGGTGGCCTTGGGGATGCGGCCAAGATTCCACGTGGAGGCTGCCGACCAGGCACCGGTGCGCACACTGCGGATACTGGGCTGGCCGGCGAAGTTGGGAATGGTGTCGTGCATGGTGACGCAGGTGAACTGGTCACAGGTCGCGGCAGCGGCGGGACCCGGGCTGGAGGCCAGCAGTCCCACGGTGGCGACGACGGCCGCAGCCAGCCGTCCGGGCAAAACCTTCATCAGAACGTCCTCGAACTCACCGCCAGCGTGCTCGGGGGGGTCTCACGCTGGCTGCTTGCAATGGATAAGGACCCAACTCATCAATGAATACGCACAGACCCATACCCGACGCTGCGGCAGAGCGAGCCGCGCCTCCACCATCCACTCGTCAAAACTGCGTGCTGGAAGTGCACTTACGGTCGGGCGCCCGGAGCGCCGCGCCGGATGGGATGTCTAACGGGGCTGCACGAATTGCGCCTGTAGGAATCCTCTGACCTCAGCCATTGTAGTACTCAGTCATGAAGTCAGGTGAATTCTTGGCCACCGAGTGAGAATCGGCCAGATTTCGGCCGCTTTGCAGCCAGCGGTAAGTGGCCGCCGCTCATATGGATGGGGTGAAGCGGAAAGCTGAACTGTGTAAATTTGGCCGTGCAGGCGTCACCCGGTGTCGGTCGAGCGACTCGGGAACCTGTCCGACAGGGGCGGCGTGTCCGGCCAGCCGGACGCCCCGCTAGCGGGAGTCGTGCGCCGACCCGTGGAGGTCGCGGTCGACCACCAGATCGGGGTGCTCCCTCCGGAACGTTGCCGCCATGTGGCAGTTCCAGCAGAGCGGCAGGCTGGTCGCCAGGGCGAGCGGCAGACGGTCGGTGGGGACGTCCGCCCACTCCCGCGTGATGCCTGTCGGCTCGAGCAGCGCGAGGTGGTGCCCTCCAAAGCGGGGCTCGACCAGGTCCCCACCACACGAGGCACACTGGCGGCCGGCCGCCCAGGCCCGGACCAGCGACACCGGCCGGCTGGAGTCGGCATGTGCGTCCCGGCAGCACGGCTGGTCGCAGGCTCCGCGTTCGGTCCAGCGTGAGCATGTCGAAAGCCGGGCCGGCTCCGAGCCGGCGTCGCTGGTCACGGCGATCGCCACGTCGATCGCGACGAGTGCCGAACGGCCATCCTCCGGACAGGTCACGACCCGGGGGCCGTCGAGCTTCCGGTGGAGCGCCACGGCGCGGCCCAGGAACCAGACGCCCCACGCCACGATTGCCCCCACCAGCACCGTTGCCGCCACAACCGACGTGTCCATGCCGACCTCCCCTGCTCTGCCGCAGGCAAAGGGAATACCGCCGTCACTCTATGGAGAACGCCGCCATTTTGGACGTTCACGGGGTCGTGCGCGGTCGGGCGCCGTGGCACTCCCCACAACAAGTGCGGAATTCTCCGGGGCTCTGGCGGAGTGGTTGCACACGCTCCCCGGCAGGAGGCAGGCACATGAAGGCCAGGGTGCTGGTTGCGGTGTTGGTGGCTACGGGAGTTGCGGGATCGGCGCAGACGCTGCCGGATGTCGGCAGTCGGGTAACCATGGTCGGCTGCCTGCAGCGGGCACAGCTGAACGGATCCCTTGGAGGCACGGTGGTCGGCACATCCGCCTCACCGGCCCGTGCGGACGACGAAGCCAACAGCGGAGCGCTGGTCGACGCGTTCCTGCTGACCCAGGCCGCGCCCGCCGCAGTGGATCGCCCGTCGGCCGATGCACCGCGACCTCCCATGAGCTTCGGGCTCGAGGGGCACGAGGCCGAACTGGAGCGTCATCAGGGCGCGCGCGTCCAGGTGACAGGTGTCGTCGCGCCGCCCGTCACCTCGGGACGCGGCACAGGCGGGAGCGCCACCCAGGCCGGCACCCGCCGCATCCGGGTGGAGTCGGTGACCGCCCTGTCGGACGCCTGCGAGAACCGGTAACCCGGGCCGCACGCCCCGTCACGGCGCCACCACGTCGAGATACCGGAGGTTGAAGCCGGGTGTGTCGACGTGCAGTGTCAGGGTCTGGCGACCGGCCGGGAGCGTGGCCGGAACGGCAATGGTCGTCCACGACTGCCAACTGCCGGTGGCCGGCACCGCCACGGTCCCGGTCACGGCACCGCCGCCGAGGGCCACGTGCAGCGATCCGCCGCCACCGGGAGCCGCCACGCGCAGCTCCAGCCGGTAGCTGCCCGCCGACGCCACGTCCACGGTGAAGCGAAGCCATTCCCCGGCGCCTATCCAGCCCACGTTGAATCCGCCCTCCGCGCAGGGTTCGATATCGACGTCGGTGGTGCGGTAGCTCCCCCCGCTGTTGCCCGGCGAATCGTCGTGGTAGGCCGCGCCCTCCCCGCCCGCGTCGAAATTCACGGCGAGAAGCCGTCCCGGCAGCGCGGATGCCGACGTCCCGGACGCCGCGGTGGCGAGGCTGAACCAGTCGAGGTTACCCACGGCGCCAGCAGGTGCCGTGTCGAACACCAGCGTCAGCCGCTGCCGGCCCGCCGCGAGCGTCAGCGTGCGCGTGATCACCTGCCAGTTCTGCCACCAGCCGGTGTCCGGGACGGTCAACGGTCCGGTCAGGTTGGCGCCGTTCACCTCGAGGTGGAAGGTGCCACCGGCACCATACGACGCGAGGCGGAACGAGGCGGTATAGGCTCCGGCCGCCGCGACATCCACGCTGTAGGCGAGCCACTCGCCGGCGGCGATCCAGCCGACGTTCTGGCCGCCACCCGACGTGGCCTCGATGTCGACACCACCGGACCTGAACGCACCGCCGATGTTCCCCGGATCGCTGTCGTGGAACGCCACGCCCTCGCCGCCCTCGTCGAACCACTCGGCCTGCACGGTGCCGGGAATGGCGATCGGTGCCCCGGAGAACGGCGTGGAAGACGCAGGACCGCCCGCGGCGGTACCGCCGGTTCCTGTGGCGGACAGCAGGGTCGAGTCGCCCCGCACCTGGCCTGGCGGCGTGGTGAACCAGGCGGCGGCACTGACCACCACCTGATCGAAGGCCATGCCGTCTTCACGTGTCTGGACACGGACGGTCTCGATTCCGGTGTGACCGAAGGTGACCGGCGTCTGGGCCACCCAGTATGCGCCGTCCTGCCAGCCCCATCCACCGACGCCGCACCCCGAACAGTCCTCCAGGTTCACCGCCAGTCCGCCGGCCGTGTTGATGGCGAAGGCGGAGGCACCGTTCACGCGGGCATCGCTGAACTGCAGCCAGACCGAGTCGTTCCACTTCGAGTCGGCGCCCGCCTTCAGACGCAGCCAGATGCGGTACGCCAGGCCCGCGCGCACGGGGACCCGGATGTCGACGTAGTGGGCGGGATGCGCCAGCGGCGCCGTCGTCGCTGCCCACCCCGCATCGGGCGTGGACAGCGCCACGCCGTCGGCCGCCGTGGCATCTGCCACGCGCATCCAGTGGCCGTGCCGGTCCGCGGCCGGAACAACCGACGCGTGCATCACGGTGTCGACGTTCCCTGTCGCCCCATCACACGATCGCACGGCGCTCGCGGCATTCACCCGGCCGGCCGACGCCGTGCGGCCCGCGAGTGCGCTCACGGGCACTGCCGTCCTGAGCAGGGCATCCCGAAGGGCGCCCGGTCCGTAGGTGCAGTGCGACAGGACCAGCGCAGCCACACCCGAGGTGTAGGCCGCCGCCATCGAGGTGCCGCTCCGCGACTCGTAGAACCCGACTGGATCGGACGCGGTCCAGCCCGTGGACTGGATGAGGACCCCGGGAGCGGCCAGGTGCACGTGTGCCGCACCGGTATCGGCCGTCGCGCCGAGCTGGTCACGGTAGTCGGTGGACGTGACCGACAGGATGTTCGCGCCCTCGTAGTCGGACGGGTACACGGCAGACGCGTCGTGGTCGATCCCGCCGTTGCCGGCCGCGGCCACGAAGAGCATGCCGGCCGCGTGCGTCAGGACCACCTGATCGTGCAGCGCCTGCGAATACCCACCGCCAGTCCAGCTGTTGTTCAGCACGCGCACGTCCGCCTCGCCGGTCGAGGCAAACAGCTGCTTCACCTGGATCGCGAATTCGAGGGCGAGCATCGCGTCCGAGATGTATCCGTTGCCGGACGCGTCCATGAACTTCAGCGGCATGAGGCTGGTCTGCCAGTTGATGCCAACCACGCCACTCGCGTTGTTGCCGACCGCGCCGATGCTGCCGGCGACGTGCGTTCCGTGACCGTTGTCATCCGACGGATCGCACGTTCGGTCCACCACGTTGAAGCCATGGCTGCCCGCAGGGCACGACACGGGCAGGCCGCCCACCGTCACCGTGAACGCGCGCGGAGCGGTCCACAGGTTCGCCGCGAGGTCGCGGTGGCCAAGGGCCACGCCCGTGTCCAGGGTGGCCACCACCACCCGTCGCGATCCCTGCGTCACGTCCCACGCATGCGTCGCATCGAGATCCACGCCGGGCGTGCCCCGGTCGCCGTTGGGCAGCAGCTGTCCGGTGTTCTGCAGCGCCCAGAGCGGCGCCGCCAGATCGTCTGGCGCTCCCGCCACCCGTACGGCGTAGTTCGGCTCCGCGGCCTCCACATCACCACGCGCCGCGAGGATGCGCGCCAGGACGTCGGCCGTCCGCGTCCGCGACCGCACGAGGCGCCAGCGGCTGCCCGCGATCGGCTCCTCGTTCTCCACGTCCCCGAGGGGGTCTGCCAGCGTCGCCCGGGCCGGTGTGCCCGCGCGCATCCGCACGAGCGCCTCGCCCCCGGCCGCGCGCCGGCCGCGCACGATGTCGTCTCCGCGGACGCGCGGCGCCGCGCCGGCCGGGGTCGCACCGGCGATGATGGCCGCGCACGAAAGCAGACACAGCGGCCGGGCAAGAACCGTCGGGCTGAACATCACTGTCACTGGAATCTCCCGCCGCTCCCGCAGCAACTCCGCTGCCACGCGGGTTTCCCGGCAGACGCGCCGCGTCCGCCCCACGTCCCGAACTGGTGAGTTCGGTTCCGCGTGAGTACGATGCATGCCTTGCCACTCCCGCCCAGACACCTGACAGCCGACCGAGGGGATGCCGGGCGCCGCGTCGATCTCGTGATCCGCCGCCACCTGCTCGACCTGCCGACCGCCACGCGCACGCGCGTCCAGGCATGGCTCGAGCACGGTCGGGTCTCCATCAACGGCCGTGTGGTACGCCGGGTCTCCACACGCGTGGCGCTCGACGACGAGATCACGGTGGAGCTGCCGGATGAGCGTCCGCGGACACCCGTTGTGCCGGAGGAGGGACAGCTCGACTGCCTCTTCGAGGACGATCACCTGCTGGTCGTCGACAAGCCGGCCGGCATCGTGTCCCACCCCACGTTCCTGCATCCAGGCGGCTCACTGCTCAACCGGGTGCTCTGGCACGCGAGGACATGGCCGTCCCATCACCGGCCGTCGCTGGTGGGGCGCCTCGACAAGCTCACCTCGGGCATCGTCATCGTCGCCAAGACGACCGAGGCCCACGCACGCCTGCAGCGCACCCTCGCCTCGTCATTCAGCGAGAAGCGCTACCTCGCCGTCGTGTACGGGCCGGTCACCACCGAGCGTGGTGCCATCACCCTGCGCCTCCGGCGCCACCCCGACGATCGCCGCCGCGTGATTGCCACGCGGGACGATGGCGACGAGAGCCTGACGCGGTTCGAACGCCTGCAGGAGTCGGAACCCGGCGGATGCCCGGTCGCGCTCGTCCGCTGCCAGCTGGTCACGGGACGCATGCACCAGGTCCGCGTGCACATGGCGGCCAGCGGGTGGCCGCTGGTGGGCGACCCGAAGTACGGAGAACCGAGGTGGACGCAGGCGTCGGAGGAGGAGGTGCGAGAGCGCCTGCGCGGATTCCCCCGCCAGGCACTGCATGCCTCGTGCGTGGCATTCGTGCACCCCTTCACGGGAGAACACCTGCGGATTCAGGCGGTCGTCCCACCGGACATGCGCGCGTTGATGGAGGCCTGCGGCCTCACGGTGCCGGAGACCTGACGCGCCCGACGCGCGTGCCTACTCGCGGAAGGTTTCGGCGGCGCCCGGCGCGCGGAAGTCCACCTGCTGCCCGGCCACTGACCCGGTCACGTGATACGTTGCGCGCAACTGCAGGAAGTCGGGGCCGGCCGCCAGCGCACCACCACGGTTCACGATGGCGCTCTCCACGTCGATCTCCATACGCAGATCGAACTCGCGGGCGCGTCCCCGCACCGAAATCCGGGAGGGACGGTTCGTGCCGGGCTCGTCGGTCTCCTCGATCGTGACGCGTGTGGCATAGCCGAGGGGGCCCTCAGGCCCCAGCGCCACGAGGAAGCCGGGCAGGCGTGCCGGGTCGGCCGCATCGGGCGGTGGAATGACACGGCCGTACACGAACGACAGCCCCTCGTGCTGCACCTGCCCCCAGCGCCATGAGACGCCTTCCCAGAAGCCCCAGTTGTGATCGTGGTAGCCCGAGCCCGCCAGGGAGACGCTGGTGCCCCCGGCCACGATCGAGCCCGTGAGTGCGCCGGACATGACCGGCACGGTGTAGCCCGACACCCACCCGCCAGCACCGCGCAGCTCGATCGGCGGCAGTGAACGGCCCGGCACCGCGTCGATGACGAACTCACCGCGCACGCGCGACGAAGACGGTCCACCCAGCACCGGCAGGTCCAGCGTCACGTGGTAGCGCAGCCCCTCGAGGCGGACGCGCGCGCCCCCAATCAACAGGTCGGGGGCACTGTCGAGGATCAGGCGCTCGTCGATCGTCTCCGAGGCACCATAGCTGGTCGTGGTACCGCCCCGATCGAGCTGGAAGCGTACACCGGCGGTCCGCCTGCCATCGGGCAGCCTCGGCCCGGCGAGGAACGTCATGTAGAACTGCACGTCGCCCGAACGGCCCTTGAAGTAGAGCCACTCGGCCCAGGAGGCGGCGCGCGCCGGCACGTCCGGTACGGGCCGGAAGCGATCCATGGCCCGCAGGATGTCGGACGGCTCGGGCGCCACCCACGCGCGGTCGCGGGTGGCATCCACCCACGCCGATTCGCGGCTCGTCTCCGGATCGCCGACACGGCGCTCCAGGCTGGGGATGCCGCCGTGCGCGGTCACCGCGGTCACGCGGCCCTCCGGGCCGACGAGGAACAGCTCGGCGCGGCGGCGCGGGGAGGCCACGGTGACCCCTTCCTGCCGGGTGAGCCGCCACAGGACGTCGCGGGCGGAGGTGACCGGTCCGATCGCGCCGGTCACCAGCACCTCGCCACCCCCAGCGAGCCGCGGCGAACGCGCCTGCTCCAGCACCACCTCGCCAACGCCGAGCAGCGTGGCCATCACCGACACGCCGAGGCCGAAGCCGACGCCGAGCACCGACGTGCGGACCGGGTGGGCCAGCAGCGACTTCCAGGCCATGGTGACGATCACCGGCCGGTCTCCTCCCGCTCGATGCGGCCGTCGCGCATGACCAACCGTCGGGCGGCACGCTCGGCCAGCGCCGCGTCATGCGTCACGACTACCACCGTGGTACCGTCCGCCTGCACCCGGTCGAGCAGCGCGGCAATGTGCTCGCCGTTGGCCCTGTCGAGTTCACCGGTCGGCTCGTCTGCCAGCAGGAGCCGAGGCCGGTTGGCCAGCGCCCGCGCAATGGCCACCCGCTGCGCCTCGCCACCCGAGAGCTGGGAGGGCCGATGGTCGGCACGGTGCGCGAGGCCAACATAGTCCAGCAGTTCCATCGTCCGCTGCCGTCGCGCGCCCCTCGATGCGCCAGCCTCGGCCTGTGGCACGTCCACGTTCTCGGCCGCCGTGAGCATTGGCAGCAGGAAGAAGCGCTGGAACACGAATCCGATACTGCGCAGTCGCAATTCGCTGCGCGCCACGTCCGGCAGCGAACCCACCTCGCGCCCGTCGAACCGCAGCGAACCGGACGACGGCGTGTCCACGCAGCCGAGGATGTGCAGCAGCGTCGACTTCCCGCACCCCGACGGCCCGCGAATGGTGAGGTACTCGCCGGCGGCGATCTCCACCGAGATGTCGCGCAGCGCGTGAACCGGCCCGCCTCCCATCGGGAAGACCTTGGTCAACCCGTCGGCCCTGATGAGCGGCTCCGTCATCCCACCACCTCGTTCCGCAGCGTCGTCGCAATCGGCAGCCGCGCCACCAGCCACATCGGATAGGCCGAGGCCAGGAGCGCCGTCACCACCAGCAGCGCGGCATGGGTGAGCAGCGCCCGTGGCTCGAACACGAAGAAGTGCATCGCCGCCGGGATGCCGGGCATGGCCTTGAGGATCCGGTCCAGCCAGAGCGAGAGCGCCCACCCGAGGGGCAGCGCCAGCACGCCGCCGGTGCCGACGAGCAGCGCCCCCTGTGCCAGCACGTCGGCCGCCGCACGTCGCGCGGAGAACCCCAGCGCGCGGAGCGCGGCAATCTCCGCCAGCCGCTGGTTGACCGACACGGTCAGCAGGACCGTGATGAGGAGGAATCCGAACAGCAGCGTGATGGTCGAGAGCACGGTCGAAATCTGCCGGAAGTAGGTGAACCCCTGGGTCTGCATCCGCGCGACGATCTGCTCGTTGGTGACCGTCACCAGATCAGGCCTGGCCGCCCTGATGGCGCGCACCGCCCCGGCGGATCCCTCGGACGATGCCACCATCAGCATGTCGGCATCGTCATCTCCTTCCCCGCAGGCCTGGCGCATGGCCGCACGCGTGATTACGCCTGTGGTCTGTCCCTCGTCGTCGAACGGGAACTGCGCGACGCCCACGAGCGTGAACGGCCTGGCCAGCGGCGCCACGCGGTTGGCGTTGCAGCCCACGCGAAGCCTGACCTCCGACCCGAGCGGCTGGCGCACGGCGTCCATGAGCGCCTGGTTCACGACCAGTGCGGGTGGGTCGGTGGCTGTGTCAAGGTCGGCACCCGTCACGATCGTCCAGGGGCGCCGGCGGCCGGGATCGATGCCCGTCAGGCCGACCCCTTCGACGCGGCCCGTGAGCAGGACCTCGCCTGTGGCCGTCCGCATCGGCACCACCTCGGCGATGCCGGGCAGGCGCGCGATGGCTTCGGCGGCGGCGCTGGCGTCCTGCAGGCGCACTCCGCCCGGGAGCGGCGAGTCGGTCGCGGTGACGCGCACATCGAAACCGATGCTGTCGAGCAGGTCACGGAAGGACACGACCAGCCCCCGCGACAGCAGGAGCATGTCGAACAGCAGCGCCCCGACGGCAGCAATGCCGAGGATGCCGAGCGACGTGCGACCGGGCTGGCGGACCAGGCTGCGCAGGGCGAAGGAGAGGCTTCTCATCGGCGTGTGAGGGACAGGGCCTCGCCGCGCAGCAGCGACCATGAGGACGCGAAGATGGCTGCCACCCCGAGCGGCACGGCGACCGCCATGGACCGCAGGGCAACCGCCGGGGTGATCCGGACGAACACGAGTGCCGTGTCGTAGCGCCACTGGAAGAACCGGTTGATGCCCCCCTGCAGCACGACCGACAGCAGGATGCCGAACAGGGCACCGGTGATGGCAATCACCACCCCTTCCGCCAGCACGTGCTGCAGGATCCGGGTCCGGCGAAACCCGATCAGCCGGAGGACGCCGACGGTGGCGCGCCGCTCCTCGACCAGCATCAGCATCAGCGCGAGCAGGAACACGCTGCTGGCGAGGACGGTGACAATGGCGATGGCGAGGTGGAAGCGTTCGAGCACGACGAACGGGGCCGCCCGGCGCTCGTTGTCAGAGGTCCGCTGGGCGCTCACGCCCGGCGCGGCGGAGGCGAGCCGTCGCACCATCTCGCGGCCGGGTACGGCCGGGTCCACTGCGACGTTCACCGCGTCGACCGTCTCCACATCGAGCGGGTCCGACGCGTCTGCGTCCATGTCGAGCAGATCCGGCAGGTGCATCCGCACTTCCAGGCGCGCGGCGCCGAGCCGCATGGGGTCGGGTGTCGGCTCGTACGTGCCGAGCACCGTGAACGCGCGCGGCTCCGCGCCGCCCGGGTCGGCGGAGAGCGAGACGACATCGCCGACCTCGAGCCGGTGCAGGGCCATGAGCTGGCGCGACACCAGGATCCCCGGAGCCGGCGGGGCCTGGCCATGGGAGAGGACTGAAAGGGCGGCTACCGCCGCGCAGCAGAGCGCGGCGGCGGCGCGCCGTCGAACAGGCACGGCGGCCTCAGACCCATTGGGGCGGCGGCGTAATGTCGTCCTGGGGCTTCGGTCCCGGGTCGGGCCGGCCGCTGCCTTCGAGCCGGCTGATGGCCCGGACAGTCATGTCGTGGTCGCAGGCGATCTGGCAGGCGAGACGGACACCCGAGAGGCCGCGGGCGGCCAACCGCTCGGTTTCGGCCGCGGTGCGGGCCGTCGGTTCACCATCGATGAACTCGATGCGGCACGTGGTGCAGCGGGCGTTCCCGCCGCAGGCGTGCAGAATGTCGACATGGGCGTCCTGCTCGATGGCGAGCACCAGACGCTTCCCCTGTGGGACCTCGACGGTCCCGTATCCTTCAACGGTCAGCTTGGGCATAGGTATGGATTGTACGGAGTGCGAGTGGTCGCGTGCCACCCTGGGTGGCACGCAACGTAGGACGCGCGGCGCCGTGCCGGCGTTGCAGCGTGGTCCGGTTCAGTATCCGAGCTTCAGCATCCCCTGCTTCTGCCCGTTGACCGTCCCGGCCGTGAGCCACTCGAGCGAGGCCCTGAACAGGAGCCGGTGGTTCTTCTCCCACATCGCGTTGTGGGACGAGCACCCGAGGTCGATGAACACCTTGTCGGTGGCGCCGTGGTCGGCGTAGAGCTGGCGGACCCGCTCGGGCGGCACCTGGACGTCGTGGATGCCGGCGATCATCAGCAGCGGGATCGTCGTCTTCGAGACCACGGCCTGGTTCCAGCCCCACGTGGGGGTACTCGGTGCCCGCCGCACGCCGGTGCCCCAGGTGGCCCCCACCGGATCGGACGCGAGCATCTCCGACCAGACCACGTCGTGCACCTCCTCGGTCCACTGATCGGCGCAGCCGGTCTGGCGTCCCCACAGTGTGTTGAAGTCGGCGAGCGACTGCGTGTTGAACGGCACGGGCGGGTTCGCGCCTGGCGCAGTGGGCGGCGTGGATGGCCCCTGCGGGTTGTACGCGGGCGCCAGCATCACCTGGCGGCTGATCTTCTCGGGGTGCTGCGCGGCATAGCCGCCGGAGCGCGGACCGCCGAGCGACCAGGCGACCGTGGCGACCGTGTCGACACGGCGGAGCGCCAGCACGTAGTTCACCACGGCGTCGATGTCGGCCCAGTCGTTCCCGATCGTGGTGATCGTCTTCGGATAGGTGGGTGGGCACGGTTCCGGGATGAGCGCCGGCACGAGCGCGGCCTGCTGGGCCGGTGCCAGGTTGCACGGGTCGTTCATCGGCCAGGGGCGGCTGGAGCGACCGATGCCGGTGACGTCCATGGCAAACGTGTCGAAGCCGGCCTCGGCGAGGTAGCCCATCCAGCTGTAGTCGGTGTGCGGAACGTCGAAGGCGACCTCGGCCGGTGTTCCGGCCCCATGGATGAAGACAACCACCTTGTCGGGCGCGGTCGCGCCGCGTAGTGCGTTGCCGGCCCGGACCTTCTCGCGGACGTAGACGAGACTCTGCTGGCCGTCGATCGCCGGCACCTTGGACGTGACGCGGACGTAGTGGTCGATGGTCAACAGGCGGTCGCTGTCCTCGCCGACGGCGGCAACCCCCGTGGCGGCCAGAACGGCAGCGGCCAGGCCAGTGGCGGTCACCACCGCAATGCGTGTCTTCATGATTGGAGTCCTCCAGGGCAGGGCGGCCGTGCGCCCGCGCCCGCTGAGTGTAGCGCGAGCAGGCGCCTCGTTCGTATCATGTGGCGGATGACTCTCCCCCGACCGGTACTGTTGTGTGCGGCGTTCTTCCTGCTGGCGAACGCCGCGTGCTCGAAGACCCTCCCCGATGCCGGGCCGCTCGCCGTCGACAACGACAAGGTGGCGGTCACGGGTGAATACAATCCGGTGACCATCGAAGCGGTCGACCGCCTGTCCATCGAGGGCGGCAAGCTCGTGCTGCACGGCCCCTCGTCGACCGTCCCGGTCGACCTCCCGGCGAACGCCGACCCCGATCAGAAGAACCGCGGGTGGGCGTTGGTCACCGAGGGTGAAGGCGACGAAGGCCGCACCCTCACCTTCACGCACGAGACGACGCTGGAGGACTTCACGATCACGGTGCCGGCGGCCCCCGGACAGGTGGCCTACGGCAGCCTCGGCGGACGCGATGGCAGGGACGTGCTGATCTTCGCCTACGGCGGAGGGGACAAGTCGTACTGGGGCTGGGCCGACATCCGGAAGAAGGGCCCGCCGGCCGCGGCCGCAGCCGGCCAGTAGCCGATTGCGGATCGGTGGGGCCTGTTTGCAGATTTCGTCAGGAAACGGGGTCCGACCAGTTCCGTAAGTACGCTTTCCGTCGGTACGTGTTCGAAAGTGAACCCCGCGGCCGGGAACGCGAAACCCGCCGCGGCCCGCCATGACCCGGCTGGCAAGGGGTTTACCGATACGGCAGAGCACGGCACTCCGGTTGCGATTCCAAGCAGCAGGAGGAGTCCATCATGCGACCTGCCGTCGTCGCACTCGCGTTCATCCTCGCCGGCGCACCCATCGCCGGCGCCCAGCCCGCGGAGATCGTCCGCGCCGACGTCGACGTCGACGGAGGGCGGATCTCCGCACTCGGCCGCGGCTTCGGCACCTCGACCGGGCGCCTCGTCCTGACCGGGTCGCGGGGTGCCCTGTTCGCGGAGCTGCACCCTGTCACCTGGACCGACGCCGAGATCGTCGCGCTGCTGCCGCCCGATATCCCGCCGGGCGCCTATCACCTGCGCGTCAGCACCAGGCCCACCCGGCGCCACCACGGCTGGGACGACTGGCTCGACATCACCATCGGCGTGCAGGGCCCCCGTGGCGAGCCTGGCGCCGCGGGACCGCAGGGTCCCACCGGAGACCCGGGCCCGCAGGGTGAGCAGGGTGTACCGGGACCCGCCGGGCCTCCAGGCCCTCCAGGGCCACAAGGTCCCACCGGTCCCTCCGGCGTGATCGACACCACCAGCGTCCCGCTTGGCGTAGTGTCGCTCGGTCCGGGCACGACGGTGCTGCTGCCGGGCACCGGCGCGGCCGCGGTGCCGGCGGGCACCACCGCACTGCTGTTCGTGCAGGCCGATGGCGCCCTCTTCCTGAACGGCGCCGCCGGCACCTTTGCCGTCGTCGAACTGCGGCTGCTGGTGGACGGCGTGGCGGTCCAGGCCGTGCGGGCGGAAGTGGTGAATGCCGGTGCAGGCAACCTCTCGAGTGGGTGGCACCTGCACACGATGCAGGCCGTGGCGGCCGGCGCGCACGACGTGCGGGTGGACGCCCGCACCATTGCCGGAACCGCGCAGGTGCAGGTGAACACGCCGCACCCGGGCCGTCTCTCGGTGCTCGTCCTCCGTTGATCGCGAACGCGCAAGGCCGGCCGCTGCCGGGTCAGCGGCTGGCGAGGACCATGGCGGACGAGGGGAACTCCGCACCGTCTTCGGCTTCGTCGGTCACCACGAAGCCGGTGAACGCTCCGGCGTCAGGAGGCAGGTCGAACGCCGCCGTCGCCGCACCGTCCGCCCCCGCACCGAAGATGCCGACGCTCGTGGTCGTCTTGCCGTTCTGCCACCACAACTGATAGGTCCGCCCGGGCAGTGTCGGCGGCAGCTTCTGGGCCGCGATCAACAGCCCCTTCCCGGGGCTGACGAAGAGGCGGGCCGTGCCCTCGGGGGCCAGGGCCTGTCCCACCAGGCGCACGTCCCGGACATCGGGTGCGCTCAGCAGTGAGAGGCTGGCGCGCATGCCGTCGGACTGGCCGGCGGCCGCGATCACCTGCTCCTGGAGCGTCTGCATCTTGGTGACGGCATCGACGAGACGGAGTTCGACGTCGTTCAGTTGAATGCGAAGGTTCGAGGCGTAGATGGCGGCGACGGCGCCGGCAACCAGGAAGACCCCGGCGGCGGCCCAGCCGGCGATGGCCGCTCGGGATCGGGATGGACTCTCGGACATGGGGGAAATGATAGCGGTTTCGGCGCTCGCGCTATACTCGCCCGAAGACCCCAATTCGCAGATTGCCGGATGGTGGAGGCTGGATGACAGGCGTTCGAGGCACTGGAGCACTGGCGGCGCTGGGCTGCGCGGCCGTCGTCGCGCTCGGCATGGCGGCATGCGGCGGAGGCGGCACGGGCACCAGCAGTGCCGACGCTCCCGTGGCCGCCGTGCGCGAGCAGAAGCCGCTGCCGGAGGAGCCGCGCGTCGAGAAGGTCGACACCGTGGGCACCTATGGCGGGCGCTTCGTGCTCGGCGAGACCACGGGGCCGAAGACCTTCAACGGCATGATGGCGAGCGAGACCTCCTCGACCGACATCACGGGCAATCTCTTCACCAGCCTCGCCGACTTCGACAACGAGACACAGACCGACCGCCCCGCGCTGGCCAAGGGCTGGGACGTGAGCCCGGACGGGCTGACCTGGACCTTCCACCTCCGCAAGGGCGCTGCGTTCTCGGACGGCCGCCCGATCACGTCGGCCGATGTGCTCTTCAGCTTCGAGGTGGCGTACGACGACACGGTGCACCCCTCGGTGCAGGACCTGCTCGTCACCGACGGCAAGCGCTGGGACGTGTCCGCACCGGACGATCACACGTTCGTGATCACGCTGCCCGCGCCGAATGCGATGGTGGTGCCGCTCGCCGGCTCTGTGCGCGTGCTGCCGAAGCACGTGCTCGAGGCGCCCTTCAAGGCCGGCGCATTCGCGTCCGCGTACGGCGTCAACACGCCGCCCGATCAGCTCGTGAGCAGCGGCGCCTGGAGGCTGAAACAGTACGTCCCCGGTGAGAAGACGGTGCTCGAACCGAACCCGTACTGGTACGGCGTGGATACGGCGAACAACCGGCTCCCCTACCTCGACGAGCTGGTGTTCCTCGTGGTGCCCGACCAGGATGCGGCCGACCTGAAGTTCCGCTCGGGCCAGATCGACGGACTCGACAACGTGAAGCCGGAGAACTATCAGTGGTACGCCGAGAACCAGCAGCAGGGGGGCTACACGCTGCACGACCTCGGTCCCGCGCTCAGCTCCAATTTCTTCTGGTTCAACCTGAACACCGTGAAGAAGGCAGAGAACGGACGGAGGGTGGGCCAGCCGGTGATCGACCCGGTGAAGTACAGCTGGTTCAACAACGCCGACTTCCGCCGCGCGGTCTCGAAGGCCGTGGACCGCGACGCGATGATCCCGAGCATCTTCTTCGGCGATGCGACGAAGAGCTGGTCCACCCTCAGCGCGAGCGCGAAGCTGTGGCACTCCCCCGACGTGCCGCACTTCGACTTCGACCTCGACGGCGCGAAGAAGCTGCTTGCGGGCCTCGGCTGGAAGGACACCAACGGTGACGGCTTCCTCGAGGACGGCAGGGGCCAGACGGTCTCCTTCACGCTGAAGACCAACTCCGACAACAAGACCCGGGTCGGGATGGCGAACTTCATCCGCGACGACCTCGCGAAGGTCGGCATCAAGGTCACCCTCGTCCCGGTCGACTTCAACACGCTCATCACCAACATCCGCGACGACCTGCAGTACGACGCGATCCTGCTCGGCTTCCAGACCGGTGTACCCCCCGATCCGGCCATGGGGCAGAACGTGTGGCGCTCGAGCGGCCGCTCGCACAACTGGAACGTCAGCCAGATCAAGCCCGAGACGCGCGAGGAAGCGCGCATCGACGCCCTGATGGATACGCTCGTGTCCAGCCCGGACCTGGCGGTCCGGCAGCAGGCCTGGCGCGAGGTTCAGACGATCGTCAACGACCAGGCGTGGATGATCTGGCTGCCGACCATCAACGCCAAGCTGCCGCTGCGCAACCGGTTCGGCAACGCGAAACCATCGGTCATCCCGCACCGCCTGATCTGGAACATCGATCGGCTCTACGTGAAGCAGTAGCCCACGCGACCGGATGAAGACGTACGTCCTTCGGCGCTTCCTCCAGATGATCCCGCTGCTGTTCGGGATCTCGGCCCTCACCTTCGGGCTGCTGCAGCTGGCGCCGGGCGACTTCCTGAACCAGATGGGGGAGAACCCGGCGATCTCCCCGGCCACGCTCGACGCCATGCGCCGCAACTTCGGCCTCGACAAGCCGTGGTACGTCCAGTACGGCCTCTACCTCCGGAACATCCTCCTGCACTTCGACTTCGGCGAATCGTTCTCCCGGCACCAGCCGGTGTTCGCCGTCATCAGCGAGGGGCTCGGCAACACGCTGGTCCTCGCCAGTGCGGCGGCCGTGGTCACCTGGGGTCTGGCCATTCCCCTGGGCATCTGGGCGGCGGTCCGCCAGTACTCGTGGGTGGACAAGACGCTCTCGCTCATCGCGTTCGTCTGGCTGTCGGTGCCCGAGATCCTCTCCGGCCTGCTGCTGCTCATGCTGGCCGCCCGCACCGGCTGGTTCCCGGTCGGCGGCATGCGCTCCATCGACTACGACGAACTGAGCGCCGCGGGGAAGGCCGCGGATCTCCTCTGGCACCTCGCGCTGCCGGCCTTCGTCGTCGGCCTGGTGCCGCTCGCCAGCCGCATGCGCCAGATGCGCGGCAACCTGCTCGACGTGCTCCGGCTCGACTACGTGACCACCGCACGCTCGAAGGGGCTGGACGAGGGCGTGGTGATCTACAAGCACGCCCTCCGCAACGCGCTGAACCCGATGATCACGCTCTTCGGCTACACGCTGGGCGCCCTCGTGTCCGGCTCGTTCGTGGCCGAAATCATCTTCTCGTGGCCGGGGCTCGGCCGGCTCACCCTGGACGCCATCCTCACCCAGGACCAGTACCTCGTGATGGGTTCGGTCCTCATGGCCTCCGTGGTCCTCATCCTGGGCAACCTCGTCGCCGACCTGCTGCTCGCGCTCGCCGACCCGCGGATCTCGTATGACTGAGACGCCGCACCGTGGGATGCCGCCCGGGCTCGACCCGCTCGCCCCGCTCGTGCTCGACCGTGATGCGTCGCGCGCCGACACGGCGACACCACCGGAGTCGCCCGCGCGCATCTTCTGGCGGCAGATCCGGAAGAGCCCGCTGGCCATCGTCGGCGGGGCCGTCCTCCTCGTGTTCTACCTGCTGGCGATCCTCGCCCCTTTCGTCGCCCCCTACAGCGAGGAGGAGATGGACCGGCGGCGCTACTTCCATCCGCCGCACGAGCTGCACTTCGTGGACCGGAGCGGTACGTTCCACCTGCGCCCGTTCGTGCGCGAGACGCGGCTGGCCAACCCGTCCACCTTCACCTACGAGGAGGTGCCGGACCAGGAGCGCCCGATCCGCTTCTTCGTGCGCGGCGCGCCCTACACGATCGTGGGGCTCGTCCCGGGCACGGTGCACCTGTTCGGCCTCGACGGGGACAGCCGCATCTACGTGCTCGGCACCGACTCGTTCGGACGCGACGAGTTCTCGCGGCTGCTCTACGGTGGCCAGGTCTCGCTCACGGTGGGCCTCATCGGCATCCTGATCTCGTTCTCGCTCGGGCTCCTGCTCGGCGGCGTCTCGGGCTACTTCGGCGGCGTGACCGACTCGGTGATCATGCGCGGCACGGAACTGCTGCTCAGCATCCCGTCGCTCTACCTCATCATCGCCATGCGCGCCGTGTTTCCCATCGACCTGCCGAGCCAGCAGGTCTACCTCGGGATTGTCGCCATCCTCGCCTTCATCGGGTGGGCCGGACTGGCCCGCGTCATCCGCGGCCTGGTCCTCTCCATCCGGCGCAACGAGTACGTCACGGCCGCCGAGGCGCTGGGCGTCAGCCGGTTCCGCATCATCACGCGCCACATCCTGCCCAACACCTGGTCCTTCGTCATCGTGGCCGCGACGATCTCGGTGCCCGGCTACATCCTGGGGGAAGTGGTGCTGTCGTTCCTCGGCGTCGGCGTGCAGGAGCCGGCCTCGTCATGGGGCAACATGCTGAACCAGGCGCGGAGCCTGCGGGCGCTCACCTCGTTTCCGTGGCTGCTCTACGTGCCCGGCGTCGCCATCTTCCTGACCGTGATGGCCTTCAACTTCCTGGGCGACGGCCTGCGCGACGCACTCGACCCGCGGCGCGTCACCGGAGGCAAGCCGTGAGCGAGCCGCTCCTGCGGGTGGAGAACCTGCAGACCCACTTCTTCGGCGACGCCGGCGTCGTGCGCGCGGTCGACGGCGTGACGTTCGACGTGCACGCGGGCCAGACGCTTGCCGTGGTGGGCGAATCGGGCAGCGGCAAGAGCGTCACCGCCCTGTCCATCCTGCGGCTCATCCCGCAGCCTCCCGGGCGCGTCGTTGGAGGCGCCGTCTGGTTCAAGGGGCGGAACCTGCTCGAGGCGGGCAGCCGGGAGATGCGCGCCGTCCGCGGCCGGGAGATCTCGATGATCTTCCAGGAGCCGATGACCTCGCTGAACCCGGTGTTCACCTGCGGTGAACAGATCATCGAGACGCTGGTGCTGCACGAACGCATCGGGCGAGCCGCCGCCCGTGCCCGCGCCATCGAGATGCTGACGCTCGTGGGAATTCCCGTGCCCGAGCAGCGGGTCGACGAGTATCCACACCAGATGTCGGGCGGCATGCGCCAGCGCGTGATGATTGCGATGGCGCTCGCCTGCCGGCCGTCGGTGCTGATTGCCGACGAACCCACGACCGCCCTCGACGTCACCATCCAGGCGCAGATCCTCGAGCTGCTCCGGCGCCTCCAGAAGGAACTGGGGATGGCCGTCATCCTGATTACGCACGACCTTGGCGTCGTGGCCGAGACGGCCGACCACGTGGCGGTGATGTATGCCGGGCGCGTGGTCGAATACTGCGACGTGCGCGCCGCCTTCCGCGCGCCGCTGCACCCGTACACGGCCGGCCTGCAGGCATCGCTCCCGAAGCTGGGAGTGACGCAGGACCGGCTGCGCGTGATCCCCGGGTCGGTGCCGAACCCGGCGCGGTTCCCCGTCGGGTGCCGGTTCCACCCGCGATGCCCGGTCGCGCAGAACCGCTGCCTGACCGACCCCGATCTGGTGGCGATCGAGGCGGGTCACTTCTCACGCTGCGTCCGCGCCGGCGAGATCGCCGCGGGCACGCTCAATCCGGTTCCATCCGGGATTGCGGATCGCTAATCGCCAATCGCTAAAGTGACGTGTTCCACATTCCCATGTCCCAGCCCCCGCTCCTCCAAGTTCGCGACCTGAAGAAGCACTTCCCGATCCGGAAGGGGCTCTTCTCGCGCACGGTCGGGCATGTGAAGGCACTGGACGGCATCTCGTTCGATGTGCACGAAGGCGAGGTGCTCGGGCTGGTCGGCGAGAGCGGCTGCGGGAAGACCACCGCCGGGCGCTGCATCCTGCAGCTCGTCGAGCCCACGAGTGGCAGCGTGAGGTTCGAGGGGCGCGAGCTGGTGGGACTGCCCCGCCGCGAGCTGCGGCCGCTGCGGCGGCGGATGCAGATCGTCTTCCAGGATCCCTACTCGAGCCTCAACCCGCGCCTCACCATCGGGAGCATCCTGCGCGAAGCCCTGACCACGCACAACCTGGCACGGGGACGGGCGGCGGACGACCGCGTGGCGGAACTGCTGACGAAGGTCGGCCTGTCGCCCACGCACGCCGTGCGCTATCCGCACGAGTTCTCCGGGGGGCAGCGGCAGCGCATCGGCATTGCACGCGCACTGGCCGTGGACCCGCGCCTGATCGTGGCCGACGAGCCGGTGTCGGCGCTGGACGTGTCGATCCAGGCGCAGGTGGTGAACCTGCTGCGCGACCTGCAGCGGGAGCTGCACCTCACCTACATCTTCGTGGCGCACGACCTCTCGGTCGTGAAGCACATCAGCGACCGCGTGGCCGTGATGTACCTCGGCACCATCGCGGAGCTGGCCGGGAGCGGCGAGCTGTACGCCACCCCGCGGCATCCCTACACGGTGTCGCTGCTGTCGGCGATTCCGATCCCCGATCCCGATCGCCGACGCAATCGCATCGTCCTCAGGGGCGACGTGCCGAGCCCGGCGAACCCACCGTCGGGGTGCCGCTTCCACACGCGGTGCTACATGGCGCAGCCGGTGTGCAGCCAGGAGGTCCCGCTGCTCCGCGAGATCGCGCCAGGACACTGGAGCGCCTGCCACTTTGCCGAACAGGTGGCCGCTCCGCCTTCGACCTAGCGGCTCGGTCTTCAAGCTCCGGACTTCAGCCTCCAGGCTTCGGGGGCGCGTCGGTTCCCGGCCCGAAGTCGACCCGTGCTGGAGTCCGAAGCCAGGAGTCCGAGGCCCGGGCTTCGCGCCTCAGTTCACCGCGAAGCAGTAGAACAGCCCGGCGCCGCCCGTGGCGACCAGGTTCTGCTGGCCGCAGCCCCGGCTCGGATGCGCGGCGTTCCACGAACCGTTGCCGCCCCCCTGCTTGTCCGAGTGTCCGAGCTGCACCGACCCGGTCGCCGCATTGCTCGTGTAGTTGCTGCAGGTGTGGTCGGCACCATCCGTGAAGGCGCGCCCATCGGGCTGTGAGCCGGTGATGATGTCGTGCTGGTTCGGCGAGTCGCCCACGCCGTTCACCACCGTGTTCTTCTCGGTGCGCGAGAGCTGTTTGCCGAGCGCATTGCCGATGCGCGCCTGCTCGATCGTGTCGCCATGCAGGTCGGCCAGGCCCTGCGACACGCGCTGGCCGGCCGCATTGAACCAGGGGCCGCTGCCGATGCGGTCGCGCGCGTTCACGGCTCCGGGCCCCTGCGTGCTCAGGTACGCGTGCCAGGTGACCCCGCCTCGGCCGGCCGCGGTCGCCAGGGCCTGGCAGTGCGCGTCGGCGCCGGCAATCCCTCCGAGGTTCGCCCCGTCGCCCTTGCCGACGCTCGTGATGAAGAACGTCATCGGCTGCGGCTGGGCGGGTTGCTGGGCCGACGCCGGTTCCGCGAGAAGGGACAGGGCCACCGCCGAGCCGGTCAGGGCCACGAACAACGCACCGGTCACACGCAGGATCTTCATGGGCACTCCTCCAGTCGTGGTGATTGTAGGCACAGACATCCCCCGTTTTGGGGGCGGACCTCCGGATGCGCTTCCGGTTAGGATGACGCCGTTCGACCCACGCCAGACAACCTGAGGAGAGACGATGCGCCTGACGACTCCCGTGAAGACGGCCCTGCTTGTGATCGGTGGTGTGGCCTGCGTGGCGGCAGGCATGGCGGCCCAGGCTGCCCGCATCAACGAGACCGACCCGCAGCCAACCTGCGCGATGTGTCCGGGCACCTACATCACGCGCGAGGAGCTCGAGGCGTACGAGAAGAAGGCCATGGCCGAGAACCTGATCGACCAGCAGGTACGCGACGTGGAGATCGGGAAGGCCCACGTGGGCATCGGGATGATCTACCGCAAGAAGCTGGACAGGCCCGAGCCGAACTCCGTGGCCGAGCACGACCAGGTGAGCGAGGTCTACCACATCATCGAAGGGACCGCGACCCTGGTCCTCGGCCCCGACATCGCCGGCAAGAGGCGGCGGCCTGCCACTGCCCAGACCGTGGTCGAGCTGAACGGACCGGGGCACAACGGGTCGGACATACGGAACGGCGTCACCTACAACCTGAAGCCGGGCGACGTCGTGATCATTCCCGCGGGAACGGGACACCAGTTCACGAGGATCGACGATCACATCTCCTACGTGATGGTGCGCATCGACCCGGACAAGGTGACGCCGCTCAAGGACGAGGTGCAGTCGAAGGCGTACCTCTCGCGACCCGCCCGACGCTGACACGCGCACGCCAGGTGGCGGGATGCGCGGCTAGGCCGTGAGTACCTTGGTGAAGACCGCCGACGTCTTGGTCCTGGCGTACCCCTCGCGCAGGTAGAACCGGTGCGCGTCCTCGCGCATGATCTGGGAGCGGACGACCAGGCTGGTGAAGCCCTGCTCGCGGGCCCACTGCTCGGCCCGCGCCACCAGCGCCGCCCCGATGCGCTGGCCGCGAACGCGCGCGGCCACGACCAGGCCGCCGATCTCGGCCCGTGGGTCCGCCTGCAGGTGCAGCACAGCCGACACGTGAATCCATCCGATCACGTCTCCGCCGCTGTCGGCCACGAAGACGGCGTGGTCCGGCGCCGCGGCCAGCTGCACGATGCGCGCGCGCATGGCTCCGGGATCGGCCGGATAGCCGAGCTCGGCCGACAGTCCGGCTGCGGCGTCGGCGTCGGCTGGTACCATGAGGCGGATGTGGATGTCAGGCCTGGACATGCTGCTCTCGCGTAGCGGGCGCGGCGGCGCGGGCCGGCACAATATACTGGGGCCGCGATGAAGAACGCGCTCCTGCTGACCCTGACCGGCGCCATCCTCGGCGCGGTCGCCGCCTCGTTCGTGGTTCCGCCGATGCTCTCGTGGTACACGTCGCCGGGTGGCCTGCCCCAGGGTGCGGCCATCCCTGCCGTGGTCCAGATTCCGGAAGTGATCCGCTACGCGACCACGCGGCTCCTCTGGGGACAGGCGATCGGCGCCGCCGTGGGTGCCGTCGCCGGCCTGTCGGTCGGGATGATGTTCGGGCGCCGCACGACGCCGATCGTCACCCCGCCGCCCGCGCCCTGAACCCCGGCCGGCCCAGGCTACTTGGGGTTCGGCGCGATCGCGAGCGTCTTCAGGGACGCCGCATCGGTCGGCAGTTCGTCGTTCCCCACGGGGTAGGCGTTCACCGCCAGGATGAATGCCAGCACGTCGGCATACTCTTCCTTCTTGAGCCCGCCCGGGTCGTTCTCGGGCATCGCATTCGAGACGAAGTCGAACACCTCGGCCATGGTCTGGCCATTCCAGCGCTCGGCAAACGACCCGCCGCCGAAGCTGCCCGGCGTGTGGCAGGAGCTGCACGACACCTTGAAGCGCGCCTCACCGCGCTCGGCCTGCGCGATGGAGTAGACGCGGTCGACGATCGTGCGCTGTTCCTGCCCGGCGGACGCGGACACGGCACCCAGCAGGGCGGTGACGGAGAACGTGGCGAGCCAGATGCTCGGCTGTGTGATGGTCATGGCGTGATGCGCGGATTATAGCGAACGCCGGCACCGACGTTCCTGTCGGAAACGTCGTGTGGCCGACGTCGGCGGGATCGTCCGCAATTTTCCGCCATGGCGGGAGGCGCGACGGGCGTGGTCAGAAGGTAGACTGACGGCTACTGACAGCGTGCCGCCGCGCGAGCCCGGCTCGTGCCCGGCCAGATGAGAGGACTCCTGCCATGCATGTACGACGTGTCCTGCCGCTCGTGATCGCGGCGCTCGCGTGTGCGGTGACGCCGGCACTCGCCCAGCGCGGGGGCGGCGATGAACCCCCGCAGCGGCCATCCACGCCGCTGGCGCCGGCCTCGGAGAAGACCGAGGCGCTCAAGAAGGAAGTGGCCGCCGAGATCGAGGCGCGGCGCGTGTTCACACAGCAGCTCGTCGACCAGATCTTCAGCTACAGCGAACTGGGGTTCCAGGAGACCGAGACGCAGCGGCACCTGACCGACGTGCTGATCCGGGAGGGATTCGACGTCCAGCGGTCCGTCGCCGGCGTGCCCACCTCGTGGCTGGCGCGGTACGGGTCGGGCCATCCCATCATCGCGCTCGGTACCGACATCGACGGGCTGCCCAGCACCAACCAGACGCCGGGCGTCGTCACGCGCAAGGAGCTCGTCGCGGGAGGCCCCGGCCACGGTGAGGGGCACAATGCCGGCCAGGCGCTCATCATGACGGCCGCCATCGCGGTGAAGAAGATCATGGAGCGCGACAAGCTGCCGGGCACGCTGCTGCTGTGGCCGGGAGTGGCGGAGGAGGCGCTGGGCACGAAGGCGCACTTCGTCAGGTCGGGTGTGTTCAAGGATGTGGACGCGGTGCTCTTCACGCACGTCGGCAGCGACCTGGGCACCAGCTGGGGCGAAGGCGGCGGCAGCGGCATGGTGTCGGTCGAGTACTCCTTCAAGGGGTCCAGTTCGCACGCGGCCGGGGCGCCGTGGGCGGGCCGCAGTGCGCTGGACGCCGTCGAGCTGATGGACATCGCGTGGAACTTCAGGCGCGAGCACCTGCGCACGCAGCAGCGGTCCCACTACGTGATCACCAACGGCGGCGCCCAGCCGAACGTGGTGCCCCCGGATGCGACGGTCTGGTACTACTTCCGCGAAACTGACTACGACCACATCAAGGAACTCTGGGACCTGGGCGACACGATGGCCAAGGCCGCCGCGGAGATGACCGGCACGAAGTGGAGTTCGCGGGTTCTTGGGTCGGCCTGGCCCCAGCACGGCAACCGGCCGATTGCCGAGGCGCTCTACGAGAACATCAAGGCCATCGGGCTGCCGCAGTGGAGCGATGCCGACCAGCAGTTCGCGAAGGCCCTGCAGCGGGCGATGGCCGCCGAGGAACGGGGCCTGGTCACCCAGCTCTCGCCCCTGCGCGGCCGCGAGTTCATCCCGCCGGCCCAGCAGACGGGCGGTGCCTCGGACGACATCGGCGACGTGATGTGGGCGGTGCCGACCATCACGCTGCGGTTCCCGTCGAACGTGCCCGGCGCCATCGGCCATCACTGGACGAGCGGCATTGCCATGGCCACACCGGTCGCGCACAAGGGGGCGACCCAGGGTGCGAAGGTCTACGCGATGACGATCGTCGACCTGCTGACCCGTCCCGACCTGATCACGTCGGCCCGCGCCTACTTCAACGACGTCCAGAAGGCGCCGGAGAAGTACAAGCCGCTGCTCCGGCCGGACGACAAGCCCGCCATCTGGTTGAACAAGGAGGCCATGGACCGGTTCCGGCCCGAGCTGAAGAAGTTCTACTACGACCCGGCGAAGTACAAGTCCTATCTCGAGCAGCTTGGCATCCAGTACCCGCCGCCGATGCCCGAGAAGGGCGCCAACGTGCAGCCTTAAGAGC
>WBZO01001357.1_pt1 | contig 38771 bp, 34 predicted proteins | sample 5204261 | NCBI WGS metagenome assembly WBZO01 (sample SAMN12412400, study PRJNA552823) | activated sludge metagenome | isolation source: activated sludge from anammox sidestream of wastewater treatment plant... | place: USA: North Carolina | collected 2017-09
CGTGACCACCGGTATCGTGCAAGCGCCCGCCTCTGCGAGCGCACCGTCGATCGTCCCGCTGCCGAGCGGCACGGCCGCGCCGCGGGTCGTGACCGTCGCGGTCGTCGCCCCGGCCGGCGCGAGGGCGGAGCTCGACGGCTCGCCGGTGACGATCCGCGACGGGACCGTCGAGATCTCCGGCGCGCCGGGAAGCCTCCACAAGCTGCGGCTCGTGCACGCGGATGCATCGCAGGAGGCCGACGTGACGATCCTCGAGAGCGGCGCCGCGATGCCGGCGAGGGTGGAGCTCGTCACGAAGGGACGCGCGCCGACGAAGCCGGCGGGAGGGGCCCCGGCCCCGGCCGCGACCGCGGTGAAGACCGCGGCGACGGCCAGCGCCGCCGCAGCGCCCGCGGCCGAGCCGTCGATCAAGAAGACGTTCTGACCGCGGACGGATCATCACGCAGGGAACATCGGTGGGCATCCTCGCGTACGATGCGGGCGTGGGGCTGTTCTCGTCGGGGTACGTTCGCGTCGGCCGCCTGGGACGGGCGCCGCTCCGGATCCACTGGACGACGCCGATCGGGCTGTTCCTGCTGTCCGGCCTGTCGCTCAATCCCCTCGTATGGGCGGCCTTCCTCGCCATCATGGTCGTGCACGAGCTGGGCCACGCGCTGCTCGCGCGGCGCCACGGCCTGAGCCTCGTGTCGATCGACATCACGGCGGTGGGAGGCGCCTGTCGCCTTGCCGGCGATCCGACGCTGAGAGAAGCGGCGATCGTCGCCTGGGGGGGCGTGCTCGCGCAGGCGGCGCTCCTCGTCGCCACGCTGGTGGTGCGCGCCCTGGTCCACGTGATCGCGTTCGGCGTGCTCGACGGCGTCGTGGACACGCTCGTCACGAGCAACCTGGTGCTCATCGCGATCAACCTGATCCCCGTCGAGCCGCTCGACGGCGCGACGGCGTGGCGGCTCTTCACGCGCTGACGTCGATCAGGGCGCGGGCGATGCGCCGAGCACCACTTCGCTCCGGATGTGGCTCATCGAGCCGGCGAAATCGAGTGCACCCGAGACGAGCGCGGCGAGCCCGAGGAGCCAGGGAAGAGCGACGAGAGCCGGGCCGGGCCACGCCAGGACGAGGATGCCCAGGGCGACGCCCATGATCCCTCCGAGCTCGACGAGCTCGGTCGCCTGGTCGCGGCGCGACCAGACGACCTCCGAGGCGCCGATGGCGAGCCAGCGGAGGCCGCCGATGATGCGTAGCGCGGCGACGACCGGGAGCACGAGCGCCGCGACGCCTACCGCTGCGCCGACGAGACCCTCGAAGGCGAGCGCGCGACCATGCCCGAAGGCGTGCGTCCGGTGCGCTCGGCGGGCGGCGTAGAACGCGAGCGCGCCGTCGGCGAACGCATACGCCGCGAAGAGCTTCGCGAGACGGTCGACCGGCATCCACGGGTCCGCGAGCGCGAGCAGCGCGAAGAGGAGCGCGAGGAAGCCGCGGCCGAAGACCGTCCGCCAGAGCTTCGTCTCGCGGACGTCCGGAAGGGGATCTGCTGCTGCCATGCGGCGCACACGCTGCATCGTCCGGGCCGCGAGCAACGAGCGTCCGGATCGCGCGTGCGTCGGCGACGCCGACGGAGTGTGGTGTGACATGCCGGCGAGCCGCGCATCCGAGCGCCGAGGTCCAGCTCGCCGTGAGCCGGCGGAGAAGACCCAGCCGTCGTCACGGAGGCGTGAGCCTCGGCATCCGCGGATCGATCGTGCCGTGCTTGCTCGGGGCGATGCCCGTCGAGCGCCGCGGCGCTCCGGAGACGACCTCGTCGTCGCGGCGCCTGCGCCTGCGCCGCGCCCTCACCGGCCAGTTGCCCTCGTGCACGCCGGGCACGTGCGAGGGCGCCGTCGGGTCGACGTCCTTCTTTCCCGTCACGATCATCGCTCCCTCCCTCCAGCACCGAACATCGGCGCGTGCCGCTCCTCGAGGACGCGACCGTTGCCGAGATACATGTGCACGCCGCACGGCAGGCACGGGTCGAAGCTCCGCACCGTCCGCATGATGTCGATGCCCTTGAACGAGTCCTCTCCGTTCTCTTCGAAGATCGGACAGCCCTGCACGGCGTCCTCGTACGGGCCGGGCGTCCCGTAGATGTCCCGCGGGCTCGCGTTCCAGGGCGTCGGTGGATACGGGTGGTAGTTGGCGATCTTGCCGTCCTTGATCACGAGGTGGTGCGAGAGCACGCCGCGCACGGCCTCGTGGAACCCGCAGCCGATCCCCTCGTCGGGCACCTTGAAGTCCTGGAACGTCTTGATGTCGCCGGAGCGGACGTGCTCCATCGCCTTCTCGACGAAGAAGAGCGCCATCGCCGCCGCGTACGCGATGAAGTAGGCGCGCGCCCGATCGCGCTCGAGCGTGTTCGCCCACTTCGGGATCTTCCACTCGAGCTCCATGTCGCCGAGCGTGGCCGTCCTCGGGAGCTGGATCTTCACGCTCCTGCCCGTGGCCTGCACGAACGGCGTGTTCACGCGGGCGGCCAGCGCGGTCGCCCACAGGCGTGCGAGAGGACCGCCGCCGGTGTCGAGCGCGAGGTGCTCCCCGGTCTTGTTCCAGTACCAGCGCGGGCTCATGACCCAGCTGTACTTCCCGCCCTCGAGATCGCGCTTCTGCGGCTTCGGCAGCGTCGTCTGGTTCCAGGGGTGTCGCGGATCGACGGGGTTGCCGAGCGGGTCGCGCGGCACCATCGTCGCGCCGTCGACCCAGTCCTCGTAGTACGAGCTCCCGAGGAGGATCCGCATCCCGAGGTTGATCTCGACGAGGTCGGTCGTGATGAGCTCGCCATCGACGACGATGCCGGGCGTCACGAACATCGCCCGGCCCCAGTCCGTCATGTGCTCGTAGCGGTAGTCGACGACGGCGGGGTCCTGGAACGAGCCCCAGCAGCCGAGGAGGACGCGCCGCTGCCCGACGCGCTCGTAGCCCGGCAGGGCCTCGTAGAAGAAGTCGAAGACGTCGTCATTGAGCGGGACGAGCTTCTTCGCGAAATCGATGAAGCGGACGAGCCGCGAGAGGTAGTCGCTGAACACCTGCGGGCTCGCGACGGTCCCGACGCCGCCGGGATACAGCGTCGACGGATGCACGTGCCGGCCTTCCATCAGGCAGAACATCTCGCGCGTGAGACGGCTCATCTCGAGGGCCTGCCGGTACGTCTCGCCGGTGAACGGATTGAACGACCGGAGGATGTCGGCGATGGTCCGGTAGCCGTGGACGTCCGCGTGCGGCGCCGGCGTGCGCTCCGCCTTGTCGAGCAGCGAGGGATTGGTCTGCTTCACCATCTCTTCGCAGAAGTCGACGAACACCAGGTTGTCCTGGAAGATGGCGTGGTCGAACATGTACTCGGCGGCTTCGCCGAGGTTGTAGATCCACTCGGCGAGCGGCGGCGTCTTGATGTCGTACGCCATGTTCTGCGCGTAGACCGAGCACGTCGCGTGGTTGTCCCCGCAGATCCCGCAGATGCGGCTGGTGATGAAGTGCGAGTCGCGCGGGTCCTTGCCGCGCATGAAGACGCTGTAGCCGCGGAAGAGCGACGAGGTGCTCTTGCACTCGACGACCTCGCGCTTCTGGAAATCGATCTTCGTGTGGATCCCGAGGTTGCCGATGATGCGCGTCACCGGGTCCCACGACATCGAAACGAGGCGGCGCTGCGGCTCGGTCTGGACCGTCATCGGGTGAGCTCCTCTCGTGCCTTCGGCTCCTCGTATCCGCTCGTCAGCTCCGGGCGGTCGTGATGCCACTTGGGTTCCTTGTTGACGGTGCGGTTCGTGATCCCGCGGAGCGCTCGGATCAACTTGCCGTACGGCGACAGGAGCGACGCCGAGAGCGTGGACCCGGGCGGCTGATCCATGAACGGCATGAACTTGTCGGGGAACCCGGGCATCGTGCAGCCGATGCAGATGCCGCCGACGTTGGGGCACCCGCCGATGCCCGCCATCCATCCCCGCTTGGGGACGTTGCAGTTCACGACCGGGCCCCAGCAGCCGATCTTCACCTGGCACTTGGGCGAGTTGTAGTCGGGCGCCCAGTCCGCCTGCTCGTAGTAGCCGGCGCGATCGCAGCCCTCGTGGACCGTCTTCCCGAAGAGCCACGTGGGACGGAGGTTCTCGTCGAGCGGGATCATCGGCGCCTTGCCCGCGGCCTGCTGGAGCAGCCAGAGGAGCGTCTCCATGAAGTTGTCGGGCTGGACGGGGCAGCCAGGCACGTTGACGATCGGCAGCCCGCCGGCGGAGCGGAAGTCCCAGCCGAGGTAGTCGGCGAGCCCCATGCAGCCCGTCGGGTTGCCCGCCATCGCGTGGATGCCGCCGAACGTCGCGCACGTGCCGATGGCGACCACGGCCCACGCACGCGGCGCGAGCGTGTCGATCCACTCGTTGAGCGTGATCGGCTGGCCGTTCTCGTCGCTGCCGAACGACGTCCAGTGGCCCTCGCCGTTGATGCGCTCGTTCGGGATCGAGCCCTCGATCACCAGCACGAACGGACCGAGCTCGTCGCGTGCGGCCGCACGGTACGGCGCGAGGAAGTCCTCGCCGGTCTCGAAGGCGAGCACCTTGTTGTGGAGATGCACCTTGGGCAGCCCCGGGATGAGCCCGAGGACGACGTCCTCGATGCTCGGCTGCGACGCCGCGGTGATCGAGACGGTGTCGCCGTCGCAGCTCATGCCCTCCGAGATCCAGAGGATGTGCACCTCGGAGACGCCTGACTGCGCGGCTGCGGTCGTTTCGGCCATCCGTCACCTCCCTGCCCGCGTACGGGCCGCGTACGGGCCGGGAGGTTCGTGCGTCGGCCGTGCCACGCGCCTCCGAGTGGGCTCGCCGGCGGCGGACCGGGGAGTTCACACCGCGGTTCGGTCGCGAAACGCCACAGCGTGGGTCGTTCCGGGCCGACCTGCGCGTCGCGCGGTCGGCGAACCGGCCGATGCCGCCCCGGCGCAGCTCTTGCGAGCCGCGCGCGCGTGCACGAGCTCGCGCTGATGGAAGATCTCGTGGAGGTCGTCACCGAGGAGACGGCCGGTGCGCGGGTGCACGTCGTGCGGCTCCGCGTCGGGCGCGAAGCGTGCGTGTCGCCCGATGCGCTGCAGTTCTGTTTCGACGTCTGCACGCGTGGCACGGCGCTCGAAGGCGCCGCGCTCGAAATCATCGAAGGCGCCGGCGACGAGCTGCGACTTCAGGAACTCGAGGTGACCTAGTGTGCACGACATGCGGCTGCGGGGCGACCGAGCACGAACACGCGCATCACGATCACGGTCATCGGCACGATCACCCGCATCCTCACGACCACGAGGATCAGGGCGCGCGGACCGTCCGCGTCGAGCGCGATCTGCTCGCCAAGAACTCGCGAATCGCCGTAGCGAACCGGCGTGCCGCGGAGCGTGATGGGCTGACGATCCTCAACCTGATCGGCTCTCCGGGCGCGGGAAAGACCGCGCTGCTCGAGGCGCTGATCCTCCGTCTGCGCGGCGAGCTCCCGATGGTGGTGCTCGAGGGCGATCAGGCCACCGATCGCGACGCGAAGCGGATCGAGCATGCGGGCTGCCGGGTCGTGCAGATCAACACCGGGACCGGCTGTCACCTCGACGCGACGATGGTCGAGCGCGGCCTCGCGGCGCTCGCGCCCCCGCGCGGGAGCGTCGTCTTCGTCGAGAACGTCGGCAACCTCGTCTGCCCTGCGCTCTTCGATCTCGGCGAGCGAGCGAAGATCGTCGTCATGTCGGTGACCGAAGGCGAGGACAAGCCGCTGAAGTATCCGCACGTCTTCCGTGCGGCCCGCCTGCTCGTGCTCACGAAGACCGATCTGTTGCCTCACCTCGCGTTCGACGAGGTGCGGTCCATCGCGCACGCGCGCGCGATCGCGGGGCCCGACTTCCCGGTGATCCGTACGTCGATCATCGGCGGCCACGGCATCGACGAGCTGGTCCGCTGGATCCGGCACGAGGCGTCGCACGCCGCGCCGCGCGACGCGGCCGAGGCGTCGCCGTGAGCTCGCCGGTGCCCGACGACGAGGCGCGCGAGCACGATCGCCGGATCGAGCGGCTCCTGGCAGAGGCCGAGGCGGCGACGGGCCCCGCGGCGTGGCCGCGCGTCGAGGCGCTGGTCACCGCGCTCGTGGACCTCTACGGGCGCGGCCTCGAGCGGCTCGTCGCACACGCGCGGGCGGCAGCCGGCGGCGCGTGCACGGAGCTCGAGGAGCGCCTCCAGCGCGACGAGATCGTGTCGAGCCTCCTGTTGCTCCACGACCTCCATCCCGTGCCGCTCGAGGAGCGCATCGCGCGTGCGCTGCGGCGCGTCCGCGACGAGCTGCCCGAAGCCGCGCCGCTCGCGCTCGCCGGAGTCGAGGGCGGGACGGCGACGCTGCGCGCGAACGGAGGGCGGCCGCCGCCGGCCGCGGTCGTCGCACGCGCGGTCGAGCGCGAGGCGCCGGAGCTCGCGGGCATCCGCATCGTCGGCGACGAGCCCGGTCGAGCAGAGGCGCAACCGCCGTCGTTCGTCCCGATCGAACGTCTGCATCGCGGGGGAGCGCGGTGAGCGCTTCGAGCGCCATCGCATCGCTCGCGCGGTTCACCCGTCGTGCGCGCCGCGCCGACGAGGGCCAGCGCTGCGAGCTGTGCGGCTCGGCGCTCGCCGACCAGCATCGTCACGTGGTCGATCGGACGGGGCGGCGGCTCCTCTGCGCTTGCGCGCCGTGCGGCGTCGCCTTCGTCGGTGCCGTCGAGGGCCGGTTCCGCACCGTGCCGGATCGCGTGCGCATCGAGACCAGCGGCGCGATCGGGATCGAGGACCTGCGCGCCCTCGGTGTCCCCGTCGGCCTCGCGTTCTTCTTCCGGTCGTCGACGCTCGCGCGGTGGACCGGGGTCTTCCCGAGCCCCGCCGGCCCGACCGAGGCCGAGCTGCCCGACGCGGACTGGGAGGCGTTCGCGAGCAAGAGCGCGATCGTGCAGGGGATCGAGGACGACGTCGAGGCGCTGCTCGTCCGCTGCGGGCGCGACGGCAGCTCGGTCGTGCTCGTGGTCCCGATCGACGTCTGCTACGAGCTCACCGCGCTCCTTCGCCGGGAGTGGCGCGGCATCGACGGCGGCGACCCGATGCGTCGAGCGATCGACGCGTTCTTCGCGAGCCTCGAGCGGCGCGCGTGCGGCGGAGGCTCGTCGTGAGCTTCGACCGCGCCGCGCGCCTGGCGGACACCGTGCTCCTCGAGGGGTACGTGCTGTATCCGTACCGCGCGACGTCCACCAAGAACCGCTATCGCTGGACGTTCGGCGTGCTCGCACCGCGTGTCTGGAGCGAGGCCGGCGGGTGCGAGCCGTGGTGGCTCCGCGCGCAGGTCGTCGTCGAAGGTCGCGCGCCCGCGGTCCAGGGCCGGCTCCGGTTCCTCCGCGTGGTCGAGCGGCGCGTCGAGGCCCGCGACGGCGGCGCGTATCGGCCCGTCCCGCGCCTCGACGTCGGCGATCGCTCCTTCGTCTCCTGGGAGGAGGGCGACATCGAGGAGATCGACTTCGACATCGCCTCGGCCGATGACGCCCGATCGTTCCCGATGGCGCTGCCGGCGTCCGAGGAGATCGAGGAGCTCCGCGACGCTCGAGGCGAGCTGGTCGGACGCGTGGTCCGGACCCGACGTGCTCTGGTCGGTCGGATCGAGGCGTGCGCGGAGCCGATCCCGGGCGACGGCGTCCCGCTCGCCCGCGTGTCCGTGCGCGTGGAGAACCTCACGCCCTTCGAGGCGACGGACGCCGCGCGTGCGGACGCCGTGCGCTCGGCGCTCGTGTCGACACACGTGCTCCTGGCCGCCGGACGCGGCGCCGCGTTCACCTCGCTCCTCGATCCGCCGCCTCATGCGCTGGCGGCGACGGCGGCCTGCTCGAACGTCGGCGTGCACCCGGTGCTCGCGGGTGACCCGGGCCGGCGCGACCTCGTCCTCGCGTCGCCCATCATCCTCTACGATCACCCGGCGATCGCGCCCGAGAGCCCGGGCGACTTCTTCGACGCGAGCGAGATCGACGAGCTGCTCGCGCTGCGCACGCGCACGCTGACCCCCGACGAGAGAGAGCTCGCGCGTGCGACGGACGCCCGCGCCGCCGAGATCGTCGATCGGGCCCTCGCGCTCACCGACCAGGAGCTCGCGCGCCTCCACGGCGCGATCCGCGAGCGCGCCGCGCGCTACCGTCCGGGCGCGCGTGTGCGACTGCGACCCGACCCGGCCCGCCGGCGCACGGACGTACAGGACCTCCTGTACGTCGGCCGGACCGCGACGATCGAGGCCGTGCGCCAGGACGTCGACGGTCGCGAGTACCTCGCGGTCACGCTCGACGACGATCCGGCCGTCGAGATGCACCGCGCGAAGGGGCGCTTCCACTACTACTACGCCGACGAGGTCGAGCCGCTATGAACGTGCTCGTCGCGGGGATCGGCAACGTCTTCTTCGGCGACGATGGCTTCGGCGTCGCCGTCGCGGGCCGCCTGGCGCGCGAGCCGCTGCCGCCGGGCGCGCGCGTGGCCGACTTCGGCATCCGCGGCGTGCACCTGGCCTTCGAGCTGCTCGATCCGCCGGACCTGCTCGTCCTCGTCGATGCCACGCCCCGGGGCGGCGCGCCGGGGACGCTTTACGTGATCGACCCCGAGGTCGAGCCGTCCGTCGTCGAGGACGCGCGTGCGGATGCGCACGCGATGGATCCGGGCGCGGTCCTCGTCGCCGTGCGGCAGATGACGGGGACGCTCCCGCGCACGCGCATCGTGGGGTGCGAGCCGGCCGACGTCGGCGAGGGCATGGAGCTGAGCGAGCCAGTCAAGCGTGCCATCGAGCCGGCGATCGCCATGATCCGCCGTCTCATCGAGAACGAGGTGCGATCATGAAGTGGAATCGACGCAAGGTGTCGGGCGGGATGGACGTGACGCGAGGTCTCCTCGGGGCCGTGGCGTTGATCGGCATCGTCGTGCTGTTGCGCGAGATGCCGGCGATGCGGCGCTATCTCCGGATGGCACGCATGTAGAGGGATGCAGGCGCCCCTCGAACGAAACCCGGCCGGGCCCGCGCGACACGCGCTCCGCGTGCGCGGCACGGTCCAGGGCGTCGGCTTCCGGCCGATGGTCTACCGCGTCGCCCGTGCGGCGCGGCTCGGCGGCTTCGTGCGCAACGATGCGGAGGGTGTCGTCATCGAGATCGAGGGCGACGCCCGCGCCGTCGCGAGCTTCCCCGACGCCCTCCGCCGTGAGGCGCCGCCTCTCGCGCGGATCGACGCGATCGAGATCGAGGAACGCGCCGTCTGCGGCGAGGTCGAGTTCCGGATCGCCGCGAGCGTCTCGGTCGCGACGGCGACGCGCGCGATCATCCCGGCCGACACCGCCATCTGCGAGGCGTGTCTCCGCGAGCTCTTCGACCCCGAAGACCGCCGATTCCGCCATCCGTTCGTGACGTGTACGGACTGCGGGCCTCGGTACACGATCGTCCGCGACGTTCCTTACGATCGTTCGCGGACGACCATGGCTTCGTTCGCCATGTGCCCCGAGTGCCGCACGGAGTACGAGGACCCTGCGGATCGGCGCTTCCACGCCGAGCCGATCGCGTGCCACGCGTGCGGGCCGCGGGTCGCGCTCGTCGTCCGAGGCGAATGCGTCGGGGAAGGGGAGGAGGCGATCGCCCGTGCATCGGCGCTGCTCGCAGGCGGCGCGGTCCTCGCCGTCAAGGGCCTCGGCGGCTACCAGCTCGCGGTCGACGCTCGCGACGACGGCGCCGTCGGCCTCCTGCGAGAGCGCAAGCGGAGGCCGCACAAACCGTTCGCGCTGATGGTGCGCGACGTCGACACGGCGGAGGCGATCGCTCGCCTCTCGGAGCCCGCGCGCGAGGCGCTCGCCTCGCCCGCACGCCCGATCGTCCTCTTGCCGGCGCGGAGCGGCGGGGGCGTCGCGTGGAGCGTCGCGCCCGGCCTCTCGGAGCTCGGGATCATGCTCCCGACGACGCCGCTCCATCACCTCCTGCTCGAGCGCGCACCGGCCGTGCTCGTCATGACGAGCGGCAACGTCGCCGACGAGCCGATCGCGAAGGACGACGACGACGCCCTGCAGCGGCTCGAACCGATCGCCGACGCGTTCCTCGTCCACGAACGCGCCATCCACACGCGCGCCGACGACTCCGTCGTCCGGATCGTCGCGGGGGCCGCGCAGCCGGTGCGTCGCGGTCGCGGGCTCGCCCCCGACCCCGTCCGGCTCGACGTCGCCTCCGAGCCGATCCTCGCGGTCGGGGCCGACCTCAAGAACGCGGTGTGCGTGACCCGCGAGGACGAGGCGTTCCTCTCGCAGCACATCGGCGATCTCGGCTCGCTCGACGCGCGCAGCTTTTTCGAGGAGGTCGCAGCCAGGCTCGGTCGGCTGCTCGGCGTCGAGCCCCAGGTCGTGGCGCACGATCTCCACCCGGAGTATGCGTCGACGCGATGGGCGCTCGCGAGCGGCCTTCGCACCATCGCCGTGCAGCACCACCACGCCCACGTCGCGGCGTGCCTCGCCGAGCACGGGCGGCGCGGTCCGGCCGTCGGCGTCGCCTTCGACGGTACGGGCTGCGGACCGTCGGGCGATCTCTGGGGCGGCGAGATCCTGGTCTTCGACCTGCTCGGGTTCGTGCGCGCGGGCCATCTCCGGCCGATCGCGCTGCCCGGCGGGGAGGCGGCGATCCGCGAGCCGTGGCGGCTCGCCGTCGCCGCGCTCGCCGATGCCGGCGCGCCGATCGAGCATCCCGCGAGCGCGCCGATCCTGCGGCTCCTCGAGCGAGGGATCGCCACGCCGCGCGCGACGGGCGCGGGCCGCTGGTTCGACGCGGTCTCCGCGATCCTGGGCGTCCGCGACCGCATCACCTACGAAGCGCAGGCGGCGATCGAGCTCGAGGCGCTCGCGGCGACGTCGGACGAGGACACGCCGTATCCGTTCGTCGTCGAGGACGGCGACCCCTTCGAGCTCGATCTCCGGCCGGTGGTGCGCGAGGTGGCGGCCGGCGTCGGCCGCGGCGAGCCGCGGGGGACGATCGCCGCGCGCTTCCACGCGACCATGGCGGAGATCGTGCTCGCCTCGTGCCGGGCGGCGCGGGCGCGCTACGGCATCGATCTCGTCGCGCTCTCGGGCGGCTGCTTCCAGAGCGTGCGGCTCACGGAGGGTGCGAAGGCGCGCCTCGAGGCGGACGGCTTCGAGGTCCTCGTCCATCGGCGCGTGCCTCCGAACGACGGCGGCATCGCGTTCGGCCAGGCGGCGATCGCCGCCCACCGGCTCGAGAAGGAGGGTTGACGCATGTGCCTCGGCATCCCCGGCGAGATCGTGAGCGTGCGAGAGGAGGACGGCGTGCGCCTGGGCAAGGTGCGCTTCGGCGGCGTCACGCGCGAGGTCTGCCTCGCGTGCGTGCCCGAGGCGGTCGTCGGCGACTACGTGCTCGTCCACGTGGGCTTCGCGATCGCGCGCCTGGACGCGGACGAGGCGGCGCGAACGTACGCGATCCTGCGCGAGCTCGCCGGGGCGGAGGAGGGGCTGGAATGAAGTACCTCGACGAATACCGCGACCACGACGTCGCCAAGCGCCTGGCCGAGGCGATCGCGAGGGCCGCGACCCGTCCCTGGGTCGTGATGGAGGTGTGCGGGGGGCAGACGCACGCCATCGTGCGCTACGGCATCGATCGCATGCTGCCGGACACGATCGAGCTCGTGCACGGCCCCGGCTGCCCGGTGTGCGTGACGTCGCTCGAGATGATCGACCGCGCGCATGCGATCGCCTCACGTCCGGACGTGATCTTCACCTCGTTCGGCGACATGCTCCGCGTGCCGGGGTCACGAGGCGATCTGCTCTCGCTCCGGGGCCGCGGCGCGGACGTGCGCGTCGTCTACTCGCCGCTCGACGCCGTCGCGCTGGCGCGGAAGAACCCCGACCGCCGCGTGGTGTTCTTCGGCATCGGCTTCGAGACGACCGCGCCGGCGAACGCGATGGCCCTCCGCCTCGCGAAGCAGGGCGGGGTGAAGAACTTCTCGATGCTCGTCTCGCACGTGCTCTGCCCGCCGATGATCGCGTCGATCCTGCAGACCAAGGGCAACCGCGTGCAGGCCTTCCTCGGCCCCGGCCACGTCTGTGCGGTGATGGGGCTCCGCGAGTACGAGGCGCTGGCGGATCGGTACCGGGTGCCGATCGTCGTGACGGGCTTCGAGCCGATCGATCTCCTCGCCGGGATCCTCGCGTGCATCCGCCAGCTCGAGGAGGGGAGAGGCGAGGTCGAGAACCAGTACGGACGCACCGTCCCGCGCGATGGCAACCGCAAGGCGCGCGAGCTCCTCCTCGACGTCTTCGACGTCGTCGACCGGAAGTGGCGCGGCGTCGGGACGATCCCGAAGTCCGGCTACCGCCTCCGCCACGAGTACCGCGAGCACGATGCGGAGCGCATCTTCGAGGTCGACGGCATCGCGACGCGCGAGTCGCCGGTCTGCATCAGCGGTCAGGTCCTGCGGGGCCTGAAGAAGCCGTGCGACTGCCCGGCGTTCGGCAAGGCATGCACCCCGCAGTCGCCGCTCGGGGCGACCATGGTCTCGGCCGAGGGCGCGTGCGCGGCGTACTACCAGTACGGCCGCTTCACGGAGCGTGCGTCGTGAAGGCTGCGATCGAGAAGAAGGTCCGCGAGAGCCACGACGTCTCCGCCCGGTTCTTCGCCGAGAACGCCGAGCGCCTCGAGGCGTGCGCGCGCGCGCTCGCCGGGCGTCTGTCGTCGGGCGGGCGCCTGTTCACCGTCGGTAACGGAGGGTCGGCGTGCGATGCATCGCACGTGGCCGTCGAGTTCGTGCACCCGATCGTCGAGAAGCGTCGCGCGCTCCCGGCGATCGCGCTCACGGGCGACACCGCCACGATCACCGCCGTGGGCAACGACGACGACTTCACGAGCGTCTTCGAGACGCAGCTCGCCGTGCTCGCCGCGCCGGCGGACGCCGTCCTCGGCATCTCGACCTCGGGCGCGTCCGCGAACGTCCTCCGTGCGCTGGCGAAGGCGCGCGATCGGGGGCTGTTGACGATCGGCTTCACCGGCCGCGACGGGGGGAGGATGCCCGACGTCTGCGAGCACTGCTTCGTCGTGAAGACCTGGTCGATCCACCGCGTGCAGGAGACGCACACGATCCTCCTCCATCTGCTCTGGGATCTCGTCCACGTCGCCATGGGAGAAGACGATGTCCTCTGATCGGCCTCTGTCCGGGTTCGAGTGTCCCGTCCCGATCGCGACGGCGGAGGAGATCCTCCTCGGCCACGGCAGCGGCGGGAAGCTCACTGCGCGTCTCATCGAGGAGACGATCGTGCCGGCGCTCCGCAATCCGCTGCTCGAGGTGCTCGACGATCAGGCGTTCGTGCCGACCTCCTCGCCGCAGGTGGCGTTCACGACCGACTCGTTCGTCGTGACGCCGATCTTCTTTCCCGGAGGCGACATCGGCGGGCTCGCGGTCAACGGCACCGTCAACGATCTCGCCATGGGCGGGGCGATGCCCCTCGTGCTCTCGCTCTCGCTCATCCTCGAGGAGGGGCTGCCGATCGCGACCCTCCGGCGGATCCTCGATTCGGTGAAGCGCGCCGCCGACCGCGCCGGCGTCGCCGTCGTGACCGGCGACACGAAGGTCGTCGGGCGAGGGAGCGCGGACAAGATCTTCGTCAACACCGCGGGGATCGGCGTGCCGCGTCCGGGCTCGACGCTGGGCTCGTCCCGCATCTGCGCCGGCGACGCGATCGTCGTCTCGGGCACGATCGGCGACCACGGCATCGCCATCCTCTCGACGCGCGAGGGGCTCGAGCTGGACGGCGAGCTCGCGAGCGACACCGCGCCGCTCCACGGCCTCGTCGGAGCCGTCCTCGATGCCTTCCCGGACGTCCACGCCATGCGTGATCCGACGCGCGGCGGGCTCGCGGCGACGCTCGTCGAGATCGCGACCCGACGCGGCATGGGGATCGAGGTGGACGAGACGAAGATCCCGGTGAAGGACACCGTCCGTGGTGCATGCGAGATCCTCGGCCTCGATCCGCTGCTCGTCGCGAACGAGGGCAAGCTCGTCGCGTTCGTGCCGGAGAGCGGTCTCGACCGCGTGCTCGACGCGATGAGGATGCATCCGCTCGGTCTCGACGCGGCGTGCATCGGACGGGTCACCTCGACGCACCCCGGCGTCGTCGTCCTGCGGACGCCCATCGGGGGCAAGCGTGTCCTCGATCTCCCGTTCGCCGAGGCGCTGCCGCGGATCTGCTGAAGTGTGCTCGGGTCCGGCGCTCAGATGAGCCCGTGAGCGACCATCGCCTTCGCGACCTTGAGGAAGCCCGCGACGTTGGCGCCGACCACGTAGTTGCCCTTGGCACCGAGCTCCTCGGCGGTCTCCCAGCAGGTCCGGTGGATGTTCTTCATGATCTCGGCGAGCCGCTTCTCGGTGTGCTCGAACGTCCAGCTGTCGCGGCTCGCGTTCTGCTGCATCTCGAGCGCGCTCGTGGCGACGCCGCCGGCGTTGGCGGCCTTCCCCGGCCCGTAGGCGATCTTGCTCTCGAGGAACACCTTGATGCCCTCGGGCGTGGTGGGCATGTTCGCGCCCTCGCCGACTGCGATGCAGCCGTTCTTCACGAGGAGCGAGGCGTGCTCACCGTCGAGCTCGTTCTGCGTCGCCGACGGCATCGCCACCTGGCAGGGGACCTCCCAGACGTTCCCTCCCTCGACGTAGCGCGCGGACTTGTGGATCTCCGCGTAGTCGCGGATGCGTCTGCGCTCGACCTCCTTGAGGCGCTTCACGACCTCGAGGTCGATGCCGCGCTCGTCGTAGACGTAGCCGTTGGAGTCGGAGCATGCGACGACGCGCCCGCCGAGCTGCGTGATCTTCTCGATCGTGTAGATGGCGACGTTGCCGGACCCGGACACGACGCAGGTCTTGCCCTCCAGGCCGTCCCCGCGGACCTTCAGCATCTCCTGCACGAAGTACGCGGCGCCGTAGCCCGTCGCCTCCGTGCGCACGAGCGAGCCGCCGTAGTCGAGGCCCTTGCCCGTGAGCACGCCCGCCTCGTACCTCGACGTGAGGCGCTTGAACTGGCCGAACATGTAGCCGATCTCGCGTCCGCCGACGCCGATGTCGCCGGCGGGCACGTCGGTGTGCTCGCCGAGGTAGCGCCAGAGCTCCGTCATGAAGCTCTGGCAGAACCGCATGATCTCGTCGTCGCTCCTGCCCTTCGGATCGAAGTCGGAGCCGCCCTTGGCGCCGCCGATCGGGAGCCCCGTCAGGGCGTTCTTGAAGATCTGCTCGAACCCGAGGAACTTGATGATCCCGAGGTACACCGACGGGTGGAACCGCAGGCCGCCCTTGTACGGTCCGAGCGCGCTGTTGTACTGCACCCGGAAGCCACGGTTGACGTGGACGTCGCCGCGGTCGTCCTGCCACACGACGCGGAAGATGATCTGCCGCTCCGGCTCGCAGATGCGCTCGATGATCTTCCGCTCGCGGAGCTCGGGGTGCTTCGCCAGCACCGGCGAGAGCGTCTCGAGCACCTCGCGCACGGCCTGGTGGAACTCGACCTCGCCCGGGTTGCGCTTCAGGACGTCCTGGTAGATCGACTTCAGCCGTTCATCCATCTTCCGCATGTCCGGACGACGTGCATCGCCCGAGCCGACCCACGCGTGGCGCATGCGATGCATCGTCCCGCGCGGGGGATCCGTGATGCTGCCGACGGTCGCGTTCTGTCGAAACCGCAGGGGACAGCGCCTGGCGTACATGAAGTGGGGCGCGGGCCCGGTGCTCGTGATCCCGCCCGGGTGGATCAGCCACCTCGAGCTCCAATGGAACGACCTCGGGATGCGCCCGTTCTACGAGCGCCTCGCGTCGCGGTACCAGCTCGTCTTCTACGACAAGCGCGGCGCGGGGCTGTCGGAGCGCGAACGTGACGACTTCTCGCTCGCCGACGAGCTCGCCGATCTCGAGGTCGTCGTCGACGAGGTCACCAAGGGGGCGATCGCTCTCTACGGGACCTCTCAGGGTGGGCCGCTCTGCATCGCGTACGCGGCGGCGCACCCCGACCGGGTGACCCATCTCGTCCTCTACGGGACGTACGAGTCGGGAAGCCGGATCGCGCGCCCGCCGGTCCGCGAGTCGATCATCGCCCTCGTCCGCGCGAGCTGGGGTCTCGCCTCCGAGGCCATGGCCGCGCTCTTCGTCCCCCCGGAGAACGACCCGACGTACCACGCGAAGGTGAAGCGCTTCCAGCGCGAGGCCGCCACGGGAGCCGTCGCCGCTCGGCTGATCGAGTCGGTCTACGCTTGGGACGTGAGCGAGGTCACGGCGCACGTCCGGACCCCGACGCTCGTGATCCACCGCCGCGGAGATCGGGCGATCTCCAGCCGCCTGGGCGTCGAGCTCGCCTCGCGGATCCCGGGCGCACGCCTGGCGCTGCTCGACGGCGAGATCCACTGCGCCTGGCTGGGCGACTGGGAGCGGGTCGCGGAGCTCATCGAGGCCTTCGTCCCGACCGGACCCCCGAACGACGCGCCTGCCGTTGCGCCCGCCACGGCACGTCCGTCGCGACGTTACGAGATCCTGCGCTACGACGTCGGCGACGCACCCGAGCTCTCGCAGTTTCGCATCGGCCTGGCGCAGATCGGCGAGCCCGACGACATCTTCACCCCGGGGCCGAACGGCCTCTTCCGCCTTCCTGCCGCGCGCGTCGCCTCCGTGCAGCGCAAGATCGAGCGCGTCATCGGCCGCGCCGCCGACCTCGGCGTCGACCTCCTCGTCTTCCCGGAGATGAGCCTCGACCTCAACTTCGTCGAGATCCATGCCGAGCTCGAGGAGCTCGCACGACGTCACGACATGCACCTCGTGGCCGGCGGCTATCACGACGAGATCACGCACGCCAACGTGTGCAAGGTGCTCGCGCCCACGGGCGTGATCTGGCAGCAGCGCAAGCACATCCCCGCGATCGTGTCGCTCGCCGGTGAGACGATCACGGAGGCGATCGACGCACCCGCGCCGCACATCTCCGTCATCGCGTCGACTCCCTTCGGTCGCGTCGCCATCGCGATCTGTCGTGACTTCCTCGATCTGGATCTGCTCGTGGAGCTCAGGAACGCGGAGCCGCCGCTCGACGTCGTGATCAACCCGGCGTTCACGCCGGTGACCGTCGACTTCACGGCCGCTCACGTGGGGGCGCGCCGCGCGCTCTACGCGTGCACCGTGTTCTGCAACCACGCGGCCTTCGGCGATTCCGAGATCTTCAGCCCCGAGAAGCGAAAGCGTCGCGTCCACGTGGCGGCCGACAAGGAGAGCGTCGTCGTCCGAGACGTGCCGCTGTTCGCGCTCCGCGCCGAACGCCGCGCCTGGGACCAGCGCGCGCACCGTCGGTTCATCCAGAGCACCCGGTCCGCGTGAACGGCCGAGCAGCGGGCGGGCGGCTCACCACTCGACCAGCTCGAGCAGGTTGCCGGAGATCGCGGCGCGTCGGCCGATCGATCCGTCCTGCCGTTCGAGCACCAGTGGCAGCCCTTTCTTCGGCGCCATCGCGATGCCGCGCACGGATTGATCGACGCGCGCACCGTCGGGGAGCGCGAAGCGGAAGCGCTGCACGATCATCGGCAGCAACAGGCGCAGCGCGAGCGCGGCGAAGCCCGATCCGAGGCACATCCTGGAGCCGGCGCCGAAGGGGAGGAACTCGTATGGGCTCGGCGAGAGGTCCTCCCAGCGCGAGGGACGGAATCGCGTGGGCTCCGGGAAGCGATCGGGATCGCGATGGGTGACGAGCGGGGAGAGGACGACCGACGCACCGCGCGGGAGCACGTGCGGTCCGAGGGCGGCTTCGTCCGCCGTCACGCGGATGAAGAGCATGGGAGCCGCCGGGAGGAGGCGCATCGACTCGTCGAGCACGCGGTCGGTGAGCGACAACCGAGGCACGTCCTCGGCGCGGGGGGGTGCGCCGTGGAGGACCGCGTCGACCTCTTCGACGAGCGCCGAGGTCACGTCCGGGTGCTGCGCCAGGAGGAACAGCGTCCACGTGAGGGTCTGCGCGGCGGTGTCGTAGCCGGCGACGAAGAGCCCGTTGCACTCGCCGAGGAGCTCCGCGTCCGTCAGCGCGTCGGCATCCGGAGCACGGAGGAGGATCGAGAGCACGTCGTGCCGCTCTCTGCCGTCCGAGAGCTGCTCGCGGCGCTCGGCGATCACCTCGCGCAGGCGCGCCTCGACCGCATCGGAGAGCCGCACGGCGCGCCGGAACGGAAGCCCCGGGAGCATGAACGGAGCGGCGATGGTGAGCGGCGACGAGAGCGCCTCGAGGAGACCGGCCTCGAGCTCACCGAGCACCTCGGAGCCGCCGAGCGCATCGAGCCCGAACAGGCAGCGCAGCGCGACGGCAGCGGTGAGCCGGCGCAGGAGCTGCGAGGCGTCGACCGTGCGCCCCGTCGGCCAGTGCGCGAGCACGGCATCCGCGACGCTCACGATGTCCGGGGCGTAGGCGTCGGTGGCAGCCTTGTGGAACGCGGGCATCATCAAGCGGCGTCGGCGCTGATGGACCTCGCCGTTGAGGAAGGGGAGCACCTGGTTGAAGCGTGAGAGCGCCGAGCCCGGCGGCGCCTGGACCGGAATCTCGGAGGAGTGCTCGAACACGCGAGGGTTCGTGAGCACGGCGCGGTTCAGTTCCGGGCCGAACGCGAGCACCATGCCGGGATTGTTGTCGGCGAGCGCGGCGATCTCGCCGTACGCGCGATGGAGGGACAGCATCGCGCGGACCGGATCGCCGAAGAAGCGGAGCAGGTTGCCGAACGGGCCCAGGAGCGGGACGGGCCGAGGTCCTCGGATCGCGACCGGCTCGAAGCCAGACAACGTGGGCATCGGCCGCAGACTACCGGACTCAGGCCTCGTCGCCGCTCTCGGCCTTGATCGCGCGCGCCGCGCGGCGCTTCGGCTTGTCGAAGATCCCGGAGGCGTCCCGCAGGTCCCCGGCGGCGAGGAGCGCGGCCTCCGCGAGGAGGCGGGCCTGACGCATGGGCAGCTCGAGCCTTCGGGCCGTCGCCTCGAGCTCGTCCCGCAGCGACCGGGCCTCGGCGTCGTCCGCTCCCGTGAAGGCGCCGCGGAAGTCGGCGAACGCGCGGTGGAGCCGCTCGAGCGGCGGCTCGAGGACGGCGCTCTCCGGATCGGAGAGCATGCGCTTCGCGTACGTCGACGAGAGGCGCTTCTCGAATTCGAGGAGGAAGCTCTCGAAGTCCTCGCGATGGGAGCGCCGCATCGCCGGCGCCTTGAGGTTCCGGTACAGCACCTCGAGCAGCGGCGAGCGCTCTCCGGCCGACGCGACGATCGCGGCCTGGAGGTGCTCGACGGCGTCCACCGCCGCTCCCTGGAGCTGGCGGGCTCGCTCGCCGCGCATGGACGCGAGCTCGGGCAGCCGCACCGCGCGCGCGAGGAGGTCACCGATGCCGTCGCGAGCTCCCGCGACCCGCCGGCGAGCGGCCTCGAGCCAGCCCTTCTCGTCGGCCAGCCCCGGGCGTGTCGACAGCTCGGCGACCGTGCTCGCGAGGCGCTGCTCGAGGACCTCGGTGTGCGCGATGAGATCGAAGGCGTCGGCGACGGACGTGCTCATGACGAGGCGGAGATAGCACGCTCGCGTCAGTCGAAGAGGCCCTGCGCGACGCCGCTCTCGTAGGCGAGCCGCAGGGCGACGTGACCTTCGGCGAGATCTTCGCGGAGCTCCTCGCCTCCGAAGACCGCCCGGAGCCGCGCGCGGCCCTCGTCGTCGCTGCTCGCCGCGCGGAACGCCTCGCGCACGCGCTCGTAGTCGCGGGGGGCGAGGTTCCGTCGCACCGCGATCACGTCGGTCGGGATCGGCCCGAACGTCGCGAGGACGCGCACGCGGACGTCCTCCATGCCGGACCATGCGCCCTGGTAGACACCGGCGACGTCGCAGTCGCCGCGGGCGAGCGCGGCGAGCGCCTCGCGGTGCCCGTCGTGGAACGACTCGCTCGCGAACGCACGCTCGGGGAGGATGCCGCGGCGCGCGAGCTCGAGGCGAGGCACGACGTAGCCCGCGGCGCTCCACGGATCGACCCAGCCTGCGCGCACGCGCTCGAGGCCGTCGACGGAGCGGATCGAGGAGTCTTCGCGCACGACGAGCGCGCACGAGTAGGCCGTCTCGCCCTCGCGGACGATGCTGCCGATCGGCGTGACCGCCTCGGCGAGCCACGCGTAGACGACGGGCGGGAGCCAGGCGACGTCGCTCGAGCGGTCGCGGACGCTCGCTGCGAGCTCCTTGTACGAGCCCACCGCGTGGCTCCCGAGATCGACGAGGCCGCGCGCCCGCATGAACGCGGCGAGCTCGTCGAAACGCTCGAGGACGTCCCCCGACCGCTTCGTCTGGACGAGGCCGAACGAGAGGCGGGTGAGCACGGCCGATGCCATCTCACGAAGGAATATCACGCTCCCGCGCCGTCGGACCGCGCGCCCGTCGCCGCGTCGAACCAGCCGGCACGGCTGAGGTCGGGGCGCACCCGGACGAGCTCGCCCGCCTCCGGCTCGAATCCGGCCGGTGCGCGCGCGGTGATGCGGACCTCGTCGATCGTGACCGTCACCAGCGTCTCCGCGCCCATGGGCTCGACGAGGTAGACGCGGCCGCGCGTGCCGGCGGCACCGTCGCCGTCGAGCGCGACGGTGACGTGCTCGGGCCGGACGCCGAGGAGGAGGCCGGGGCGGGGAGGGGACGCGCCGAGGACCTCGGGCGCGACGAGGTTGATGCGTGCGCCGAAGAATGCGGCGACGAACACGTTCGCCGGCTCGTCGTAGATCGCCCGCGGCGGGCCGATCTGCTGCACGACGCCCTGGTGGAGGACCACGACGCGATCGGAGAGCGTCATCGCCTCCACCTGATCGTGGGTGACGTAGACGAACGTCGCTCGGAGGTCCTGGTGGAGCTTCTTGATCTCGGCGCGCATCTGCGTGCGGAGGCTCGCGTCGAGGTTCGACAGCGGCTCGTCGAACAGGAACGCCTTCGGCCGCCGCACGAGCGCGCGGCCGAGCGCGACGCGCTGCCTCTGGCCGCCCGACAGCTCGCCGGGCTTGCGATCGAGCAGGTGCGCGATCTCCAGGCGCTCGGCGGTCTCGCGGACGCGGGCGTCGATCTCCGAGCGATCGACGCGCCGGTTCTCCAGCGGGAAGGCGATGTTCCTCCGCACGGTCATGTGCGGGTAGAGCGCGTAGCTCTGGAAGACCATCGCGACGTCGCGATCGCCCGGAGAGCGAGCGGTCATGTCGACGCCGTCGATGCGGACCACGCCGGAGGTCGGGGGCTCGAGGCCCGCGATGACGTTGAGGAGCGTCGACTTCCCGCAGCCCGAAGGACCGACCAGGGTGACGAGCTCTCCGTCGTGGACCTCGAGGTCGATCCCCGCGAGGGTCGGGGCCCCGCGGCCGAACGTCTTCGTGATCTTCTCGAGGACGATGCCGGCCACGGGTCACCCCTTCACCGCGCCGCGCGTGAGACCCGCGACGATGCGACGCTGGAAGAGCAGCGTGAAGGCGACGAGCGGGAGCGTCGCGATGACCGAGGCGGCGGCGATCTCGCCCCAGGGCTCGGTGTGCTCGCCGGCGAACAGGCTGATCGCGACGGGGACCGTACGCCGCTCGGGCGAGGACGTGAAGGTGAGCGCGTAGAGGAACTCGTTCCAGGAGAAGATGAAGACGAGGATCGCCGTGGTCGAGATGCCGGGCATGGCGAGCGGGAGCATCACCTTGCGGAACGCCGAGAAGGGCGTGCACCCGTCGACGCGCGCCGCCCGATACAGCTCGTCGGGTATGTCGCGGAAGAACCCGGTGAGCACCCAGAGCGCGAGCGGGAGCGCGAACGTCGTGTACGGGAGGACGAGGCCGGCGAGCGTGTCGAGCAGGTGCATGTCGCGGAGCGCGAGATAGAGCGGGCTCACGGTGGCGATCGGCGGGAACATGGAGACGGCGAGCGCGACGGCCAGGAGGAGGTTCTTCCCCCGCAGATCGAGCTTCGCCAGGGCGAACGCGGCGGCGCTGGCGACCGCGAGGCAGACGAACGTGGTGGCGCTGGCCACGATCGCGCTGTTGAGGAGCACGCGTGCGAAGGGGCGACCCTCGAACGCGCCCGCGTAGCTCCGGAGCGACAGCGCGCTCGGGAGGCCGACGGAGGTGAGCTCCGACTCGGGGCGCAGCGACGTGAGGACCTGCCAGGCGAACGGTCCGACGAGGAACGTGGCGAGCGCGACGACGCCGAAGCCGAGCGCGAGCTTCGAGGGTCTCATCGCGTGCCTTTCACGGCGCTCTTGCCGATCGTGGCGAGGTAGGCGGCGCTCGCGACGACGACGGTGAGGAAGGTCGCGACCGCGAGCGTCGACCCGTAGCCGAAGTCGCCGACGTTGATCAGCGTGCGGTAGGCGTAGATGCTGAGCGTCTCGGTCGTGTTCGCCGGGCCCCCGCCGGTGAGCGCGTAGATGACGTCGAAGACGCGGAGCGCATCGAGCCCGCGGAAGAGGACCGTGACCGCGAGCGTCGGGCGCAGCATCGGGAGCGTGACCGCCCAGAACGTGCGCCAGCGCGAGGCGCCGTCGACCCGGGCGGCGCGGAGGATCTCCTCGGGGATGCCGGCGATGCCCGCGAGGAGGAGCAGCGCGACGAACGGCGTGCTCTTCCAGACGTCGACGAGGATCGCCGCATGCATGGCGTAACCGGGTGTGCCGAGCACGTCGACGTCCTTCACCGGCAAGAGGCGGGTGATGACGCCGTAGTCCGGGTTCCACATCCAGGCCCACATCCGCGCGGAGACGACCGTCGGGATCGCCCACGGCACGAGCACGGCGGCGCGGAGCGCGCCCCGGCCGCGGAACGGTCGATGGAGGAGCAGCGCGACCGGCAGCCCGAGGAGGATCTCGAGCGTGACGGTGACGAGCGCGAAGTAGAACGTGTTGCCGAGCGCGTTGAAGAACCGCGCGTCGTGGAGGAGGAAGGCGTAGTTGGCGAGGCCGTCGAAGCGGTCCTCGTGGAAGACGACGATCACGCGGCGGAAGCTGAGCCACGCGGCGACCGCGATGGGCAGCAGCGCGACGCCGGCGAGGAGCGCGGCTGCGGGCGCGATGAAGCCGTAGGCCTCGAGGGCCGGCCGCCGCACGCGTGCGGTCATCCGTGCGTCCCCATCACGCGATCGGCGAGCGCCTGCGCGCGGGCAAGGGCCGCTGCCGGGGAGCGAACGCCGGCGACGGCGGCGGACATCTCGCTCTGGAGGATGTCGGTGAGCATCCCGTAGAACGGCGTCACCGGGCGCGGGCGCGCATGCTCGAGGATCGGCAAGAGGGAGGCGATGAACGGCGCGCGGGCGGCGAGGCGCGCGTCCACGTACGCGGCGCGGCGCGGTGGATTGCGTGCATAGTGCACGGCCATCGCGATGTTGGCCTCGAGCGACGTGAGGTGCGCGATGAGCCGGGCCGCGGCTGCTCGACGATGCGCCGGCGACCGCGCGTTCACCGCGAGCTGCCAGCCGCCGATCGCCCCCGCGCCCGGCACGCCGGTGGCGGTGGGCAGCGCGGAGACGCCGACCTTCCCGCGAAGAGACGAGCGCTCGAGCTCGCTCCAGGCGTACGGCCAGTTTCGCATGAGCACGGCCCGGCCCTCCTGGAACGCGCGCCGCGACTCCTCTTCTGCGGACGAGAGCACCGTCCTCGGCGAGAGGCCGCGCTCGATCGTGCCACGGAGGAAGCCGAGCGCGCGCCGCGCGGGCTCGGTGTCGAGCGCGAGCCGTCCGTCGACGAGCGAGCTGCCGCCGTGGCCCCAGATCTCCTCGTACACGTTGCAGACGAGGCCCTCGTACTGCTTGCCCTGCCAGAGCCATCCCGCGAGCTCCGGGTGCGCGCGGCGTGCGTCGCGTATCGCGGTCTCGAGATCGCCGTAGGTCCGCGGGGCCTCGGGCACGAGATCGGTCCGCCGGTACATCAGCCCGACGTCGACGTACCAGGGCACGGCGTAGGTGCGCCCTTCGGCGATCGCCGTCTCGACGACGGCCGGGAGCATGTCGCGCCGTAGGGCATCCGGCGGGAACGCGCTCGAGAGATCGGCGATCCAGCCCGCGCGCGCGAACTCGGGCACCCAGACGACGTCGGCGACGAGGACGTCGAACTCGGCCGCTCCCTCGAGCGACGTGAGGTAGTACTGGTGGACGACGTCCGAGGCGTTCGGCAGCGTCTCCGTCACGACGCGCACGCCGGTCTCGCGCTCGAAGCCGGCGAGCATCTCCACGGAACGGCCCGGGCGCGCCCCACAGCGGCTGGTGCTCGAAGACGAGCGTCTCGCCGCCGTCGTGTCGACGGTTGCACGCGATCGACGCGATGGACGCGGCGGCGCACCCTTCGAGGAGCGCGCGCCGCGTGAGTCCCATCGCGATCGACCTCAGCTCTTCATCTGAGAGCCGTTCTGCGAGTAGCTGCTCTGCATGCCCATGGACATCATGGGCATCTGCTCCTGACCGAAGGCGCGGACCGCGCTCGCGACCTCCTCGCGGAGCTCGGTGCGCATGCGCTCGCGGAGGGCGTCGGTGACGCGCTCGCGGAGCCCCTCCTGGACGCGCTCGCGGACCTGCGCTGCGAGGCGATCCGGATCCTTCAGGCCCTGCTCGCCCGCCGCGTGCACCGCCTCCACGATGCGCTCGCGGAGGCCTTCGAGCACGCGCTCGCGGACGCGCTCGGCGACCTTCTCCGGCAGCTCCTCGGAGACGCGCTCGCGGATCCGATCGCCGAGCTTCTCGAAGACCATCGTCCCGAACGGACCCATCTGGGCGCCGAGCTGGGGGCCCATCTGGCCGCCGATCATCGGGCCCATCATCGGCCCCATCATCGGGCCCATCATCGGGCCGCCCCACTGGCCGCCCATCATCTGCATGCCGTAGCCCGAGCTCATGCTCGACATCACCGCCTGGCGCACACCCTCTGCGACGCGGTCGCGGAGGACGCTTCCGAGGCGCTCGCGGAGACCGTCCTCGATGCGCTCGCGCGCGCCCTGCATGATGCGCTCGCGGATGGACTCGGTGAGCCGCTGCTGCAGGCTCTCGATGCCCCCGCCGATCTCGCCCTGCGCGAGCGCCGAGCGGATGCCTTCGGCGATGCGGTGGCGGAGGCCCTCGACGAGCCGCTCGCGCACCGCGCTCGCGAGACGCTCGCTCACGAAGCGCTCGATGAGGCGGTCGCGGACCTCGGACGCGATGCGCTCTCCGAGCGGGTGCCCTTCGCCGACGATCCCGCGGACGGCCGCGACGACGCGCGTGCGGAGCTCGGCGCGCAGGCGGTCGCGGAGCTCGTCCTGGAGCTCCTCGCGGAGGCGCGTCTCGATCTGCTCGCGCACGCCCTCGATGATCCGCTCGACGTGCGTCCCGCCGTAGCCCTGGACCTGGAAGAGGCTGCTCCTGACGCCCGTGCGGATGGCCTCGCGCAGCGTCTCGCCGATCCGGTCGTGGAGCGCGTCGGCGAGGCGCGACCGCAGCTCGTCCTTGATCCGCTGGTGGACCGCCTCGGAGATGCGCTCGGCGCCGCCGCCGAAGCCGCCGCCCTGCATGCCCTGCATGCCCTGGCCCTGCATCATGCCGAAGCCGCCCTGTCCGAGGAACTGCTGGATGCGCTCGTTGAGCCTCTGCGTCTCCTGGTAATCCAGATACTCAGCTCCCATCGTGTCCTCTCTCTCTTTCTAGCGGGGGCGGGCCCTCCGGGGCCGCGTCCCGGCGCGCGGCCCCCGAGCATGGACCGAGCCAGGCGCGCGCATGTGCTTCCCGGTCGGTGCGGGGACGATGTGTCGCCCCGGGTTCACGTGGCCGATCGTCACGCGCCCACTTCGTGCGGGGCACGCGCGCATGGAGCGCGGTCGATCGAGACCGAGGGCCGCACGGCGAGGGACGGCTCGCCCCTGCATCGCGGCCGGTGACCGCGGCGCGGCCGGTGTGCACGCACGGAGGCGACGCGTGCGCGCACGTGAGCCGCGCCCGTCCTCGGACGCCCCGTCCTCCGCGAAACGCCGGTTTTTCAGGGTCCTTCGCGCGAGCTCGTGCGTGGCACCGCGGTTGCGATGGGCCGTCTCGTCGCCGCCGGTCGCGGCGACGCTTGAAGGAACGAGAAAGGACGGATTCGAAGATGAAGATTGGTCTCCACGGGCTCGGCTCTGCAGCTCTCCTCGTCGCGGCGGGTCTCCTGACCGGCTGCGCGGCAGACACGGCGCAAGAAGGAGTCGAAGGCTCGCTGCTCGACGGCGTCGACGGCCAGACCGCGATGCAGAGCGAGACCTATACGTTGAACTGCGCGCCGTCGCTGCCGGGGTTCCCCGCGATGCCGTGCCTGCCGGAGCTGACGTTCACGCAGACCATGACGGAGATCGTCGAGCCCGGCGGGAACATCGCGCCCGGCCACTACATCCACTTCGCGTTCAAGAACGACAGCAAGAAGGCAGCGGGACCCTTCGACGTCCGCATCACCGATCAGTCGGGCGCCACGCTCAGCACCGTCTCGTTCGCCGGCCTCGCCCCGGGCGCGAGCTCCAGCGTGATCGCGTACGCGCCCTACGAGTGCGGGTGGAAGCGCACGGCGATCCTCGACGCGTCGAACAAGGTGTCCGAGGCGGTCGAGTGGAACAACTCCTCGACGTACTCGAACCTCTGCAAGCGGTACTGAGCGCGTCAGGGCTTCGGCGACCGGGCGGGGGGCCGTATCATCGAGCCCCCTCCCGATGACCGAAGCGCTCGCCGGCACGTGCAGCCCTCCTGCGGCGGACATCGCGTCGTTCCTCCTCGACCTGCACGTACGCTCGAACGAGGTCGGCTACCGCGAGCTGCAACGCTTCGCGCTCGAGCGCTTCGCGGGGCTCGTCCCGTTCGACGGCGGCGTGCTCGCGGTCGGGACGCTCCAGGGCGGCGTGCCCGAGCCACACGACCACTTCCTCCACGGCCTCCTGCCCGAGTTCATGGAGAGCTGGGGCCGCGTGAGGCACGAGGATCGCATCGTCATCGGAGCGCTGCGCGAGCCGCGTCGCACGGCGAATCACGACGTGACGCGCGGGGCGATCTACGAAGGCTGCGACGCGGTGAAGGAGCATTCGCGTCGCTGGGGGATCTCGCACGTCCTCTGCACGACGCAGGTTCACGCCCAGGCGGGGCTGTACTGGGTGATGGCGATCTCGCGTGCGAACGTCGACGAGCCGTTCACCGAGATCGAGCGGGCGACCAACGAGATCGTCGCCCCGCACCTCGTGTCCGCGGCGAGGCGCGCACGCATCGGTCAGCTGCGCGCGCACGGTCACGCGGGGGACACACACGGAGAAGCGGCGGCGATCGCCAACGACGAGGGCCTCGTGCTCGAGGCGGATCCCGGGTTCGCGGAGCTGGTTCGTCGCGGCTGGCCGCGGTGGAACGGGCCGACGCTCCCGCGCGAGATCGTCGACCTGGCGCGGACGCCGACCCCGGAGCGTCTCGTACGCGGCCCCGCATCGGTCCGCGCCGATCGCGCGAGCGGCGTCGTGCTCCTGCACGTCCGCCTGACCGTGCCCGCCGACCGGCTCACGCCGCGAGAGCGCGAGATCGCGACCGCGTTCTCGACCGGAGAGACGTACCGCGAGCTGGGCGCGCGGTTCGGCATCGCGCCGAACACCGTCCGACGCCACCTGTCGAACGTCTACGACAAGCTCGGGATCTCGAGCAAAGTGGAGCTCGACAAGATGATGCGCGACGACCGAGGTTAGTCCGACGCATGCGCGCCCTCGTCTACGATCGCTACGGCAGCGTCGACGTCCTCGAGCTGCGCGAGGTCGCCGCGAAGACAATCGGACGCGGCGAGGTGCTGGTCCGCGTCCGTGCCGCCGCGCTGAACCCGAAGGACTCGTTCGTGCGCAAGGGCCGCTTCCGCGTGCTGAGCGGACGCCGGTTCCCCAAGTACGTGGGGTGCGACTTCGCGGGCGAGGCGATCGCCGTCGGTCGTGGCGTCGCGCACGTCGGCGTCGGCATGCGCGTGTTCGGGATGCTCGACGAGTACGCGTACCTGCGCGGGAGCATCGCCGACTACGTCGTCGCGCGGGCGCGCGAGGTCGCGCCGATGCCGTCGTCGCTCTCGTTCGCCGAGGCCGCGGCGCTCCCGCTGGTGTCGCTCACCGCGCTCCAGGCGCTGCGCGACGTCGCGAAGCTCTCTTCCGGCGATCGCCTCTGCATCCACGGCGCCTCGGGCGGCGTGGGGACGGCGGCGATCCAGATCGCGAAGGCGCTCGGCGCGCACGTGACCACGACGTCGAGCGCCGCGAACCTCGCCTTCTGCCGCGAGCTCGGCGCGGACGAGGCCCTCGACTACGCGAGCGACGCGCCCTTCTCCGGCGCTCGCCGCTTCCACGTCGTTCTCGACGCGTTCGGCAACCAGTCGCTCGGGCGCGTGCGGCGCGCGCTCGAGCCGCACGGCGTGTACGTCACCACCGTGCCCTCGGTGCGCATCGCGCGCGACGCGGTGCGTACCTCGTTCGGCCATCCGCGGGCGCGCCTCGTGGTGGTGCGCCCGCGCCGCGAGGACCTCGCGACGGTCGCGCGCCTCGTCGCGGAGGGGCGCCTCCGGCCGGTGATCGATCGCACGGTGCCGTTCGAGGACGCCGTCTCGGGCATGCGGCACCTGGAGACCAAGCGGACGCGCGGGAAGATCGTCGTGACGATGGTCGGTCCTTAGAGGGCACACGCGCGGTATGCCGCGGGATGCGGTAGTCTCTTCTGTCGCTCTTCGTGCCAGGACCATGACATCCGAGACGTCGATCCGCCCAGGAACGCTCGTGGGCAACCGCTTCGAGATCGAGAGCCTCGCCGGCGTCGGCGGCATGGGCGAGGTCTATCGCGCGCGCGATCGCGAGACCGACGAGATGGTCGCGGTGAAATTCGTGCGTCACGGCGCGGAGGCGTACGGCGCGCGCTTCGCGCGCGAGGCCCGGGCGCTCGCGCAGATCGCGCACCCGGGGATCGTGCGGTTCATCGCGCACGGGACCGAACCGTCGATCTTCCTGGCGATGGAGTGGCTCGACGGAGAGGACCTGTCCCGCCGCCTCATGCGGAGCACGCTCTCGATCGCCGAGGTGCTGACCCTCGCGCGGCGCCTGACGAGCGCGCTCACCGCGGCCCACGGACGAGGCGTCGTCCATCGCGACATCAAGCCGAGCAACGTCTTCCTCGTCGGCGGCCGGCTCGAGGACGCGAAGATCCTCGACTTCGGCGTCGCGCAGCTCGCGAAGAGCACGCACCCGCTCACCGGGACCGGGCAGCTCGTCGGCACGCTCGGCTACCTGGCTCCGGAGCAGGCGCTCAGCGGCAAGGACGTCACGCCGGTCGCCGACGTCTTCTCGCTCGGGTGCGTCCTCTTCGAGTGCCTGACGGGGCAGGGGCCGTTCGCGGGAGAGGGCGCCGAGGTCCTCACGAAGATCCTGCTCTCGGAGCCCGCGCGCGTCCGGGAGCTGCGCAAGGATGCGCCGATCGCGCTCGACGAGCTGATCATGCGCATGCTCCGCAAGGCGCCGGAGACGCGCGCGACGCTCGCATCGGTGGCCGCCGACGTCGCGAGCATCCTCGCGTCCGCGGCGGGCTCTGCGTCGTCGCCGACGGAGGCGCTCGCGGCGGGTCCGGCGGTGACCGGCGACGAGCGGCGGCTGCTCGCGATCGTCCTCGCGAGCGACGTGGCCGCGCCGGGGGAAACGGACGCCGTGCCCGCGGCGACGGCCGACACCGTGCCGAGCGGGCGCTCGAACCTCGCGTACGTCGTCGCGACCCACGAGGTGGACCTCGAGCGGCTCGCCGACGGTGCGCAGCTCATCACGCTCGGCTCGACGAGCGCCGCGACCGATCTCGCAACGCGTGCGGCGCGCTGCGCGCTCACGGTCCGCGCGCATCTGCCCGCCGCACGGGTCGCCGTCGCGAGCGGGCGAGGGGATCCCTCGGGCACGCTGGTGGCGGAGGTCGTCTCCCGCGCGCGCGAGCTGCTCGCCGCACCGATCCCGGCCGACCGCGTGCGCGTCGACGCGATGACCGCGGGGCTCCTCGACGGGACGTTCGAGATCGAGGGCTCGGCTCCGTCCTTCGTGCTCGCCGGCCGGCGCGAGCATCGCGGCGTGCGCGAGATCCTGGGGAAGCCCACTCCCTGCGTCGGACGCGAGCGCGAGCTGTCGATGCTGCACGGCCTCGTGAACGAGTGCCTGACCGAGCGCCTTGCGATGGCGCTCGTCGTCACGGCGAACGCGGGCGCGGGCAAGAGCCGCCTCGTCCACGAAGTGCTCCGGGAGCTCCGCGAGCGCCCCGAGGCTCCTTCGATCTGGATCGCGCGGGGCGACCCGAGCTCGGCGAGCACGCCCTACGGCATGCTCGCGCAGATCGTCCGCGGGATGGCGCAGCTCGAGGAGGGAGAGCGCCCCGAGGTGCGGCGGCAGAAGCTCCTCGCGCGCGTCGGCCGCAACCTCCCCATCCACGATGCCATGCGCGTCGCGCCCTTGCTCGGCGAGGCCGTCGGCGCCGCGTTCTCCGCCGACGATCGCCCGCAGCTCCATGCGGCGCGGCAGGATCCGGCGCTCCTCGGCGACTACATGCGCCACGCGTGGGAGGACCTCGTCGAGGCCGAGGTAGCCGCCGGACCGCTCGTCATCGTGCTCGAGGACCTCCACTGGGGGGACGTCGAGACGGTGCGCTTCGTCGACTCCGCGCTCCGGGCGCAGCGCGAGCGGCCGCTGCTCGTCCTCGCGGTCGCGCGGCCCGAGGTCCACGAGGTCTTCCCGGCGATGTTCCGCAGCCGGCGGATGAACGAGCTCGTGCTCACCGACCTCACGCCGTCGGCGTCGCGCCGCCTCGTGGCCGAGTTGCTCGGTACCGACGTGGATCCGGCCACGGTCGAGGGCATCGTCGAGCGCGCGGGCGGCAACGCGTTCTTCCTCGAAGAGCTGATCCGGTCGACGGCCTCGGGCGCGCCGGGGCTGCCCGACACGGTGCTCGCGATGGTCCAGGCGCAGATCGAGCGGCTCCAGCCGGGCGCGCGCCGCGTGCTCCGGGCGGCGAGCGTGCTCGGGACGCGCTTCTGGGCGTCGGCGGTCGCGGCGCTCATCCGGGCCGATCGCGCCGTCGAGGTGCACGCGACGCTCGACGACCTCGTCCACCGCGAGCTGATCGTGAGGATCCCGGAGCCCCGCTACCCCGGCGAGGCCGAGTACGTCTTCCGCCACGTCCTGATGCGGGACGCGGCGTACGAGATGCTCACCGAGCGCGATCGCAAGGCGGCGCACCTCGCCTGTGCCGAGTGGCTCGAGGCGAAGGGCGAGCGCGACGCCCTGGCCCTCGCCGAGCATCTCGAGCGTTCGGGGGAAAGAACCCGGGCCGTCGTCTGGTACCTGTGGGCCGCGGAGCAGGCGCTCGAGGCCAGCGATCTCGGCGCCGTGCGCGCCCGCGTCGACCGGGGCATCGCGTGCGGAGCGACGGGCGGCGTGCTCGGAGAGCTCCTCCTCCTGAAGGCCGAGGCGAGCGGGTGGGCGGGTGATGCGGACCATCTCGAGGTCGCCGAGGCCGCGCTCGCCAGCCTCCCGAAGGCGAGCCCGGCGTGGTCGCGTGCGGCGACCGAGGTCGCCATCGCGTGCGGTGCCGCCGATCGCGCGCGTCTACGAGCGATCGCGGAGATGCTCGCCGATGCCCCGCGGGCGGCGATGACGCCGGGGCAGGCATGGGGCCTCGCACGTTTGATCGTCGAGCTGGTGGATGCGGGCGAGCGCGAGGTGGCCGAGCGTCTCGTCGCGTCCGTGGCCGCGGGGACGGAGCAAGCGGACGAGGAGGACGCGCCGTTGCTACGGGCGATGGTCGGCTGGCTCCGCGCCGCGATCGACGGAGGCGAGGCGCTCTCGGCCCGCGCCCGTGAGCTCGTCGCCCTGCTCGCCGAGCACGGTCCTGCGCGGCGGATCGCGGTCGTCGAGCGATCGCTCGCGCGTCAGGTGCGTTGACGCGACAAATCGCTGCACCCTACGGTAGTCATCATGGCCAGCGTCGATCTGAAGAGCGCGCGCACGACCGAGCACGATCCGAACGTGGCTGCGGAGCAGCTGTGCCGAGCACTGGGCTCGAGCCGCCCCCAGCTCGCGACGCTGTTCGCCTCGAGCGATCGCGACCCCGTCGCGCTGAACCGTGCGATGCGCGAGCGCTTGCCGAAGGGCACGCGCCTCGTCGGCGCGACGACCTCGGGCGAGGTCGACAACGAGGGGATGCATCTCGGCGGCGTCCTCGCGGCAATGCTCACGGGCGATCTCGAGGTCGGCATCGGCCTCGGCAAGCGGCTGAGCGAGGACGCCGTGGCCGCCGGCGCCACGGCGCTCGCGCGCGCGGCGGAGGACCTCGGCGTTCGCCCGCACGACCTCGATCCGAAGAAGTACGTCGGCGTCGTGATCGACGACGGCTTCCGCTACAAGAAGGAGGAGCTCCTCCTCGGCGTGCTCGACAAGTGTCCGTCCCTCACGCTCGTGGGAGGCGGCGCGGCGAACATGAACCCGCTCTCGCCGGACGCGATCGGTCACGTGCATGTCGACGGCGAGGTCGCGACCGACGCGGTGCTGGTCGTCCTCGTCAAGACGAACGCTCGGTTCGCCGCGCTCCGCTCGCACTCGTACAAGCCGACGGGCGAGATGCTGCGCATCACGAAGGTCGACGAGACGTGCACGCGCGCGCTCGAGATCGACGGCCAGCCGGCGGCCAAGCGCTACGCCGAGATCATCGGCGTGCCGGTCGAGGAGCTCGAGTTCGGGAAGCCGCGGGGGTTCTCGTGCCGCCCGACCGCGCTCAAGGTCGGGCGCGAGCACTTCATCCGCGCACCCTGGCAGGCGCTGCCGGACGGGTCGATCCTGTTCGCGAACTTGCTCGACGAGGGCGCCGAGCTCGAGATCATGCAGCAGGGCGATCTCGCGGGCATGACGCGGCAGTTCTTCGAGGAGGAGCTGCCGCGCCGCGTTCCGTCGCCGTCGGCCGCGCTCCTCTTCCACTGCGGAGGCCGCGCCTGGGTGGCGAACGCGCTCGGCGAGACGCAGCGCCTGTCGGAGACGTTCCGCGCGGCGCCGCCCGCGGCGGGCTTCAACGTGCACTTCGAGATCTACTCGGGGTTCCAGATCAACACGACGCTCACCGTCCTCGCCTTCGGACGCAACGATGCCTGACCGCGCAAGGATCCTCGTCGTCGCCGGCCCGGAGGAGGCCGAGGTCGTCGCGCGCGAGCTCGCGGGCGACGTGGTTCGCGCGAGCGACGTCGCCTCGTTCGAGGCGGCGCTCGCCGGGGCGCCTCTGGTCGTGGTCTTCGCGGCCGGCATCCCCGGCCTCTCCTTCGAGGCGGCGCAGGCGGCGTGGCGCTCGAGGAGCCTGGCGCCGTCGGCGATCGTCTTCGCGCGCACCTTCGACGCGGAGGCGATGCGCGCCGCGATGACGGCGGGGGCGGTCGACTACGTCAGCGCCGACCAGATCGCGCGGCTCCCGCAGGTCGTCGCCCGCGAGCTGCAGCGCAAGGCCGTGGCGTCGAACCAGGCTCCCGCGGAGGGCGCCGCGCTCATCCAGGGGGTGGTCGACGCGCTGCCCTTCATGGTGTTCGTCAAGGACGCCGAGGAGCTCCGCCTCGTGATCGTGAACGATCTCGTCGCGAAGGCGTTCGGGTTCACCAAGGAGTGGCTCATCGGCAAGCTCGATCACGAGTACTTCCCGAAGGAGCAGGCCGACGGGTTCGTCGCCCTCGACCGCGAGGTGCTCGCCTCGCGCGAGATGCGTGTCTTCGACGAGCTCGCGCGGATGGGCGACGAGGACCACCACTTCCGCACGCGCAAGGTGGGCATCGACGTCGGCGGCAAGCGCTACCTCCTCGGCGTCACCGAGAACGTCACCGAGCAGAAGCGGGCCGAGGCGCGGCTCGAGGCGTCGCGGCGCGAGCTCGAAGCGGCGAACCGGCGGCTCGAGGAGAACCTCGAGGAGCTCAAGAAGTCGCGCGCCGTCTCGGCGCGGGTCCTCGCGAGCTACCAGCAGCGCGCGCTGCAGATGGAGATCATCCGCCAGCAGAACGAGGACCTCGATCGGCTCGCGCAGGACCTCGCCGAGGCCAAGCGCCTCGAGGAGCAGCGCGGTCGCGAGATCGAGCAGGCGGCGCGGCTGAAGAGCGAGTTCCTCGCGAACTTCTCGCACGAGATCCGGACGCCGCTGAACGGCATCATCGGCTACTGCGACCTGCTCGCGCGCGAGGAAGGGAGCCGCCTCACCCCGCACGGCCGGCGCGACCTGCAGGTCGTGAAGTCGAACGCGAAGACGCTGCTCGCGCTGATCAACGACATCCTCGACCTGTCGAAGATCGAGGCTGGTCATGTCGACGTCGTGCGCGAGCCGGTCGACGTCGCCGCGCTCGTCGACGAGTGCATCGCGACGGTGCGCGAGCTCTTGCGGGGCAAGAACGTCGAGGTCTACGCGACGGTCGCTCCCGAGGTGGCGAACGTCGAGACCGACGCTTTGAAGCTCCGGCAGATCCTCCTGAACCTCCTCACGAACGCGGCGAAGTTCACCGACACCGGCGAGATCGTCGTCGAGGTGAAGCCCTCGCCGGGCGGCGTGTCGGTGAGCGTCGAGGACACCGGCACCGGGATCGCCGCCGAGCACCTTCCGTTCATCTTCGAGAAGTTCCGCCAGCTCGACGGATCGAGCACGCGCAAGGTGGGCGGGACGGGCCTCGGCCTCGCGATCGTGCGCGAGCTCTGCCGCATCCTCGGCGGCAAGGTCGACGTGAAGAGCGTCGTCGGACGGGGCTCGCTCTTCACCGTCGATCTGCCGATCGACGCGACGGCCACCGCCCCGCTCGCGATCAGCTCGCCTCTGCCGACGCCGCGCGACCGGCAGCCGACGGGGGCGACCGTCCTCGTCGTCGACGACGACCCGCTCGTCCACCAGCTGCTCAAGACCGAGCTCGAACGCGAGGGGATGCGGGTGCTCCTCGCGAGCGACGGCGTCGAGGCCATGCGCATCGCCCGCGATCAGCGGCCGAGCGCCATCGTGCTCGACATCCAGCTGCCGAAGCTCGACGGATGGACGGTCCTCGCGGAGCTCAAGGGCGATGCCGCGCTCTCGGGGATCCCGATCATCATCATCTCGATCGAGGAGCAGCGCGCGAAGGGGTTCGCGCTCGGCGCGTGCGAGTACCTGGTCAAGCCGATCGACCCCGATCGTCTCGTGACCATCGTGAGCCGCAGCGTGGCGCCCGGGTCCGGCGACGTGCTCGTGGTGGACGACGATGCGGCGACGCGCGAGCTGCTCTCGCGCCAGCTCCGGCGCGCCGGGTTCTCGACGTCCGAGGCGAACAACGGCGAGGACGCGCTCGAGCAGGTCCGACGGCGCCCTCCCGCGATGATGGTGCTCGACCTGATGATGCCGGGCGCGAACGGCTTCGACGTCATCCGCAAGGTGCGCGCCGACAACATGATGCTCCCCATCCTCGTCCTCACCGGGAAGGACCTCTCGGCGGAGGAGAAGGCGCTCCTCCGCGAGGGCATGACGAGCGTCGTGCAGAAGGACGGAACGGCGATCGAGGCGGTGATCGAGGAGGCGAAGCGCGTCCTGCTCGAGGCACGCCGCATCGCGAAGGCGAAGCTGCCGCGGATCCTCTACGTGGAGGACTCGGCGCAGAACCGCGACGTCGTGCGCCGGTACCTCCAGGGCGTGTTCGAGGTCCTCGAGGCCGAGGACGGCGAGCACGGGCTCGATCGGGCGCAGCGCGAGCTGCCCGCCCTCATCCTGATGGACCTGTCGCTGCCGCGTCTCGACGGATGGGAGGCTACGCGACGGCTCAAGGCAGGGCCGCTCGCGTCGATCCCGGTCATCGCGCTCACGGCGCACGCGAGCCGCGAAGACCAGGCGCGGGCGCGCGCTGCGGGATGCGACGGCTATCTCACGAAGCCTGTCGAGCGCGATCACCTGATCAAGACGATCAAGCAGCACCTCGCCGCGCCGGCGACGACGCTGAAGTCGTCGTCTACCTAGAACATCGACGTCTGCGCGCCGGCGACGCGCGCGAACGACGTGCCGGCGAAGGGCAGGACCACGTCGCACGCCGGCGCGAGCTGCCTGTCGACGTAGTGATCGTAATCGAGACGCGCGGTGCGCTGGCGTGCCGGCTCGAGCCCGGCGACCGTCATCACCACCTCGGAGACCTCGCCTTCCTCGCGCTTGCGGTAGACGAGCTCGTCGTCGAGTCGGCCGGCCGACAGATCGCGCGCGACCTCCCGCAGCCACTCCTCGAAGGGCTCGTCGTGGAAGACGCGGCGGAGCAGCTCGAGCTGCACGCGGCGCGCGAGCGGGCTCCAGTCGCGCCGCACGGCCTCGAGGCCGCGCACGACGACGTCGGTCGAGCCGTCGGCGCGGCGGACGATGCCCGCGTAACGCTTCTTCGAGCCGCGATCGGCGGCGCGCGTCGTCGGCATGAGGAAGCGCAGGTAGTGCGACTCGAAGCGGAGCTCGAGGTGGCTCTCGAGCGCGTACGCGGCGGCGATCTCCCGCGCGAGGAGGCGCGTCAGCTCGATGGCGAGCGCGCGGCCGCGCTCCGCGACCGCGTCCTCGCTCTGTGCCTCGGGCAGCGAGACGAACAGCGAGTCGGTGTCGCCATAGATGACCCGCAGGCCCTCGCCCTCGAAGAAGGCGCGTGCGCGGGCGATGATCTCGTGACCGCGCGTCGTGATCGACGTCGGCAGTCGCGGGTCGAAGAACCGGCATCCCGGCGTGCCGAGGACCCCGTAGAACGAGTTCATCAGGATCTTGATCGCGCGCGAGAGGGCGGCGTTCTGCGACTCGATCGCGCGGCTCCGCGCCTCGTGCAGGCCCGTGACGAGGTCCGGCAGGATCGGCTCGGCCGACGGCTGCTCGAGGGCGAGCGGATCGATGCGGAAGGTGCGGATGATGCTCGGGTACAGGCTGCGGAAGTCGAAGGAGAGGACGTCCCGGTAGAGGCCGGGCGCCGAGTCGAGCACGTGGCCGCCCGGGCTCGGCACCAGCTCGATGTCCGCGTCGACGTTCCGGGCGACGTAGCCGCGGCGATGCACGCGTGGGAGATAGAGGTGATCGAACGCGGCGACCGAGCCGCCCTGGCGATCCATCGACAGGCCGGTCAGGCGCGCGCGCTCGACGGCGAAGTCGAGGAGCTCGGCCTTCGCGAAGATCTCGAGGACGAGGCGGCAGTCCTCTAGATTGTATTCTGCAAGCATCGCGGGATCCTCGGCGTGCATGCGGCGGATCTCGAGGGCGGGATCCGCGGCGGACGCGATCTTCTTGCCGCGGCCGAGGAGCTGCCGGGCGACGTGCTCGAGCGTGTAGCGCTCGAAGGACCACGTCGCCGAGCGCAGGGTCGCGATGCCGTCGAGGACGACGCGTCCGGGGACCCGCGCGATCGCGGCGCGCCCGGGCGCGGAGCCGGCCAGGACGCGCGCCCGTTCGCCGCCGCGGCCGATGGCGAACGGGACCCCGAGCTGGCGAGCGCGCGCCTCGAGGACAGTGAGATCGAAGTCGACGACGTTCCAGCCGCAGACGACGTCAGGGTCGAGCGCCGTGATCTCGGCGAACAGGCGCTGGAGGAGCGCGCGCTCGCCGAGCTCCGCGCTGCGCACGAAGACGCGCTCGTGCTCGGCGGTCGCGATCGCCGCGGAGAGGATGGGACCACCGAGGTCGTCGGTCTCGATGTCCAGCGAGAGCACCGACAGGCGCGGCCGCACCTCGGGCGCGGGCTTCACGCGGGCGCCGTCGAAGTCGAGGACGCCGCGGCGCTCGCGGCACGGACCTTCGACGCGCATGCCGCCGGTGACGAAGCGATCCATCACGAACCGATCGGAGGGCCTCACGTCGGCCTCGAGTGTCTCCTGCATGGCGGCGCGCAGGCGGTCGCGCTCCAGGGCGAGCGCGCGCTGCGAGCGGAAGTAGACGGCGTCGACCGGGCGCCCGTCGAACGTCGCGAGCGGGCGGGGGACGCGCCGGCCGGCGTACGTATCGACGTCACGCGGGACGAACATGACCGCCTCTTGCCGCGGGATGCGCACGCGGACCGGTCCCTCCGCCGCGCGGGCCCAGAGGACGATCTCGATGCCGTCGTCCGCGTCGCGCCACTCGCGCGAGAGGAGGAACGCCTCGATCTGCCGGATCGCCGCCATCGACGACCGTCAGCCTAGCGCCGATGGCGTCGACAAGAGGCGCGCGGCGCGCTACGTGGGAAGCCTAGGTTCATGCGCCTGGCCTCCGCTTTCCGGCTCGCCTTCACCGGCATGGCCCTCACTGCGCTCTTCGCCGCCGCGGCCTGTGGCTCCGAGCAGCGCGCCTCGTTCGCCGAGCCCACGGCGGAGGACGCAGGACGGAAGAAAGACGCGGCGACCTCCGAGCCCGAGCCGGGCGACGACGCCGACGCGCCAGCGCCGGACGCGGACGTCTTCGTGTGGCCGACGTGCAACGCGAAGCCGGCGTCGGCCACGGCGCGGACCATCCCCGAGATTTGGCAGGCGGCTCCGTCGGCGGAGAGCGAGACGTGGATCGCGGGCGCCTACGTGACGGCCATCTCCCTCGGCTCGTGCACCGCCGGCAAGGCCTGCCAGATCTTCCTCCAGCAGGATCCGTCCTACGCGAGCCTCGCCGCCGCCGCGAAGCACGGGATCAAGCTGTTCGTCTCCGGCAACACGGCGCAGTACTTCACCAACGTGGCCGTCGGCGATCGCGTCGACGTGCTCGGCTGGGCATGGCGGTACAATCTCGACG
>WBZO01001358.1_pt1 | contig 38768 bp, 35 predicted proteins | sample 5204261 | NCBI WGS metagenome assembly WBZO01 (sample SAMN12412400, study PRJNA552823) | activated sludge metagenome | isolation source: activated sludge from anammox sidestream of wastewater treatment plant... | place: USA: North Carolina | collected 2017-09
CGGATGGATGATTGCTGATTGCTGATTGCTGATTGCTGATTGCTGATTGCCAAGAGCGTCTTGCCTGTCTGGCACGGGCAAAGCGGACGGACGGCCGTCACACGCGGCCGAGCATCTTCAGGATACCGAGCGTGAGCCAGGGCACGTAGGTGATCACCAGGACGCCGATGCCGAGGATGGCCAGCATCGGCAGCGCGGCGCGCGTCACTTCCATCAGCGGACGCTTGAACCGGTAGGACGCCAGGAACAGGTTGAGGCCCACAGGGGGCGTGAGGTAGCCGAGTTCCAGGTTCGCGATGAAGACGATCCCGAGGTGAAACGGGTTGATGCCGTAGGCCATGCCGAGCGGTACGATGAGCGGCACCACGACGACGATGGCCGAGAAGATGTCCATCAGGGCGCCGACCACGAGCAGGAACAGGTTGAGCCCCAGCAGGAAGGTCAGCGGCGAACTGATGTGCGACTGCGTCCAGGCCAGCAGCTGCGCCGGCACCTGGGCACTCACCAGGTAGCTGGTGAGGCCCACGGCCACCCCGAGAATCACCAGCACACCACCCACCACGCCGACACATTCCGCGAAGACGCGCAGCAGGTCGCGGCGGATCTCGATGTCGCGATGCACCACCGTCTGCACCAGCAGCGCATACAGCGCGGTCAGTGCCGACGCCTCGACCGCCGTGGCGAGGCCGCTGAACAGCGCGCCGAGGACGATGAAGGGCAGTGCAAGTTCCCACTTGGCGGCCCAGACGGCCGCACCCGCCTCGCCGATGGCGAACGCCTGTCGGCCCGCGCGCGTGACGAGCCCCTCACGAACGCCCCACGCGGCGATCATCGTGGTCAGCAGGATGCCCGGCAGCATGCCGGCGATGAACAGGTCCTCCATGGGCAACTGCGCCACGATGCCGTAGAGGATCAGGGGCAGTGCAGGCGGGAGCAGGAGGCCGAGAGAGCCAGAGGCTGTGAGCAGCCCGAGCGAGAAGCGCTCACGGTAACCGTCCTTCACCAGCGCCGGGAAGAGCAGGCCCCCGAGCGCGAGGATGGTCACGCCGGAGCCGCCGGTGAACACCGTGAAGAACGAGCACAACAGCGCGCAGACGACGGCCGTGCCGCCTGGGATCCAGCCGAACCAGGCGCGGAACACGCGCAGCAGACGGGCCGACGCCTGCCCCTCCGCGAGCAGGAAGCCGGCCAGGGTGAACATCGGGATGGCCGGGAGGGTCGGCGAGGTGGTCAGGGCGTAGGTCTCGATGAGGACCGCCGCCGGCGTGACCCCGTCGATCATGAACAGCACGACCGCCGCCCCGCCGAGCAGGGCGAAGATCGGGGCGCCGACCGCCGCGGCCACCACGAGGGTGGCGAGCCACGGCCAGGCCGGCGCCGCTTCGAGCAGGCCGGGCTCACGTATCAGGAGCGCGGCCACGACCAGCCCCGACGCCGCAAGCAGACGGCCGGTCCACCGCGGACCCGCCTTCCATACGAGCCGCAGCGCGATGAGGGCGAAGCCGAGTGGCAGGGCGATCTGGGCTGCCCAGGTCGGGATGCCGGCGCCAAAGCTGCTGTGTGCCTCGCGCTCGGTCAGGAGCAGTTCCAGCCCGCCGTACGCGAGCAGGGCCGCCATGCAGGAGGCCACCGCGGCGGCCACGACGCCAGCGGCCTGACGGAGCCGACCGTCTGGAATGAACGTGCCGCTCGCGAGGGCCAGGAGCTTGCCGTCACGCGCGGCGATGGCGGCGCCAAGGAAGCCGACCCACAGGACCAGGTGCTGGACGATGGGACCGGCGGCAGGAATGCCGATGCCGAACGCGCGGCGCAGGACGATCTCGAGCAGGGGGATCACGGCCATCGCCGTCAGGGCGACAGCAGAGCACGCGTCCTCGATCTGCGCGAGCCGACGCGTCACTGCCTCGGCGCAGGCGCCTGGGAACGGGCGGCGGGTGCGGTGGGCTTGGCCTCGGCCGCCTTGCGCTGCCGGAACGCGTCGCGCTCTTTCACGGCGAGGTCGTAGATGTCCTGCGGCACCATCTTGCCGCGCATCGTCTGCCCCAGGCTGGCGGCAAGCTGCTGCCACTCGGGTCCGGTGCCCTTGGTGACCTTCAGCCCCTGGTTCTGCATCATCAGCGTGGCGAGGCCGTCACCCTTCGGCACGTCTGCCTGGAGCTGCTTCTCCACCTTCAGCGAGATCTCGCTCATCGTCGCGCGATCGGCCGCCGGGATGGCGTCCCAGGTGCGCTTGTTCACGACCGTGGCGCCGACGATCGGGCTGATGCCCAGGTCCAGCATGTACGGCGTCTGCTTGTACCACTGGAACGACATGGAGGCGAGCGGGGTGGTCGGCAGCGCGTCGATCATGCCGGTGGTCAGGCCGGTGAGCACGTCGGTCATGGCCATCGCGCGCGGCTGGAAGCCGTTGGCCTTGTACCACTGCGTCATCGTGTCGTCGCCGGCCGACGTGTAGAGCTTTGCGTTCTTCAGGTCGGCCACGGTCGTCACGGGCTGCTTCGAGAACACCTGCAGCCATCCGCCGTGGCCCCAGTGCACGAGGACGAACCCCTTCTGCTCCACGCGCTGCTTGAGCAGCGGCGTGAGCTTCTCGATGACGGCGTTCAGTTCGTCGTAGTTCTGGAAGAAGAACGGGATGTTGAAGACGTTGAAGGACCAGTCGATGGCCGCGAGGCCGACGACCGTGAGCGAGGCACCCTGGAGGGCATTCAGGCGCATCTTGCGGAGGACCGTGGACTCGTCCCCCTGGGAGCCGCCGCTGAAGACCGTGAGGGACACCCGGTTGCCGGTGGCCGCCTTCCAGTCGGTCCCCATCTGCTTCAGGCTCTTGTCCCAGACCGAGCCGTCGGGCACGACCGTGGCGAGCTTGATGGCAGAGGACTGCGCGAGCGGCGCCTGCGAGAACGCAAGCGCCGCCAGCGCCACCAGAATCAGACGGGCACGCCAGGACACGGCCAGCCTGCCGTCAGTTTGCCGCGCGGGTTGCGGTCCAGTCCGCCTCGCCCATGCCGGCGATGCTCGCCTTGCCAGTGATGGACGTGGCGCCGATGTCGCCGGTCATCGTGACCGGGAGCTTGCCCTGCGGGGTGTCGGCCTCGAATTCGAACTTGACGGCACTGCCGGTCACCGTGCCGGCGATCACCAGTTCACCGGCCGGCCCGTTGATGGTGCCGGTGAGCTTCTCGCCCTCCTGCTTCATCACGGCTGTCGCGGGCATCTCGCCCATGCCGGCAATGACGATCTTGAGGTCCCACTTGCCGTTCAGGTCGGTGATCGCCGCCCCGCCGGCCGCCGCCACAGCTGGCGCGGCTGCCACAGCTGGCGCGGCTGCCGCCGCTGCCGCGGCCTTCACCGCCCGCTTGCCGGTGAACGGGAACTCGCCGAAGTCGCCCACCTTCACCGTGCCGTCCATCGTGTCGCCGACCACCTTGCCGTCGATGGCCAGGGTGAGCGCCATGTTCTGGATGCTCAGTTCGGCGGTCAGCTTCACCGCGTTGTCGGCCGTGGTGCCGGTCACCGCCACCGGTCCCATGGCATTGGACATCTGGCCGGTCACCTTCTCGCCGTTCACGGCCAGTTCCAGGGACGAATTCGTGGTCCCCTGCGGGGTGGACAGGGTGATCTCCCACTCGCCCGCGGGTCCGGTCTGTGCCGATGCCGCCGCCGGGGTGAACGCCAAGACCGCCGCAGCCGCCAGCACACCAAAGAACTTCTTCATCAAAAACGCTCCTGCAGGTTGAGGACCGAGAATATCACGGTGATAATACGCCGATGAGATCTTTACATTTCGTTGCAGCGTCAGCGTTCCTGGCCGTGGCCCAGCTTGGCGCGACCGTGCTGCAGCAGTCCGCCCCGCCCCCGGCACCCACGTACCAGGAGCGCGACTTCCTCACGCGTACCCGCCGCGTGACGGTCGAGGGCCGCCGGGCCGGCGAAGGCTACTTCTCCAGCGACGGCAAGCGGATGATCTTCCAGAGCGAGCGCGAACCGGACAATCCCTGGTACCAGATTTACACGCTCGATTTGACGAGTGGTGACATCAAGAAGGTTTCGCCCGGCATCGGAAAAACCACCTGCGCGTACTTCCGCCCGAACAGCGACGAACTCCTCTTCTCCTCGACCCATCACGACCCGAAGTCCAAGCAGTACCAGGACGAGGAAATCGCCTTCCGTGCCTCGGGCAAGACCCGCCGCTACTCCTGGGACTACGACCCGGAGATGGACATCTACGCCCTGAACGAGAAGACCGGCGCCATGAAGCGCCTCACCACGGCCAGGGGCTACGACGCCGAGTCGGCGTACTCCCCGGACGGCCAGTGGATCATCTTCACGTCGATGCGCAGCGCGTACAGCCGCACGCTGAACCCGACCGAGAAGGCCGCCCTCGAGAAGGACCCGAGCCTGTTCGCCGACATCTACATCATGAAGGCCGACGGCAGCGGCCAGAAGCAGCTCACCACCGAATGGGGCTACGACGGCGGGCCGTTCTTCACCGCCGACGGCCAGCGCATCGTCTGGCGCCACTTCGACGAGACCGGCCTCTACGCCGACATCTGGACCATGACGCTCGACGGCAAGGACATGCGCCAGGTGACCTCGTTCGGCGCCATGAGCTGGTCGCCGTTCCAGCACCCCTCCGGCGACTACTTCATCTTCTCCTCCAACAAGCTGGGGTTCGAGAACTTCGAACTCTTCATCGTGGACAGTGCGGGCACGAAGGAGCCGGTGCGGGTGACCTACACCGACGGGTTCGACAGCCTGCCGGTCTTCACGCCCGACGGCCGGCAGCTGTCGTGGACCTCGACCCGCTCCGGCGGCGAGGAAGGCCAGATCTTCCTGGCGCAGTGGAATCACGAGAAGGCGATGGAGGCGTTGAAGAACGCACCACCGCGTGTCACCAACCTGAGAAAGTAGCGGCCATGAAACGTACCGCCCTCGTCCTCGGCTCGCTCGCGCTGGCGTCGACGCTCCACGCACAGGCGCCGGCCACCACCGCCTCGCGTACCCGGGCGCACGTCACCACCCTCGCGTCCGACCAGCTCGAAGGGCGGCTGTCGGGGTCGGCCGGCGAGAAGCGCGCCAGCGACTACCTCATCGCGCAGCTCCAGCGCATCGGCGCGAAGGCGCTGCCGGGCCGCGACGGCTTCACCGTGCCGTTCGAGTTCACCGCGGGCAGCCGCGATGGCGGCTCCTGGATCCGGCTCGGCGGCTCGCTCATGCAGCGCTTCGACCAGCGGACCGACGTGCAGGCCCTGTCCTTCTCGGACAACGTGGACGTCTCCGACACTCCGGTCGTCTTCGCCGGCTACGGCATCGTCGTCCCCGACGCGCAGGGTTTTGCCTACGACAGCTACGCCACGCTCGACGTGAAGGACAAGGTGGTGCTCGTCCTCCGCTACTTCCCGGAGGATGCCGAGACAAAGACCAAGGGGATCCTCTCGCGCTACTCCGACCTCCGCTACAAGGCCATGGCCGCGCGCCAGCGCGGCGCCAAGGCCATCCTCGTCGTCGCCGGCCCGAACTCCCCGAACGCCGGCGAGATCATCCCGATGACCTTCGACACGGCGCTTGCCGGGTCCGGCATCGCCGCCGCCAGCATCAGCGGCGCTGTGGCCGACGCCATGTTCCGCACGCTGGGCGACCCCGCGAAGACGCTGAAGGCTGCGCAGACTTCGATGGACGATGCCAACCCGCATGCGGCGGGCTTTGCGCTGCCCGACGTGACGGTCACCCTGCACACCGACGTCGTCCGCGAGAAGCGCACGGGCAACAACGTGATGGCGTACCTGCCGGCCACCGGCAGCACGGCCGGCGTGCCGAAGCCCTGGGTGGCGGTAGGCGCCCACTACGACCACCTCGGTCACGGCGAGAGCGGGAACACCCTCGCGGAGAAGGCCGACGCTGGCAAGGTGCACCACGGGGCCGACGACAACGCCTCGGGCACCGCCGCCGTGCTGGCACTCGGCGAGATGCTGGCCGCGCAGCCGCGGAAGCGGAACGTCGTCCTGCAGTTCTGGTCCGGCGAGGAACTCGGGCTGATCGGGTCGAGCGCGTACGTGAACGCCCCGGTCATTCCGCTCGACCAGACGGCGGCCTACGTCAACTTCGACATGGTCGGCCGGATGCAGGACAACAAGCTCTCGGTCCAGGCCACCGGCAGCAGCCCGTCGTGGGCCCGCCTCGTCGAACAGGCGAACATCGCCGCCGGCTTCGACCTGCAGGTGCAGCAGGACCCGTATCAGCCGACCGACGTCGCCAGCTTCAACCAGGCCGGCATCCCCTGCATCAACTTCTTCACCGGCACGCACGTCGACTACCACAAGCCGAGCGACACGGCCGACAAGATCAACTACGAGGATCTCGACCGGGTCGTCGAGTTCGCCGCCGCCATCGTCAGGCGGCTGGGCGACACGCCGGAGGCGCCGCAGTTCACCAAGGTGGAGCAGAAGACCGACACGGCGGGCCGTGCCGGTGTGCGCATCTTCACCGGCACGATTCCGGACTACTCCACCGAGGTGAAGGGGCTGCTCCTGAGCGGCGTGATCGGCGGCGGTCCAGCGGAGCAGGCCGGTCTCGCGAAGGGCGACGTGATTGTCGAGATCGCCGGGCAGACGATCGCCAACATCTACGACTACACCTACGCGCTTGAAGTGCTGAAGATTGGAGTGCCGGCGAAGGTGATCTACCTTCGTAACGGTGAGCGCCGCGAGACGACGATGACGCCGGGCGCCCGCAAGTGAGGGGCTGAGGGGTTTCGAGAGCCGCCGGAGCAGCCAGTCTTCGCGAACGCGACGGCTGCTGCGACCGGCGACTGTCGATGCAGTGTGACTACTCGGGCCTTACGTTGCCAGCGCGAGGTCCCTTCGGCGACTGTTCCTCGTCGAAGCTGACGCGCTGGCCTTCGCTCAGCGAATCAAAGCTCCCCTGGACTGCACTGCGGTGGAAGAAATATTCCTGGCCGCTCGTGTCGCGAATGAAACCGAAACCCTTGTCACGCTGAATCCGCTTGATCGTACCGCTCGCCATCCGAGACTCCTTCCCGTCGTGTCCGCTCGTGTGCGGAACACGTGTCCAGAGACTGGACAGAACTCACAATACCACGGGCTGCCGAATATCCGGCGGCCGTTGCTAAGCTCTGCCACAAATCCCAGGACGGACTCCTCGCCCGTCCTTATGACGCTCGAGTCGACAATTCGGCCCCCGCGCGGCGCGCTCCCGGGCTCGAACCGGTGGCGGTCTTGCACGCTCCTGCTCCGGGAGGAACAGGAATGTCGGGAATCCGGAGTGTCGTGCTCGGGTCGTACCTGCTGTCGGCGGGCATGGCCGCAACCTCGATCGGGCTCACCGCACAGGGGGTGAACCCGCCGGTCCGGTTCACGGCCGTGGCGCAGGACCTGGACCGCGGCCTGTCGACGCCCATCCGCATCGCCGTCACGCGGTGGTCGAGTGAGGCGGTCGAGAAGAACCTGGTGAACGTCCTGATGACGAAGGGCGCGGACCAACTGCTCGAGGCCCTGCGGTCGGCGCCGACCGTGGGTACCATCGGCACCACGACCAGCCTCGCCTGGGATCTCCACTTCGCGCGCCAGACCCGCGATGAAGACGGCGGCACACGCATCGTGCTCGGCACGGACCGTCCCATCGCGTTCTCCGAACAGTGGGCCGGATCGCGGACGCTGGACTACCCGTTCACGGTCATCGAGCTGCACCTCGATGACGACGGAACCGGTGAGGGCACCTTGTCGTTCGCCACCAGGGTGATTCCCCACCCCTCGAGCCACTCCGTGGTCCTGGAGAACTGGGGGACGCAGCGGGTGCGGCTCACGCAGGTGCGGCCCGAGCGCTAGGCGCCCGCCGCCCGCCGTTCACGGAAGTAGACGATCAGGTCGACCCCCTTCGCCGGCGCCGCCCCCAGCTGGCGCAGCATGGTCTGCACCTGGCCGCGGTGGTAGGTGCCGTGGTTCACCACGTGGATGAACATCTCCCAGAAGGCGGAGGTGTGTGCGCGGCCGTCGAGTGCCCGGTATTCCAGCTCCTGCCGCACCCCGTCGTCGTCCAGGGAAGCGAGGAACGCCCGAATCTTCAGCTCCTGCGCAGCCCACCGTTCCCGAAGCGTGGTCACATCCGGGAAGTCGTTTGGGTCGAACATGGCCGCCGGCACCTCCCGGTTCCATCGCAGGTACCAGTTCCACTCAGCGGAGCAGAGGTGCACGAGTGTGTCGCGCACGGAGGGGAACGAACTCCCGAGGTCGCGGGTGAACTGCTCCGGGCTGAGCGCTCCAACCGCCTCGAGCACGCGCGTCCGTGCCCAGTAGTGGAAGTCGAGCATCATCGTCAGGTCGGCGTGGGTCATGGAACGGATATTACGGCGAGCGGCGGGAGAGCGGAACGACGAAGGGCCGCGGGGGGAGCCGATCCCCGCGGCCCTTCGCTGGTCGGCACCACCTGCTACCGTGGGCCGACGTTCGACTGACGGACGGACTGGCAGCCCGGGCTCAACGCGGGCTGACGGTGACGAACACGTCGCGGCCTTCGTCGCCGGCGGCGCGGCGGATCAGCAGCAGCGTGGGCCGGTCCGACGCCGCGCGCACGGCTGACCGGAGATCGTCCACCGACTGGACGGGCCGCCGGTTCACCTCGAGGATGATGTCGCCGGCCTGGATGCCGGCATCGGCCGCGCGGCCTTCGGGGTCGACATCCTGCACCACCACACCGCGGGCATCCTTGCCAAGGCCGGCCCGGGTGGCCACCTCCGGCGAGAGGGGCGCAACCGCCACGCCGAGTGCCGCCTTGTCATCCGCAGCTCCGCCCTGCCGCGACGCTGCGTCGCGCGACACCTGCGCCTCGTCCAGCTTCACGCTCAGCGTCTTCTCGGCGGAGTCGCGCACCACGACCACCGAGGCACTCGAACCCGGGGTTGCCTCGGCCACGCGGTTACGCAGCGTGTTGAAGTCGTGGATGGCCTGGCCGTTGAACGACCTGATCACGTCGCCACGCTTCACGCCGGCCTTCTCTGCCGCGCTGCCAGGCGAGACGGACGACACGATGGCCCCGCCAACCTCCTTCAGGCCCAGGCTCTCGGCCATCTCTGACGTGACCGGCTGCACGGTGACCCCCAGCTGGGACCGGCGCACGCGCCCGTTCGTCTTCAGCTGGTCCATGACGTTGCGGGCCATGTTGGCCGGGATGGCAAAGCCGATCCCGATGTTGCCGTCACCCGGCGAGACGATCTGCGAGTTGATGCCGATCAGCTCGCCCTTGGTGCTCACCAGTGCACCGCCCGAGTTGCCGTGGTTGATCGGCGCGTCGGTCTGCAGGAAGTCCTCGTAGCTGCCGTCGCCGGTGCCGGTCGAGCGCCCTTTCGCGCTGATGATGCCCATGGTGACGGTCTGGCCGATGCCGAGCGGATTGCCCACGGCGAGCACGACGTCGCCCACCTGCACCGCGTCGGAGTTGCCCAGTGGCAGTGTCGGCAGCCCGGACTGGTCGATCTTCAGCACCGCGAGGTCGCTCGGCTTGTCGGCCCCCACGAGGCTGGCCTTGAACGATCGGCCGTCGTTGAACTCGACGCGGATGTCCTCGGCCGAGTCGATCACGTGATTGTTGGTCAGGATGTAGCCGTCAGTCGTGACAACCACGCCCGAACCGAGCCCCCGCTGCTTCGGGGTGCGCGGCATCTGGCGCCCCTGGCCGAACCGGTCGCCGAAGAAACGACGGAGCATGTCTTCATCGCCGGGACCGAACTGGGTGGGCGTGACACGCGCGCGCCCCTCGACGCGCACGGTGACCACGGCCGGAGCGACCGCCTTCACGATGTCGGCATAGGAGTCGCGGCCGCCCGCAACGGCAGCCCCGCGCGAGACAGGTGCGGACTGCTGGGCTTCAGCAGCCGGGGTGCCGGCGGCAGGTTCGGCGGCTGTGCCCTGCCAGGTGGCGCCGGCCACGAGGAGCGCCGCAGCCCCCAGTGCCACGGCACCCCTGACCGTCCGCTGCTTCAGGTTGATGGGGGTGATGTCCATGGTCTCCTTTGTCCTCTCTGGAATAGGCGGACCGTGTGTCCGCGCACATTCGATTAGACGGGAGCCCCCCTTTCACGGCCGTTGCCGCTGCATTACATCGGTGAAAGGAACGACCCTCCCCCTACGACGGCCGTGGCAGGCGCGTGGTGTGGAATGGCTGGAGCGTGTCGAGCGCCTCCATCCGGTCGTGCCCGACGTCCCACTTGAAGAGCCGCAGCTCGATCGCGTCAGGCGTGAAGTCCGCAATGGTGAAGCCGTGCTGCTCGATCGGCGCGAGCGGTTCCTGGAGATCCACCACGCTCGACGGCGTGGCGCCAATGCCGCGACGCGCCGACGGCCACCCGCCAGGACGCGTGCCCACGGGACCGGAGAGGATGGTGGTAATCGGGTTCGACGAGAAGTCCTGCCGGCCGCTGCGCAGCATCCGGCCCACCGCCAGGGCATGCAGGTCGCCGCTCACCACCAGCGGCTGCCGCGCGCGGTTCGCCGCCAGCGCCGTCATCAGGCGATCGTGCTGGGCGAGCCAGCCGGGCTGCCAGTACGGCTTCTCGATGCTCGTGGTGAGGCGCCCCTCCTGGCTGAGGATGTCGGGGTACCACTCGCCCCACTTCCCTGCGCTCCACCCGGGGGGCGACGAGGGCGCGTGCACCAGGTGCGCGGTGTCGGTCGACGCCGTGCGATCGCGCAGCCAGCGCTCCGCCTCGGGGTCGAGGAACACGCCGGTGCTTCCGGCGAGCGTCATGGTCCGCCGCACGTCGTACAGCAGGACCTCCACCAGCCGACCGATGCGCAGCGTGCCGAAGCTCTCGGAGAGGCCGCGGTCTCGATCCTCCGATGCCGACCACGGGAGTCCGGCCGGCCTGCTGGCGTGCGGCAGGAACTCCGGGTAGTACAGCTTCTGCGTCGCCCGCGCGAGGCGCAGCATGAAGGTCGACGGCGGGAACGTGACCAGCTGGTCGGTGCCTTCGTCGTTCTCGAAGTAGTCGTGATCGTCCTGGAGGAAGAACACCGGGGTGGAACGGAAGTCGGTGCCGTACACCGGCACGATCTGCGGCCCCGCGGCACGCTTCAGGACGGTTTCGTTCGTCGTGCCGAAGACCAGCGCGGACCGCTGGAAGGTCCCGGCCAGCTCACGCGCCTGAGCCGAGGCGCCCATGCCGGGGCCGCCTGTGGGCGACAGCTGGTCCCAGTAGACGTGGTCGCCGTTGGCCACCACGGCGTCGGGCCCGAACGAGAGCGCGCGTCGCAGCATCCGGCTGCGCGTGGCCCCTGGCAGGAACTGCAGCGCCTCGTGCCCGCCCGCGCAGGTGAAGAACAGGATCCGGAACCGCTCGGGCGTCGCATCCGCGCCGGGGAACGTACGGATCTCCCACGGCTCGCAGAGGGGACGACCGTCGGCATCGCGCAGGTCGAGCCGGTGCGTCGCGCCGGGCGCGAGCCCTTCCGCCCTGAACTGCCAGAACTCGCCCGCGGTGTCGTTCACCTGGCCGCGGAACGCCCGCGCACCCACGCGCAGGCTCGGCGCCCCGCGCAGCGCGCGCGAGAACGAGGCCTTCAACAGAATGTCGGTCTCGCTGACGGTGGGCAGCAGGTGACGCACCTGGCCGGCGTCCCAGGCGCCCTGCACGGCCGGCACGCCGGTCGACGCGAAGAGTTCGGCCGACGCGCGGCCCAGGATGGTCGCACCGAGGGTTCCGAGCAGGAAACGACGACGGTCGAGTGTCATGTCGGCCTCACCAGGGCAGTTGCCCCTTCATCTTACGGGGCCATCGGCAACCACACCGTGAATGTTGCACCCGCACCGGGCTCGCTCGCCGCCGCCACGCTGCCGCCGTGCGCCTCCACGATGGCCTTCACCAGGCTCAGCCCCAGCCCGAGCCCGCGCGCCGTCCGGCTGCGATCGCCACGGAACAGCCGTTCCCAGATGCGCTCCAGTTCGGCATCGGGGATGCCCACGCCGGTGTCGCGCACGCGGAGGAGGGCCCTTTCCTTGTCGACCTCCACCTCCACCTCCACCTGCACGCGCCCGCCCTCTGGCGTGTACTTCAGGGCATTGTCGATGAGGTTCGCCGCCACCTGCTCCACCCGCACGCGGTCTGCCAGCACCACGGCCACTCGCCAGGTGCCGGTCTCCAGCGTGATGTCCTTTGCGTCCGCGACATCCCGGTAGAGGTCGAGCGCCCGGTCAACCGCCTCACGCAGGTCGAAGGGCTCCTTCCGCAGCGGCATCGCGCCGCTCTCGGCCTCGGAGATGTCCATCAGCGTGTTGAGCATCACGAGCACGCGGTCCGCCTCTTCCACCGAGTCGGCCAGCGCCTCGCGGTAGCGCTCCACGTCCGGCTCGCCCGCCAGCGCCAGTTCCGCGGACCCGCGCAGCCGGGTCAGCGGCGTCCGCAGGTCGTGCGACACGTTATCGAGCGCCCCGCGCATCCCGCGCACCAGCCCCTCGATCCGATCGAGCATCTGGTTGAACAGCACCGTCAGCTCGCTGATCGCGTCATCGTCGCGGCCCGCCGGCACCCGCTCGTCGGTGCGGCCGGTGGCGATGATGCGGCGGACCGCCGCCGACAGCCGCCGGATGGGCCGCACGGCCGACTGGGTGGCAATCCATCCTCCCGTCAGGGCAATCACGAAGATCGCCAGGGTGACGAAGCCGAGCATCGTGCGGAGCCGAGCCAGGATGTCGCGCCGTGCCTCGGTGCTCTTGCCCACCTGCACGATCGAGCCGTCACGCAGCTGCAGTGTCGCTACTTCCATCGTGGCCACGTCCCACCCCTCGGCGTTGCTCAGCAGCACCGCCTCTGAACCGCCATCGAGCACCCGGACGAAGATGCGCTCGCCCGACGTCCGCTGCTCCACCTCCACCGTGGAGGCAAGCGCACGGATGCCCCCGCGGGCGTACACCGTGGCGTACTCGCCGAGGCGCGCCTGGATGATCTGGTGATCGCGCTGCGCGAGCGCCGTGGACGTCAGCAGGTAGGTGATGAGGACGACGGTGACGGAACTGGAGACGAACAGCGTCGCGTACCAGACGGCGAGGCGGAGTCCGAAGGGCCCCGAGAGCGTCTCGCCGGCCGCGGCGTCACCGGATGACATAGCCCACGCCCCGCACGGTCTGGAGCAGCCGCGTGCCGAACGGCCGGTCGATCTTGTCGCGCAGGCGGCTCACCAGCACGTCGACGATGTTGGTCTGGGGGTCGAAGTTGTACTCCCACACGTGCGACAGGATCATGGTCTTCGACACGACCGTACCAGCGTGCCGCATCAGGTACTCGAGCAGCGCGAACTCGCGAGGGCGCAGCTCGATGGTCACCCCGGCGCGGGTGACACGGCGCGACAGCAGGTCCATCGAGAGGTCGGCCACCGTGAGCGTGGTGGGCTCCGGTGCGCGGGTGGCCCGCCGGACGAGCGCCTGCACACGCGCGAGCAGCTCGGCGAAGGCGAACGGCTTGGTCAGGTAGTCGTCGCCGCCCGCCTGCAACCCTTTCACGCGGTCGTCCACCGACCGACGCGCGCTGAGGATCAGCACCGGTGTCGTACGTCCCGCCTTGCGCAGCGCGTCGATCAGGCTGAGGCCGTCACGACCGGGCAGCATGAGGTCGACGACGGCGACGTCGGGGTTCTGGATGAGCGCCGCATCGAGCCCGTCGTTGCCGTTCGACGCGATGTCGACGGCCCACCCGGCCTCTCGCAGCCCACGCGCAATGAACTCCGCAATCGCCGCGTCGTCCTCGATGATCAGGGCGTGCATGCGGGGCGTCCTCCCGTGGCGCTAGCGTCCCGTGGAGCCGGCCGGGGCGGCGCGGAGGTACTGGGACGGCCATTCCACCTGGTGCCCGAGCTCACGGGCCGCGCGCAGGGGCCAGTACGGATCGCGCAGCAGTTCACGAGCCAGCAACACCAGGTCGGCCTGTCCGCCGCGGATGATGGCGTCGGCCTCCTCGGGCCGCGTGATGAGGCCCACCGCCCCGGTGGCGATCGCCGCGTCACGCTTGATGCGTTCGGCAAACGGCACCTGGTAGCCAGGCCCGATCGGAATCTTCGCGTGCGCCACGTTCCCGCCTGACGAGCAGTCGACCACGTCCACCCCGAGCGCGCCCAGGCGCCGCGCCAGTTCGACCGACTGCTCGATGTCCCACCCGCCCTCGGTCCAGTCGGTGGACGAGATGCGGACGAACAGCGGCAGCGCCGCCGGCCACACCTGACGCACGGCGGTCACCACCTCGAGGCAGAAGCGGATGCGGTTCTCGAACGACCCGCCGTAGGCATCGGTGCGGGTGTTGCTGACTGGCGAGAGGAACTCGTGAATCAGGTAGCCGTGCGCCGCGTGCACCTCGACCACGTCGAAGCCGACGCGGCGGGCGCGGGAGGCCGCGCGGGCGAAGGCGTCCACCACCCGTGCAATGTCCTCGGCCGTCATGGCCCGCGGGGTGGGATAGGTGTCGGAGAACCGGTCGTCGGTGGGCCCGATGGGCTCCCAGCCACCCTCGGCGCCGGGAACGGCGCCGGTGCCGTCCCAGGGCCGCTTCGTGCTGGCCTTGCGGCCCGCATGCGCGAGCTGGATGCCGAAGGCCGCCCCCTCGCCCTTCACGAACCGCACGATCCGCTCGAACGCGGTCGCCTGCACGTCGTCCCAGATGCCGAGGTCATCGGGACTGATACGGCCTTCCGGCGCCACCGCCGCCGCCTCGGTGAACACGAGCCCCGCGCCGCCGACGGCACGGCTGGCCAGGTGCACGAAATGCCAGTCGTTCACGAACCCCTCGTTCGAGGAGTACTGGCACATGGGCGAGACGGCGATGCGGTTGCGGAGCGTCAGCCCGCGCAGTGTCAGCGGATCGAAGAGATGCGGCATCCCGCCATTCTAGCGACTGGCGGGATCAGCGAACCAGTCCGCGCCCTTCCTCGATGACGATGGCCTGCTTCGCGGCCACCGTCGCCACGCGGTCCTTCGCGCCGCTGGGCCACTCCACCTCGACGACCGTGGCGGCCGGGTCCTTCCCGAGCCCGAAGGTCTGCGCCAGGTCGCTCTGGGACGCGTAGCTGGATCCGCTGCGGACCATGCTCCACTGCCGGCCGGACGCGCTGGTCACCCGGACCACGGCCCCGATGCCATCGCGGTTCGACTTCACGCCGCGCGTGCGGACCGTCACCCAGTTGTTCGCGTTGCCGCCATCGTTCCGGTAGAGATAGGCCGGGCCGTGGTTGCTCGTGAGCAGCACGTCCAGGTCGCCATCGTGGTCGATGTCGGCGTAGGCGGCGCCTCGGGCGACGATCGGGCGCGAGAAGGCCGGGCCCACGCTGGTGCTGACGTTCTCGAACCGCTTCTGCCCGAGGTTGCGGAAGAGGAGGGGCGGTTCCTTGTACTGGATGCGCGGCTGGACACGGCCAATCTCCTCCTCGATGTGTCCGTTGGCTGCGAGGATGTCCGGCCAGCCGTCGAGGTCGTAGTCGAAGAAGAACACGCCGAATGCCAGTGAGAGCAGGCTCGCGCGCCCCACGGCGGACTTCGGGGCTTCATCGACGAAGAGGCCGGTGCCCTCGTTGTGATAGAGCCCGAGCATCTGGTTGGAGAAATTGCCGACGAGCAGGTGTGGCCGTCCGGACCGGTCGTAGTCCGCCGCGTCGGCACCCATCGCGCCGCGGGCAACCCCGTCCTCGCTGAAGGCCACGCCGGCCCCCATTGCCTCGTCCTTGAACGTCCCGTTGCGGTTGTTCCGATACAGCTTGTTCGGCTGGGTGTCGTTGGCGACGAAGAGGTCGGGCCAGCCGTCGGTGTTGTAGTCCAGCACCGTCACGCCGAGCGACTTGCTGGCCGGGTCGGCCACACCGGCCTTCCGGCCGGCGTCCTCGAATCGCCCGCCGCCCAGGTTCCGGAAGAGCCGCGAGGCTGTGCCCTTGTACGACTCGGGTGTGCAGTACGATTTCGTGGTGCCGTCCAGCGAGCAGAACAGGTCGCCCTTGGCGGTCCACTGGACGTAGTTGGCGACGAACAGGTCGAGCAGCCCGTCCTTGTCGTAGTCCAGCCACGCCGCGCTCGTTCCGAAGTTCGCGTTCACGATGCCGGCGGTCTTCGTCACGTCGCGGAACTTGCCTGCCCCTTCGTTGTGGAACAGGCGGTCCCCTTCGAGCGCGGTGACGTACAGGTCCTGACGACCGTCGTTGTCGTAGTCGCCGGCGGCCACGCCGATCCCGTACATCTCGACATCGAGTCCGCTGCCCACCGTGATGTTGGTGAAGGTGCCCTTGCCGGTGTTGCGGTAGAGCGCGCCGGGCGACCGTCTCGCGCCCGGCGTCCAGCCCTTGCTGTTCACGAGGAACAGGTCGCTCCAGCCGTCCGCATCGGCATCGAAGAAGGCCGCTCCTGAGCCGAGCGTCTCGGGCAGGAACTTCCGGCCGGCGCGCCCGCTGTTGTGGGTGAAGCTGATTCCCGCCTGCGCGGTGATGTCGGTGAACGTGATGCCGCGCGGCTGCTGCGCGACGAGCGCGGCGCCCGCGAACGCGACGATCAGGAGGGTTGCGACGTGTCGGTGCATGGTTTCGTGGGGGGTGGCGTCAGTTGTTCGTCGCGACCGTGCCGACCGGCACGCTGTCGTGCTCGTGGATCTGCTGGCGCTCGTTGTTGTCTTCAGGGCTGACCATCCGGCGGGTGCCGGTGATGGCCTGCGACGCTTCCTCGGCCTTGAAGCGGGCGAACAGTGCCGCCTCGCGCTCCGCGAGGTCGGCCTTGCCCAGCCCGCGGTAGCAGAGCATCGCGGTGTAGTGCATCTGCAGGTCCTCGGGGTCGATGCGGGCCACCCGCTCGAGATAGGAGAGCGCCTCGGCATACTGCCGCTCGAGGAAGAGGATGCGCGCAATCTGGTTCAGCACCACGCGGTCGCGCGGGTGCTTCTCGGAGGCCACCTTCAGTGAGGCGAGGGCCGCCTCGTAGTCGCCGTCGGCCTTCTCGATCATCGCCTTGAAGAAATGGATGCGCCCGAGCGACGCGTCACGCTCGAGCGCCTCGGCAATGTAGGGCTTGGCCGCCTCCGTCTCCCCTTCCTGGATGAGGGCGCGCGCCACATTCAGCCAGCCGTCGGCGTACTCGGGCTCGGCCGCGGTGACCTGCCTGAAGGCATACTCCGCACCCTTGATGTCGCCCTGCAGCAGCAGTCCGATGCCCCAGTCGTTCCATCGCTCGCGATCCGGCTTGCCAACCACTGGCGTCCACACCGTCTGCTCGCCGGCGTCGGCCAGCGGCACGGTGGCCGTCGCCTGCGCCAGGACGACGATCGGCAGGTCCGGAATCCGGTCCTTGATTCCCCCCGAGACGTTCTTCGGGATGTTGGCCGGCGCGAAGGAGTACTTCAGGTCGTTGTGCGCCCGCCCGACCAGCGACGGGTCCTGCCCGGGCTCGGGCTCGCCGGCGTAGGCGAACTGGGTGTAGTAGTGCGAGAACTTCCGGTAGTTCAGCTTCGCGGTGAAGGTAATCGCCCCCTGCGCGTCCTTCGGAATCCGCACGCGGTAGTGCGCCACGTCGGCTGCGCCCGGCGGGATGAGCCGCACGTACAGCACGCTGCGGGCCTGCCAGGCGTTGCGCTTGTCGATCGGGTTGCCGTTGGCGTCGAGCTGGTACGACTTGTAGAAATGCGCGCCCGGCTCCACCGGCCCGCGTCCATCGTCGGCCACCTGCCCGCTCCAGAACACCAGCTTTCCGGCGGCGTCGCGCCCCTCGAGTTCGAGCCAGATGTCGAACGCGTCGACCGTGCCACCCGGGAAGAAGTGGCCGATCCGCCGCGTGCGCACGACCACGTCCACCCGTGCGGTCGAACCCGGCTGCAGCTTCGGCTGCGCGCGGTCGATCGGTGCCGCCACCTGGCCGACGTCGCGGATCGTGACCTGCGTCTGCTGCTCGGCTTCCTCGCCCACCGCAAATCCCGTCATCGCCTGCGGTGCGTCACCCACGCGGCGCACCATCGGGGAACGCTCGCTCGACTCGTCGATGGGTGACACCGCGAAGATATCCACGCTGATGAAGCCGGACTTCAGGAACTTCTCGGTCTCTGCCAGTTGCGTGCTGTCGTGGTTCACGAATGGCACCGCGGTGTTCGCCGCGGCAAACCGGTGCGAGTGCACCGTACCGTCGGCATGGCGGCCCGGGTCGTCCGACTTCACGGAGGCCATGTGGCAGTCGACGCAGGTCTGGCCCTTCGGCGGGTAGTAGAACGACCGTGCCCCCTCACCGAATCCGCTGGCCTGCCAGTTGTCGTAGTCGTTGAAGCCGCGGAACCAGCGGTAGTCGTTCACCGGCACGTCGAGGTGCACCTTGTGGCAGGCCGAACAGTATTCGGACTGGTCCTGCCGCATGAACGGCTTCATGAACGATCGCCGGTGCGGCTCGGGGTTCAGGTAGGTCAGGAACCGATCCAGCCGGCGCATGACCGGGTTGCGGCTGGTCGCCAGTTCATGGAGCGGCGGATACTCGATCGTGAACCCGGCGTTCCCCATGGTGCCGTCGACACGGGTGATCGAATGGCACGACGTGCACGCCAGGCCGGCATGCGCCTCCGGCGTGTCGACCTGGTCCTTCATCGGCGTGTCGAACCGGCCGTTGAAGAACACCGCGTGGTCGTGGCAGCCGGCGCACCACTTGCTCGGCTGGGTGCCGGCCACCCCCTGCATGTATTCGATCGACTTCCGGTAGAACTGGTTGTTGAACGAGGCGAAGTGGTGCATCGACCCCTTCCACTGCTCGTAGACGTCCTTGTGACATTCGCCGCACACCTCCGAGTCCATGAAGAAGTTGGACGGGATGACGCCTCCCACGTTGGTCTGGGCCGACGAGGGGAAGAACGGCGACGTGGGGCCGCCACCTTCCTGCTCCATCGACATCGGCGGCGCGAGCGGGTTGACGATGCGGTCGTTCGGGTTGGGATGGGTGGTGGCCCAGTAGGTCGCACCAGCCGGCAGCGCCACCAGGAGCACGAGGGCGGCCTGCAGCGCGAGGGAGAAGCGGCGGGCCGGCGCGCCGTCCGTGCGCCGGCTCCACGCGAAGGCCGCGATCAGCAGCACGCCGGTGATGGAGGCTCCGATGTGGGCCTGGAGGGCCCAGCGCTCCTCGAGGATGTTGCCGGCATACACGAGATAGGCGCCGAAGCCGAGGGCCACCGCCATGGCCAGCGCGCCGAGCAGCGATGCCGGCCGCCGCGTGCCGGGGTCACGTGCCAGCAGCACCGCTCCGGCTGCGCAGAACAGCACGCCGAGCACCAGATGCAGGAGCACGTTGCCCATGTAGACGATCGTGGGGGCGGGCAGCGCCCAGATGTACCCGGCGTTGACCGTGAGCAGGAGCAGGAGGCCCGCCACCGCGGTTTTCAGAGTCAGTGTCATGCAAGCGTTCGCAGCAGTGGCCGCGCGGAGCACCAGCGCCCGCCGCAGCGGCGAAGATCCTACGGGACCGGTGCAGGGCCGCCAATACTACGAACACACTAACCGCCGAGCGCGCCCCCCGCGTGCGCCCGGCAGACCTGCCACCCTGTTTATCCGCTCCTTACGACTCGCCCGGGACCTGGGACGAGGCTCGTGACGGTCGGCAACCGTGCGTAGTACGCTTGGGAGATGCGATTGGCCCCAATCGCGACGCAGGACACCTCCGTCTCGACCGGCAGCACCGCCCTTGGCCTCCCCTGTCGAGCCTGACGTCCTCCGAGAAAGGATTCGTAGTGAGATTCGCCTTGCCGGCCGCACTCCTGCTGCTGGCTGCCGCGGCCGTCCCGGCCGCGCGCGCGCAGACGCCGACGACAGGTTCCGCCACCCGCACGCAGCCGGGGCTGCCCGGCTCGCCCTTCCTCGGCGGAGTCCCCAGCGGTGAGGTTACGCCCCAACCCATTCGCCTGACCCTGCTCGACACGCTGCGGCGTGCCCTCGACCAGAACCTCGGCATCCTGAACGCCGAGGAGGCCGTGGGCCGGGCCCGTGGCGTGCGGTGGACGGCACTGGCCGACCTGCTGCCGAACGTCAGCGCGCGGGTCGGCGGCACGCGGCAGACCGTGAACCTGGCAGCCTTCGGTTTCCCGCTGCCGGACGGCGTGCCGTCGCTCGTCGGCCCCTACAACATCTTCGACGCCCGCGTGAACGTCTCGCAGGGCATCGTCGACCTGCGTGCGCTCAATGCCGCGAAGGCGGAGAAGCACCGGGTGTCGGCAGCGGAGCTGTCGGTCAGGAGCGCACGCGACCTGGTCGTGCTCGTGGCCGGCACCCTCTACCTCGATGTGCTGGCCGCGCAGGCCCGGGTCACCTCAGCCGATGCGCAGGTGGAGACGGCGCAGGCGCTGTTCGATCAGTCCACGCGCTTGAAGGAAGGTGGCATCGTGGCCGGGATCGACGTGCTGCGGGCCGAGGTGCAGCTGGGGTCGGAGCGGGTGCGACGGACTGCGGCGGTGAACAACCTCGAAATCACCAAGCTGCGGCTCGCCAGGGTCATCGGCCTGCCTCCGGGTCAGGCCTACACCCTGGATCCGGCGGTGCCCGACGTGCCGGCGCCGGCGATGACGATCGAACAGGCGCTGGAGCGCGCCTACCGGACCCGTCCCGACTATCTCGCGGCCATCGAGCGCCTCCGTGCGGCCGAGGCAGAGCGGCAGTCCGCCATCGGCGAGTGGCTGCCCTCGCTGCGCGTGAACGCGGACTATGGCCGGATCGGGCACTCCCCGGCCGACGCACAGACCACCTACTCGGTGTCCACCAGCCTCAACGTGCCCATCTTCAATGGGGGCAGGACACGGGGGCGTGTCATGCAGGCCGACGCCGACCTGCGCACGCGGCGGGCAGAGGTGGACGACTTCCGCGCCGCCATCGACTTCAGCGTGCGGTCCACCTTCCTCGACCTGCAGGCGAGCGACGAGCAGCTGAAGGTGGCGACCCGCTCGCGCGAGCTCGCGGCGCAGCAGCTCACGCAGGCGAGGGACCGCTTCGCGGCCGGCGTGGCGAGCAGCGTCGAGGTCGTCCAGGCGCAGGAAGCCGTGGCGGCGTCGAGCGAACAGTACATCGCGGCGTTCTTCGCGTACAACAGCGCGAAGGCGCAGCTGGCCCGCGACCTCGGTGAGGCCGAGGCCATGGCATTCCAGATTCTCGGAGGCGGCAGGTAATGGCGGATTCGATCGAGGCCCCATCGTTCACCAGTTCGGGGCGTTTTCGCGCCATGGTCGGCGCACTGCTCGTCGTGGCGCTCGCCGTCGGCGGCTGGCTGTGGAGCAGCCGGGGCCAGGAGTCGACCGACGACGCGCAGGTGGATGCGCACCTGACGCAGATTGCACCACGCGTCGGCGGCACCATCCTGCGCGTGCCGGTGGCCGACAACCAGGTGGTGGACGCCGGCACGGTGCTCGCGGAGATCGACCCGCGCGACTACCAGGTGGCGCTGGACCGCGCGAAGGCCGAGCTGGCGGATGCGGAGGCGGCCGCGATTGCCGCGCAGAGCAACGTGCCGATCACGTCCACCTCGACCGAGAGCGGTGTCAGCTCGGCGCAGAGCGCCCTGGATCAGGCGCGCAGCGTCATCGAGACGGCCGGCAAGGAAGTGGACGTGGCCAGGGCGCGGCTCACCGCGGCGCAGTCGCGCCTGCGCGAGGTGGAAGCCAATGCCACCCGTGCCCGGCGTGACGTCGAACGGCTGAAGGGTCTGCTCGAGAAGGACGAGGTGTCGCAGCAGCAGTACGACGCGGCCGTGGCCGCGGCCGACGCGCAGGCGGCGGCCACCGACACCGCCCGCGCCCAGATCGTGGAAGCGGAGGCGGCGATCCGGATGAGCGAGAGCCGGCGCGCGCAGGCGACGGCGGCCGAATCGGCCGCACGCGCCGGGCTTCGCAGCGCCCAGACCGGCCCGGAGCAGGTGACGGCCATGCGAGCGCGGGCCTCGTCGGCGCAGGCGCGCGTGGAGCAGGCCAAGGCCAACCTGGCGCAGGCCGAACTGCACCTGCAGTACACCGTGATCAAGGCACCGGCGCGTGGTGTCGTGTCGAAGAAGACCGTGAATCCCGGGCAGGTGGTGCAGCCCGGCCAGCCGCTGATGTCGCTCGTCCACCTGGACGAGGTGTGGGTCACGGCCAACTTCAAGGAGACCCAGCTCACCGACATGAAGCCGGGCCAGCGGGTGGTGGTGGAAGTGGATGCCTACGACGGCGCGGTCTTCGAGGGGAAGGTCGACAGCATCGCCGCGGCGACCGGGGCGCGCTTCAGCCTGCTGCCGCCCGAGAATGCCACCGGGAACTTCGTGAAGGTCGTCCAGCGCGTGCCGGTGAAGATCGTGCTCGAGGGCGGCCAGCATCCCGAGCAGGTGCTGCGACCCGGCATGTCCGTGACACCGACGGTGTACACGCGGTGAGCGCGGGCCAGCCGCAGCGCCACGTCAACCCGTGGATCGTCGCGGTGGCGGTGATGTTCGCCACCTTCATGGAGGTGCTGGACACCACGGTCGTGAACGTGTCGCTGCCGCACATTGCCGGCAGCCTGTCGTCCACCATCGAGGAGGCAACCTGGGCGCTCACCTCCTACCTGGTGGCGAACGCCATCATCCTCCCCATGACCGGCTGGCTGGCCAGCACGTTCGGCCGCAAGCGGCTCATCATGGCGGCGGTGGTCGGCTTCACCGGGTCGTCGTTCCTGTGCGGGCTGGCACCGAACCTCGCGTCGCTCGTGGTCTTCCGGATCGTGCAGGGGGCAACGGGCGGCGTGATGCAGCCGCTCTCGCAGGCGGTGCTGCTCGAGGCCTTCCCGCCGCAGGACCGCGGCAAGGCGATGGGCTTCTGGGGCCTCGGCATCGTGGTCGCCCCGATTCTCGGCCCGGTGCTCGGCGGCTGGCTCACCGATGTCTACAGCTGGCGCTGGGTCTTCTACATCAACATCCCGGTCGGCATGGCGTCGCTGGTGATGACCCACCTCTACATCTTCGACCCGCCCTACCTGCGCGGCATGGCATCGAAGTCGGTGGACTACTGGGGCATCGGCATGCTGGCGGTCGGCATCGGCGCACTGCAGTTCGTGCTGGACAAGGGTCAGCAGGAGGACTGGTTCGCCTCCAACCTGATGCTCGGGCTCGCCGTCCTGAGTGCGCTGTGCCTCGTGGCGCTCGTGGTGCACCAGCTCACGACCGACGAGCCGATCGTGGACCTGCGTGTCTTCAAGATCCGCAGCTACGCGGTCGGTGTCTTCCTGATGACGATCGTCGGCTTCGTGATGTACGGGAGCATGGTGCTCCTGCCGATCATGCTGCAGACGCTGCTCGGCTATCCGCCGCTGCAGGCCGGCATCGCGCTGGCGCCCCGCGGGCTCGGCTCCTTCATCATGATGCCGCTGACCGGCGCGCTCATCGGACGCGTGGACGCCCGCAAGCTGCTGACGCTCGGGCTCCTCGTCGGCGGCGGCACGATGCTCTGGCTCTCCACGATGAACCTGAACGCGGGCTACTGGGACCTGTTCTGGCCGCAGGTGGTGCAGGGGATGGGCATGTCGATGCTCTTCGTGCCGATCACCACGATCGCGATGGACGCCATCCCGCGCGAGAAGATGGGGTACGCGACCAGCCTGTTCAGCCTGATGCGCAACATGGGCGGCAGCATCGGCATCGCCGTGACGGGGACGATGCTGTCGCGGCAGACGCAGCAGGTGACGGCGCTCTACGGTGCCAACGTCACGGCCATGGACCCGACCACCCAGTCGATCTTCTACCAGGCGAGAGGGGCCTTCCTGGCAGCAGGCGCCGACATGGTCACCGCCACCGACCGCGCGTATGCCGCACTGTTCGGGATGGTGCAGCGGCAGGCCGCCATCGTGTCGTTCGTCGGGCTGTTCCAGTTCCTCGGCGTGGTCTTCCTGGTGGTGACGCCGCTGGTGCTGCTGATGAAGCGGCCGCGGGCAGGCGGCAGTCCGGGCGCCGCCCATTAGTCCCGCGCAACGGCCGAGGCGCACGCCTCCCCATCACGCGCCGCGCCGTGCCGTGAGATGGAGGTGTACACTGCGACCGTGAAGCTCGTCGCAGCAGCGGCCCTCGTCGCCATCGGCATCGTCAGCGTGTCAGCGCAGCAACCCGGGGGCGCGACGCCGGAGGTGCCGGCCGCGCCGGTGCGCCCGTCGTTTGCGGAGTTCCTCGACGGGATCCGCGCCGAGGCACGGGCGCGCGGCGTGAGTGACGCCGTGATCGAGTCGGCGCTGTCGGGCATCGAGGAGCCGATGCCGGTGGTCCTCGAACGCGACCGCACGCAGGCAGAGACGGTCCTCACGCTCGAAACCTACATCAGCCGGCAGCTCACCGTCCGGCGCATCCGCACGGGACGCGAGATGGTGGCCCGGTATCGGGCGGCCCTGGACGCCGTGGCTGCGAAGTACGGCGTGCCCGCGCGCATCATCGCGGGGATCTGGGGCATGGAATCGAACTTTGGCCGGTTCAGCGGGGTGCGCCCCACGGTGGCCGCCCTGGCGACGCTCGCCTGGGATCCGCGCCGGTCGACCTACTTCCGGGGCGAACTGTTCAGCGCACTCGAGATCCTGAACCGGGGCGACATCGCCGTGGACCAGTTGAAGGGTTCGTGGGCGGGCGCCATGGGACAGCCGCAGTTCATGCCGTCCAGCTACCTGAAATTCGCCGAGGACTTCGACGGCGACGGCCGGCGCGACATCTGGACCACGCCGGTTGACGTGTTCGCCTCGATCGCGAACTACCTCAAGGGTCACGGCTGGGTGGACGGCCAGCTCTGGGGGCGCGAGGTGAAGGTGTCGCGCGAGGCGGCGAGCCGCATCGCCGGCACGGTGGCGCGGCGCGACGCATCGTGCCGGGCCAAGCGCGACATGACCGTGGCGCTGCCGCTGGCCGAGTGGCAGCGGCTGGGCGTGCGCACGCTCGCGGGCCGCGCGCTGCCGAAGGTCGACATCGAGGGGGCGCTGGTGTCGGGCAGTTCCCGGCACTTCCTGGTCTACGGCAACTACGACGCCCTGCTCGACTACAACTGCGCGCATCCCTACGCGCTGAGCGTCGCGCTGCTCGGCGATCGGCTCGCCGCCGCCGCGGCGCCGCGCGCCAGCGCGCCGGCACGACCGGCTGCCTCGAAACGGTCCATCTCCGCCCCGAAAGGGAGGAAGGCCGCGCCGCGGCGGTCCGGGCCGGCCACGCGCGGGACCCGCCGCGCAGGGCGGGCCTGAACATCGCGAAAGGAACCTGACATGGCAACCCCACTCGTGGTGGACGACAAGGGCCTGGTGGCGACATGCCGCCACTGCGGCCAGAGGAATCGCGTGGCGTTCGACCGGCTCGCCCGGGAGGCACGTTGCGGCCAGTGCCATGAGCCGATCGAGGCCGGCACCGCACCGCTCGAGGTTGGCAGCACGGCCGATTTCGACCGGCTGGTCTCACGCTCGGCCGTGCCGGTCGTCGTCGACTACTGGGCGCCCTGGTGCGGTCCCTGCCGCATGGTCGCGCCGGAACTCGAGAAGGTGGCCCAGCGCGCGGGCGGGCGCTTCCTGGTGGTGAAGGTGAACACCGACGTGCTCACCGACCTCGGCGAGCGCCACCGGATCATGTCGATCCCGACATTGGCGATCTTCTCGGGTGGACGCGAGGTGCAGCGCGCCGCCGGTGCGCGGCCGGCGGCCGACATCGAGGCGTTCATCGCCGCCTCGGTCTCCTAGCCTCCGGAATCAGCGCGGCCGCTTCCAGTAGTAGCGCGCCAGCCACCGGCTGAGCCCGTCCAGCCCGGGGAACAGCACCCGCTCGTTGATATTCAACTGATCGAGCTTGTCGCGGATCTCCCACTTCAGGCCCGCCGGAATCACGACCCGCCTGGCGAGACGCGGCGCGCCAGCGAGCCAGCGGTCCAGCCGGGCCCCTGGGTCGGGCATCAGCGAGAAGAGCGCGAACTGGTTCGTGATTCGCGGGTCGAGCGACGGTGGCTCGAGGAAGAGCAGGAACAGGTCGCGCGAGAGCCGGTCGAAGTCGGCGAGCGAGCGGAAGCGCTCCAGCATCTCGACCGTGCAGGTATCCGATCCTTCCCGCTCGAGCATGCGCCGCAGGCGCGCCGGCAGCGCCCGGTTCGCCTCGACGAAGTTCAGCATCCAGACCGACCCGTCGTGCTGCATGTGCGCCAGGCTGGCGGTCGCGAAGTGCAGCGCGACAAACGGAGAGTAGGTCCAGTCGAGCAGCCGCGTGGGCAGGCCGCGGTGCTGGGCAAGCGCCAGCCAGTGCCAGATGCTGCGCTCGCCGACGTCACTGTGGGCGTACTTGCGGAAGTTCCTGAGCAGGTGCTGCTCGAGCGCCGCCGGGTCGCGGCCCGCGGCCAGGCGAAGCAGGCCGCTCGCCAGATCGGCCTCGACGACCCCCTGTCCACGGAAGGCGAACGGCGAGCGGAAGCGGCCGATCGGCTCGTTCCAGGCGTCGGCAAACAGCAGGTCCAGCAGTTCGGCCCAGCCACGGGGACGGCAATCGATCGGGCCGTGTGGCCCCTCGCGCCTGGCCATGCGCCTCAGGCGCGGCGGCGACCGCCGCGCGCCGCGGCCAGGCCACGCGCCGCGGTGACGGCAAGGGTCCATCCTCCCCCACCATCGTCGGCGACGTAGACGTCCACCATCGGCGTGAGCAGCCGATGGACCTGCGGGGCACAGAACTCCGGGCGCATGGGTCCTCCGCCCTGTCTCGAGCAACCGACATGCCGCGCTATGATCGCGGCCGTGCTTCCGATCGTGTACGCGCTGAACGCGCACGCCGGCTATCGGTGCCGTCGGTCGGGTGCCTGCTGCACGGCTGGCTGGACGATACCGGTCGAGCCGCACCTGCGGCCCTTGATCGGCAGGACGTGGCTCGAGCCTGATACAGACGGCGCCTGTCCCCGGTTCGACCGTGCGACGGGGCAGTGCTCGGTGCAGCGCGACCACGGCGAGGCCGCCCTCCCCGTCTCCTGCCACCAGTTTCCCAGGCGGGCGCTCGTCGACGATCGGGGCATTTCGGTCACCCTGTCGCACTACTGCCCGACTGCCGCCACGATGCTGCTCGACAGCGCGGTGCCCCTGACGGTCGTCGCACGCCCTCCCGGCTTCCCGCCGGACCGGGCATACGAAGGGCTCGATGCCCGCGGCGAGTGGCCCCCGCTGCTCCGGCCCGATGTGCTGTTCGACACCGGGAGTTATGCGCGCTGGGAGGCATTCATGGTCGAGGCACTCGGCGCATCGACCGCCGCCCCAGGCGCGGCCATCGACGCGCTCGCGGCAGTGGCGGAGCACCTGCGCCGCTGGAACATCCACGACGGCCCGCTCGACGCCTGGACTGCGCGTGTCCTGTCGGGAGCCGAACCGCTGCACCCCGGCATACACCGTGAGCGTTACGGCCCGTACCGCGCGCAGGCGGCGTTCCGTCGAGTGGCGGACGCGGTTCCCGATGGGCTGAGCCGGCCCGACCTGCCGGCCGACTGCGACGCCAGCGATCATCAGTGGGTGGCGCCCGCCTGGGAGGCACTGGCCCCACGGCTGAATCGGTACCTCGGTGCCCGTGCGTTTGCGTCGTGGACCGCCTACCAGGGTCGCGGGGTGCGCACGCAGATCGCGGAGCTCATGGCCACGGCTGCCGTGCTGCGCATCGAATGCGTGCGGGCCGCCTCGGCGGCCGGTCGGCTCCTCGACCCGAAGATGGTGCTCGAAGCCGTACGCGCGACCGATCTCCTGCTCGTGCACCTCGCCGATCGCGATCGGCTGGTGCCATGGTTCACCGAAGCCGAGAAGAACTGATGCCGCGTCACCGTCGCCGCGTGTGGAATGCGGGCCTGACCGCCTGCCTGCTGGCCGCCGTGCTGTCTGTCCGGACACTGTCGCAGCCGGCCCGCGGGCGGGCCGATGCCGTGGAGGAGGCCACGGTGGCGCAGCTGCAGCAGCAGCTCGCCCGGGGGACGCTCACCTCCCGGAGGCTGACCGAGCTGTACCTGGATCGCATCGAGGACCTCGACCGTCGCGGACCGGCACTCAGCAGCATCATCGAGGTGAACCCCGACGCGCTCGCCATCGCGGACCGGCTCGACGCGGAACGGAAGGCGGGACGGATGCGCGGTCCGCTCCATGGCATTCCGGTCGTGCTGAAGGACAACATCGCGACCGGCGATCGCATGCGAACGAGCGCCGGCTCGCTCGCGCTGGCCCCGGTGTCGGCACCTCGCGACAGCATGGTGGCCACGCGGCTGCGCGACGCGGGCGCGGTCATCCTCGGCAAGACCAACCTGAGCGAATGGGCCAATTTCAGGTCCACGCACTCCTCGAGCGGCTGGAGCGCCCGTGGCGGCCAGACACGCAACCCCTACGCGCTCGACCGCAACCCGTCGGGCTCCAGTTCGGGCACCGGCGTCGCCGTCGCCGCCAGCCTGGCCACCATCGGCGTCGGCACCGAGACGGACGGCTCCATCGTGTCGCCGGCCAGCGTCAATGGCCTGGTCGGCATCAAGCCGACGCTCGGGCTCATCTCACGGACGGGCATCGTGCCGATCGCGCACAGCCAGGACACGGCCGGTCCCATGGCCCGCACGGTGGCCGACGCGGCCGTGCTGCTGACGGTTCTGGCAGGGCCGGACGCGGACGATGACGAGACCCTGACGCCGTCGCGCACGACAGGCGACTACACGCGCGCGCTCGACCCATCGGGCCTGCGCGGCGCACGCATCGGCGTGGTTCGCAACCGGCTCTTCGGATCGCATGCGGCCACGGATGCACTGGCAGGGCAGGCGATCGAGGTGCTCAGGGCGCAGGGCGCGATCGTGGTGGACCCGGTGACCATCCCCACGCTGGGACAGTTCGACGACACCGAGTTCGAGGTGCTGCTCTACGAGTTCAAGGCAGATCTCGCGCGGTTCTTCCGATGGTGGGGTCCCACGGCGCCGGTGCGCTCGCTTGCCGACGTCATCGCGTTCAACAATGCCAACCGCGCCGCGGAACTACGGTACTTCGGCCAGGAGCTCATGCTGCTCGCCGAGGCGAAGGGACCGCTGACCGAGGACACCTACCGGAACGCACTGGCCAGGAACCGGCGGCTGTCCCGCGACGAGGGCATCGATGCGGTGATGGCGGCGCACCGGCTGGATGCGCTGCTCGCCCCCACGGGAGGGCCTGCCTGGCTGACCGACCTCGTGAATGGCGACAGCGGCACCGCCACCATCCCGGGGCCGTCGACCGTCACGTCGGTCGCCGGCTACCCGCACGTGACCGTCCCGATGGGGTTCGACCACGGCCTGCCGGTGGGGCTCTCCTTCTTCGGCCGGGCGTGGAGCGAGGCCACACTGATCCGCCTCGCGTACGCCTACGAGCAGGCGACGAGGCATCGGCGTCCGCCCACTTTCGCGCCGACCGCGGCGCTCCGCTGATCCGGCGACGTTACTGCGCGCTCTGCCAGAGCGCCCGGCCCACGAAGAACGGCCCGAGCCGCTCCAGATACAGCGACGTCTGCTGCGTCTTCCTCATCGTCTGGACGATGGCGGAGAGCGGGAAGAGGTCGGGTCCGATGAGGCCCACGACGAAGTCGTTGTCGTGCTTGTCGAGGCCATGGCACGCGAGGCGGATGTCGTGCGCGTAGTCGGCCGCCCCGAACGACATGCCGATGGCGCCGTGCTCGGCGAGGATGACGCGCTGTTCCTGTTCGGGCAGGTTGGCGAACCTGCCGCTGCGACGCAGGGGATACCACACCGCCCAGCGCCAGTCCCGGTTGAGCACGGTGCGGCGGGGACGATGGAGGAGCGTCTCGGTCAGGTCCGGCTCGTACCCGATCGCGTAGGTACGGCCCATCATCGTGTACTCCTCTTTCTGGTCCAGCGAGGCGAAGGGCTCCACGTTGAGCAGGCCGCGCAGGCGATCGAGGAAGTCGTTGGGATCCTGGGTCAGCGTGAGCAGACCGACACCGTGGGGATCGTTGACGTCCTCGTACAGCACCCCGGTGAGACCCGCGTGTTCGAGCGCATGGGCGAGCGGCCGCGCGTCGTGGCAGTTCCCGAACACCAGCAGCTGCATGAAGAGTCGCTGGTTCGAGCGCTGCGGTTCGCCGTTGCGGTTGCCGCCCTTCTCGGACAGGTCCGGCGGTTCAGGTCCTCGTCTGCGTTCGGGCGCGTCGGGAGTGTCAGCCATGTGGCGAGTATAATCCGCGCGTTCGACGCGCGCCCAGCACGGCGCTCGCCCGGCGCACGACCCTCCCTGATGTTTTTGTCCCGCGACTGAGCCACAAGGTATAATTCACCGGTTCTGGCCCCGCTGCGGGCCACCGGCCTATTCAGACCCGGTTCCCACGACGGAGATTCGCGAGCATGCCGTTCATCATCACCGACCCGTGTATCGACACCAAGGACACCGCCTGCGTGGACGTGTGCCCGGTCGACTGCATTCATCCCCGCAAGGACGAAGCCGAGTTCGCCTCGACGCGGATGCTGTACATCCACCCCGAGGAGTGCATCGACTGCGGCGCCTGCGTGCCGGCGTGTCCCGTGGCGGCGATTTACGAAAGTGCCGACGCCGTCCCGTCGCACCAGAAGAATCTCATCCAGGCGAATGCGATCTATCGCAATGGCGACGCCGATGCGATGGCACAGGCCGAAGCGCTCGTGAAGGCGCACGTCGACGCGCATGCGGACATCATGGCCGTGCCGGCTGAAGAGCGTCAGGCCGCCCACGCCAAGTTCTAGCCGTCAGGCCTTCAGACTTCGGATTTGACGATTTCGAATTGCAGATTTCAGACTGGGAGCTTCGGCTCCAGTCTGAACCTGCAACCCGAGGCGCACGGCCCGTACCCGGCGTGCGGTCTCCGGGCCCCGTACTTCCGCTCTCCCGCACCGACCGTCGACATTGCAATCGCCCATTGCGAATCAGCAACCTGCAATCTGCAATCTCCAACCTGATGGGCCTTCTCCCGTGAAGATCGCCACCTGGAACGTGAACGGCATCCGCGCGCGCGAGGCCCAGGTGCAGGAGTGGGTCGACCGCGAGCGGCCCGACATCGTCTGCCTCCAGGAGATCAAGGCCACGCCGGACCAGGTGCCCACCGCGCTGTGCGAGATGGAGGGCTACTGGTGCTACTGGCACGGCGGCAAGGGCTATTCGGGTGTGGGGCTGCACGTGAGCAAGGCACTGGCGCCCGAGCGACCGGCCTTTTCCCACCCGCCGTTCGACTTCGAGAACCGCATTGTCCAGGTAGAGCTGCCGGCGCTCACGGTCGCGTCGATCTACGTCCCGAATGGCGGCAAGGACTTCCCCGCGAAGATGCGCTTCCTCGAGGCGATGGAGTCACATGCCGCGAACCTCGAGGCGGCCGGGCGGACAGTCGTGCTGTGCGGCGACCTCAACATCGCCCGCACCGATCGCGACGTGCACCCGCGCGAGCGAAAGCCGCGGGCGATCGGCCAGTTGCCGGAGGAGCGTGCGCTGCTCGAGCGCATCATCGCCCGGGGGCTCGTGGACGTGGGCCGCGCGCTCGACCCGGACAACGACGGCCTGTTCACGTGGTGGGCACCATGGCGCAACATGCGGCAGCGGAACATCGGCTGGCGCCTCGACTACGTGCTGGCCAGCGGATCCCTGGCGGCACGCGCGGTCAGCTGTCCCGTCCAGCGTGAGGTGGGCACCAGCGACCACGCCCCCGTCCTGGCCACCTTCTCCTGACCAGCGACCGGTCCCGGAACGCGCCCGAAGGGCGCTCGCCGCACCGCCGTGAATTGCCACCGGGCCTTCGGTGATTCGCGATTAGCATTGTCCTATGTCCGTCCTCGACCGCTTCCTCCGCTACGTCCAGATCGACACCCAGTCCGACGAGAGCTCGACGACCTACCCGAGCACGGCGAAGCAGTTCGTCCTGCTGCGCGCGCTCGTCGACGAACTGCACGCCATCGGCCTCTCCGATGCCGCGATCGACGAGCATGGCTACGTGATGGCCACCATCCCGGCCACGACGGCCAAGCCGGGCGTGCCGGTGATCGGCTTCATCGCGCACGTGGACACGTCGCCGGAGATGCCCGGGGCCGGCGTGAAGCCGATCGTCCACCGCGCGTGGGACGGGCGCGACATCCTGCTGCCGGACGCGCCAGACGCCGTGCTCCGCCAGACGGAGATCCCTGCGCTCGTCGAGCAGGTCGGACACGACATCGTCACCGCCTCGGGCACGACGCTGCTCGGGGCCGACAACAAGGCGGGGGTCGCCGAGATCGTGACCGCTGCGGAATACCTGGTGCAGCATCCCGAGATTCCGCACGGCGCCATCCGGATCGGGTTCACGCCAGACGAGGAGGTCGGCCGGGGAACGCTGCACTTCGACGTGCAGAAGTTCGGCGCCTCGTGCGCGTACACGATGGACGGCGGTCTCCGCGGTGAGGTCGAGGTGGAGAGCTTCTCCGCCGACGCGATGACGCTCACCTTCCACGGCTTCAACACGCATCCCGGCTACGCCAAGGGTCGGATGGTGAATGCGATCAAGGTGGCGGCCTCGTTCATCGACAGCCTCCCGCAGCACACGCTGTCGCCGGAGACGACCGAGGGGATGGAGGGGTTCGTCCACCCCTACAGCGTGAGCAGTTCGGTCGAGAAGACCAGCGTCAAGCTGATCATCCGCGACTTCGACACGTGGGGCCTCCAGGAGAAGGCACGGATGCTCGAAGCCCTGGCCGAGAAGGCCGTGCATCGTCATCCGGGATCGCGGGTCGAGATCGAGCTCGTCGAGCAGTACCGCAACATGAAGGAAGTGCTGGACACCCGTCCCGAGATCGCGGAGTACGCCGAGGAGGCGGTCCGTCGCGCCGGGCTCGAGGTGCGTCGGCGCTCGATCCGCGGCGGCACCGACGGCTCGCGTCTGTCGTTCATGGGCCTGCCGACACCGAACATCTTCGCGGGCGAGCACAACTTCCACTCCCGACTCGAGTGGGTGTCGGTGCAGGACATGGAGAAGGCCGTTGAGGTGATCGTGCACCTGGCGCGCATCTGGGAGGAGCGCGCCTGACAGGGCACCACGAGCCGGGCGCCTAGCGCTTCTTCGCGGTGCGCCGCTTCGCAGTGCCCTTCCGGGCGGATGTCCGCCGCGGCACCTTTGCGCCGGCCTCACGGGCCTCGCTGAGCCCGATGGCGATGGCCTGCTTGCGGCTGGTGACCTTCCGACCCGATCCCGAACGCAGCGTCCCGGCCTTCCGCTCGCGCATGGCCGTGGCCACCTTCTCCTGTGCCTTCTTCCCGTATTTCGCCATTACCCCTCCTGTCCGTCCCGACGGTTCTGGCCGTCCCATCCGTCCCGCGACGCCCCGGCCCCCGTGTTAGGCTTCCACCGTGCGACCGGCCAACGCGCCGGGGAGGAACCATCATGCGAAGACTCATGGCTGCCGCGCTGGGTGCGGCCCTGGCCGTGGCGCCGCTGTCAGCGGCACTCTCCACGGCCGAAACGAAGCGGATCGAAGATGCCGCCACGGTGCTGCGGGAGCTGCACGCGGCTCCCGATCAGGACGTACCGCTCGACCTCTGGGGCAAGGCGTCCTGCGTGCTCGTGGTGCCCGCCCTGAAGAAGGCCGCCTTCATCGTCGGCGGCGAGTACGGCAAGGGGCTCATGAGCTGCCGGCGGCCCGGTGGCTGGAGCCCGCCCGTGTTCATGCGCCTCGGGAAGGGCAGCTGGGGCCTGCAGTTCGGGGCGCAGACCGTCGACCTCGTCCTGCTGGTGATGAACGACAAGGGCATCGACAAGCTGCTGAAGAACCGGGTGTCGCTCGGCGCGGAAGCCTCGATCGCCGCCGGTCCGGTCGGACGTGACGCCCGGGCCGCCACCGACCTGCAGATGCGGGCGGAGATCCTCTCCTATTCGCGCACCCAGGGGGTCTTCGCTGGGCTCAACCTTTCGGGCGGCGTGCTCCGCCCGGATACCGACGACAACGCCGACCTCTACGGCAAGGGGATCACCGCGCGTGACATCCTGCTCGACGGTCGCGTGCAGCTCCCCGGAGTCGCGCGCACCTTCGTCGACGCCCTGAACCGCTAGCAGCCTGCCAGCCCGCAAGCACGAAGGGCGCGTCGGCCATACGCCGGGTGCGCTTCGCGCTTGCGCGGGCGGCAGTTCCGCCTTCCGGGACTAGCGGCCCCGCTTCCGTCCCCGGTCGGCCGCCTGCTGGCGGCTGGCCGCTGCCCCGCCGCGCGCCGCCCGGGTCTGCGCCCCACGTGCGAGCCTGACCGGTGGCGCGTCGGCCTCCTCCTCGTCATCCTCCGTGTCCGCCGCGGCCTGGTTCACGTAGCTCTCGGCGATTGCGGTGAGGCGCTGGTCGGTTTCCTTCTCCTCGTCCAGCGTGTCCTCGAAGAGCGACGCCACCTCGCTGTGCCCGAGCAGGTTCGCCCAGACGCGCAGCGTGCCGTATGACGCGATCTCGTAGTGCTCCACCTTCTGCGCAGCCGCGATCATGAGCGCGTCGCGCGTGTCATCGTCTTCCGCCTCGGCCATCATCTCCTGGCCTTCCCTGATCAGGTTCTGCATGCCGACGCACTTCTTGCCCCGCGCAGGCATCTCCAGCATCTCGAACGCCTGCTCGAGCCGTTCGATCTGCTGCTCGGTCTGCTGCAGGTGGTCCTCGAAGGCGGTGCGCAGTTCGTCGTTGCCCGCCTTCTTGATCAGGCGCGGGAGCGCCTTCGTGATCTGCTTCTCCGCGTCGTAGATGTCCTTGAGTTCGTCCTGGAACAGGCTTTCGAGTGAGTCGATGCCGGCCATGTGTGCAATGCCTCCGTGATACGGGTGAGCCGTCTGTGTGGTCACGTGCGGCGTAGCAAGACCCGTGCGCACCTGCGAGAACAGGTGAGGTGCCCTGCACGCGGATGCGGCCAGCCTCGCGAAACAGGCCACACCTCCACGGTTCACCCACCGCGGCCACGACCCGCCTGCACAGTGAACTCGACTGACCTGTCCTGTTGGTGGGCACACAACGTGCACTTTTGCGACGTGAAGCGCGAGCACCGACGTGCACGTGAGGTGAAACGAGATGGACACATTCAAGGAGGGAAGCTGAGATGCGTGCAGTAAGAAGGTTGTTCTGCGCGGTCGTGCTGACTGCGTTCCTGGCGCCGGCCGCCGGTGCTGATGAATACACCAAACAGACGTTCCTCACCTTCAGCGGACCCGTGCAGCTGCCCGGTCTGACGCTACCCGCCGGCACCTACCAGTTCAAGCTGGCGGACCCCGCTTCGGGGCGTCGCACGCTGCAGGTGTGGGACAAGGACGGCGCCACCCTGTTCGCCACGCTGCTCACCATCCCGGATCAGCGGATGACCCCGACGAACGAACCGGTGGTGATGTTCAACGAGACGGCGAGCGGCGACGCGCAGCCCATCAGGGCCTGGTTCTACCCCAACGAAACCTACGGGATGGAGTTCGTCTACCCGAAGGATCAGGCCACTCGCATCGCAAGGGCCACGGGGCAGCCGGTCCTCTCCTTCGATGACGATGAGAAGAAGGACGAGGACGGGTACAGGGCGGCGCACGTCGGGCGGGTCGATGCGAGCGGGACCATGGCCGACGCCGACCGTCCCTCCGACGTGACCCCGTCGAGCACCGCCTCGGCACAGCCCGGTGCGACCACGACGACCGGTGCCGCAACGACGACGGCGGACCGCACGTCGCAGGCGGCCGACACGGCGGGCGCGGCCGGACGCACGACCTCGCAGAACGCCCAGGCCGAGCGGAACACCGCCGAGCGGAACGCCGACGCCATGCCGTCGGCATCTGCCAGCCGTGCGAACTCGACGGATGTGACGCGTGCGCAGGCGCCAGCCGCACCTGCCACGCGGAGCGAGGCGAACCGCGACAACATCCCGAACCAGGCCGTGGGCACCAGCGGATCGTCGGCGCAATCGGCGAACACCCGCCAGCCGGCGCAGGCCGGGGCTGGTGCACGAGAGCTTCCGCGCACGGCCGGGAGTTCCGCGCTGATCCCGGTGTTCGGACTCCTGTCACTTGCGGGTGCCTTCGTCATCCGCTCGCTCCGTCCACGCAGCGGCGCGTCGCGGTAGCTGCGCCGGGCAGGGCGTCACGGGGCACCTCCCGTGCCGCCCTGGCTCGGCCGGGCGCGGGGAGGATCCTCCGGTGCGGCATTCATGGCTTCGCCCTGCGGTGTGTCTCGCAAGTGCGCTGGCAGCACACGCCGCGTACGCCCAGTCCCCGACCTTCAGGAGCCACTCCAGCGAGCTGGTCGTGCTGCCGGTCACCGTGACCGACCGCGAGGGCCGCCTCGTGCCGGACCTGGAACCGACGCACTTCACGGTCTACGACAACGGACGCGCGCAGGCCATCGCGGCCTTCAGCCGCGACGACGCGCCGGTCAGCATCGCGCTGGTGATCGACAACTCGGGCAGCATGCGCCCGAAGCTGGGTGAGGTGATGGCGGCGGCGCTCGCGTTCGCGCGGGAGAGCCATCCCGAGGACGACCTGCGCATCGTGGAGTTCAACGACCGTGTCCGCGATCCACTCGAGGGGGCGACGGTCGGGGCCTCGGACATGCGCGGGCTCGAGGCCGCGCTGCGGACGCTGCGGCCCGAGGGACAGACCGCCCTCTACGACGCACTGCTGTATGGACTCGAGCAACTGGACGACACGTCGCATGCGCGCCGTGTGCTGGTGCTGATGAGCGACGGCGCCGACAACGCCAGTCGAGCCACGCTCGATCTGGTCCTCGATCGCGCGCGCCGGTCGGACGTCACCATCTACACCATCGGCCTCTTCGATGCAGACGCACGCGACAGGAACCCAGGGGTGCTCGCCGCGCTCGCGAAGGCCACGGGCGGCGAGCGCTTCCTCCCGAAGTCGCCGGGGCCGCTGCTGGCCGCGTGCCAGCGGATTGCCCGGGAGATCAGGAGCAGCTACACCATCGGGTTCACGCCACCCGAACGCGATGGACGGTACCACGGCGTTCGGGTGGAACTGACGGGCGAGGCGCGGCGTGGGCGGCGCGTGCGGACCAGGCCCGGCTACGTCTCGGGACTTCAGGACTGAGCATGCAGAGACCACACATGAGTGAACCTGGCAGGAGTGTCACCCCGATGGATGCGCGAGTGCGGTCCGCCTGGTTCTGGGCCGAGCGGGCGCTCTTTCTCGTCGCGTTCATCCTGGGCACCTGGACACTGCTCGACGCCGCCGAGGCGCATTTCTACGCGTCGCTGCCGGTCCCCACCGCAACCCAGGCCACCGTCGCACTACCGGGTGATCCGGGCGACGGCGTGGTTGGCACCGGCACGCCGGCCTCATTGCAGCCAGGCTCGTGGGTAGCCCGTATCCAGATTCCGTCAATCGGGCTGGATGCCACGGTGATCGAGGGCAGCACCGACGAGATGCTGGCTCGGGCTGCCGGTCACATCGAGTACACGCCACTGCCTGGACGCGGGGGCAACGTCGGCATCGCCGGCCACCGCGACACCACGTTCCGTCCGCTCCGGCAGGTGCAGCCCGGACACGCGTTGCGCCTGGTCACCGCGAACGGCACGTTCGAGTACCGCGTGGATCGCACGATGGTCGTGAACCCGGACGCCGTGCATGTCCTGGATCCCACCGACAGGCCAACCGTGACGCTGGTGACCTGCTATCCGTTCACCTTCGTGGGACGGGCGCCGAAGCGGTTCATCGTGCAGGCATCGCGCGTCGAATGACGGGATTGCATCGGGTGAGGTGCCCGTGAGGCAGATGGGCGAGAGGCAGGTGGGGACGCGGAGCGATGCCCCTGCGTCCCCCTCGCCGGACGGGCCCTAGCGGCCGAGGCGGGTGATGGCCACCGTGAACTGGCCATCGTTGTCGGCGTGATGGTCGTCGTTGACACCGAGCTGCAGCCGGCCGTTCGCAGGCATCGGCACCGGCGACGTGTTGGTCGACACCAGGAACGGCGCCCCGTTGCCCACCCTCGCGATCAGGGCACCCACCTGGGCACTGGGCAGCGGCAGGCGTCCGCCCGGCTGGATGGGTGAACCACCGACTCCGGAACTCGCCCCCTCGGCCACCTTGATGTCGCCCGACGCGTTGAACTGAATCTGCTCACCACGACGCACCGTGATGCCCGTGTCGGTCCAGAGCTGCCGGGCAGGCACGCTGATCGTCTGCGCACCAGCCGGTATCTGCTGGGCCTGGCCCGATGTGGCCACGGCCTGCGAGCCGGCGCCGCGGCTCAGGTGGACCTGTGCGACATCGTTCGAGGTCAGGTCACGCTGGCCTGAGGGGGTGTCGATCGTCAGCCGCAGGGGACGCGTGCCGCCCACGTCGGACAGGCGGCCTTCGAGTACCTGCCCGTTCCGCATCACGACCACCGACTGCCCGCTGTTGATCCGATTCTGTGCATCGGCCGGGATCGGGCCGACCGCAAACTCGACCGCAGCCACGTCGCCGGTCGGGATGGTGCGATCCTGCCCATTCACGCGCACCGCGAAGCCGGACGCGTTCATGTCGATCAGCTCTGCACTGATCCGCTCCCCGCTCTTCATCACGATCGTCGACGGCTCCTGAGCCTGCACCAGCATGCCGCCCATGAGCCCGGATGCCACGAGCGTTGCCACAATCCCCAGTTTCCTCATGTGTACTCTCCCCTTCCTGCAGCTGATGTGTGCAACGTGGGTGCCACGCTAGTGGTATCCTGAAGCCCACTGGCATGGACGAAACGGCCCTTCCCTCGGCCCGACACGAGTCGATTGACGCCGATCCGGCAGCAGTGCCCGAATCCCCCGCGCTCCCGGTCACGCTCGAGGCCGATGCGGCGTTGCCGTCCGACTCGACGCACCCGGCGGTCG
>WBZO01001359.1_pt1 | contig 38760 bp, 59 predicted proteins | sample 5204261 | NCBI WGS metagenome assembly WBZO01 (sample SAMN12412400, study PRJNA552823) | activated sludge metagenome | isolation source: activated sludge from anammox sidestream of wastewater treatment plant... | place: USA: North Carolina | collected 2017-09
GTGTGGGTCGAAGCGCAAAGCCGAGCGCGACTCGCGCGCGCGCGCGTAGGTCGCGTGTCGACGCGGACGCTGGCGTTCGCCGTTGCGTCGACCTGATGACCACGGGCCGGTGGGTCGCGGGCGCCAGCCACGCGGACGTCGCGCTCGAGTTCGGCGTCTCGCCGTCGACCGTGAAGGACTGGGCGACGAGCGCGAGCCGGGTGATCCGTCTGGCCGTCGAGGGCGACACGCAGGACATCCGCGCGCGCATGCTCGCGACGCTGGACACGATCGTGTCGACGGCGATGGCGAAGAAGGGCGTGGCGATCACGCGCTCGGGACGCGACGTCGAGACCGAGTTCTACCCCGCGCCCGACCTCAAGGCGGCCGTCGCGGCCATCGCCGAGCAGGCGAAGCTCCTCGGCCTGGTCGTCCAGAAGCACGACGTGACGACGCGCCCGAACGTCGCGCACCTCTCGCGCGAGGAGCACGCCGCCGAGCTCGCGAAGCTCGCCGAGGAGATCGCGGCCGAGCAGAAGCGGCTCGCCGAGGAGGGCTCTTGAGGACGATCCGCGTCGACGAGCTGCCGAGCTGGGCGATGTACGTGGTCGTCCTCTGGCGCAACCAGATGGCCGCGCCGTGCTCGACGATCGAGAAGGTCGTCGAGTGCATCGCGAACAACGGCATCGCGTTCGACTGCGAAGTCATCCGCGTGCAGGGCGACGTCCTCGTCTGGCCCTGGCACACGAAGGGAGGCACCGCGTGAAGGCACGTCCGCTCAAGAACCGCGTCGTCATCGAGCCGATCAAGTCGCCGAACGTGAGCCCGGGCGGCATCGTCATCGTCGGGAGCGAGAAGAAGGGCGCGCTCGAAGGTCTCGCGCTCGCCTGCGGCCCGGACGTCCGTGAGGTGAAGGACGGCGATCGCGTGCTCTACAGCATGTTCGCCGGGACGCAGCTTCCGGGCGGCGTGGTCGTCATGAACGAGGACGACGTCCTGGCGGTGCTCGGGTGACGTCGCATCTGACGCCCGTCCGCTACGTCGAGCGCGAGGAGCTGCTCCGGATGTTCGCGGAGCCGCGCGACAGCGGTGCGTGGCGCCGGTTCACGCCGACGCCCGCCGAGCTCGAGCGCTACCTCGAGGCCGTCCGCTCGCGCTCGCTCCACCCCGCCCTCCGCGCCACGATCCGCACGGTCCTCCACGGCGTGCCGCTCGAGCGCTTCCGTCGTCCCGCCCCGCGCCTCCGGAGGTTCGTCCGATGAATCGTCGCCAGCGCCGCATGGAAGCGGCCGTCCACCGCCGCATCGCCAAGCAGGTCCGCGAGGACGAGAAGAACGGGTTCGTCCGCGTCCCGCCCGACGTGCTCGACCAGCTCCTGCACGCGCAGCGGCTGTTCATGGCGCACGTCCGCGCGACCGGACGCGTGCGCGTGTCGGAGGAGGACCTCGCCGCGCTCCAGGAGGGCGATCGCATCGTGCAGAGGCGGGACGCGGGCGGCGTGATCTTGTCGTTCAAGGCGGCCGAGCAGCCGGCCGAGGAAGGAGCGTCGACATGAACCCGAGCATCGGCCGAATCGTGCACTACACCAACCTCGGCGACCGTGACGGGAAGTACCCGCCGACGGTCCAGGCCGCGATCATCACCGGCATCAACGACGACGGAAGCGTGTCGCTGCACGTCTTCTACAAGACGGGCCAGTTCGACCTCGCGCGCTGCGAGCAGACCGAAGCGGCGGCAGGCAGCGAGGAGGCGCGCGGCAAGTGGTGCTGGCCGGCGAGGGTGCCGTGATCAAGCCGACCTACGGCCACCTCCTCGTCCGCCTCGAAGCCGACGAGCGGCACGGCATCACCGAGGCGGACCCCCGCGCCCTGGCCGAGCCGGAGCAGCTCGTCTGCGGCGAGCTCGTCGCCCACGCCGAGATCGACGACGCGCACTGGATGTACCCGCGCGGGACGCGGCTGTTCTTCCGGCGACACGCGATCGCGATCGTCCCGCCCCACGCCGAACGCCTCGTCATCATCCACGAGAGCGACGTCCTCGCCTTCATCAAGCCGAAGGAGCCCAGCACGCCATGAGCGCCGACGATCCGACCGACGACGAGCTCGAGCGCGAGGCGATCCGGGACATCCCGGCTCACATCGGCAGCGCAAGGCACGCCCCGAAGCTCTCGGCGGAGAGCCGGGCGATCAACCCGCGCGCGTTCCTGGCCGAGGAGCGCGCCGCGCACAACCCGCCCCAGGCGTCGCCGTCGACGTTCTACGAGGGCCGGAGCGAGCCGATGCAGCGCCGCCCGGCGCTCGTCCCGCCGCGCCCCACGCCGTCGATCGCGGCCGGCCTCGGCCAGCTCCCGTACCGCTCGCCCGCGCCGCCCGTCCCGCCGCCCCCGGCCGTGCCGGACGTCCTCGCCTGGGACCAGTACGTGCGCGCGGCGCTCCCGCTCGTCGTCGGCCTGGTCGACAACCCCGAGGAGATCGCCGCGCAGCTCGCCGATCGCCTCCTCGAGGAGCGCCGGAGGCGGTTCGGCTGACGCGGTGGACCCGCTCGACACGCTGCGCATCAGGCCGGGCGAGCCCGGGGACTTCGCGAGGGTCCAGAAGGACTGGAAGCTGTCGTACGCCACGAGCGACTTCGCGCGGTTCCTGTCGCTCCGGTCCGACTGGCGCGCGCGCGCGTCGCAGACGTACTGGGACTGGCAGTCCGCGATCGTCGCGCGCCTGCTCCGCGAGGCCGAGCTCTGGGTGGCGTGCTGGGCCGAGGAGACGAGCGCGATCGTCGGCTGGTGCGTGACCGAGCCCGAGCGCGAGGACCTCGACCAGGTGCCTCGCCCCGGGCCGATCGTGCACTACGTGAACGTCCTGCCGCCCTACCGGCTGCACGGCGTCGCCAAGCGCCTGCTCGCGCCCGCGCTCGAGCACCCGATCGCGACCTACACGCACCGGACGCTCGCGTGTCGGCACCTGCCGATCCCGAGCGGCTGGGTGTTCGATCCCCGGCCGGCGCTCGTGCCGCGCCGCCGAGCAAGCGAGGAACGACGATGATGCGTGCGCAATACATCCGGTTTCGCGAGGCGATCATGACGCCCGGTCGCGCGGGCAACACGATCAGGAAGGCACTTCTCCGCCCGAAGCCCCCGAAGCGCGGCGACAAGCCCGCGCCGACGCCGACCGTCCCGGCCGACGAGCTCATGGATGACATCCTTGTCGGCGAGACGTGGGTCGTCCTCAAGGCGCGGCGCCGCTTCGGCGGCACCGAGCCGGTCATGTGCGTGCGCCTCACGCACGTGTCGAACGTCGCCGACGTCGAGCCGGCCGAAGACCAGCCCGACGAAGACGAGCCGACGCCCAAGAAAGGAACGAACCAATGAAGCCGCCGATCTCCGTGAACGTCCGGACCGACAACATGCACACGTGCACCTTCGAGCTCGTGCGCGAGGACGGTGTCACGCGCCGCGTGACCGTCCCGAGCCACGGGAACGTCTACGGCGGCCTCTGCGCCGCGCGGCAGGGCATCGAGGAGGCGCTCACCGACCTGCTCACCGCACCGCCCGCGCCGCCCGCCGACGAGCCCGCGCCCGACACCGACGGCGAGCCGCCGTTCGATCCGGAGGCCACGAAGCCGTGAAGCCGATCCGCCTGAAGCGAGACGACGTCGTCCACACGGTGCACACCGGGCCGGACCGCGTTCGTCTCGCCACGGCGGCCGACCTCGAGAAGACCGTTGCGAACCCGAACGGCTTCGGCTGGCCGTCGTGCTGGGTCTGCACCGAGAAGCGCATGAAGGAGCGCGGACTCGGCGTCATGGCCGGTGAGCCGATCTGGGTCTCCGTGGAGAGCTACGGCATCGTCGACCAGCGCGAGAACGAGGAGGACCTCCGCGCCGAGTGCACGCACGGAAACCCGGGCGGGCGCATCCACGTCGAGACGAAGATCCTGACGATGCCGAAGAAGTGGAGCGAGACGAAGAAGCGCCTGAAGCGCGCCGGCCTCGTGTTCTTCGTCGACGCGGCGGCGACGCCGATGGGCGGCAACATCGTCCTGCGGTGAGCAAGCGCCTCGAGGAGCTCCGCGAGCGGTTCGCCGCGCACAAGGCCGCGCTCGAGCGCTGGAGCGAGTGGTGCCCGAACCGTCCGTGGCCCAAGCAGCGCGAGTTCATGGCGCTCTCCGAGCTCGAAGCGCTCTACGGAGGCGCCGCGGGCGGGGGTAAGACCGATGCGATGCTCGCCGACGCGCTGCACTGGGCGCACGTCCCGGGCTACTCGGCGATCTTCTTCCGCCGCACGTTCGCCGATCTGAACCTCCCCGACGCGCCGATGGATCGCGCGCACAAGTGGCTCGGCGGCACGCGCGCGGTCTGGAACGAGCGCGACAAGCAGTGGACGATCCCCACGTCGGGCGAGCCCGCCACGCTGCAGTTCGCCTACTGCCAGACCATCGCCGACGTGCAGCGCTACAAGAGCGCCGCGTTCCACCGCATCTACATCGACGAGCTCACCGAGTGGCAGGAGGCCGAATACACTTACCTATTCTCACGCGTGCGGCGGAAGAAGGGCGTCGAGATCCCGCTCGCGATGCGCGGCGCGACGAACCCCGACGGCCCTGGGTACGGCTGGGTCCGCGAGCGCTTCGGCATCCCCGAGAACGTCCGCATCGAGGGACCGATCAGGCACCCGACCGAGAGCCGGATCTTCGTGCCCGCGCGCGCGGAGGACAACCCCGCGCTCGACCTGCCCGCCTACGAGAAGTCGCTCGAGCAGATGCTCGGCGGCCGCGGCGGCGTGAAGTGGAAGCAGCTCCGCGACGGCATCTGGATCCCGGACGGCGCGGGGCTCGTCTACGTCTTCGAACGCGCGCAGAACATCGCGCCGCCGATCAACTGGAGGGCGGAGCGGCGGCGATGGCACTTCCTCCTCGGCATCGACTACGGCTTCACCTCCGCGTGCGGCTTCGCGGTGCTCGGCTGGCGCGACGACGATCCGAACGTCTACGTCCTCGAGGCGTTCACCGTGGAGGAGCTGATCCCGTCGGCCGCCGCGGAGATCGTGCGCGGCCTGGAGAAGGAGTACGCGTTCGAGAAGATCGTCGGCGACGTCGGCGGGCTCGGGAAGGGCTACGCCGAGGAAGGGCGCGCGCGCTGGACGCTGCCGATCGAGCCGGCCCGGAAGGAGAACAAGCGCGGCTACCAGGTCCTGTTCAACGACGCACTCACGAGCGGCTTCATCAAGCTCGTCGAGGCGACGACCGAGGACCTCCGGAAGGAGTGGTCGCAGCTCCCGTGGGACAAGGACCGGAAGGCGGAGCTGAAGGGCTTCTCGAATCACGCGGCCGACGCGACGCTCTACGCGTGGCGCGAGGCGCCGAACTACCACGAGCGCGTACCGCCTCCGCCGCCGGCGCCAGGTTCGCCCGAGGCGGCCGCCGCCGAAGAGAAGCGCATGGAAGACGCGCTCGACGAGGAGATGGAGGAGGACGAGCGACGCGCGCGCGAGCGGCGGCGAGGGGTCTTCTGGCGTTGAACCGCGCGCGTTGACCGATCTGCGCCCTGCCACGTCGCGCGCCGCCCGCTACTCCTGAAGCTGGAGAGGCTTGGTCGACCCGAACGAGGCCGACCGCCTGCGGGCGCTACTCGCGGTGATGCGCGAATCCGGGGTGACGAGGCTCGTCACGCCGGACGGGTTCGTGCTCGAGCGGCCGGCGCGCTCGCCGATCGAGGAAGCGATCGCCGCGCGCGCGAACGCATCGACGACCGCGAAGAGCACCACCGACGACGACGAGGACCTCGACGGCGAGGAGGAGGCCGAGAAGGCCACTGCCGAACGCTGGAACGAGTTCTGGTCGCGTGCCACGCGCTCGAGCGGCGCGCCCGTGCCGCGCTTCCCCGGCGTCGAAAAGGCCGCGGCGTTCCTCCGGAGGCACTCGCTGTGAGCGACGGCCCCACGACGCAGCGCGAGGCGTGGTTCGAGGAGCGCGACCCGGAGAAGCGCGCCGGCGCCGTCTGGACGAACATCGAGCGTCTCGAGCGGTCGCAGGAAGACCGGCACCTCAACGACCTTTTCCACGCGTCGCTCTACGGCAACGTCGAGATCCACGGCTTCAGCCCGCGCAGCTACGGCGCGCGCGGCGCCCGCGCCCACGCGCGGCTGTCGCTGAACGTCGTGCGCAACATGATCTCCGCGGTCACCTCGAAGATCGCCGCGAAGAACAAGGTCCACCCGAAGTTCCTCACGAGCGGCGGCAACCCGAGCGACCAGCGGCGGGCGAAGGGCCTCGAGAAGGTCGTCGGCGGCATCTTCTACGAGACGAAGTTCTACAAGACCCAGCGCAAGGTCTTCCGCGACATGGGGATCTACGGCACCGGCTTCGTCCGGCCGTGGGTCGACGAGAAGACGCGCACCGTGACGATCGAGCGCGTCCGGCCGACCAGCATCCTCGTGGACGACGAGGAGGCGCAGGACGGCAACCCGCGCTGCCTGTACCACGTGCGCTGGTACGACAAGCGCGTCCTCGCGAAGCTGTTCCCCGGCAAGGACGAGATCATCCGCAACGCGGGGAAGCGCGGCTCGCAGCGCGACACGACGCGCGACGACGAGTCCGACCGCACCGCGGACGTCGTGATGACCGTGGAGGCCTTCCACCTCCCGAGCGAGCCGGGCGGCGACGACGGGATCCGCACCGTGTCGGTCGACTCGGGCGAGCTCGGAAGCGCGCCGTGGAAGTACGACTACCACCCGTTCCCGAAGATCGTTTGGAGCGAGGAGTCTGAGGGCTTCTTCGGCGCGGGCCTCGCGTACGAGCTCGCTGGCATCCAGGCGGAGATCAACGACGTGCTCGCGGAGTTCGCGCGCGCGCATCGCCTCATCAAGGGCGGCTGGATCGTCGAGGCGAACGCGAAGGTGCTCCTGAAGCACATCAACGACGACCTCGGGAAGATCATTCGCTACTCGGGCATCGCGCCGACGTACATCCAGCCCGTCGCGATCCCGCAGGACACGTACCGGTACCTCTGGGACCTGTACGCGAAGGCGTTCGAGATCGCCGGCATCTCGCAGCTCTCGGCGAGCGGGCAGAAGCCGGCCGGCCTGAACAGCGGCGAAGCGCAGCGCGTCTACGACGACATCCAGACCGAGCGCTTTCTCGAGGTCGGCATGAACCTCGAGGACTTCACCCTCGAGGTGACCGAGCAGTCGATCGACCGCGCGCGCGAGCTCGCCGCCGACAAGGAACGCGGCGGCCTGAAGGTGCGCGCGAAGACGGACGAGGGCCTTGAGGTGATCGACTTCTCCGAGGTCGACCTCGCGAAGGACACGTACCTGATCCAGGTCTTCCCGACGTCGCTCCTCCCGACCACGCCGGCCGGGCGCCTCGCGTTCATCAACGACCTCGTCGATCTAGGGGCCGTCTCCGACGAGGGCGAGGCGCTCAAGCTGCTCGGCTTCCCCGACCTCGAGGCGTTCATGGCGCGCAAGAACGCGCCGCGCGAGCTGCTCGAGCGGAACATCGAGCGGATCCTCGAAAAGGGCGAGTGGGTCGCGCCGGAGCCGCTCGACGACCACGAGCTCGCGCTCGTCGAGATCCCGCTCGCGCTCGCCCAGGCGCGGAACAAGGGGACCGAAGCGGCGCGGCTGTCGCTGCTCCGTCGCTACGTCGTGCTCTCCGCGCGCCTCCAGGCGCTCAAGACCGGCGGCGCGCTCGATGGCGCCGTCGTGCAGGGCGATCCGAACGCGGACCCGAACGGGGCTCCGCTCCCCCCCGAACCCATGCCGCCGGGCGGTGGCGAGCCGATGCCCCCGCCGCCCCCGCTCCCCATGCAGGAGGCCGCCTAAATGCCGCTCACCGCCACCGAAGCCGCGACGCTCGAGCAGGAGACGTCCGCGACCGAGACGTCCGACGAGGGCGCGCCCGCGTCGGGCGAGCAGCAGACCGAGCAGACCGAGACGTCGACCGAAGAGGGCTCGACGGACGGCGCCGCGACCGAGGAGGGCAGCGACGCCGCGAAGACCGAAGCCGAGGGCGGCGACAAGCCCGAGGACGCGAAGACCGGCGAAGAGAAGACCGAGGAGCGAGCGAAGTGGAAGGCCGTCGAGGCCGCGAAGAAGGAGCAGATCAAGCTCGCGAGCGCGCGGCGGCAACTCGCGCAGCGTGAGAATCAGGTCCGTTCCTACGAGCAGCACCTCGAGACCCGCGCGAAAGACCTCGACGCGCGGGAGGCCCGCGTCCAGCGCCTCGAAACCGCTCTTCAGAGCCGCGACCTCGGAACGCTCGTCGATCTCGGCTTCGACTACGAGGCGTTCACGCGCGCGGAGCTCGAACGGAGCACGCCCGAGGGACGCGCGAAGCTCGCGATGGAGGAGGCCAAGCGCCTTCGCGAGGACATCGAGAAGAAGGATCGCGAGCGCGAGGAGCGCGCGAAGGCCGAGCGGCAGATCGCCGAGACGCGAGCCGTGGCGCAGAACCTCGTGGCGATCGTCGACGACGGCGCCGCCGAATTCCCGGACCTCTTCGAGTGGCCGCCCGAGCGGATCGCGCAGGAGGGCATCGGCCTCCGCGACGCGTACTTCGCGCAGACCGGCCGCATGCCGACCTACGCGATGGTCCTGAACGAGCTTCAGCGGCGGGCGAAGGCGGAAGCCGACGTCATCACGCAGCGACGCACGACGCTCCAACAGCGGAGGAGCGGCAATACGAGTGGAGCCGGTAGCGCCGGCAAGGCGGACAACACGAAGGGCGGAAGCGGAGCCCCTGGAACGCCTGCTCTCACTGCGAAGACCGCAGCCGAGCGCCCGTCGCCCCCTCGCGAGAAGACCGAGGCGGAGATCGACGCGGAGTGTCTCGCCGAGCTGCGCAACCTTCGGAGGTGAGCGGCGCCCCCTGACCTGAAGGGAGGCCACCATGGCCGCCGGCGACGCAACCGTTACGACGCTCTCGAACGTCCTCAAGCGCAAGTACGACCAGAAGAAGTTCCACCAGTTCGCCTACACCAAGGCCCCGCTCCACGGCCTGATGCCGAAGAACGAGAAGTTCGGCGGCGCCGACGCGCGGATCACCGTCCGCTACTCGGTCCCGCAGGGCGGCTCGGCCACCTTCGCCACCGCGCAGGCGAACAAGACGACGTCGAGCGACGTCGGCTTCATCCTCACGCGGAAGAAGGACTACCAGGTCGCCGGGATCAGCGGCGAGGCGCTCGACACCTCCGAGGGTGACGAGAACACGATCTTCAACGGCCTCAAGGGCGAGATGGACGGCTCGCTGCGGAACATCAGCCGCAGCATGGCGATCCAGCTCTACCGCAACGGCGGTGGGGCGCGCGGCAAGGGCGACGGCGCCTACGCGGTCGCCGGCACCGTCATCACGCTCCAGACGCCCGCGGACATCACGAACTTCGAGGTCGGGATGTTCATCCGCCTCGGGTCCGGCGACGGCCTCTCGGGCGCGGTCCGCACCGGCACGCAGCTCCAGATCACCGCGGTCAACCGCATCGCGGGCACGATCACGGTCAACGCGGCGGTCAACTCGCTCGCGAGCGCCGCGAACACCGACTACATCTTCCGCGAGGGAGACTTCGGCCTCTGCGCGAGCGGCCTGCTCGGCTGGCTCCCGACGACGGCGCCGACGGGCGGCGACAACTGGTACGGCGTCGATCGCTCGGTCGACACCGTCCGCCTCGCCGGCACGACGTACAACGGCGCGGGCGGCAACAAGGAGGAGACGCTGATCGACGCGATCGCGCTCACCTCGCGCGAGGGCGCGGACATCGACGTCTGCCTCGTCAACACGCTCGACCGCGCGGATATCGTCAAGAGCCTCGGCTCCAAGGCGGTGTACGAGCCCGTGAAGTCGACGGACGGCGTCGTCGGCTACAAGGCCCTCGTCATCGAGGGCGAGGACGGGCCGGTGAAGGTCGTCGCCGACGTCAACTGCCCCAAGGGGTACTTCTTCCTGCTCCAGACGGACACCTGGGTCCGCAAGAGCGCGAAGGCGGCGCCCCGCTACCTCAAGGCCGACGGTCCGGAGTTCCTCCGCGAGTCGACGGCCGACGGGTACGAGTGGCGCATCGGTGCGTACTGGAACGTGGGCTGCGAGGCCCCGGGCCTGAACGCGTCCGGGCAGTTCTGAGGAGGCGGCCATGGACCGCAGCCTCGAACCCCGCAAGTGCACGTCGAAGGGGCTCGTCGATATCGACTTCTCCTTCGCGACGAACAACAACGCGAGCCCGGTCATCTCCGGCGCGTCCTCGACGCTCCGCGGGACCGGTCTCGACTACATCGAATCGATCGCCTACTCGGCGGTCGGCATCCTCATCGTCACGCTGAAGCTCGAGGCGCGCGCGCGCTACGTCGTCACGCAGAGCGCCGAGCTCGCGGACCTCAACGCCGCCGACGACGGCGCGTACGCGACGATCGGCGCGGTGCAGAACGAAGGGTCGTCCACGAGCAAGATGACCTTCAAGGTCTACACGCGCGCGGCGACCGGCGCGAAGACCGACTACACCGGTCGTCGCGTCTCCGTCCGCCTCGTGCTGAAGAACAGCACGGTGGGGGTGTGACGTGCCCGCGCCGGTGATCGAGCTCGAGTTCGGCAAGCCCATGGGCAAGGGGAAGTCCTCGCCCATGGGCGAACCGCCCGACAGCGAGCCCGAGGGCGACGTCGACTCGTTCGACAGCGCGCTCGACGACGCCTTCGACGCCGTGAAGAGCGGCGACAAGGCGGGCTTCAAGGACGCGCTCAGCGCGGCCATCACGGCGAAGTGCGCCGAGATGTACGCGGGCGACGAGGAGGGGTGACGGGATGGGCCTCGCGGTTTCGGCTCAGGAGATGATCCTTGCCGCGAGGCGCCTCACCGGCACCGAGACGCTGGACGAGGCGAACGCCTTCGTGTCGAACGCGGAGGCGCTCGCCGTCCTCAACACCGAGCTCCAGGAGCTCGACGACCTCATCATCGAGAACCACGACGACGCGTACAACCGCGGGACCTACCGCTTCAGCGTCGAGCCGAGCATCTCGACGTACCCCCTTCCCTTCTCGGCCTACAAGATCACGAGCGTCGACGTCACGTGGTCGACGGGCATCACGCGCGGAGCGCACCGCTTCATGGAGGCCGAGCGCAACCGGTTCAAGGACATCCGGCCCGCGTGGTCGCACCTCGGGCGCGTGTTCTTCCGCGTGCTCGGCGACAACATCGAGTTCATCCCGACGCCGCTGTCTGCGGTCACGATCGACGTGAGCTACATCCCGTCGTTCACCCCGCTCGTCGCGCTCACCGACACGTACCAGTCGCAGAACGGCTGGCACATGGCCGCGGTCTGGGGCCTCGCGGCGGCGATCTACCTGAAGGACGACAACGAGCAGGGCGCCGCGTTCTGCGACGCGCAGAAGGAGAAGCAGAAGGCTCGCGTCCGCGCGCTCGCCGCGAGCCGCGTCGAAGGTGAGCCTCCCCGCGTGCAGCGCGTTCGCACCCGCTGGGACGAGGACGACTTCTGATGGCCCTCCGCGATCGCATCACGCGCGCGCGCGTCCACACGGGCGATCGGCGCGTCGACGAGCTCCAGGCGCAGGCGCAGCGAGCCGCCGAGGCGCTCCGGCTCTGCCCGTTCGTCTCGGGACGCATGAAGACCGTGTCGTTCGTCGCGGGCGTGCCGCGCACGGTGAACCACGGCATCGGCGAGCCGGCCGCGTTCATGCCGATCCGCGTCCAGGGCGCCCCGTTCCAGCACGGGGAGTCGCTCGAGCAGGGGATCGTCCAGCGCGCGAAGAGCATCGGCACGTGGACGAACCTCGCGACCGCGGCCCCCGGCCAGACGAACGGATGCAGGTGGCGCCTCAAGCGGCACCGCCACATCGTCGGGATCCGCTTCATCTGGCGGTCCGACTTCGCCGCGCACACGATGACCGCGAAGCTCTGGGATGACGCGAGCGGCGTCGTCCTCGCGTCCGCGGACGTCGTGGTGAACGGCACGGGCGTCTACGAGGCGCGCTTCGCGTCGCCCGTCGTCGCGGACCTCGTCGGCAAGAACATCACCGCGTCGGTCTGGAACTCGCTCGACATGAGCTACACGAACGACACGACGTGGAAGGCGCTCGTGGGCCTCGAGGTCGGCGAGGACCTCACGCTGCTCGACCATGGGATCTTCGCGAACGGCGACGCGAGGCCGACGAACGCGGCCGGCGCGGGCATCGCGTACGTCGTCGAGCCGATCCTCGCGGCCGGACCGGTCTTCGCCGAGAGCGACCAGACGAACGTGGATCCGAACACGCAGCTCGTCGTCGAGTGCAGCGCCACGGTCACGGCGGACCTCTGGTTCTACCCGCGCGCGAGCCGCACGGTCGACAGCACCACGGGAGAGAGCTCCTGATGCCCGCCGCCCAGGTCCTCCAGTTCGATCTGCGGTCCGGCATCGACGAGGGCACGGATCCGAAGCTCCAGGCGGCCGGCGTCCTCACGTCGCTCGTGAACGGGGTCTGGCGCAAGCAGAAGCGAATCGACAAGCGCTTCGGGACCAGGAGTCTCGCCAAGACCGTGATGGGTGGCGGCGAGCTCACCTCGGCGCATCGTCTCGTCCCGCGCGGCGACAGTCTCGCGCTCGTCGACAACGACTACCTGCGCCTCTGGTCGTCGCCGACGAGCTCGTGGCGCACGATCCGCCAGGTCCCGCAGTACTTGCCCACGTGGAGCAACGCCGTCGACACGATGCGCGGCGTCGCGGTGTGGGACTCGGCGATCGTCGGCAACTACGAGGTGATCGCGTGGGCGGGCGGCGATCCGCTCGACAGCGGCACGAGCGGATCCCTGTTCGTCATGGTCCGGCTGGTCTCGACCGGGCAGGTCATCATGCCGCCGACCGACGCGGGCGTGGGCAGCGTGTTCAACGTGCGCGTCGTCCCCGACGGCTCGACGCTGGCGCACCTGGTCGTCAACATCGCCCCCAACATCAAGGTCGTCTCGCTCACCGTCGCCGCCGGGGCGCTCACGGTGCCCACGACGCTGCGCACCGACGCGTCCAACGCGCTGCTCGACGCGATGCTCGTCGGGGGGAAGCTGGCGATCGCGTACGCGAACAACGGCGTCGCGCCCGTCGTCACGCTCTGCACGTTCACGCTCTACACGTGGGGCGCGGGCGCGACGGGCTTCGTGACCGGGGAGGCGGCAACGATCATCTCCGCGCTCGCCTTCGATGGCGATGCTTCCGACGCGCTGTATGTCGCGTATGCCGTGAGCGGCGGATCCACGAAGATCGCGACCGCGAACCCGACCACGCTCGCGCAGATCAACGCGCCCGCGACGATCGAGGCGATGGGGAGCGTGCACGTCGCGGTGACCTGGATCAGCGCGGGCGTCGCGCTCGTGCAGTGGAGCGGGAGCACGGGCGCGCCGAGCGCGTCGCGCGCGAGCTCGTGCCTCTACCAGGGCGGTGCACCGGATGCGACCACCCGCCGTGGGACGTGGCACTTCTGGTGGACGTCGCGCGCGGTGAAGCTCGACGGCCGCTACTTCGCGATGGCGACGACGCGCGCGCAGTACCCGAGCGGCACGTCGTACGCCGTCGAGCAGCCCGCCACGGTGCTCGTGGAGATCGAGACCATGGCGAAGCCGGCGGCCGATTGGGTCCCGCATCGTCGCGTGGGGACGGTCGACGTGCTCATCGGAGGCTGGGCGCCGACGCGCCGCGCGCTGCCGAAGGGCTACGTGGCGTCCGCGACTCAGGTGACGCTGTTCTCGCCGTTCCAGTCGTCGCCTACGCCGACGGGGACGAGCGCTCGCCAGGGCCTGCGCCGCGTCGCCCTGAAGCCGCGCACGCTCGCGGACGACTACGCGCGCCCCATCGACTTCGGCGGCACCACGTACCTGTCCACCGCCCAGATCACGACGTGGGACGGCCAGCAGTGCGCCGAGCTCGGGTTCGCGCACGGCCCCGCGATCCTCGCCGCCACGAAGGGCGGGGCCGGCACCGGCTCGATGGGCGCCGGCGACTACCTCTACGCGCTCGTCGCAGAGGTGCGCGACGGCTCGGGTGTGCTCCAGCGCAGCGTTCCGTGCGCCACCGTGACCGTTACGAGCGTCGTCGCAACCGGCTCGGTGACGCTCACGATCGCGACCGAAGCACTCGATCACCACCAGGCGGATCTCTCCGCCGCGGGCACGGCCGCACGCGTCACGGTGACCTACGCGCTCTATCGCTCTCGCGCGGGCGGCTCGACGCTCCACCGCATGACGATCGATCCGTCGTTCAACCAGACGGTCAACGCTCCGCTCAACGCCACGGTGACCTTCGCCGACACGCTCGCGGACAGCGGGATCGCCGCAGGCTCTCCGCCGACGCTCGGCTCGAGGCCGCCGATCTACACGACGGGCGACGTGAAGGAGGACCGCCAGCCGATCAGCGGCGTCTCGCTCCACGGTCATCAGGGCCGCCTCTGGCAGATCGACGGCTCGCGCCGTCAGGCGTGGTTCTCGAAGCTCTTCATCGATGATCCGACGGTCGCCGCGGGCTTCCACGAGTCGTTCATGTTCGCGTTCGACGCCGAGCTCGTCGCCATCCACGGGCTTGACGACAAGGTGATCTTCTTCGGCGAGTCGCGCATCTGGTGGACCCAGGGCGAAGGCCCCGCGGCGAACGGCCAGGGCGGCTACGCGGTGCCGGTCGCGCTCCACGGCGATCTCGGATGCGTGAACCCGCGCAGCATCGCGATCGTCCCGGCCGGCCTCATGTTCGAGTCGACGCGCGGGATCTGCCTCCTCACGCGCGGCCTCGAGGTGCAGCTCATCGGGCAGCCCGTCGAAGACACGCTCGCCGCGTTCCCGAACATCACGAGCGCGGTGACGGTCACGCGCCACAACCAGGTGCGGATCACCTGCAACAACGCCGGCGCCACGGGCGGGCGGGTGATCGTCTTCGACTACTCGACGGGGCAGTGGTCCACGTTCGAGTACTGGGACGCCGACGCAGGCGTCTCGGGCACGCCGATCGCCGACGCGTGCATCTGGCAGGACCGGTGGACGTTCGTCACGCCGGCCGGGAAGGTCTACTACGAGGACGAGTCGACGTTCCTCGACAACGGCACGCGCTGGGTCGCGCAGAGCGGCGTGATCGCGTGGGTCGCGGCGGACGGCCCGCTCGGGTTCCAGCGCGTGCGTCGCGCGTTCCTCCTCGGCGACCGGTACACGGACTGCGATCTCACCCTCTCGTTCGGCTTCGACCACGACGAGGCGTTCGCGCAGAGCTACACGTGGAAGAGCGACAAGCTCGCCGAGTTCGCGGACGGCGCGAACATCGGCATGCGCGTCGGCTCGCAGGGCGGCGCCAACCCACGCTGCCGCGCGTTCCGCCTGCGGTGGACCGATGCGACGCCGACCGGCGCCGGCGCCACGGTCGGCTCGGGACAGGGCTGCAACTTCTCCGCGATCGGGCTCGAGATCGTGCCGAAGCCCGGCATGGATCGCCGTTCCGCACGACAGAGGGCATGACGATGGCCGACCTCGATCCGAACCGCAGGGACCTCATCACGTACGGCGGCTTCTCCGGTCGCCCCGGCCAGGCGAGCAGCCAGGTCGGCGAGGTCAATCGCATGCGCCAGATGGGATCGTCGATGGGCGGCCGCGAGGCGTACCAGAACGACTACCGCCTGTCCGATGCGTCGCGCGCGCAGCAGCAGGGCGCGCTCGGTCTCGCGCGCGATGCCGCGATGGGGAACGCGCCGAGCCGCGCCGAGCTCCTGGGCCAGCGCATGATCGACGACTCGATCGACGCGTCGATGGCCGTCGCCGGCGGCGCACGCGGCGGCGCCCTCGCTCAGGCGAGCGCCCTCGGTGCCGCCCAGCGCGCCGGAGCGGTGACGCGGCAGGCGGGCACGCGCGATCTCGCTGCGATGCGCGCCGACGAGATGGCTCGCGCGCGCGACGCGTACATGGCTGGCGCGACCGGCATGCGCGGGCAGGACCTCTCGCAGGCCGGCATGCAGGCCGAGAACGAGCGCTTCCAGCGCGGCCTGAACCAGACCGGGCAGCTCGCGATGGAGGGCATGGCCCACGACGTCAACAAGACGCAGGCCATGATCAACATGCAGCAGCTCGCGGAGGAGGGCGCGAACGCCCGCAACCAGTCGCAGGTGAATCAGCACTCGCAGGACCGCGAGACGGGGTTCATCGGCGGTCTCATCGGTGGTGCCGCGGGCGCGGCGGGCGGCCTCCTCGGAAAGATCAGCGACCCGCGCGCGAAGGAGCCGATGGGGACGCTCGGGCCGTCGCCGCTCTCGTACGCGGCAGGACCGCAGCCGGCGCCGAGCGGGTACGCCGCGAGCCGCGCGGGTCAGGACGGCTACATGTTCGGGCCGGAGCCGGGGGCGCCGTCGCCGAGCTCCTCGATGGGCGGAGCGCCCGGGGCGGACGACTGGACGCGCTTCGGAGCGCCTGGAGCGGCCGACATGCGCGCGACGATGGCGGCCCCCGGGAGCGCGGCCGCGCAGACGAGCGGCGTCGACTGGACGAACGGAGGGACGACGGGCGCGCCGGCCGGCGGTCCTGACGGCGGTGGCGTCCTCGGGGCGATCGGCGCGGGCTTCTCCGGCTTCGCTGGCCAGCCCGCGCAGGGTGCCCCGGCCGCCGGCGCGCCTGGCGGTGGCGCCCTCGGCGCCCTGGGCGCGGGCTTCTCCGGGTTCGCGGGCGCCATGAAGACGAGCGACCCGATGACCAAGACCGCGATGTCCCCGATGAGCGGCCCCGCGTCGACGGCGTGGGGCGGTGCCTTCCACAGCGGCACCGAGCAGCTCTCGGGTGGCGGCATGGACCCGATGGCCGGCATCAAGTGGAACAACGCAGAGATCGGCGGAATGGTCTCCGACCCGAGCGGCGGGATGCTGAAGGTCAGCGACAACCGCGCGAAGCTCGCGGAGGCCTGGGACCAGGGACACGCCGCGGCGATCGCCGACGTCGAGAAGGCCTCGCGCATGTCGCCCGACGAGCTCAAGCGGCGTTCGGAAGGCGACGACTACCACCCGGCCGCGGCGGCCGCGCGATCGATCAAGTCGCGCGCGTGGGACGAGGGCGACGCGTCGGGGCGCACCGCCGGCTACGGTCAGGCGACGCGCGACCAGATGACGGCGCAGCTCGCCGAAGACGATCGCAAGCGCGGGATCCGGCAGCCTACGTCGTTCACGCGCGACAAGCGCGCCGACGAGCTGCAGAGCGCGCCGCCGGCGCAGATGATGGACGCGATCGGTCCAGGCAAGGCGTTCCGGTACAAGCCTGGCGTGCCGGGCGAAGACCCGAGCCGGCCGCAGTTCGGAACGACGACGCAAGACCTCAAGCAGACGCCGATGGGCGCGTCGATGGTCGCACCGCACCCGAGCGGGTTCGACGCGATCGACGTGCGCGAGGCGGTCGGCCCGACGCTCGCGAGCCTCGGCAACCTGAACCAGCGCGTGCGCCTCCTCGAGGGGAAGAAGGGAGGTCGGTAGCATGGCCGGCCCGAACGACCGCGCCGCGGCGCTCCTGCCGAACCTGCCGCCCGAGGTGCGTGACTCGTGGCTCAAGCAGTACGGGCCGCCGGGCGCGGCTCCGAGCGTGCCCGGACCCGTGCGGGTCCCTGGCGTGCCCGCGTTCGCGCAGCCGATCTCCATCCCCACCACGGTGCCCCCCGCGACCGCGCCTTCGCCCCCGCCCACTTCCGCGCCCGATCCGATGGCGGCGACGCTCGCGGCGGCGAACGCGCGTCCGGGCGGCGCGCCTGCAGCGCCGAGCTCGCCGTCGCTCTTCGACATGAAGCTCGGTCAGCCGGCCCCCGACCCGGCGGCCGCGCGCCAGCCCCGCAACGGCGACTGGGAAGGTCACAACAAGCTGATCGACAAGCGCGAGGCGGAGAAGAACCTCGCGAACCTCGAGGGCGCGACGTTCTACAACGCGCCCGGCGGCGTCGCCGGTGCGTCCATGACCGGCGCTCCCGTCATGGTCTCGCCCGGCGGCTGGCGGCCCGCGTCGCGCACCGAGCAGGTCCAGGAGGGCGTGAAGTTCTCGCCCGACACCGAGAAGGCGGCGGAGAAGGCCGACGAGTCGCAGCGGGATGCCGCGCGCTGGGGGATGCTCGCAGGCACCGCCGAGGCCGAGCGAGAGATGGCGTACCTCCAGCGGCACGCCCAGCTCCAGGAGACGCACGCGCTCGATCAGAAGCGCCGCGCGGACGCGCAGCGCGCGCAGTACGAGGGCGAGCTCGGGAAGCTCCAGGCGCTCACCGAGGCGACGCGCGCCGACAAGATCCCCACCGAGGCTTGGTTCATCCGCCGCAACGACGAGGGCAAGGTGAACCCGGCGGCGACCTTCGCGAGCGCGCTCGGCTACATGCTCGGCGGCATCTCGCAGGGGCTCCTGAAGCTCGGCGAGAACCCCGTGAATCAGGTCATCCGCGACCAGATCCAGACCCAGAAGGACAACGCCGCGCTGAATCGCCAGAAGCTCGAAGATCAGCGCTCGCTCCTCGGGCAGATGACGCGCACGTTCGGAGATGAGCGCGTCGCCGAAGAGGCCGCGTGGCTCGCCTACCTGGAGAAGGCGAAGACGGACATGGGCCGCATCGCGTCGGAGTCGAAGAGCGATGCAGTGCAGGCAAAGTACCGCTCCGCGCTCGCCCTCCTCGATAAGGACTGGGCGATGCACAAGCAGCAGTGGGACGCGCTCACGCAGGACAAGGTCGTGCGATCGAACCACGACGTGTTTGCTCCGCCGTCGTACGCGGGCGGGCCGCAGAAGATGGCGCCGCCCGATCCGCTGTTCGTGCCGACCGGCCCGAACGGCCAGGGCTTCCAGGCCTCGACCGAGAAGGAGGCGATCGCGGCCCGCGGGGTCATCACCGCCGAACAGGACGTCGTCCCCCTGCTCGAGCGCCTCGTCGAGCTCCGCTCGCAGTCGAACTTCGGCGAACGGCTCGCCGCGAGCAAGGGCGTCTACGAATCCGAGCGCATGGCGCGGATCAAGAGCCTCCAGGCGCAGGTGGCGCTGGGGCTCCGCGAGCTCTCGGCGACGTCGCCCGGCGCCATGGACAAGGGCATGCAGGAGCTCGCCGGACAGATCCAGGGAGACTGGATGTCCACGCAGGGCAACCCGGAGGCAGCCGCAAAGGAGTTCATCAACACCATCCGACGAAAGAAGGATTCCTTGCAGCGTGGTCAGGCGGGACAGGACGTCTCGCGCGGTCTCACGCGCGACGCGAAGGGCAACATCGTCACGCACTCGACGGGCAATGCTTCCTTCGCGTCCCCGAAGGCCCCCACCCCGGACAGCTTCAAGAGGGCCGAGTAGCGCATGCAGCTCGTCGACCGACGCACCGGCAAGCTCGTCGACGTCCCTGACGCGCAGGCGCAGGCGGCGTTCAAGAGCGGGATGTACGGCATCCCGAAGGGCTCCGCCCTGCCGATCGTCACGGAGGCGGGCGCGGTCGGCACCGTCGACGCGAAGGACGCGACCCAGGCGCTCGACGCCGCGGGCCGCGTCGCCACCGGTGCCGAGCTCCGCAAGGCGCAGATGGAGAACCGCTACGGAGGCGTCGGCGGCGCCGCCGGCGCGTTCGGTGCCGGCGCGGTTCGCGGTCTCGGCGAGACGGTCTTCCTGCCGACCGACAAGCTCGCGAGCGACCTCGGTGACCTCGTGTCCGGAGACATCGTCCACGGCGGCGACGCGATCCGCGAGCGGCTGCGCGCCTACCAGGAGCTGCACCCCGAGGCCTCGATGGGCGGCGAGCTCGCGGGCATCGTCGCCGGGACGATGCTCACCGGCGGCCGCGGGCTCGGCGCTGCCGGCAGCCTCGCGGAACGGCTGGCTCCCTCCGCCCTGGGCCGGATCGGGGCGGGCGCGGCGCGCGGCGCGGGCGAAGGCGCGCTCCTCGGTGGCATCCAGGCCGTCAACGAATCCGCGCTCGGGGATCCCGATCTGAACGCCGAGAAGGTCCTCGCGGGCATGGGGCACGGCGCGCTCTTCGGCGGCGCCCTGGGCGCGGGCTTTTCGGGGCTCGGCGTCCTGAAGGACCAGGTCCGCGACGCGGGAGGCCGGTACCTCGCCCGCCTGGCGCCGAAGGACGTCGACGCGCTCGCGGAGAAGGCGTTCGGCTACGTCCCCGAGGGCCTCGGCGCGCGCGCGCAGAAGGCCTACGCGAAGCTGTCCTCGTCGATCGCGGGCAAGGACGCCGAGGTCGTCGACAAGCTCACGTCGCTCACGCCCGAGGGCGCCGAGGCGCGGCGGATCGCCGTCTTCGACGCTCCGAAGCTCCAGGAGGAGGCGCAGCGCGCCGTGCGCGAGCACGTCGACAACCTCCTTCGCTCGGGCGATCTCGTCTCCGCCGAGGCGCGCGGTCAGCTCAAGGCCGACTACGTGAAGCGCGCCGTGAAGACGGGGAACGAGGGCGAGGTGCAGTCGTTCGCCAAGCGCGAGCTCGAGAACCTCATCGGCCGCGTCGACGCCGAGCTCGCGCACGCGGACGGCGTCGCTCCGCAGATGGTGAAGAGCCTCGAGACACTCTCGAGGTCCGCCTATCGGGCGATGGACGCTCTCGAGGGAGGAAACGCGGACGTCTTCGTCGCGTTCGACAACCTCAAGCGCTCGACGCAGAAGCTCGCGAAGACCGGCTACCGGAGCGTCGCGAACATCGCCGACCCGCTCGACCAGCTCGCCGCGCGCCGCACCGTCGACATGTTCCGCGACGCTGCCGATCACCTCCGCTCGGGCCTCGAGGACGAGACGCTTTGGGGCAAGGCCGCGACCGACCAGAAGACGATCAACGCGGCGTGGACCAAGCAGCTCGACGCGTCCGAGCGCTTCCACCGCGCGCTCACGACCGAGACGATGCGCGATCCCAACAACCCGTACGTGCGCCTCCGCGGCGCCGACCCGGGGAAGGTGGAGAGCTACGTCCGGAACCTCACGAACCCCAACAACGACCTCACGCACGCCGCCGTGCGCGACTTCGTGCGAGGGTCGCGCGACCTCTCCGACGCGATCGCGAAGAGCTACGATCTGCCGCCCGACAAGCTCGCCGAGGTCGGCCGCGTCCGCGCCGCGGCGGAGGCCTTCGACGGCACGATCGCCAAGGCCGAGAACAGTCTCGTCCTCGCGAACCAGTTCCGCGCGCTCACCGAGGGCACGACGGACAGCCTCTCGGCGCTGCTCGGCACGGTGGGCGGCGTCGCCGGCGGCCTCCCTGGTGGCGTCCTCGGCGCTGCGGCCGGTGCCGTCGCGAACCCCGGGCGCGTCGTCGCGCAGCTCGCCGCCGTCGAGCGCCTCATGACGAAGGTGGACGCGCGCATCGGGTCGGGGATCCGCGACTTCTTCCGGTCGCGCACGGGCGGTCCGTACCGCGCTTCGCTGCCCGAGGCGGCGACGCCGGAGGGGTTCGATCGGACGACGAAGGCGCTCGCGTCCGCCGTCGACGCGGACGGCAATCTCACGCCGGCAGGGCGCGACAAGATCGCCGAGTCGATCGGCGACCTCGCCGAGAGCGCGCCTAAGCTCTCCGTCTCGCTCACGATGGCCGCGACGCGCGTGGCGACGTTCCTCGCGTCGAAGGTCCCGCCCGCGATGCGCGACCCGAACGACATGTTCCCCGGCGACGAGCCGCCCCTCGTCAGCGACACCGAGCGCGAGACGTTCGCGCGCTACACGAAGGCCGCGATGGACCCGACAAGCGTGATCGATCACCTCGCGCGCGGTGACGTCACGCCCGAGGAGGCCGAGGCGCTCAAGGTCTGCTACCCGCGCATCTACGAGCGCGTCCGCGTCGAGATCGACGCGAAGGTGCGCGAGGCGCAGGCGGCCGGCAAGCCGCTCGCGTACGAGAAGCGCGTCGCGTACGGCACGCTCTTCGAGGTCCGCACGGACGCCACGATGGGTGGCGAGCTCCTGGCGATGGTCGCGGCGGCGCGCGCGAAGCGTGGAGGAGGCGGCCGCGCGGCGGCCGCGCCGAAGCCTCCGCCGAGGCTCCACGCGGTGCCGTCGATCGCCCCGCGGTTCCAGACGACGTTCGAGGCGGCGTCCTCGAGAAGGAAGGGAGGACTCTGATGCAGCAGACGATCAAGGCCGCGCGCGCGGCGAACGGCGACAACGATCCCCAGCGCTCGACCAGCCCCGCGGCGAAGGCCGGGACGGCTGGCATCGTGCTCAAGGCGAGCGCGGGCCGGCTCTACCGGCTCGACGTGGTGAACGTCGGGGCGACGCCCTACTACGTGATGGTCTTCGACAAGTCCACGGCGCCCGTGAACGGCGACACGCCGATCTGGCGGCGCCGGCTCGCAGCGAGCGGCGAGCTGTCGCTCAGCTTCGAGGAGTTCGGGCTCGCGTGCGCGACGGGCATCTCGTTCGCGATCAGCTCCACGGACGGCACGCTCACGCTCGCGGTCGCCCTCGACGTCCACTACGGCGCGCACTGGAAGTGACCCGTGGCGACGCCGAACTACACCATCGCGCTCGTCGCGTCGCCGATCGGCGGAGCGGCCGGCCTCTCGCCCGGCGACGGGCTCGTCTACGACGCGGCGTCGAGCTCGTATGTGCTCGCGACGGCCGCGAACCGCGGGACGAAGCGCTCGAGCGGGCTCGCGATCGGCTCCGCGGCGGTGAACGGCGCGGTCCTGATGCAGACGTGCGGGGACATCCCGCCGTCGGTCAGCGGGCTCGGCAATGGCGCGGCGGGTCCGGTGCGCATGTCGAGCGCGGGCCGGCTCGAGCGCGTCACGTCGTGGAGCGCCGCGGACGACGTCTGCGGCTGGGCCGAGGCGGACGGCACCGTGCACGCGTTCTTCGGGGGCGCGCTCACCGGCGCGGTCATCGTCGGCGGATCGGACGGCGCGAACATCGTCCTCGCGAACCCGTCGACGTGGGGACCGAGCGGCGCGACGGTGCGGAGCGAGATCGACACCGACAGCTACACGTCGAACGGCACCGCGCGCGCGGTCGGGTCGATCCCGCTCGACGAGGGCACGTCGCATGACGTGCTCTGCACGATCGCCGCGCGGCGGGACGACGGGAGCACGTTCCGCGTCGACCTCTTCGCGACGTACAAGCGCGTGGGCGCTGGCGCCCCCGTGCTCGTCGGAGCGGCGGCGACCGAGACAAACAAGCGAAACGACGCCGGCGCGGCCTACAGCGCGGCGCTCGCGCTGAACGGCAACACCCTCGAGGCGCAGCTCACGGCGACGAACACCCACGTGCTGAAGACCTCGGTGATCTGGCAGAGGCAGGATCGCACCTGAACCACGCGTCCGTCGGGACGCCCGCGGGCTTCATTCGGAAGGGTGCGCTCTTCGTTCCTGCCGAGGTGGCGCTCTGCATGCCGCCGGTCGGCTGCGGTGGGTCTGCGCGCCGTTCGCCGCTGTCGTTCGCCGGCGCGCCGGCCGCTCCGGTGCTTGCGTCGCTCAACTACACGCAGGGCGACACCGCAGGTGGAGGGCAGCCGATCGTTGCGACGGGCACGGGCTTCACGTCCGGTGTCCCGCACGTCGATGGCGTCGCGGTTGGCTCGTACACGGTCGACAGCGACACGCAGATCACGTTCACGTTGCCTGCGCATGCGCCCGGCACGGTCAACGTCACCGTGGTCGGCCCGGGCGGCACCAGCAGCTCGATCGCGTTCGAGTATTGGTCGCCGACGCAGATCACGGGCGTCACCCGCTACTGGGACGCGGTCAAGGGCGTCACCACCGCGGCGGGCGCCGTCTCCTCGTGGGTCGATCAGGTGGCGGGGGATGCCGCCACGCAAGGCACCCCTGCCAATCGGCCGGCACTCGTGGCGGGCGCGTTCGGCACGCTCGCAGGCGTGCGCTTCGTACCCGAGCAGTGGCTCGTATGCGCGAGCGGCGGCGAATCGGCGGTCAGCCCGTTTTCCTTTTTCGTAGTGCTCCGAACGTCCAGCACGGACGCAGTCGCGACCGAGCCGGTTTACAACGTCGCTCAGACACTGCTCGGTGGAGGAGGCTGGTCCGGCTTCGGCATCCACGGCGGCGCGGTCGCGTACAAGTCGTACGACAAGGCGCTCGAGTCGTGGGGCGCCGGCATCAGCGACGGGGCCGCGCACCTCGTCGGCATGACGAGCGACGCGACACCGACGCGGCAGGGATACAAGGACGGGGCCGCGGTGGGAGCGGCGAGCGCGCTCGGCGGCACCGACCTCGCGTACTGGGACCACCTCGGCGACGGGTACACCAACGTCGACGGTTTCGACGGAGACGCTGCGGCCATCCTCACGCTCGCTGGCTCCGTCATCAGCGGCGCCGACCACCTCAAGCTGACCAAGTGGGCTCGCCAGCGGTGGGGGACGCCATGAAGCGCGCCGCGCTGCTCGCTCTCATCGGGTGCGCGCACCCCGCGATCGTCGAAGCCCCCGTCGACGTCGTCATCCCGCCGATCGTCACCGACGCGACCATCCACGGCGACACGCGCTGGGATCCCGTGCTCGAGCGGCCAATCGCCGAGGCGTGCACCGGCGCGCTCTACCTCCTCACGCGCGGCCGCGCCCGCGTGCCGATCGTCTGGGACGCCACGCCCGAGACGTTCATGGGGATCTCCGAGGCGCGCGAGCCGATGCTGCTCCGCACGCCCTGGTGGCTCGCCCCCGTGGAGGTCGGCGGCGCGACTCCCGATCGGACCATCCGCGTGGTGCCGGAGCACTGCCCGTCGCTCCGCGCCTGCATGTGCCACGAGCTCGGCCACTTCGTCGGGCTCCAACACCTTCCACCGGGAGCTCGCGGCGTCATGTCGGCCCGCAACCCCGAGGAGCACTTCACGGCGGCCGACCGTGCGGAGTGCGAACGCATCGGCCTCTGCGGAACGGAGAAGTGAGCGTCATGTCCGAACGAACGAAGGGGATCATGCCCGCGATCATCATCGTCGCGTGCCTCGCGCTGATCGGGTGGCTCGTGCACGAGAAGGTCGACGGCGCCGCCGTCGCAGGCGTCGCGGCGATCACGACGCTGATCGCGTGGGTGACGCGCGTGCCCGACAAGGGCAGCGGACCGAGCCTGGTGCCGCTCGTCGCGGCCGGCGCGCTCATCGCGTCCACGAGCGGGTGCGGCTTCCTCCACGCGCAGAAGGTCGAAGCGGAGGCGGCCTACCTCGCCGAGCACATGCGATGCGTGGACGCCGAGCCCGCGCTCCCGAAGGACGCCACCGTCGAGCAGCGCCGCGCCGCGAACGAGCGCGTGGACGCGTGCCGGCGCGACGTCCGCCAGCGCTGGCAGATCCAGGACGCCCAGGCCGCGCGCACCGCGCCTCGCCCGCCGGAGGCCGGTCGATGAGCCCCGATTCGAAGGTCGTCACCGCCGGGCTCGCGCTCTTCGACCTCGGGCGAGCGATCGCCACCGGGGCGGTCTCGTCCGCCGTCGAGGTCGCGCGCGGCATCGCGGCGATCGCCGTCACGCTCCTCCCCGTGGAGGACCTCCACCAGCACCTCGATGACGCGGCGGCGAAGCGCGTCGAGATCGCGGCCGACCTCGCCCAGGAGGCGAAGTTCGGTCCGCAGGAGTGAAGGCAGGGGCGCGCGTCAGACCAGAAGCGCGCCCTCCCCGATCACTTCTTCGCGGCCTTCTTCGCGCGCGCCGTCTTCGGGGCGCCGCCCTTCGCCGTGATCCGCTTCGTCGCGACCTTCTTCGTCTTCTTCTTCGCTGCCATCGAAACACCTCCGCACCGAGGTCTACCATGAGCATGGAAGCACCGCCCGATCTCAACGCGTCGTTCTTCATCCGCTGGGTCCTCATGTGCCAGCGCCTCGACGTCGACCCGATCGATCTGATCCGCGTCGCCTACTCCGAGAGCGGCTGCCGCGCGAACGCGCACAACCCGAACGGCCACGCCGTCGGGCTGATCCAGTTCATGCCCGCGACGCTCACCGGCCTCGGGTGGACGCGCGGCTTCGAGGAGTTCCGACGCCTGCCCGCGGAGGAGCAGGTGCCGTTCGTCGAACGCTACTTCCGCCCGTGGGCGCACCGCATGGGCGTCGCCGGCCAGAAGATCCCGCAGCTCGTCACCGCGGCGCACGCGTACGTGGCAACCTTCCTGCCCGGTCGGCTTGCGGACGTCGTCGCAGCGATGGAGGGCTGGCCTAACGTCGTCCTCTGCGACAACGCGGGCCTGCTCACCTGGGCGTATCGCGCGAACACCGTGCTCGACCGCATGAAGCTCGACGGCACCGCCGGACCCGACGGGAAGATCACCGCCGGCGATCTCGCGACCCACCTCGACAAGCAGTGCCGCGGGCCGCGCTTCGACGCGATCGTCTTCCGACTGCAGATCGCGATGGGACAGGACCCGCCGCCGCCGCCCGATCCGCCCATCACCGAGCGCGACGTGACGGCGTGGAGCGTGCGGGCCGTGCAGGCGCGCCTCCGCGAGCTCGGCTTCGACCCCGGCCCGGTCGACGGCATCCGCGGCCCGAAGACGGACGCCGCGGTGCGCGCCTTCCAGGTGTCCCGCGGACTCGTGGTCGATGGGATCGTCGGGCCGAAGACGACCGCCGCGCTCGAGCACTGATTATCGCGATTTCACGCAACTTCCGGGCGGTTCGGCCGACGAGGGGCGAAGCATGAATCGCCGGACCCTCGTCACCATGTTGCACTTCATCGACCAGCTTCCGCCCTCGGCCGCCCGGTGGGAGCTCGAGTGGATCGTCCTGCGCGAGCTCGCGCTCCTCCACTCGGCCGACCCACGCCCCTCCGACGGCGATGCCTAGGGGTGCTCTTCCCCGCCGACCCACCGCTCGAGCGTTCGCCAGACCGACGGCTCGAGCACGATGCGGTTCGTCGTGCGGATGCCGTCGGTCGTCTCGAGCACCACGTCGCCGTGCTCGATGTGCGCGTAACAGCCATCGCCGACGTAGAACTTCCGCTCGCCATCAGGCGTCGTCTCTTTGAACATGACGTCCTCCGTGTTGGTGTAGATGCGCGAACGCGCCTATTTCTGACGCGCTCGTTTGCTCGCTTCGTCGATCAGCTCCGCGACGAAGCTCGAGATCGTCGTCCCGCGTGCATGCGCGAGAGCACGCACGCGGGCGATCGTCTCGGGCGGCAGCCGCAGCTTGAGCTGGTGGTGCCGCCGCTCGTTCTCGGGCTGGGACGCGTGGCTTTTCTTCGCCGCGCGCATCACGGCAGCCTCCTGAACTCCACGCGCCAGACCCAGGGGTTCGAGCTCCACGGCGCGCGATCGCCGTTGAGCGAGTCCCATAGCGCGGCGAAGTTGTCGCGCGCGGTGATGCTCATCGCCTCGTCGATCGTGCCATCGGCGAGCGCGTAGGGGTTCGCGTCGAATCCCTCCCGGCGCGCGTCGTCTTCGTCGATCGCGTTCAGGCGCTCGACGCGAACGTCGACGACTTCGAGCGTGATGCGCGACGCCCAGCGGGGCATGTGGATCGACGGGCGCCACCTGGTCGGCGACGCCGTGTGCAGACTACGCGTCGGGTACGTGATGCAGGCCCACGGCATCCCGCGGCGGGCGTCCTCGATCGCCTCCTTGTCGTCGCGCGCGGTGCTCTCGTAGAGAACGCCCCACGTCTCGCGCACCCACAAGCGATCGCCTGGCTCGCCGTACGGGCGCCGCAGCGCGCGAACGCCCTCCTCGAGGACGGCCGCGTCGTTCGCGACCCAGCCGCCGAAGTCGGTCACGTCGGCGGCGAGCGGCTTCGCGTCCCGCACGACCCGACGTGTGACCGTCTTCCGCCCTTCGAGGATGGCGCGCACCATCGGCGCGCTGAAGAGGATCGGTCTCTCGCCCATCAAGCGACCGTCTGCACCGGGAAGCCGAACCGCTCCGCCGCTTCGTGGATCAGGTCCTGCGGATACACCTTCGCGAGGAAGCGCGCAGCGACCGCCTCGTCACCCGCAGTGCGCGCGTAGTCGGCGAACGTTTCGGCGACCGCGCGGAGCTTCGCCTCCGCCTCGCGGCACGCCGTCCAGTCGCTCCACATGTCGCGGAGCGCCTCCTCCTGCGTGCGCATCGCCGTCGCGTGCTCCGTCCGGCGACGCTCGTTCGCGTCCCTGATCACCGCGGCGCGCTTCAGCTCGGCGCGCATCGCGTCCTTCATGGACTCGGAGAAGATCGGGACCTCGGCGACCTCGTAGTCCGTCGGCGGTGCGACGAACTCGATCGAGCCACTCCCGCTACCGAGCCAGTCGTGGTCGATGCGCATCGGCCGGAGCTCGACGAACTTGTTGGCGGCGTCGAGCGTCGTAAACGCCACGCCGAGATCCTTCCCGTAGCCGTGGGACTGCTTGACGCGGACCGCGAACACCTTCGCGTCCGGCGGCGGCATCGTGGGCACCGGCTCGAGCTCGAGCGGCTTCACCTTCAGGACGCCCTTGGTCATCAGCTCCGCGTCGATGAAGCGCTGCATGTCCTCTTCGGTCAGCGCCGCGCGTTCCTGCTCGCTCAGATCCCAATACGTCCGCATCTTCGTGCTCCTTTCACTCCCACCGACCGATGATGGTGAACGGCGCCGGCTCGCCCTTGGGGAGGACGAAGACGTGCCGCATGTTCGCTTGATCGACGACGTCCGACTCGGGCGGGTAGACCTCCAGCGCTGCGAAGTCGGGCCCGACGATCTCGTTCTTGATGCGCTGGAGATCGGACCAGCCGTGTACCTCGTCGCCGTCGTGCCGCCGGATCGCCAGGTGCTTCACCGACGGCGCGTTGATGCGCGCGCGCGCGAACACCTGCACGGCGTAGATGTTGTTGCGCCACGCCTCGAGGAGGTCGCCCATCGCCGCGGCGTGGCGGAGCCAGCGCTCGCCGTTCGTCGCGAGCCACACCGGATCGGTGTCGAGGCGCTCGAACGGCTCCCACCCCTTCGTGCGGCGCAGCATGGCGATCGAGGCGCGGCGGATCGCCCGGTTCATCGCCACACCCACGTGTCGAAGCCGCTCAGGCCCATCCCGTAGACCGCGAGGATCAAATCGCCCGGGTACGGGGCCTCCGTCCCCACGAACTTCAGCCGCGGCGCGAGCGCGAACACCATCGCGTGACGATGGACGTGATCGCGGAACCACGCCGAGCCGATCGACGCGGGCACCAGGAGCAGGATCAGCCCGCGCCGCTTGGCGCTCTCCTCGCGGCACTTCGACGCCCACGGCCCGACGCCGCCGAACGGCGGGTTCAGCCAGAGCACGCCGTCCCGCATGTCGCCAGCCCAGTCCTGCGCGAGCGAGTCCTGGCGCGGCGTGTAGTACTGCGGCGCGACGGTGTTCTGGTCGGTGGCCGCGAGGTCCACGACGATCTCGCCGAACCGACGCTCGACCGCCTCGAGGAAGTCGGCCGGCGTCCCGTAGTCCTGCTTGCTCCGCCCCGGCTTCTGCGTCGGACCGAGCTTCAGCGCGCCGTCAGTGCTCATGGTCCGCGAGCTCCTCGTCGAGCGCGCGCAGCTCCGCCTCGCGCTGCGCCTCGTACTCCGCTTCCGGATCGCTCAGATCGCCGAACGCGATCGCGCGCGGTCCGCGCTCGCAGAGGTACTTGAGCACCTCGATCGCCGCGTCGCCGTTCTGCTCGTCGACGATGCGGCGCACCTCGCCTTCGGTCCACTTGTGGCTCATGCGCTCTTCCTCCGTTCGGGCGGCAGGTAGGGGCAGTCGTGCGCGTGCAGGCGGCGCTTCGCCGGGTCGGGGTTGTCCTCGTCGACGCTCACGCCGCACGAACCGCAGAAGCCGAGGCGCGGCGCGAGCTCCTGCCAGCGGCGCGCCTCGTCGTCCGCGACCATCTGCGCCTCGCGCGAGTCGGCCGCGACGGCGCGAGGCTGGAGCCGCCGATGCTTCATGATCGACGGCCCGCTCAGCCTGCGCCCTCTCACGCGGCCGCTCCGTCGAACTCGAACACCTCGCCGTCGACGAGGAGCGAAGGCGCGTCGGTCCCGAGCGCGAACTCCTGCACCGTCTGGACGTACGGCGGGAACTCGCCGGCCGCCTCGCACGCGAGGAGGCGCTCCATCCAGAGGCGGTTGATCTTCTCGCCCTCCTCGAGGACGCGCGCGCCGAGGTGCAGCACCGTCACGCAGTGCGGCGCCGCCGTCTCGACCGCGACGATGTACGCGTCGTTGATCTCTCGCCCGAAGAGCGTACGGACCGCCTCCCGGTACCACGCGAGCTGCGCGTGGTAGCAGCGCCATCGCGCATCGGCATTGAAGCGCTTCGGCTCCGAGCACTTCGTCGTCTTGAGGTCGGTGAGGAAGACGTCTCCGAGGACGTCGATCCCCCGGGTCGCGCAGAGCCGACCACCGAGGCCGGTCCACACGAGCGGCTTCTCGCGCTCGCCGACGAGGAACGGGGTCGCGACCGCGCTCGCCTTGACCGCATCGGCGATCGCCGTCGCCGCTTCGACCTCCGTCGTCGTCACGATCTCGCGCCCCTCGTTCTCGGCCTGGAACGCGTCCCACGCCTTGCCGCGCCGCGTCCCCTCGAACGTCACGAACTCCGGGCCGCCGAGCACCATGGTGTGGACCAGGCGCCCGATGCGCATCTGGAGCGTGTCCTCGAACTCCTCCTTCACCGCCGCCTCGTAGTGCGCCGGCGACATGTTGATCTTCGCCAGCTTCGTCCAGTGCACGGGCAGTTCACGCAGATCCATCGGGTCCTCCTTCGTTCTCGTCCACGAGCTCGGCGTCGTGCACCTCACCGCCACGCGGTGCGGGGAGCGACGCGGGTTGCTGCGCCTGGGTGGCGGGCGCGCGCCTCTTCGGCGGTGTCGGCCGCACGCGGATGCTCGGCGTCACCGTCCCGAACGCGTTGACCTCCGCGACGTACATGCCGATCGGCTTGCCAATCCATGCGTCGGTGTTCGTGCCGTACATGCCGGCGATCGCCTTCGCGTTCGTCACGTTGCAGAGGAGCGGCTTGTTCACGAGCCGCGGGAACGTCTGCGCGAACGTGATCACCAGCTTCGCGTCCTCCTCGCCCTTCTGGTTCTTCACCTTCCCGGCCTGGACCTTCGCGATGATTCCCACCGCGTCGCGGTTCAGATCCTCGAGGTCCCAGGAGCCGAGGTAGTCCGAGTCGAAGAACGTCTTGTAGTGAGGCATGGTCTCTCCCTTCAGCGGCCGAAGCGGCGCCCGAACGCCTTCGCGCCCTGCGCGGCCCAACGGATCTGCGCGGCGCACCCGATTGAGCAGGTGCGGGGTTCCTTCGCGTCGACGTTGATCTTCCGAGCGAACGTGCGTTCGCAGACGGCGCACGTCCCCTCGAACATGTACGTGCGACGCTCGCGAGGCGTCGGCGGCGGGCGATCGGGTCGGCGGACGGGCGTGATGAACGATGGCACGCGCGAGAAGTCGACCCGGAACGTGCGCGTGGGGTCGTAGCCCGCGAGGAGGCGCGGGATCATGCGGCCCTCGTCGGCGGGTCGGTCTTCGCCCGCTCGAGTGCGCGCAGCTCGGCGCGGAGCCGCGATGCGTTCGCGCGCATCCGGAGCGCCTCGCCGAGGCGAGCCTCACGCTCGGCGTGGTGCAGCTTGCGAAGACGGCGCGCCTCGCGTCCGCGGTAGCCAGGCATGTAGACCATCAGCGCGAACTCGAGCGCGAGGTCCTGGTGCTCGCGCGCCTTGTCGAGCGCGCGGCGCGCAGCGGCGTAGATCGCCCTCAGAAACGGATGATCCTTCATCGTGACCTGACCTCCTCGACCGCGGCCTCGTAGAGCGCGTCGTGCGCGCGGTCCTCGTCGATGTTGGTGAGCGCGCCGCTCCACGCGGGGCCGTTGCCGCCGGGAACGTCGAGGCGAACACCGTCGACCCAGGCGTCGAGATAGCGGCCCTGCTCGAGAACGGGCGGCAGGATGATCCCGCCCGTCACCACCAGGTCCTCGCCGCCGACCGTGATGCAGGCCTCTACGCCCTCGCAGATGACCGTTCCGCAGTGTCCTCGACGGGTCGTCACGGCAGGTGCGCCTCCCCGCGCTCGAGCATCCCGACGACCGCAGGCGCGAACGCCTCGGAGCGCGCCGGGAACCGCCCGGTGAGCCGGAAGATGGCGAGATCGATCCGAGCCTGCGCGCGACCGAGCGCCGTGAAGTGCTTCTCGCGCTCCTCGTCGCTCCTGCCGCGGTTCGCGTGCGCGTCTTCGAGCGCGCCGAGGGCGAGGTTCAGCTCGACCAGTGCCTTGCGTGTTGCTTCGTCCACCGCGTGACCTCCGCTGATGGTTATTACGCACGTATGCGTAACCGTCAACGGACAAAATTCGATGCGTCACTCACGTGCGCGCAACCGCTCGGTTATTTTTCGGCGCAGACGCCGTACGTCTTGTACGCGCCCTTCGCGCAGTAGAGTCCGGGCGGGCAGTCCACGTCGCTCGCGCACTTGCCACCGGCCGAGGGCGGCGGTGGCGTGCTGAACGTCGTGGCCTGAACCGGTGCCGGGCGTGGCCCTCGGAACGCGAACGCCGGCCGCTCGTGGTGGCCAGATCCATCGCACCGGAACGTCATCGCGAACCACATGACGTCCGCGGGAATCGCGTCGGCTGCGGTTCCACCGGCGTGTGAGTCGCTCTCGAGCACCGCGTACCCGTCCGGGCACGTTCGACGCGAGTCCTCGAGGCAGCCCTCAGGCGTGTACTGGCACTTCGCCTCGTAGATTTTCGCGCCCGCCTCGGTCCGAACTTCGCGGACGCCGACGCCAGAGCACGACGCGAGCGCAAGCGCGACAAGCAGACGACGCACTACGCGGTGGCCTTTCGCGGAGGGTCCTGCTTGCGACGGGCGCGCACGCCGGGCTCGCTCGCCGGAGCGGGGGGCGCTGCCGTGCGTTCGGCGGCGAGCTCGGCCGCCTCGTGAACGATGCGGTCCATCCACCATCGCGACGGCTGCGACGCGTAGCGGCTGTCGGTGTACTTCGCGATCACGCGCTCGATCGCGCGCTCCTCGTAGCCCAGGCGACGGGCGATCCCCGCCGCAAGGTCGCGATCGCCCCATCCCTCCGGAGCCTTCTTCGCGTCCGCGCGTGCGCCGAGGTCTTCGAGCATCGACTCGGGGCTATCGAAGCCGCAAAGCACGGCGAGCGCCAGCGCTGTAGGTCGGCTGAAGCCGCCGCTCTTGTTCAGGATGACGCCCGCGGCTTGCTGGCCGATGTTGAGCCGCCGCCCCGTCTCCGCCTGCGACCAGCCGTGGCGATCCCGCAGCGTCTTGAGGACATGCCTCATCGCCGCGTTCTCACGCTCGGTGAACGCTTCCGGCTTTCGTCCCGCCACGCGGTGATTGTGACTCCGCGCAGTTACGCACGTTTTCGTAATCAGCATGCGTGCCGGGGTTGCGCGCCGACGGTTACGCGCGTAATAGTGAACAGCGCATGGCGACCATTCGAAAGGGACGTGGGCACCCCGAGGTCTTCACCGAGCAGCAGAACGCTGAGCTCCGCGGCGCGCTCGCCGAGCTGAAGTCCAAGCGGAACTACTCGCAGACGGCCGTCGGAGAGATCCTCGGCGTCGGACAGCAGGCCGCCGGCCGCCTGCTCAAGTCGGACGCGGCCGGCTTCTCCTACGCGACCGCGACGCGCCTCGTGCGCTTCCTCGGTTACGCGGGGGTCGACACGTTCTTCCGCGCGAAGGGCGTCGCGCTCCCCTCCGAACCGCCGCAGGCGCGTTCCGCGTAGTCGCATCGCGATGGAGTAGCTCCATGGTCGCGGTCGGAAAGGGACTGAACATGCAGAGTTCACGTGGCGCGCAGCGCTGCGCCCGTGTGCAGTCTGCAACTATTTCGCACGACGCCCGTTCCGCTGAACGTCGGCGGCTCGATCCTGAACAGCGCGCACGTCGCGCGTTCTGGCTGCACCAGGCGCGGTTCGCGCTGCGCCGCGCGCGCGAGTGGCGGCAGCGGTTCGGCGGCTACCTGCATCACGTCGCGCTGTACTGGTACCTCGACGAGCTCGAGACGGCGGCGCGTTACCACCGGTGGGCTCACGGAGACTTTCGATGAGAGATCAGCTCCTCACACCTGAGGCTCGGATGGAGCGGGCGAAGCGCACGATCGCCGAGGGCGTCGCCGAGCTCGTCGAGGCGAAGATCGCGCAGGGCGTCGCCGCGGGCGAGTGGGTCGACCAGAACCACTCTCCGATCGGGAAGCGCCGTCATCTCGAGCTCGCACGCACCGGCAAGGTCCCGTCTCGCAAGGTCGGCAAGCAGGTCCTCATCCGGCGGACGGTGCTGAACGACTACCTCGATCGGGAGGGCATCTCGCGCGCTCGCCCTGTCGAGGACGAGGACGTGCTCGACGTCGTGGAGCGCATCGCGGCCGGCGGCAAGCGGCGATGACCCGCGGGAGCGCGCGCACGATCCGAGGGAAGTACTACGCGCGCGCGCGCTTCGGTCGCGGACAGCGTGTCGAGGTCGCCGTTCCCTGGGCGAAGACGCTCGAGCAGGCCGAGGAGCGCGCGGAGATCATCGCCGAGCTCGCCGACGCGCTCGTGGAGGTCGGGCGACGCGACCTCGTACGCGGCACCGCGAAGGAGCTCGCGAACGCCGCCACCCCGAAGCGTCTCGAGACGGTGCGCAAGGCAGTCGAAGCGATCGTGAAGGGTGCGGTGAAGGCCGGCGCCGGTCGGGACATCACGATCCGGCAGTGGGGAGACCGCTACGTCTCTGGCGAGCTCGCGCGGCTGCACCCCGACCACGTCCGCCCGAAGGACTACGACGACGATCGGAGCCGACTGCGCCTCTACGTGTACCCCCACGTAGGTGACGTCCCCGTCAACGCGTTCACGGTCGCGCACGCGAACGTGGTGATGGCGAAGCTCCCGCCGAAGCTCACGCCGGCCACGCGACGGCACGTGGCGCAGGTGATGGGCCGGCTGCTCCATCTTGCGGTCTGGCCGGGGCAGCTCATCCAGGCGTCTCCCCTGCCCCCGACGTGGATGCCGAAGCTCCCGAAGGAGCGGCCGCACTACTCCTGCCTCTGGCCGCGCGAGGAGTCGATGCTCCTCCGCCACGCGGCGACGCCGGTCGTCTTCCGCCTGTTCTGCGGGATCTTGAACCGCGAGGGCATGCGACTCGGCGAGCTCCTGGAGAGCGAGTGGTGGCAGTGGAACCTGACCGAGGGGACGTTCACGGCCACGAAGACGAAGACGGGCGATCCGCGCATGTGGGCGCTCCGTCCCGACGTCGCGCGCGCGATGCGTCGCTGGCACCGCGACACGAAGCCGGAGAACGCCACGGTTCGACCGTTCGGAGCGATCGAGACGCTGGTCGATCGGACGAAGCTCGCCGAGCTGCTGCGCTCGTCGCTCAAGGCGGCCGGCGTCACCCGGGAGGAGCTCTTCGCAAACACCGAGCACACGCGGAAGCTCCGCGCGCACGACATGCGCGCCACGTTCGTCACCATGTCGATCGCCGAGGGCAAGCCGGGCGAGTGGATCCGAGATCGGACCGCGCACAAGTCGACGTCGATGATCGATCGCTACCGGCGCGCGGCGCGACAGGTGGCGGAGCTGCGCCTCGGTTCCCTCGAGGATCTGGACGTGGCGCTCGGGTGGGGAACGGGTGGGGATCGCAAGCGCGGCGATCGCCGAGGACCAAAGACGAGGAGGAACCGGAAATGAAGGATGTACCGAAGGAGGGACTCGAACCCTCACGGGGGGTAACCCCGGCGGATTTTGAATCCGTGCCGCACGATCCAGGGGGAGCGAAGGCCCCGGTTTTTCCCTGGGGGAATGGCGCGTCGACGCGCCTCGAACGGCACGATCCCCAGGCTTCCCCCACCCCCTACGCGACGCCTCGTGATGGAGGATCGCGGACTCGGGGTCACGATAGCACGATCCCGGCGGCGTACATCCCGAGCGCGCGGATCGCGGGGATCCTTGCGGGCGAGCCTTACGCCCCGCCCGACCCGCTCGAGAACCTCAGTAAGGAGATCCGGATCGCCTGCGCTTGGCTTCGCGATCCCTTCCTCGGCACCAAGGCGCGCGAGGACCTCGCACGCTACGCGCGCGCGTGCTCCGACCTCATGCATGGCCTCAGGCCGCCGCCGCCGCCGACGTTCGCGAGCCTTCAGGTCCCGACCGCGCAGGGTTCGATCCGCGTCATCGCGCATCCGGCCGCACCGCCCGGCGGGCTGCTCGTGTCGGACACGAACCACCTGGCCCAGGCGCTGCGGTCCGCGCTCGACGCGACTCCTCCGCCCGGCATGTCGCCGGCCGCTTGCCTGGCGCAGGTGCAGACGCTCGCCGAGATGATGGCCCCCGCGCCCGCCGAGGGGCTCGACGTCGAGCAGATCGCGCGCGCGCTCTTCGAGACGGACGAGACGGTGCGCCGCTTCGTCGATCGTGTGAGCGACGCATTCAAGCCAGGCGGCGAGGTGGACGACGCGAACGCGGTCGACCTGGGACGCGTGCGTCGCGCGTTCGATCTCGCGTGGGAGCGCGACGAGCTCGGCGCTCGCACGCGGCACGTCGAGCGCGCCCGAGAGATCGTCGCTCACCTGCGAGGTGTCCGATGATCGAGGCACTGGTCGTCCTCCTCGCTCTGAACGTGGCGTGGCTCGCCGTGAACGTCCGCGTCGCGCTCGTCAACCAGCGCGACGCCCGCCGCAACGACGCGATCGCCGACACGCTCGACCGAGCGATGGCCGAGCTCGATCGCGAGCGCCTCCTGCTCCGACGCGAGACGGCGCGCGCACGCGCGGCCGCGTCGATCACCTGATCCGGGGAGCGGGCTGGGACCGCTCCCGAAGGAGACGACCGTGGACTACGTGAAGAAGCGCACGCACATCATCAACCATCCTCGCTTCCTCGAGGCGGGCGCGCTCGCGCGCGATCTGTACGACTGGGGCATGCTCTACGCCGGCCAGCTCGAGACCGACGGCGAGATCGCGACGGTCGCCGTGCTCACCTCCCCGTGGGGCGCCGGCGGGAAGAAGAACGCCGCCGTCGCTGAGCGCCTCGTCGAGGTCGGGCTGTGGGAGCGCACCCCGACGGGGTTCCGCATCCTGCGGTGGACCGAGCAGGGCAACGTCACGAAGGCGCAGCTCGAAGCGGATCGGAAGGCCGCGCGCGAGCGCATGAAGCGGCGGCGCGGTGGCGACGACGGCGCGCCGCCGGGCGCTCCGCCTCCTCCTCCGCCTTCTCCTCCTCCATCCCGTTCGGGCGATGTTCGGGCGAACATCGGGCGAACTTCGCCTGATGTTCCTTCCTCTCCCTTTACGTCTTCCTGTGACTCTGGTCCGGAGGGGGGTGCAGGGGGGACCGACGAGCCGCGGTCGAAGCGCCCGCTGTCGCTCCGGAGATTCGAGGAGGGCTTCCTCGGGGCCGCGTTCGCGGCGGGCGTGTCGACCGTCACGGGCGCTGCGTACGCCGTGCCGGACGACGAACGGCGCGCGCTCGACGACCTCGTGGACGCGCACTGCCCGACGCACGGGGGCGCGCGGGATGTGTGGCTCCGGGACGTCGCGCGGCGGTTCCGCGAGGCGATCCGCGGGCGCGAGAAGTTCCATCGGTTCGGCGGGCCGCGCGGGTGCCTGGACTGGGTCAACGCCGGCTCGCCGAGCGCCGACGAGCTCGCGAAGAGCGCCGAGGACCTCCGCGCCGATCACCTCGAGGCCCGCCGGAAGACCAAGGCCCTCGCCGCCCTCCGTCGAACCGACGCCGCGCACGCGGAAGCCGAGGCCGAGGCGATGCCGCTCGAGCAGCTCCGGAGCGGCGTAGGCGATCTCCTGCGCGCGGTCGGAGGCGGCCGGTGAGCGCGCAGCCCTCGCCGCCCTCCGTCGAACCGACGCCGCGCACGCCCGAGCGCTGGCGGTTCAAGAGCGGCGGCGTCGTGCACGGCGTCTTCGGGCACTCGACGTGGTGCGGGAAGTACCGCGGCACGGGCGAGCAGGCCGAGGACGACGCGCCGATCTCGTGCTCGACGTGCCTCGCGCGAGGCGGCGCGTGAGGCTACTCGAGCAACGCCGGATCGCGGTCGTCGACCTCGATCCAGGGTGTTCCGTCCGCGTCCTCGTAGCCGCGCGGCTGCTCGCCCTGCTCGTCTTCGCCGGCCTGCCCCTGGCTGAGCGGTGCGCACATCCGGAAGGTCGCGAGCTGCCGCTCGGCCTGCAGGACGGCGGCGACGCGCAGGCGCTCGACGGCGGTCAGGTGGTACCCGCACCGGCCATGCCCGGGGGCGACGAAGCCGACGACCTCGCGCCCGCACGGCTCGCCCTTGCTCTTCCCGAACGCTCGGATGGCGGAGCACTTCACGAGACGACCGCCCCGCAGTTCGGGCACGTGCGCGAGTAGTCGCGGTCGCGCTTCCGTGCGCTCCGGAGCCCTGGACGGCGCATCGCTTCGATGAAGGGCCGGACGTGCGCCGGCATCGCCTCGAGGTCCGATGGAGGGGACTCGGCCGGCGGGAAGAGCTGAAGCTGTTTCCCCACGTCAGCCTCCTTTCCGCCCGGGCGCCTTCGCGAGCACCGTGCGGAGCAGCGCGTAGAGCTGCGCGCACGAGACACGCTTCGGCTCGCTCACCGCGTTGGGCGCGGCCTCGAACAGGATCAGCGTGTTCTTCGAGACGCCCGCCAGCTTCGCAGCGACGGTGCGAGGGATCCCGAGCTCCTCTCGGACCCGAGCATCGCGCCATTCCTGAAGCTCGCGCATCGCTGGTCCTCCTCCGTTGATTGTAGATTGCAGGCAGCGGTTCGCTGGTCAAAGTTCGTTCAACGAACGGCGGTCATCGTGACGTGGGACATGGCGCTACAGCTTCGGTGTGGGTCGAAGCGCGAAGCCGAGCGCGACTCGCGCGCGCGCGCGTAGGTCGCGTGTCGACGCGGACGCTGGCGTTCGCCGTTGCGTCGACCTGATGACCACGGGCCGGTGGGTCGCGGGCGCCAGCCACGCGGACGT
>WBZO01001360.1_pt1 | contig 38758 bp, 55 predicted proteins | sample 5204261 | NCBI WGS metagenome assembly WBZO01 (sample SAMN12412400, study PRJNA552823) | activated sludge metagenome | isolation source: activated sludge from anammox sidestream of wastewater treatment plant... | place: USA: North Carolina | collected 2017-09
GGACTGGCTGGCCTACCCGTTGCAAAACCCCGGCGCCAAGATGCAGACCGCGCTGCTGGTGCACGGTCCGGAGGGCACCGGCAAGAACACCTTCTTCGGCGCTATCGGCGCCATCTACGGGCGCTATTACGCGCCGATCTCGCAGGTCGAGCTCGAGAGCGACTACAACGGCTGGGCGTCCGGCAAGCTGTTCGTTATCGGCAATGAGGTCGTGCAGCGCGTCGAGCTGTACCACCAGCAGGGCCGCCTCAAAACGCTGGTCACCGAGCCCCGGTGGGTGATCAACGAAAAATTCATGCCGGCCAGATTCGAGAACAACCACGCGAACTTCGTCTTTTTCAGCAACCGCCTCGACATCGCGCGCCTCGACCAGAACGACCGCCGCTACTGCGTCATCTGGACGCCTGAGCCGCGCGACGCCTCCTTCTACCGCAACGTCAACGACGAAATCGCCGCCGGCGGCATCGCTGCCCTGCACGACATGCTGCTGCGCCGGCCGCTCGGCGCGTTTGGTCCGCACAGCAAGCCGCCGCTCACGCGCTCCAAGCGCGAGCTGATCGAGCTTTCCATGGACAGCACCGACCGCTTCTGGCGCCTGTGGGTGCACGGGGATCTGGACGTACCCTGCGTGCCCGTGCGCTCGGACCACCTCTACGACCTCTACAAGGCCTGGTGCCAGCGCAACGGGATACACAAATACCCCGCCGCCCACGTGCTGCTGGCCAACGTCTACAAACAACCGGGCGTCAAGGGCGGGCTGGAACGCTACCGCCTGGGCGCCCAGCATGACCGGCGGCGCTTCATCCTGCCCCCAGGCCAGCACCTGCCGATCGGCGGCCTGGCCCGATCGCAGTGGCTGGGCGACTGCGTCGAGACCTTCACCGGCGCCCTGCAGATCTACCGCGAGGGCCGCGACGTGCCGCGCGATGCCGACGATGTCGCCGCCTGACCGCCAATTTGGCACAGGCAAGGCGCCCTTGGCACAGGGGTGGCACAGGCGCCTGTGCCAGCGCAAAACCGCGCCAGTGCTTGCTGTGCGGCCGATTGGCACAGGCGACAGGCAAACGCCCACACCTAATGCGTGCGCGGGCACGCGCGCGCGCGTTCTGTATATGCAATTCGCCGAAAAGAAATCACTTGGTGTTTCCCAAAGTTACCGTTTTGCCTGTGCCAAGTGTTCCAGTAGGGCAAAGCCATTGAAAACAAACAAAAAACCGTTGGCACAGGCAAATTTTTTTGCCTGTGCCACCTGTGCCAACCGCCAGACCCCGGAGCCCGCATGACCGCCAGCATCCCCCAGGCCGAATTCGCCCGCCGGCAGGGCTGGGCCAAGAGCTACGTCACCAAGCTCAAGCGCGAGGGCCGGCTCGTGTTCGCGTCCGATGGCGGCGTGGACGAGGCCGCCTCCCGCGCGCGCATCGCCGCCACTGCCGCCCACACGCGACCGGACGTGGCCGCCCGTGCCGCCGCGGGGCGCGCGCCGGGCGCCGGCATGCCGTTCACCGGCGCCGATCAGGCGGTGAACGACGCGGCCGCTACCGATCCAGCCGGCGACCCCCAAGGCGACACCCCGGCCGATACCGCCGCCAGCGCGCACGAGAGCGAGAGCGTGCGCCTGCGGCGCCTGCGCGAGGGTCTGCGGCGCGAGGCGGGCCTGATCGAGCTTGGCCTGCTGTGCGGCGAGCTGCTGGCGCGCGACGACGTGGACCTCGAATGGTCCCGCCTGGGCGTCGGCCTGCGCGCCAACCTCGAGGCCGTGGTCGAGCGCCTGGCGCCGCTGCTTGCCGCCGCGCCGGACCGCGCGCAGGCGCAGGCCCTGATCGGCGCCGAGATGCGCGCCGAGCGGCGCCGGCTCACCCGCGCGCTGGTGTCGGCCGGGCGTGGTGCGGGGCGGGTTGGCAGCCATGCGCCCGGTGGCGGCGCATGAATTTCATGACCGCAGAAAACGTCTCGGCCATCCGCCTGAAGGGACTGGCTGGGCAAATGGATGGCGTCGCTTACGTTCTTGCAGAGGTGGAGGGACCGCAGGCGCGTCAAAAGGCGAAGGAACTGCGAGGCGCGGCGAAGATCGCGCATCGGTGGGCGAGAGAGCTTGAGAAATTGCATCGAGCAAAGGCCGCCCCATGAACGCCCCCACCCTCGCCGCCGCCCGCACCGCGCGCCTGCAGGTCGAGGTCGCGCCGGCTGCGGCGCTGGCCTACCTGTCAGTCAGCTCCGGCGTGGAGGCCGCCTCGCTCGCGTGGGAGCCGCTTGGCTGGTCGCCGTGGGCGTTCAGCGAGATCGAGCCGGCGGCGTGCGCCGTGCTCGCGCACCACTGGCCGCAGGTGCCGAACCTCGGCGACATGACCCGCTATCAGGAGTGGCCGGATGCAGCAATCGATCTTCTCGTCGGCGGAACTCCCTGCCAGTCCTTCAGCGTCGCCGGACTGCGAAAGGGACTGGCTGATCCGCGTGGCAACCTCATGCTTACCTTCGGTGCCATTGCTGGCCGCTATCGCCCCCGCTGGCTGGTCTGGGAGAACGTCCCCGGTGTCCTGTCATCGGGCGGCGGACGGGACTTTGGCGCCTTCCTCTGGATGCTGGCAGAACTCGGGTATGGGTTCGCCTACCGAGTTCTTGACGCTCAGCACTTCGGCTGCGCCGCGCCACGCGCGCGAGTGTTCGTTGTCGGCCATTACGGAGACTGGCGACGTGCCGCAGCGGTATTACTTGAGCGCCACGCGCTGCGAGGGAATCCTGCGCCGGGCAGCACGCCACGGCTGGAAGGTGCCAGAACACTTACGTCGGCTGTTCCACACGGCCGTGGGGACGCCCATCCCATAGTCCCCTGCTGGTGGGATGGCGGCCAGAAGGCGCAGACCGCGGACGCGGTGCTGCACAATCGGCAGACCATGCCCGACAAACGCCGCTTCCCGGCGCTGATCGATTCGACCGGCTTGCGGTTCTGCACGCCGAGGGAGTGGGAGCGAATGATGGGCATGCCGGACGACCACACGCTTGTCCCCTGCCGTGGCAAGCCGATGGCGGACGGCCCACGCTACCGGATGATCGGCAACAGCATGGCCGTGCCGGTGATGCGCTGGGTCGGCGAGCGGATCGCGGCGGTGCACGCCATCGCCAGCGGCCAGGTCTCGGCGGCATGAACGCCCCCACCCTCGCCGCCGCCCGCACCGCGCGCCTGCAGGTCGAGGTCGCGCTCGACAAGGCGCGCCTGGATGCCGAGCGCGCGGGCGTGGTGCGGCGGGCGCGGGTTTGGGAGGACGCGCGGGCGCTGCGGGCGCGGGTGCTTGCGGCGCTGGCGCGCGTGGCGCGCGAGGTAGCGGAGGATCTGGCGCCGGGTGACGACGAGCACCGCGCGCACGCGCTGCTGACGGACGCCGTGGCCCGCGCGCTGGAGGCGCTGGGCGCCGCGGCCGGCGAGGAGCGGCACCAGCAGGCCTTCGCCCGCGCCGTGCGCCCGCGCCACCGCATGGCCGTGTCGGCGTGGGCGGATCGCAACCGGGTGCTGAAAACCGGCACCGCGCGCCCCGGCCCGTGGCGCACGGACACCGTGCCGTACACGCGCGAGATCATGGACTCGCTGTCCGCGCACGACCCGTGCCGCGAGGTGGTGCTCATGAAGGCCGCGCAGGTGGCCGGCACCGAGGTGGCGCTGAACTGGCTGGGCTACATCATCGCCCACGCGCCGGCCGAAACCATGCTGGTGATGCCAACGCTGGAACTGCGGGACCGGTTCGTCAAGCGCCGCCTGCGCCCACTGGTGCGCGAGACCCCGGCCGTGGCCGACGTGCTGGGCGGCCAGCGCTCGCGCGACGCGGACACCGGCATCGGCCTGCTCTCATTCGCCGGCGGGTCGCTGATCCTGTCTGGCGCCAACAGCCCCAACTCCCTGCGCTCGGACGCCGTGCGCTACGTGATCCTGGACGAGGTGGACGGCTTCGACTGGGAAATCGGCCACGAGGGCGACCCGCTGCTGCTGATCGAAAACCGCCAGCGCACCTACAGCCGGCGCAAGACCCTGATGGTCAGCACGCCCACCCTGCGCGGCGCCTCGCGCATCGAGCAGCACTACCAGGCGTCCGACCGGCGCCGCTACCACGTGCCGTGCCCGGATTGCGGCGTGCTGCAGCCGCTGGTGTGGGCAAACCTGCGCTGGCACGCCGTGGCCCGCGCGCCGGCGCCCGGCGAGGCGGAGGTAGCCACCGTCACCGCCGCCTGGTACGAGTGCGCCCACTGCGGCGCGCGCATTGCCGAGCACCACAAGCCGGCCATGCTGGCGGCCGGGCACTGGGTGCCGGAGGTGCCTGGCGCGCCGACGCGCGGCTACCACATCAGCGCCCTGTACGCGCCGATCGGCCTCGGCCTGCGCTGGGTCGAGGTGGCGCAAAAGTGGATCGACGCGCAGGGCGACCGTGGCCGCCTCAAGGTGTTCGTCAACACCTACCTCGGCGAGACCTGGGAGGACCCTGGCCGCCACAAGACCGACGCGCAGGACATCGCCCAGCGCGCCGAGCCCTACGCGCTGCGCACCGCGCCGGCCGACTGCCTGCTGGTCACCGTGGGCGTGGACGTGCAGGACGACCGCCTGTCCGTGCAGTGGCTGGGCCACGGGGCCGGCCGGCGCTGGTGGGCGCTGGACTGGATCGAGCCGCCCGGCAACCCGGCCCTGCCGGACGTGTGGGATGCGCTGCTGGAACTGCTGCTGCAGCCCATCCCGCACGCCATGGGCGGGCACCTGCGCGTGCGCGCGGTGGGCGTTGACATCGGCGGCCACCACACGCAGCAGGTCAAGGACTTCGTGGCCCGCGCCGGCCCCCTGCTGGGCGGCCCGGCGATGGCCCTGCAGGGCGCGCGCCACCGCGTCACCGCCGTGCTGCCGCGCAAGCCCATGCACAGCGAGCTGACACCCAGCGGCCGGCGCGCGCGCCGCGGCGTGCCCGTGTGGCAGGTGGGCACCGAGGTCGCCAAGGACACCCTGTACAACGACCTGGCCGCCGACGCCGACCTGCCGCCGGACGAACGCCGCGCGCACTTTGCCGCCGACCTGCCGCCGGACTACTACGCGCAGCTCACCGCCGAGACCTTCAACCCCGTGCGCAACCGCTACGAGCTGCGCCGCGGCCGCCGCAACGAGGCGCTGGATACCTGGGTCTACGCGCTGGCCGCCGCCCACCACCCGCTGCTGCGCGTGGACAAGATGACCGACCGCCACTGGGCGGACCTGGCGCGCATGGTGGCGCCGGTGGCGGCGCCGTCGCCCGGTGCGGGGGCGGCCAGCCCGGTGCCGGCAGCAGCCCGCCCGCGCCCGCCGCAGCCGGCAGGATTTGGCACCGACGACTGGAGTGGACGGCTATGAGCGCGGAAAAAGATTTTCTGCTGGAACTGGCGTGGTTGATCGAGCGGCACGGTGCCGTCGATTTCTACTACACGCCAGCCGATGATGGGGTGCATATTCGGCTTGTCGGAGATGCCGACGACTGTTTTGTCGGGCACTCGCTTACACCCGCTGCACTTCGCGCTGCGGCCGCGCGCCAGGATCATGATCAGTACGCACCCGGTGGGCGCCCGCATGGCCGCTGACCTTGCCGACGTGTACACCGACGACCTGCCCGCCTACGTGCGCCGGTGGATCAGCGCCCACGCGGACATGCCGGCGCAGGACATGGGCGCGGCGCTGGACGCCGACCTGCGCCGCGCCTTCGGCGGCCGGCGCGTGTACGTGCAGCGCCAGCCCAAGGCGGAACGCCTGGCACGCCTGGCCGCCCTGCCGCCCGACACGCCCATCGAGGCCGCCGCCCGCGCCATCGGCGTGTCTGTGGGGCACCTGTACGAACTGCGCAAGCTGGCGCGGGGTGAGTGATGGAGGCGACATCTGATTGCCCATGTGCCTAACGGTTGAGGTTAGCCGACCCGCGAAGCGGGTTCGGCTACACCGAATTGTTAGGTTTCTGTGCTACGTAAACCCGACGAACGGTAGTTGTAAAGTTGTATTGTTGTGCTACATTAATTACACGCCAACGGGGCGTGCTACGCGGAGCGGTGAGATGGGCAGCAAAGACAAAACCCTTGGGCACGACGAGTTCTACAACATCCAGAAGCCGTACGACTTGGGCCGCGTCATTGTGTACGGCGAGCGCGACATGGGCTGGTACGATTACGTGCTGGTCGATAGCAGCGGCCTAACGGAAAGCCGGTCTGATAAATGCTATGGGTCTGCCGAAATCGCCTTGAGGGATGCGCTGATCGAGGCGAGCGCATGAAGATGCCAGCGAAGAAGAAAGCTGGGCGTCCCGAGTTGCCGCCCGACGAGAGGCGGGAGCGGACGATCCGCATTCGCGCAACGGAAGCTGAAGAAGCGAAGTTCAACCGCATAGGCGGAGCGCTTTGGTTCCGTGGCGCATTGAAACGCGCCAAAGAAACCTAACGCCTGAATTAAGCCGCGCCGCGAAGCGGCGTCGGCTTGAATGAATTGTTAGGTGCGGACGTACCGGAGGATTGAAACATGAGCGATTGGCAACCTATTGAAACCGCACCGAAGGATGGGACGCGGCTATTGCTGGCAACACCGACAGGGAAGCTCGCGGACGGAATGTGGTCATCCCGCTACGGGGTCTGGTCGTGGCCGTACGTGATGACCGAACCGACACATTGGATGCCTGCACCGCCAATCCCCCTACGAGCACCTAACACCAAATAGACACCCGCCCAAATGCGCCCCCTCGCCCACACCCCGCTCGCCTGCGCCATGACCATCGGCCTGCTTCCGCCGGACTGCCGCGCGCAGGCCATGCGCGCCGTGCCGCGCCGGTGGCGGGCGCTGGTGTGGTACCAGGTGGCGTGGTATCTGCCCACGCTGGCGCGCCTGGCGCGCGACAAGGCGGCCCGCCATCAGGCGACCCGCGCGGGGTGATTCGCGGCGGGCCTGTCGCCCCCGCCGCGCCCGGCGCCCTCATATTTTTTGCCTATTTTTCGGACTGGACCATCGGCAGCATGGCGCGCCATGGCTACCGCGTCCGAGATGGTCTCGCTGTACATCGCCGCCGAGCAGGCGGTGCTGCTCGGCCGCTCGTTCGCCTGGGCGGACGGGCGGCAGCTATCGCGCGTTGACCTTCCGGAGATCCGCAAGGGCCGGCAGGAGTGGGAGGCCCGCGCCGCCGCCGAGGCCGCCACCACCGCCGGCCGCAGCGGCCCGCGCGTGCTGCTGGCCGACTTCTCGGGGCCGGTGTGAACGCGCTCGACCGCGCCATCGCCGTGTTCTCCCCGCAGCGGGCGGTGGCGCGCCAGCAGGCCCGCCGCGCGCTGGCGTACTACGAGGCCGCCGAGACCACGCGCCTGCGCAAGCACCGCCTGGACAGCGGCAACGGGGACGCCGTGGTCAACCGCGCCGGCCGCTCGCTGCGCGCCTACGCTCGGCACCTGGACGAGAACCACGATCTCGCCCGCGGCGCGCTGAACGTGCTGGTGGCCAACGTGGTCGGCCCGCGCGGCGTCATGCCGGAGCCGCAGCCGCGCCGCGCGGACGGGACCATCCACGACGATTTTGCCACCGAGCTGCTGGATCTGTGGCGCGACTGGGTGCGCACGCCAGAGGTCACGTGGCAGATGGACTGGGCCGCCGCGCAACGCCTGGCGGCCCGCACTTGGCTGCGCGACGGCGAGGTGCTGCTGCAGCACCTGGAAGGCCCGGTGCCGCTGCTGGATCACGGCACGCGCGTGCCGTACAGCCTGGAGCTGATCGAGCCGGACCTGCTGCCGCTGGAATTCCACGACGCCACGCAGGGCATCACCAGCGGCGTGGAGCGCAACGCCTGGGGCCGCCCGCGCGCTTACCACCTGTACCGCCAGCACCCCGGCGCGGTGCTGCAACTGCCCACCGCCGGCAGCCTGCGGCGCGTGCCGGCGGACCGCATCAATCACCTCAAGCTGGCCGACCGCATCGGCCAGGCGCGCGGCGTGAGCATCTTCGCCGCCGTGCTGACGCGCCTGGACGACCTCAAGGACTACGAGGAGTCGGAGCGCATCGCCGCCAAGGTGGCGGCCAGCATGTGCGCGGCCATCATCAAGGGCGACCCCGGCCTGTACCCGGAGCCCGCCGCGGGCGATAACGCCGCCGCCGAGCCGCGGCACATGATGATGCGCCCCGGCATGGTGTTCGACGACCTGCGCCCCGGCGAGAGCGTCGAGACCATCGCCGCCAACCGGCCGAACCCCAACGCCGGCGCCTGGCGCGACGACCAGTTGCGCGCCGTGGCGTCGGGTCTTGGCGCCGGGTACTCATCGCTCGCCCGCCGCTACGACGGCACCTACAACGCGCGCCGGCAGGAGCAGGTCGAGACCTGGCGCCTGTACGAGGTGCTGCAGCGGCAGTTCGTAGCGCAGTGCGTGCAGCCGGTGTGGGAGCGTTTTGTGCGCGCGGCCACCCTGGCCGGCGTGGTGCGTGTGCCGGCCGATGTGCTGCCGCAGACCGCCGACGATGCCCTGTATCAAGGGCCGGTGATGCCGGCGCTGGACCCGCTCAAGGAGGTCAGCGCCAACATTGCCGTGCAGCGCGCCGGGTACGAATCCGGCCCGGCCATCATCCGCGCCAACGGCGGCAACCCGCGCGAGACCCTGCAGCAGGAGGCCAACTGGCGCCGGCAGTGCATCGCGGCCGGCGTGCTGATCGATGCCGACCCGGCCGTCGATACGGGCAACCGCGCCGCGCCGGCGCCCGATGACGCCACGCCCGACGACGAGGCCGACACCGCCCCGCCGCCCGCCGCCCGCGCCCGCTTCCCCGGAGCCGCCCATGCCTAGCAAGAAATCCCCGCCCGCCCCGGTGATCGCCCGCGGCGACTGGTGGGAGATCCGCGCCGCGGCCGACCAGCCCGCCGCGGAGCTGCTGATCTACGGCGACATCGGCGCCGACCCGTGGGGCGGCGAGTCGGTGTCCGCGCTCGACATGGTGCGCGCGCTGGCCGGCCTGGAGGCCGACTACATCACCGCCCGCATCAACAGCTACGGCGGCAGCGTGGCGGATGGCCTGGCCATTTACAACGCCCTGCAGCGCCACCCGGCGGCCGTGACCACCGCCATCGACGGTGTGGCCGTGTCCATCGCCTCGCTGATCGCCATGGCCGGCGACACCGTTCAGATGGCGCAAAACGCCCGCCTGATGATCCACGCGCCGTGGGGCCTGATGGCCGGCAACGCCGCCGACGCGCGCGAGTTCGCGGACGTGCTGGACGGCTACGCCCGCAGCATGGCGTCCAGCTACGCCGCCAAGACCGGCCGGCCTGTGGACGAGATGGCCGCGCTGGTGCTGGACGGCACCGACCACTGGTACAGCGCGGACGAGGCCCTGGCGGCCGGGTTCGTCGACGAGATCACCGGCGCGCTGGCGATTGCCGCCAGCCTGCCGGCCCGCTTCCGCCCGGCCGCGGCGGCCACCCCCGCGGCGCGTGCCGCACAGCAAACCCAACCGGAGGGCACACGCATGCCTGCTGACACCACCCCGACCAACGTGGTCGATCTTGAGGTCGAGCGCGCCCGCGCCGCCGCCGAGGCCCTGGCCGCGGACGCCACCCGCCGCACCGCCGTGCAGGGCGCGTTTGCCAAGCACATGGCCGTCAGCGGCGTGCAGGCGCTGCTGGATACCTGCCTCGCCGACCACGCCTGCACCGTAGAGGCCGCGGGCCTCAAGCTGCTGGCGCACCTGGGCAGCCAGGCGGAGCCCATCAACGGGCCGCTGGCGCTGCACCCCGGCGAGGACGAGCAGGACAAGCGCGTGCTGGGGCAGGTGGACGCCCTGCTGGCGCGCATGGGCCGCGGCAAGGCCGATGGCGCCAACCCGTACCGCGGCCTGTCGCTGGGCGAGATGGCGCGGGCCAGCCTGGAGCGCGCCGGCGTGGCCGTGAAGGGCCGCGGCATGGACGAGCTGGCGCCGCTGGCCATGGCCCGCGGCCCGGTTTACGCGCAGAGCACCAGCGATTTCCCGGTGGTGCTGGAGAACACCCTGCACAAGCTGATGCTGATGGGGTTCGCCGCCGCGCCGACCACCTGGGAGCGCTGGTGCAAGATCGGCGACGTGACCGACTTCCGGGCCTGGAAGCGCCTGGTTCCGGGCCTGATCGGCAACCTCGACACCGTGGGCGAGGAAGGCGAGTACAAGAACAAGGCCATCCCGGACGCGGTGGCGAACAGCGTGCAGGCGGTGCGCCGCGGCAACATCCTGCAGGTGTCGCCGGAGGTCATCGTCAACGACGACATCGGCTACATCTCGGACCTGGCCACCGCGCTTGGCCCGGCGGCAAAGCGCGCCGTGGAGCGCGCCGTGTACGCCCTGCTGGAGTCCAACCCCACGCTGTCCGATGGCGTGGCGCTGTTCCATGCCACGCACGGCAACCTCGCCGGCAGCGGCGCGGCGCCGACCGTCACGCTGCTGGATGCCGCCGCCGTGGCCATGGCGCAGCAAAAGGCGCCGGGCGCCGATGCCGAGTACCTGGACATCAAGCCCGCCGTGGCGGTGGTCAACACCGCGCTGCGCGGCGCCATGCGGGTGCTGGTGGACGCCGTCTACGACCCGGACACGGCCAACAAGCTGCAACGCCCGAACATGGTCAACGGGATCGTCACCGACATCGTGGACACGCCGCGCATCGCCGCCGCGCCCTGGTACCTGTTCGCGGACCCGAACGTAGCGCCGGTGGTGGAGGTGGTGTTCTTGAACGGGCAGCGCGAGCCGCGCCTGGCGCAGGAAGAGAGCTTCCGCACCGGGGGCCTCGCGTGGCGGGTGGAGTTCCCGTTCGGCGTCGGCGCCATCGATTTTCGCGGCGCCTACAAGAACCCCGGCGCGTAAGGCCGCGCCACCCCTCAATCACGGAGAGAGCACATGGCGAGCAACTTCGAGCAGCCGGGCGACATCATCACCTGGGTCAACGGGTCCGGCGCCAACAAGGTCAGCGGCCAGGTGGTCGTGGTCGGCAAGGTACTGGGCGTCTGCCTGGTGGACATTGCCAACGCGGCCACCGGATCGGTGGCCCTCACGGGCGTGTTCAGCGTGCCCAAGGTCAGCGCGGCCGTCATCGCGCAGGGCGAGAACCTCACCTGGGACGTGTCGGCGGCGGCCTTTGACGACAACGCCGCCACGCCGGCCACCGGCGACGTAACCGGCCCGCCGGCAGTGGCGTTCGAGGCCGCCGGCGCCGGCGTGACCTCGATGCTGGTCAAGTTCACCGGCGTGCCGGGCACCGTCACCTGATGACCGTCGAGGCCGCCTTCGCGGGGGCGGCGTCGGCGCTGATGCAGGAATTCAGCGCCGACGCCACCTACACCCCGCCGCATGGCCTGCCGGTGGCCACGCGCGCCGCCGGGCCGCAGCGCATCCGCCGCGTGCGGGCCGATGGCCTGGCGGTGGAGGTGGTAAGCCTGGTGCGCCTGCCCGCCACGGACGTGCCGCAGCCGCAGCGCGGCGGCACGGTCGCCATCGGCGCCGACGTGTGGCTGATCGAGGGCCTGGACTCGGACGACGGGTCCGTGGTCACCGTCACGGTGAGGGCGCCGTGAGCGCGATTCCGGCCCGCATCCGCGACGTGCTGATCGCGCGGCTTGAGACCATCCGCCAAGCGGACGGGTTCAACACCGACATGGGCCTTGCCGTGTGCCGCGGGCGGGCCGCGTACACGGTGCAGGATCTGGCCACCGGCCCGGCCGTGAACCTGTACACCAGCGGCGAGGAGTACCTCGACGCCAGCGGCAACCAGCAGCGGCAGGTGCTGGCCATCACCGTCGAGGCGTTCGCCGCGTTCGACACCGACGCCGACGCCGTGGCCGATGGGCTGCTGGCCGACATCAAGGCCGCCGTGCTGCGCGCGGACCAGCCCACGCTGACCGACGCCGCCGGCCCGCTGGGCCAGCGCCTGCAGTACGTGTCCGCCAGCGTGGACCTGCCCGAGCCGGGCGAGCGGATGGTGTGCCTCACCGTCAGCCTGCGCTGCCAGTACTTCGAGCGCTACGGCGCGCCCACCCTGACCGCATAGGAGACACCCCATGGCCGGACCGCAAGGCACTGAACTCTCGTACATCGGCAAGGGCTCGTTCTACGCCCGCGTCAAGGGCGCCGCCGAGGGCATGCTGCCGCTGGGCAACATCTCGGCCGCCAGCGTCAAGGTCGCCGAGGACAAAAAGGAGCTGCTGGACTACCAGTCCGCCGGCGGCGGGCAGGCCAACGCCCTGCGCCGCATCCAGACCGTGGAGCTGGGCCTGACGCTGCGCGATTTCTCCGGCGACAACATCGCCAAGGCGCTGTTCGGGTCCGCGTCGGTAGTGACCGCCGGCACCGGCGTGACCGAGACCGTCACCGGCTACGAGGAGGCGCTGGTGCCGCTGGGCAAGACCGGCATCACCAACCTGGTGGTCAAGGACGTGACCGACACCACCACCTACGTGGCCGGCACCGATTACGACCTGGTGCGCTCCGGCCTGTGGGTGTACGCCGCCGGCGCCATCACCGATGGCGCGGTGCTGCACCTGACCTACAACCACCCGGCGCAGAACGTGGTGCAGGCGCTGGTCAACGCCGGCCTTGAGTACGAGGTGTTTCTGGATGGGCTGAACGAGGCGCAGTCCGGCAAGGCGGTGGCGATCAACTTCCACCGCCTGCGCTTCGGGCCGGTGGCGGACTGGGGCCTGATCGGCGACGACTATGGCGAGATCGCGCTCACCGGCGACCTGCTCAAGGACACCACCATCGTCGGTGCCGGCCTGTCGCAGTACATGAAGGTGGCGTATGTCTGACGCCGACGACGCCGACATCCTGCTGCCGCCGCGCCAGGTGAAGGTGGGCGGGCGCACGGTGACGGTGCGCGAGCTCACGTTTGCGCAGGCGCTCGACCTGCACGCCGCCGTGCAGTCGGTGCTGGGGCCGCTGCACGCGCATTACACCGACGACGGCATCGACAGCGACAACGTCACCGCCGCGCTGGCGCAGCACCCGGCGCAGGCGCTGGCGCTGCTGGCCGCCAGCACCGGCGAGCCGCCCGACTGGCTGGCCGCGCTGGGGCCGGCCGAGGGCTACCTGCTGCTGGTGCACTTCGTGGCGGCGCACGTGGGTTTTTTCGTCACGCGGCTGGAGCTGCAGCGCCAGGTGGCCCTGAGCCGCGCGCAGCAGTTGGCCTTGGCGAGTGCATCGCCCGCCTCGTCCGCCACGGGCACCCCGCCGATGCACTGAGCCGCTACACCGCGCGGCAGATCGCGCTGTTCCACCGCGAGGCGCTGCGGGCGGAGCAGCGGGCGCAGGCGGACCGCATCGAGGCGGCGTGGCTGGGCGCCGCCGCGGCGTTCGGCGGCGGCAAGACGTTGAGTGAGTACCTGCAAGACCTGCGAGGCGACCGATGACCCCAACCCCGCACCCGCAGCGCCGCATCGAGGACGACGAGCCGGTCGTGCGGATCACCGGCCACACCGTGCGCCAACTGGTGGTGCAGGTGCTGGGCGGGCTGCTGATCGCCACCTTCGTTGCCGCCGGCTCCGTCTGGGGCACCGTGCAGATCCTCGGCGAGAAAGTCGGCGCCGTGTCGCGCGAGGTGCAGCAACTGCGCGGCGAGGTGCAGGAGATGCGCCGCGACCTGTACCGGCCGCGCTTCGAGCGCGGGCGGTACAGCGCCGAGGCCGGCCTGCCGCCGGGGCCGCCGCCGTGACCGGCGTGGTGACGCTTGACCTGCGCCAGGAGCGCCGGCAGATCGACGCCCGCCTGCGGCGCCTGGGCCAGCCGCAGGGCGTGTCGCTGGTGCTGCAGCGCACCATCAACCGCGTGCTGCCGTCCGTGCGCAGCGCCGCCGCCAAGGCGGTGGCGGCCGAGATCGGCGCGCCGCAGAAATTCACCCGCGCCGCGCAGCGCCTGCGCCGCGCCAGCCGCCGGCAACTGAGCGGCGCGCTGCAAGGGGATCTGAAGCGCATCCCGCTGATCGCGTTTGCCGCGCGCCAGACGCGCGATGGCGTGAGCTACCAGATCGGCAAGCAAGGCCGCCAGACGCTGGCGCACGCCTATATCCAGACCGGCAACAGCAGCGGCCAGCGCAATGTCTTTCTGCGCGCGCGGGGCGACGACGTGTTCAGCGCCACCGGCCAGATGCTCAGCGCCGGCGAATCGAGCGGCCTGGTCGGCCGCTACCCCACGCTGATCAAGTACGGGCCATCGGTGGCCCGCGTGCTGCTGCAGGATGCCGTGCAGCGAATCATGAGCACCACCGCCCGCGCGCGCTGGGACCGCGAGATCGAGGCGCAGCTGCGCTTCTACCTCGAAAAGCAGGGGATCAGCGTCGATGGCTAACACCTTCGTCGACCGCTACATCCTGCAGGCGGACGACCGCACCAAGGCCGCCACCGCCAGCGCGCAGGCCAACTTCCGGCGCCTGGACCAGACCGCCAGCCTGCTCAAGACCACGCTGGCCGGCGTGGGCGCGGCGTTTGTTATCCAGCGCGCGGCGGGCTTCACGCGCGACACGCTTGAGGTTGCGGACGCGCTGGGCGACACCGCCGCCAAGGCCGGCATTACCGCCGAGCAGCTGCAGGTGCTGCGCCATGCCGCCGAGCAGAACGGCAGCAGCGCCGACAAGCTCGACAAGGCCATGGTGCGCCTGAACACCAACCTGGGCCAGGCCGCGCTGGAGGCCAAGGGCCTCGCCAGCGGCACCTCGCCGGCCAGCGACGCGCTGGCCCGGCTGGGCGTCTCGGTGCTCGACGCCGGCGGCAACATCCGCAGCACCGGCGACGTGTTCCCGGAGTTGATCGACAAGCTGTCGTCGATCCAGTCCCCCGCCGAGCGCGCGGCCGTGGCGGCGCAGATCTTCGGCGCCAAGCTGGGGCCGGAACTGGCGGTGCTGATCGAGCAGGGCAGCGCGCCGCTGGCCAAGTACCGCGGCGAGCTGGAGGCCACCGGCGCGCTGCTGTCGGACGACCTGGTGGCCAGCGCCGGGGCGGTCAACGATCAGTTCAACGCCGTCGGCGCCGCGCTGCGCACCAACTTCCAGCGCGGCTTCCTGGAAGGGTTCATTGGGGACTTCGAGTCCCTCGACGCGCTGGTGCGCGATCCGCGGTTCGTGCAGTCCATCGCGGACATCGGCCGCGGCTTTGGCAACGCCATGCAGGCGGTGGTCGAGTCCGGCCCGGTGGTGCTGGATCACCTGCGCGGCATCCGGGACGCGGTGGTCGTCATCGCCGCCGCGCGCCTGGGCGATACGCTGGGATCGGCATTCGGCAAGGTGGGCCGCACCATTGGCGGCGTGGCCGGCCTGGCAACCGGCGCTGCGGCCGTTGCCGCCCTGCGCGCCCGCGACGCCGAGGTCGACGCCGAGCGCGAGGAAGCCGCCCAGCGCCGCCGCACCAAGGACGCCCTGGACGCCGCGCGCGGCGTGCGCGACGTGCGCCAGCAGCAGCAGGCCATCGAAGAGGCTGCGGTCGCCAACCTCAAGCGGCTGCGCGAGGCGGAAACCGCCACGCTGCAGGCCGAGCTCGCCAAGCAAAAGGACGCCCTGCAGGCGGCGGTGGACGCGCAGCGCACCGCGCGCCAGCAGCAGCAGGACATCGCCCGGGAGTTCGCGGACCTGGTGGCGTCCACCCGGGACGCTGCCACGCCGACGCGCTCGTCCGTGGTGCTGGATACCTCCCGCGCGCAGTCGGCCCTGTCTGCCGGGGACAGCGCCAAGGCGCTGTCGCTGGCCCGCCAGGCCGCGGACGCCATCAGCAATCTGGACGAGGCCGACCGCAAGTCCGCCACCATCCGGCTGACCGCCGAGCGCCTGCAGCAGATCGCCAACGCCGCCGCCGCCGCGCAGGCCGGCCAGGCCGACCAGGCGGTGGCGCAGGCGCAGGCCACCTACGACCAGGTCAAGGCGCAGTTCGAGGCGCTGAAAAACCTGCCGGTCGGGTTCGATGCCGCAAAGACCATCACCGACGCGCAGAGCCTCCGCGCGGCCATCGAGGCCGCCGTGGCGCAGCCCATCGTCATCCCGGTGCAGGTGGCGCAGGTGCCGGGCGCCGAGGCGGCCGCGCCGGACGTGCCCGGCCGCGCCTTCGGCGGCTACGTCCCCGGCAACAGCCCGCACCCGCGCGCGGACGACAAACTCATCTGGGCCACCGCCGGCGAGCTGGTCATCGGCCGCCCGGAGGTGGAGGCCCTGCGCCGCCAGCATGGCGCCGCTGCCATCGCCGCCCTGCTGCGCGGGCGCCTGCCGGGCTACGCGCTCGGCGGCCTGGTGGGCGCGGACGTCCCCCGCCCGGCGCTGCCGTCCCTGCCCGCCGCGCCCGCCCCGCGCGGCGGCGACACCATCAACCTGACCCTGCCCGGCGGGCAGACCTACAGCGTCACCGCCGACCGCGACACCTCCGCCGCCCTGCAGCGCGACGTGCGCCTGATGGGCCTGAAGGGGGGCCGGCGGTGAGCGGCATCCTGCCCGCGCACCTGCGCGACCTGATCATTCGCCCGACGCTGGTGGACATGGGCCACTACTCGCCCGAGGCCGAGGCGCTACTGCTGGGTACTGCGGCGCAGGAATCGCGCGGTGGGCGGTACCTGGCGCAGCTTCGCGGCCCGGCGCGCGGCATCTACCAGATGGAGCCGGCGACGCACGACGACCTTTGGCGGCACTTTCTGCCATCGCGCCGACCGCTCAAGGCGCTGTTGCTGTCCTGGGCGCACGACCCCGCGCCGTACCCGTCGCCCGACCAGATGGTCTACGACCTGCGCTACGCGACCGCCATGGCCCGTGTGCATCTGCTGCGCGTGCCCACGCCGCTGCCTGCGGCCGACGACCTGCCGGCGCAGGCCGCCTACTGGAAGCGCTACTACAACACGCCCGCGGGCAAGGGCACGGTCGAGCAGTACGTTCAGTCATGGAACGCCTACGTGGGAGCAACGCAATGAGAGCCAAACCAACCCGCAAAGTCGCCGCAGGCACCGCCGCCGGCCTGCTGAGCACCGTGATCGTGTCGATTGCCACCGCCAACGGGGTGGACATCCCGCCGGATGCGGCGGCCGGCCTGACGGCCTTGCTTGGCCTGCTTGGCTCGTGGATTACCCCGGACAAGCCGTCCGCGGACTAATACGAGGTTCCCATGATCCGCAATCTGCTGCTTCTCGCCGCCTGGGTACTTGCCGCTTGCTGCGCCCTCAATACTGCACGCGCCGACACGTTCGCGGCCACGTACCGCGAGCTGGCGCTATCGCCGGCCAACTACGAGACCACCTGGTACAGCGGCGCCGTCACGCGCGATGGCAAGTTCGTCTATGGCCTTGGGCACAGCCACAACAGCTACGGCGACAACAGCCTGTGGCTGTACGACCCGGCGACCAACACGCACAAGAACTTGCAGCCGAGCACCGGCGACAAGTGGCTGTGGGACAAGGACGCTGCCGGTCAAACGATCCCGAAGTCCGGGCGCTGGTCCGACCCGACCATCCGGGCGCTGACCAACCGCAACAACCACCAGGCGTTCTACGTCGCCGGGCGCGATGAGTTCTGGGTGCTGGCCGGAACCACGTTCTACCAGTCGAGCCCGTACTTCGGCGGCCGGTTCAGCCTGACGACCAATCGCTGGGAGTACCTGTCGCCGCCGTGGGCCGAAAAGACCCGCAGCGACCTGGCGGACTTTGCCGATGGCGTGGTGGCGAACATGGGCGGATGGACTGCGGCAAACGCCGTCACCGCCACGTGCGGCAGCACCGACACGGTGGTGCTGTTCGGCGGCATGAGCGATTCCGTTGGCGCAGTGCGGATCATCGAGCCGAACCCCGCCGGCCCGGAGCCGTACCGGATGGTGACCTCGCCGAAGCCGCCATTCCATTTCCCCGTTGAGAACGCCCGGCATAACGCCGCCTGTGTGGGCGACACGGTGTACTTCGTCGAGGGCCAGCGGCGGGTGCCGAATGTGAAGTGCTGCACCACCCCGAGCCCGGCGCAGGCGTGGAAGTTCCACGTGCCGACCCGCACCTGGACGCGCCTGCCGGATGGCCCGCCGGGCGGGTACTTCGCGCAGCTCACCGCCGACACCACGGCGCAGGCGCTATTGCTGTACGGCGGCAGCGCGGGCAACAAGCTGTGGGTCTATGACCTGATCGGCGGCCAGTGGCACAACCTGACCGGCACCATCCCGAACCTGCCGCGCGCGGACATGCACACGGGGGGCTTCATCCCCGGCTTTGGGCACGTGTACAAGGGTGGCAAGCGGTACAAGGATGCCTATGGCACCAGCGAGGGCTACGGGGCCAGCCGCAAGATGATGGTGATCTCGCTCACGCGGGTTGCGCCCCCACCCCCGGAGCCTGTTGTCGGTAACGATCCGCCGCCGGATGAACAGCAAACGCCTGAGTCTTCAACGGGTGGCACACAAATCACCTGGACCAAAATCCCGCTTGCAGTGCGCGGCGTGAGCCCGGTCGGATCAATGAAGCATCAGCGCTTGGCCGAGGGGCCTGCCGGGCGCGTGTACATCCTGGGCGGGGATTTCGGAGGCGACGGCGGCAACAACACCGGCCGGCAGGAGGTGTTCAGCTTCGACCCGCTGTCCGCGACCGGCGACTGGCGACTGGAGGCGCCGTACTGCGGCACCACCGCCAACCCTGTCCACTGGCACACCGACGAGGCCGGCGTGGCCTGGGACGCCAAACGCAAGCTGTTCTGGAAGCTGTCCGGCACCGAATACGGCCCGGACGATGCCTGCCTCGCCGAGGGCCGCAGCGTCAAGGCCAAGGTCATCACCTTCGACCCGCAGACCAAGCAGTGGACCGTACCGCCGCACGTGGCGCAGACCCGCTTCGGCTACGTGACCAATGGCGTGCTTGACCCGGACAAGGACCAGATGGTCCAGATCATCGACAAGCAGGCCAAGCATCTTGACCTTGCCACCGGGCAGTGGGCCACCTACCCGCTGCCCGGTGACGCGCTGCGCTTCAACGCCATCGTGGCGCGCTCTGGGCGGACGCTGTGGTGGCTGAACCGCAGCGAGGTGCTGGAGAGCTACGACCTCGACACGCACAAGATGACCAGCCACGGGACGTGGCCTTTCCCGCAAAAGTCCGGCTGGGGCATGGCGATGACGTTCCCGCTCGGCGGGAAGCTGCTCGTGATCTGGCCGACCAGCCTCAGCACGGAAGCTAAGCACGGGGCGATCTACGACCCGGCCTCGAAGGCGTGGACGAAGGTTGATATGGGCGAGGGCCGCGGCAACACCGCCATGATGCACAGCAGCGGCCGGGTGGTGCTGATGGGCGGCATGGCGCCGCCTGAGGACCACAACAAGTTCGTGTGGGTGGGGACGTTCAGGTGATGGCCACTCGTCTGTATATGCCGCCAAGCAACATCGTCCCGATACGCCATCACCCGGCCTTCAGGGGCAAGACCAAGCACAAAGTGCTGCTCCGCAACAACGCGACGGGCGAGGAGCGGCTGATTGCCAGCGATTCCGAGTGGGAGGACGTGCACGAATTCCTGTGGACCGAGGGCAACTTGGCCTGCGACTGCAATCGGCACCTAGAGTTCGAGCGAGCCGGCGGCCGAGAGCCGGGCGCCAGGGAAGTAGGCTGCGGGGATGAGCGGTATACCGCCCTTTATGCGCTGCTGCCGGACGGGAGAAAGGTTTTCCTCGATGGCGAGCCGGACGCCGCGTCGGTTTAAGTAGATGCCCGCGAAGCTCTACTTCCACGCCGCCGCCAATACGCTGAGCGGCACGTTCCCGACCGGGGAACAGGCGACCTGGACTCCGAATGCGTCTGGCCCCAGCACGCTGCGGACGATGGACCGCACCATCGGTTCGGCTTTCACCTATGTCCAATTAGGAGCGCCAGGGTCTGTAACAGTTCGGCACTTCTTCGCCCATTTCTGCTCTCCGCCGCTCGCCAGTGCGCAGACTGTCGGCGGTGGGAGTCTGACCCTCAACGTCGCCGAGAGGAAAGACAATAACGCGGCGCAATTCATCATCGACTCGCTGCACATCTACGTGTGGCGGCCCTCGACCGGCGCCATTGTCGGTGTAATCAGGCAGGGTGAGGACTTAGGTGGCACAACGCCGACCACAATCAACTCCACCCAAGTCACGCATATCACTGGCATCACCAGCAGTGCGGTGAGCGCCGAAGCCGGGGATGTGATTATCTGTGAGGTGTGGTCGCGCTACACAACGGGTACCAATCCCAACAATGGGCGGTTCTACTACGACGGCACCACCGAGAACACCACAGAAAACGCCGTAGTCAGTAATCACGCCAGCTTCATCGAGCTGGCTGAGGACTTGGTGTTTGAGGGGGAGGGGGCATCGGTCGCCGCTGGCATCGCCTGGCGCATCCGCGCCGCGACATCCGGCGCCACCGCCTGGCGGGTGAAGGCCGCCGCCGCGCATGCCACCGCCTGGCGCGTGCTGGGCGCGCTGTCTGGCGCCACCGCGTGGCGCATCCGTGCCGCCCAGCAGGCTGGTACAGCCTGGCGCATCAAGGCCGCCGCAGCCGCTGGCATCGGCTGGCGTGTTCTGGCGGCCGCCATGCAGGCCACCGCCTGGCGCATCCGCGCAGCCGCAGCGGCGGCCAGCGCCTGGCGTGTGCTGGCATCTGCCGCTCAGGCTTCCGGCTGGCGTATCCGTGCAGCCGTGCAGCAGTCAACCGCGTGGCAAATCCTCACCGCCTCATTGGCGGCCAGCGTGGCCGTCGCCTGGCGCATCCGCGCCGCGGCTGTCGCACCTGTCGCCTGGCGCATCCGTGCAGCCGTAGCGGCGGCCAGCGCCTGGCGCGTGCTGGCATCCACCCCGCAAGCCGTCGCCTGGCGTATCCGCACCGCTGCCGCCACGCCCACCGCGTGGCGCATCCGCAGCGCACTTACTACCGGCACCGCCTGGCGCATCCGCCAATCCCTCGCGCAGGCGATCGGCTGGCGCATCGGTGCGCTGCTGCTGCCCGCGCCGCACCAGGTGATGCAGGCCACCCGGCACGCCCGCACGCTGTACGCCACCACCCACCCACGCCTGTTACACGCAAGGAGATAAGACATGGCCGCGACCCTCGTTTACCGCCTCACCGGCGGCGCCAGCAACAGCGACCCGAACGCCAGCCTGGGCGGCGCCAGCTCGTCCGTGGCCGTGAGCGGCACGGCCATGAACAACCTGTTCGACGACGTGGCCGAGGGCGAGGCCAGCGCCGGCGATACCGAATACCGCGCCATCGACGTGCGCAACACCGGCGACGCCACCGCCACAGTGGTCAAGATTTACATGAGCGTGGAGACCTCGAGCCCGTCGACGCAGATCGACATGGGCATCGAGGCGTCGCCGCTGGGCAGCACCACGTCGATCGCCGACGAGTCGACCGCGCCGGCCGGCGTCACCTTCGCCCACTACAACAGCGGCTCGCAGCTGGCCCTGCCGGACATCGCCGCCGGCACGTACTGCCGGGTGTGGCTGCGCCGCGTGGTGAGCGCCGCGGCCGGCAACACCAGCAACGACCAGGGCACCATCTACACGGCGTATGCGTGATGAGCCGCCGGTACACCAAGCGCGCCGCCGCGCAGTTTGCCGTGGGGCTGGATTTCAGCACCTTCCCGATTGTGCCCGGGGAGACGCTGGTGGGCAGCAACGCGCTCGGATCGCTGGCCGTGACCGCCACGGACGCCGCCGGCGCGGACGCCAGCGCCGCGGTGATCGATGGCGCGCCGTGGATCAGCGGCACGCAGGTGCGGTGGCTGCTCAAGGCCGGCACGCCGGCGGGCTGGTACGAGATCGTCATCAAGGCCCCCACGTCCGATGACGAGCTGCTGGTAGACCGCCAGCGCCTGGAGGTGCTGGCGTGATTGCCGCCGCCCTGGCCGGCCCGCCGCTGCTGGTGGCGCTGGTGGTGCTGCTGGCGCGCTGGGCGTCCGCCCGGCGGCGGGACGCCGACGAGGCGCACCGCAACGTGCTGGCGCTGCTGGCCGACCAGGCGGACGCCCGGGCCGATGATCGCGCGCGGGCGGACGACCGCGCCATTGCCGACAACCTGGACATCTGACATGGCCGCCGCCTCACAACCCGTAGGGTGGGCAAAGCGCAGCGTGCCCACGCGGCGCCGGGTCGCCCGCGCCGCATCCTGCACGTGGGCACGGCCTGCCGGCCTTTGCCCACCCTACCGGACGCCGACATGACCGACCTCGCAGACCGCGCCATCGACACCGAGGAGCGCCACCGCGCCGCCGCGCTTGCGGCGCAGCAGGACCGGCGGCAGCGTCAGCAGCGGTCGGCCATGCTGACGCGCGCGGCGGCGCGCACGCACTGCGCCGACTGCGGCGACCCCATCCCCCCGCTGCGCCTGGTGGCCGTGCCGCACGCCACGCGCTGCGCGCATTGCCAGCACATCGCGGAGCGCCAGCATGTGGTTTGAGATCGGCGGGCTCAAGATCGCCACCGAGGCCGTGCTGGGCTTCGAACAGGTATACGAGCCCATGGCCGGCGCGGCGCGCCTGCGGCTGATGTCCGGCGCCGCCGTGCAGCAGGTGTGGTGGCGCAAGCTGCGCACGGTGCTGTCCGGCGATGGCTGGTGGCCGCCCGGCCTGGATGGGCTGGACTACGACGCCACGCTCACGCTGCTGTGCGCGGTGCCGCGCACGCTGCAGGCGGCCAGCAACGTGATTGCCCTGCCCGCCGCGCGCCGCACGGATACCGGCTACACGCCGCAGGGCTACGCCCTGGTGCGCGGCGCCTCGCCGCAGGTGGGCGGCGGCGATCTGGTGCCGACCACGCTCGGCCTGGCCGGGGACGTGGCCACGCTGGGCACCGTGGCCGGCGCCATCGGCTACCACGTGGCGTACTGGCCGGCGCTGACCGTGTGGGCCGACCCGCCCACCGTGAGCGGCGACGTGGCCAGCGCTACGCACCGCTGGACCCTGACCGCCGAGGAGGCATAAGCCATGGCCATGGGCCGCCGAAACCTTAAGAACAACTGGTCCACCGCGCTCGATGCGCCCGCCGCAGCGGCGGATACCACGCTCTGGCTGCCGCAGCCGTGGATCGACAAGCTCACCGCTCCAACCCCATCTGCCAGCGAGTGGTACGAGCTCACCCTCGACGATGGCGTGCAGGCGCCGGAGATCGTGCGCTGCACCGGCAAGGGCACCGGCACCGTCACCGTGGTGCGCGCCCAGCAGGGCACCGTGGCACCCACCACCTGGGCCACCGGCACCAAGTGCGAGATCCGCATCACCGCCGAGCTGGCGCGCGTGCTCGAGGGCAGTCACTGGATCGGCGCCAGCGGCTCACTGGTGATCGGCCCGGGCGCTGGCGCCGCCCTGGACACCGGCTACTCCGACGTGTTCATCGGCCCGGGCGCCGGCGCCGGCGTGACCACCGGCGCCCAGAACGTGGCCGTGGGCTTGGATGCCCTGAGCGGCGCCGACGTGGTCGACTCGACCGTGGCGATCGGCGTCCAAGCCCTGCAGGACGCCACCGCCGGATCCCTGGCCAATACCGCCGTCGGCTTCCAGGCCGGCACCGGCGCGGGCGCGGCCACGTCCAGCACCTACCTGGGCGCCGAAACCGGCGCCGCCACGCCTGATCTTGCTGCCGCGATCGCCATCGGCCGTGGCGCCCGCGTGGAGGCGTCCAACACCGTCATGATCGGCAGCCTGACGTCGACCATCAGCGGCGTCTACATCTGCGCCGGCACCGGCCCCTTCTCGAGCGCGCGCGACCTCTCGATCCAGCCTGCCGGCGCCATCGGCAGCGACAAGCCCGGATCGGCGCTGCGCCTCGCCGCCGGCCAGTCCACCGGCGCCGCCAGCAGCGGCAGCGTGATCATCGCCACCGTCCCCGCCGGTGCCAGCGGCAGCGCCCGCAACGAACCGGTAGACCGCGCCGAGTGGACCGCGGATGGCCAGTTCATTACCTACGATTCGGTCACCACCGGCGACCCCGGCCTGGGCGCCGGCGCCTGGAAGCTGGGCACCGTGCAGGCCGGCGCGGTGGCGCTGGATACCACCAACTACGTCGAGGTCGCCATCGGCGGCGTGATCGTCAAGCTGCTCAAGGCCGCGTGATGGACAGCCTGTCCCCGCACCTGCGCGGCCTGATCGATGCCCTGACCGCCCAGCGCAACCGCGAGGCCGACGCCGTGGCCGAGCTGAACGGCCGCATCGCCGCCCTGCAGGCGGAGGTGTACGCGCTGCGCACGCGCGTGCAGCAGCTGGAGGCGGCGCTGCCGCCCGGCCCGCCCGCCGAGGGCGCGGATGGTTAATCTCACCGCCGTCAACGCCGCCGCGGTTAATGCTGGCGCAGCGGCAGGCACGACTTACAGCGTGCGCCTGCCGCTGCGCCAGCAGGTCACCCTGCGCGTGCGGCTGCCGCTGCGCCAGCAGGTCACCGCCCACACGTACCGCCTGCGCCTGCCGCTGCGCCAGCAGGTGAGCACGCGGTACCGCGTGACGCTGCCGCTGCGGCAGGAAGTCACGGACGTGACCTACGCCGTGCGCCTGCCGCTGCGCCAGCAGGTCAGCGCCGCGTACAGCGTGCGGCTGCCGCTGCGCCAGCAGGTCAGCGCCGCCGGGCCGGTGGTCATCGGCACCACCCAGCGCCCCGCCGTGGTGGCGGTGCTGGCCGGCGTGGACATCTCAGCGCGCCTCACGGACGTGGTGGAGGTGGACCGCGAGGCCGGGCAATCCGCCCGCGCCACGCTGAGCTTTCTGCCGCTTGGCGGCAGCGTGGACCTGGCGGCCTGGATCAGCGCGCCGCTGACGATTGATCTTGACAATGGCGGCGGCCCGGTGCGCGTGTTCACGGGCACCGTAAGCGACACCCGCTACGACCCGCTGCGCCGGGTGACGCTGATCGACGCCACCGACGACCTGCAGGCGCTGCTGGATGCCATGCCGGCGTCCATCATTGACCTCGTGGTCGGCGGGCTGTGGTCGGCGGCCGTGTTCGACCCAGCCGCCACCGGCTGGGCGCGCGCGCAGGACCGCATGAGCACGCAGCCGGCGGACCTGGACCGCGACCCCTGGGGCGGCGTGCGCGTCACGCCGTGGGCGGCGGCGGCCGTGGCGCACCACACGTTCGGCGCCGGGGCCATCATCGACGAGAGCCTGCGCGTCGAGCCCGGCCGCTGGCGCGAGATGGTCAACCGCATCGAGGTGACCGCCGAGATCCGCTACACGCGCCGCCTGCACCGCGAGGGCACGCTGAGCTGGGGGTTCGCCGGCGGCGGGCTTACCGGGGCCATGATCGACTACCTGCAGCTGCACGCCACCCTGCCCGACGAGGACATGATCCGCAGCGCCGCCGCGGCCAACGGGTGGCAGGTGGTCAGCGAGCAGTGGACGCAGCGCGCGCCGTCCGGCGTGTATGGCGGCGTGATCTGGCACTTTCACCCCGCCACGGAGGCGCACCCGTGGCTGGTGCTGGGCGCCAACCTCACCGCCGCGCGGCGCTGGTCGCAGACCATCACCGAGACCTACACGCTCACCGTGGAGTGCCCGGCCAGCATTGCGCGCTTTGGCGCCAACGTGGCGCAGGACCGCGCCACCTACACCGCGCCGGATGCGCAGGCCGGCTGGGAGGATGCCGAGCTTCCGCTACGCGATGGCGGCATCGGCGGCAGTACGGACCTGGCCGGCGCGCTCACCGCCCCGAACGGGGACCGGTACTTCGACGACCTGCCGGCCGGCGTGCGCGGCGACGCCATCGGCACCGTGCTGGCGCGCGCCCGCACCGCGCTGCTGGCCGCCCACCGCGTGCACACGGGCGAGATCACCGTGCCGCTGCTGCCGGGCATCGACACCCCGCACACCGCGCGCATCGAGACCGCCACCGCCACCGTGCAGGGCCGCGTGCGCCAGGTGGTGCACCGCCTCACCCTGGGCGGCGAGGCCACCACCACCGTGCGCGTGGCCCTGTCGCAATCCGCCGCCGGCGCGCAGCCAGACGACGTGCTGGCCGCCCCCGCCGTGCCACCTTCCCTGCCCGCCGCCGGCAGCCCGCCGCGCCTGGGCAGCGTGGGTGGCGTCGACACGCACCTGGGCGGCTACGACGGAGCGCCGGAGATCATCCGGGCCGCCCCGTACACCGCCCCCGAGGACAACCCCGCCTGGACCGGCTACGTGGGCAACCGCGACCCGGCCTGGGCCGGGTCGATGACGTTCGACGAGCGTTTCGTCGCCGACTGGGGCGAGATCGCCCGCGACCCCATCGACACCACCGCCGCCGCCACCTACCGCGTGGCGGTGCCGCACGACACCGTGGACTTGGCGGCGTGATGGCCTACAGCGCCCGCCCGCATGTGGGGCAGCAGCCGGCGCTGGCGATGGCGCCCAGGCGCCGCAGCGCCCGATACACCGCGGCCGGCTGCAGGCCCTGCTCGCGCGCCGCGGCGTTGGCCGTCAGGCCGTCCACCAGCGCGCGCCGGGCGGCGCGGCTGGTGCGGCTGTCCGGGTCCGCCCCGGTGAGCGCCAGGGCGGCGGCGAATTGGTCAGGCGACATCGGCGCCGCCGATCTCTCGCACGCCGACGGTCCCCATGCGCGGCCCGCCCGTGGTGAGAAAGGGTCGCTCGTGCACCGTCTGCCCCCATGTGCGAGCCGCCCGCTTTTCGGCCTTGGCGATCAGCGCGTACATCCCCTCGACGGTCTGCGCGATGCCGACCTTGCGCCACTCGGCGGTGTACGAGTCGATCTCGTCCCAAATGACAACCTCTGCGGGGAGGACCACCTCGTGAGCACAGGCCGTGCTGATGATGTCGCTCATGTCTGCTCTCCGTTTGCCCGGCCCCACCGTGGCGCCGTTGGGTTGAGTAATACGCTTTCGCGTAAGTGTGTCAACTGTTTTTTGCTGCCCGCTGCAAATTTTTTTTGAGGAGCCGCCGCCATGCCTTTCCAGTTCTTCGCCGACGCCGCCCTCACCACGCCGCTGACCGAGCTGCTGACCACCGAGCTCACCGATGGCAGCACCAGCCCGGCCATCAAGCAGGTCTGGTTCGGCAGCACGGACACCGGCAAAAAGGTGCGCGCGGCCAGCAACCCGGGCGTCGACCCGGTCACCGTCACGCCGGTGTCGCTGCTCACCACCCGCGCCAACAGCACCGCGTACACCGTGGGCAAACTGCTGATCCCCGCCACGCCCAACAACCGCGTGTATGAGGTCACCGCCACCAGCGGCGCCGGCCTGAGCGGCGCCAGCCCGCCCACCTACCCCACCACCGTGGGCGCCACCGTGGCGGATGGCGACCTCACACTCACCTGCATCGCGCACCAGGACGTGCCCGGCGAGTACAAGCTGGCCGGCACGCTGGGCGGCCTTGCCAGCGCCACCGCCGGCGCGGGCCTGAGCCTGGGTACCGAGGTGCTGAGCGGCGTGGCCAACGCGGTGACGTTCTACCTGGCGTGCGACGACGCGGACGCCGTGACGCAAAGCCAGGTGCACGTGGCGCTCGATACCAACGACCTCAACGAGGACGCCGCGTGACCTCGGGACAGGACACAACCGGAGGCGGCAAGGTATGCCCAGGCTGTGGCCTCCTGCCACATCATGGCCACTTCTTGAACTGTCCGGCAATTTCGCCCCCGCCGGCTCAGATGCAAGGCGCGGTCGGATGGGTCTGCCCGCGCTGTGGCCGCGGGAACGCACCCTGGGCCGTGACTTGCCCATGCATCCCGCCGCCTCCACCACTGATTACGTGCTGACATGACCGACCAGCGCCTCGTCGACGACCTGAACCGCGTCATCAAGCACCCGCCGCGCGCGCGCGAGCCGCTGCCGCCGGCCGCAGGCCAGGCCGCCATCCCCGGTGTCGGGCGCGGCGAGCGCAGCCCCGCCGGGGGCGGCGGCATTGCCAGCCCGCTGACCGAGATCGACTACGCCGACCGGCAGTGGCATCCGGAGATAGCCGTCGCCAGCAGCGACGGGGTGTTCGTGCTGATGATCGAGCCGATCAAGCAGGTGACGTTCCGGGACGCGCAGGGCAAGACCGCCGCGGTGATATTCGAGCCTCCGCCCTGAGCCATGCTGCCGCAAGATGCCCACCAGCCCGGACCGCCCGGCCGGGTGACGGTCTGGGGTCGACCGTGGCATGGCCTGGTCGAGGCCGGCACCCTCACCCTGCCCAACGGGGCCACCATGCCCCACCCGTACCCCGGCGACGCCGGCGCCGCCGACGTGTTGGCCTTTCGGCTGCCCGGCACGCCCGCCGTGGTGCGGTCGCCGGAGCAGGCCGCCGCGGACGCCGCCGCCGGGCGGCAGTGGCTGGATTACGCCCTCATCAGCGGGCGCAACACCCGCCAGCTGTACGGCGTCAGCATCGGCGGCAACGGCACATGGCTGTACGCCGCCCCGGACGGATCGCGCTGGCGCATCACCATGACCGAAGTCCCCGGCACGCACGACCTCACCGCGCCGTGGACCACCACCGTCACCTGTGCCCGCTTCGGCGACTTCGGCGCGGCGCCCGAAGAACACGTGCTCACCGCCGCCCTGGCCGACTGGCAGCAGTCCATCCCCGGCCACCCGGACGGGGACTACGCGCTGGATTACATGGGCATCGTCGACAGCGCCAACGTCTGGGTCGAGGACGTCACCCAAACCGGCGACGCCGCCATCCTCATGATCGGCCTGGACGCCGGTGCCCAGCTCATCGACCGCCGCCCAACCGGCTTTCTGCAACTCGACCTCAGCGGCACGCCAGGCGTCGACGCCGCCGCGGCCCTCACCGTGCTGCGCACGCGCGCGCAGACCCTGGGCACGGTAACCTGGGACGAAGTGTTCGATCAGGCCACCTACCGATACCAGAACGCCGTAACCACAACGGTGACCATAGTCGGCGGCTATCCCACATGCGACGGGTACCGGTCGCTTTTCGGCACGGAAGTCGTCGGCACGATGATTGAGGACAATGTCGGCACGATTTGGACCATCGGCTCGCACAGCGCCAACACCTCGATCAGCAACCGCATCATCGGCATGGCATTTGTCGCCGGGACGCCGCGGGCACTGCTGCTGTCCGCGACCAACAGCACCCTCGATACGTTCCCGGACCCTGATATCACCGCCGGCGGAACAAGCGAGCGACGGACTCCATTCACTGGGCCGTTCCCACCCGGCGCCGAAGAGGGATGCTTCTTAGGCAGCGAGGAGCTTATCAGCGACACCACGTTCTGGACGATCAGCCAGACCAACACCCGGCAAGTCGACGCATCACTGACAATCGCGTATGAGGGCAGCGCCGGCGTAACCGTCAGCGCCTCCTACTACAGAGAACGCGCCGGCACGCGGCACAAAAATGATGTTGGTAACCTGTCCACAAGTTGGGAGACATGGACCGTCGGCGATACCAGCCACACGTTCACCTATCCGTCAGAGCCGATCGGCGTTCCTGGGACATTCGGACCCGCCCTGCAGCTACTCGGATTCTTCCGCCAGGAGCAGCCAGCAGATGCCTTCATGGCCGACATGCACCAGGTCCCCATCGGCAACAACAACGTTGGCTTCTTCGCTCACGAGATCAACCGCTACAGCGCCACCTGCGCGGAAATCGCCACCGACTACATCACGCCGGCCGGCATCCATACGTGGACACGATGGGGCGCCGTCGCGCCAACCAGCGTCACCACCGGCAAAGTGGTCGGCAACAACCCCTACGGCAGCGCCCACCCCGTCACCGGCGACCTCGCGCGCGCCCGCGCCGCGCCTGTGTGCTGGGTGTGAGGCACCGGGTGGCGGCGTGTCCGGGCGCGCCCTAATCCGCCGCCCGCTGCGCCAGCAGCAGCTACACCCTCCAGGCCGGCGGCCCGGACAGCCTCACCCCCGCCACCGTCGCCAACCTCACCGCCCACCCCGGCGACGACCGGTGGAATGTTGGGGTGTTCTAGGGGGCCGGAATAGCACAGATTTTGCACACCCCCCCTGTAACGCTCTGATATTGCGCGCATCTACCCGCCCTTTCACATCGGTTCCCGCCCGGCGTCGCGGCCCAGCGGCGCGCCCTCCCAATCCTCGCCGCGCCAGGGCGGGAAGGGCTGGTGGTACAGGGTGGCGGCGCGCGTGCCATCGGTGGGCGCCAGGTGACGCACGAATCCCCACTCTTTGCGCCGCGGGCCGTGGACGAACAGCGTCCAGGTGTCCGGCTCTGTCTCGGCGATGCGGTGCAGGCTGTGCAGGGCGAGCGCGTTGGCCCAGCGCACGCGGCGCAGGCGGATCAGCGGCGGGGCGGCGCCGTTGAGGCGGGCGCGCTCCTCGCGGTAGGAGCCGGCCAGCACCAGGCTGACCGCGCGCCACGGGTGGTCGTGCGTTTCCTCGTCGCCGTCGCGGCCGACGAAGCGGTGCAGGTAGGCTGTGACGGGGCCGATGCGACCGAGGCAGTACCGCTCCAGGTACGGGCGGCCGTCGCGGCTGATCAGCCGGCAGCGAAGGCCGGCGGTGAGGCGGTACAGGGCGCGGCGGATCATTCAACCAAATCCTGGCCGCACATGACGGCGTTGATGCGCGTGAGCGCGTCGACAGCGGCGGCCTCGTGCTCGAGCCGTTCCAGCGCTTTGATGGCGATTTCTTCGGTCTGGAAGCTGCTGTACGCCGCCATCCCGGTTATGCGCCCGCCGAACAGTGGCGTGTCGAAATCGGGAAGATTGATTGCCGCCTGGTCGTCGATGTTGATGACGATGGTGATGTGGCGTGTCATGCGCTCACCTCTAGGGATGGTTGGCAGTGGCGCCGGATCATGGGGCGCGCTCCAGTTGGCGCAGGCGCCTTTCGAGCGCCGCCCGCACGGTGCGCTGCAGGTCGTCCAGGGCCAGTGCGCGGCGGCAGGTGGCAGCGTCGAACTGCCGGGCGGCTGCGATGCGATCCTCGGATGACACGTAGAAGGTCGCCAGTCCGTCATAGCTCCTGGCGTAGAACGGATGTTCGGCGGCGCTCACCGCCCGCCCTCCCGCGTCAGCCGCGGCACGGCGTCGACCTCGCCGGTGTCGCGGGCGGAATAGTCGGCATACAGGCGGCGAGCCTCGATCTCGACCTTGACCGCGCTGATGTATTGGCCCGCCACGAGCGCGCTGGCCTTGGCGCGCTCGATGAGATCACCCGGGACGGGGTGGTCCGGGGCGGTGCTGCCGAGCAGTTCGAGCATCTGGACGAGGTGGTTTCGCACGTCAGACATCTTGTTGTTCACGTGGGCTCCGGTTGTTGATGCGGCGCTGCAGGGCGTTGCGCAGGCGGACGAGGTCGACCACCTCAGGAGGCAGGCGGGTATGGATGCTGTTGCGGCGCATGTTCTCTGCGCGCGTTATCAGTTCGAGCTTGTCCGGGGTGATGGCACGGGGGTCCGTGGTGTGGCAGCCGGGGCGGAACACGACGATGTGCCCGGCCGGGATGGGGCCGTGCGCGGCCTCCCATACCAGGGCGTGCTCGGCCCGCCAGCGCCGCGCCGGCGCCAGCGTGGTGTCATCCGTCACCTTGCGCGCGAGGCGGCCGTCCTTGTCGACGCGCAGGCTGCCGATGGGGCGGTAATTGCGGGCCGTCTGCGGCGCCATGCCGGGCTTGAATTGGGTCTCACGCATGCGGCCAGGCGCCCAGCCCGGGCGGCGCAGGCCCTTGTTGTGCGGCACGAGGCCCGGCCGGAATTGCCCGCGCGCGTTGGCGGCGAGATAAGCGGCGCTCTTGCCGATGCCGAGCAGCAACGCGCGCTGGCGGATGGCGGCGGCGGTGCGGCCCATCACGTGCACCAGTCCGGCGGCCGGCCAGTCTGGATAGAGCCACCGCAGCAGGGCTTCATCGTCGGCGGTCCAGGCGCGGCGGATCATGGGGTGGCCTCGCGCGGTACCGGCATCAGCCCCGCGCCGCTGAATCGCCGCCATTTGCGGCGGATGCTTGCCGCGTAGCGTCCGGCCTGGTAGCGCCAGGGCACGAGTTGGCCGAAGTGATCTTCCAGATCCTCGGCGACGCCGCCGTAAACAAAGCCGCGGCAGTGATTTTCGAGCAGCGTTGCCGCCGCGGCACAGTGTTCGCACTGTCGGGCCACGACGAAATCGCCGTCCATCAGCCCGGATACGTAGATGTAGGGCTCGCCTGGGGCGATCGTGCGAAAGCACTCGCCGCACCGATGTGGTTTGCGGGCTTTGCGGCGCTGTTCGCGGCTGAACGCAGGGCTGCCGTCGGCGTCGTCGATCATGCACATGGCGTCACTCCTCGCCCCGCGGCGCGTCGGTGCCCGCCTCGTCCGCGTCCAGCCGGCTGGACAGCGTGAGCGCGGCCATGGTGGTGAGGCCGACCAGGGCGCCGACGCCGATGAGGGCGATCTCGCGCAGCAGGTGCAACATCTCGTTCATGCCCTTGCCTCCGGGGTGGTGGATATGCGCGGCGGCGCTTCGTCGTTCAATGGGGAGCTGCTGGCGCCAGCCGGCGGAACGCGCACATGCGCGTGCCCAAGGATGGCGATCGGATACGGAAGCGGCGGCTCGGCGCCGAAGTGGCGGCGGTACCACGCTCCGTGCAGGTCGGCGAGAAACTGCTTGACCGCGTACCGACGCGCCCGAGCGTCGATCTGGCCTGGAGGGAGATGCCCCTCCGACAGGTGCTTGTGGGCTTCGGTTTCTTTGCCGAACTTCGGCAGCATCTCGCCTGCCAACGCGGCGTTGTCGCCTCGGTCGTTGCGCGCGATCTCGTAATCCTTGCGCTGGCGGTACAGGTGGCCGTAATAGCAGCGTTCGTCGTTGTGGAACTTCATGAACGACTGCCCGGCCTTCCAGCACAGCGTCTTGAGCTTGGCGTTCCAGGGCCGCTTTTCGCCCTTGCCCCAGCGTGTTGTCGGGTCTAGCCCGGCGAATCTCCAGATGTGGCCAACGGTGGGCGCACGCGTGATGTCGATATGCGCGAGCAGGCCGGCCGAGATGACCGGGCCGATGCCGTGCACCTGACGCATCCACGAGCCCATGGGGTGCAGTTCGGTGTAGAGGTCGAGCACGCGCTTGATCTGGCCCTCGATCGTCTCTGCCTGGCTCGCAAGCCAGCCGATGACCGACGCCGGCTCGGCGGCCTCGGACATGGCGCGTTTCTGGTTGTGCGCGCGCTTCCGGTCGTCCTGGCTCAGGTAGTAGTAGTCCACGAGGTAGCGCGCGAGATCGTCCGTGATCTCGGCGGCGGCTTCCTGTACGTCTTTGCGCGCCAGGCGCGCAACGGTCTGCATTTCAAGGATGGCGTTCAATGGGTGCTCCTGTTGGTTGTTCGCTCGGCCTTTTTGGTTCTCTCTTCAAGGCTGGCTCGCTCGCCGGGCTTGGTTCTCTCATAGAGCGTGGCTCGCTTCGGCGGTTTGGTTCTCTCGCACCACTTGGCTCGCTCAACGATCATGGTTCTCTCGTGTCTGTTGGCTCGCTCCAATCGTCTGGTTCTCTCGCTACTGGTGGCTCGCTCCCTATTCCTGGTCCTCTCTCCGCAAGTGGCTCGCTCCGACGAAGTGGTTCTCTCGCTGTCATTGGCTAGCTCTCAGGAAATTGTTCTCGCGCCGTGGGCCGGCTCGTCGCCCACTGCTGCGGCGCCTGGCGCCGGCCGAGCTCGCCGAGCAGGTCGGCGAGGAACAGGCGGTTGGCGGTGCGGCGCACGTTGGCCAGCACGCGCGGGTGGGTGCGCAGGAAGGCGCCGAGCGCGCGGTGGGTGATGATCAGGCGCGTGCCGCGCGGGCTTCGCGGGCGCGGCCCGCGCTTGGGGCAGTGCCAGCGGGTGGTGGGCAGGCCAAGGCGCTTGACCCAGTAGGCGGCGATGGTGTTGCGCTTTACGCCCAGGCCGTCGCAGATCTCGCGCACGGTGAGGCCGCCGCGGTCCATGCGCTTGACGCTGAGGCCGAGGATGCTCATGCGCATCAGCACCGCCTCTGTGGTGCGCGCCACGCCGTGCTGCGCCTGCAGCGCCTGGCAGATGGCGGGCACAGTGGCGCCCAGCATGCGGCGCAGCAGGGCGTCTTGCTGCGCGGCCCACCGGTGCAGCACGCGGCGGATGGGGTTGCCGGCCTGTTGCAGGTAGTGGCGCAGCACGTGGAAGGGCAGACCAAGCCGCTGCGCGGCGGCGATGACCTCCGCGCGCGTGGGCGGCGAGCCGGCGGCGAGCTGTGCCAGCCCCGCGCGCTGCGCGGCAGTGAAGGCGTGCGGCCGACGGATGCCGCCGGCGTGGCTGCGCGCCCTGATCAGGCCGATCTTGTTGGCCATTCGGGCGATGGCGGCGTCGGTGCGGCCGGGCAGCAGGGGCGCGCAGCCGGCCGGGCCGTGTGCCGGGTAGTGCGCGCGCAGGATGCGCAGCTCGGCGGTGGTCCACCAGCGTGGGGCGGTCACGGGCGCCGCCGGATGAAAAGCCCGGCGCCGAGGGCGAACGCCATGGCGTGGGTGAGGAAGGCGAGGAGGTACGGGTCCATGGCGTCACCGCTCCCCTGCACGCAGCCGCGGCAGCAGCAGGCCGACCAGGCCGTCGATGGCGGCGGTGAGCTCGCGCATCAGGTCGTCCGGCATGTGGTCGGCGGCCTTGGCCTCGCACAGGCGCAAGAGGGTCACCGCCTGGCGCGTGGCGTGGTCGGTGCGCCGATCGCGCGCCGGGGACTGGCGGCGCCATTCCTCGATAGCCGCCAGGGCCATTGAGCAGGCGACCTCGCCGGTCGGATCCGTGACCCAATCGGCCGGGAACTCGGTCCACTGGTGCGGCGCCTCGCCGCCGGGCAGTACCTCCACGCACTCCGCCCGCCACCCGCCGCCCGGCAGCGGCGACAGGGTGTAGTTGCTGATGTCGGGCTGGGGGGCGGCCATCACAGGGTCTCCGTGGGGGCGATGACCTGGGCAAGGCCACCGCGGCCGCCTGCCAAAACCCGGCGCTCGATGGCGGTGAATTCGTCAGTCGCCTCGTCGGCTGCTGGGTAGTCCAGCCGCATCGCCAGACGCCACGCCCCGAGAATCTGCCGCGCCGCGCCCCGGCGGTCGCCGTCATCGGCGTGCGGATCGGCGGCGACTTCGGCCTCGATGTCGCGCGCCAACTGCAGCGCCGTGTCGGTGGGGGAGCCCATCACAGCATCCCCCGCGCGGCGTGGTAGGCGACGCGGGCGGCGTCGCGCCGGCGGCGCGCGCGGCGGATGCGGCTCTCGCTCTTGCGGCTGCGGCGCATGGCGGCGCCGAGCGCGCGCTCGGTCCACAGAAGGACCAGCTTGCGGCGCCAGCGCCGGGCGGCGCTGTCCGGCGCGCGCACGGGGCCGTGCAGGATGGTGGCGGCGTCCGGCCGCCGCGCGGCGCGGCTGGCGGCCAGGCGCAGCTCGGCGAGGTCGCGCGGTGGCAGCGCGCTGGCGCCCGGCGCCGCGGTGGTGAGGTGGATCATGATCGCCTCCGGTGGTGCCGCGGGATGCGGCGTCGGAGGCAACATTAGCCCATTGCTAACGTTTAATCAATAGCCCTTAACTAACTTTTTTCAGGTGTGGCTACAGCCGGCCCTGAGTGAGGTTGACCTGCAGCGCGTCGTCGGTGCGGATGTCAACCTCGCAGCGGAAGCTGGCTGAGGTAGGCGGGGTCGGAGTCGACCGCCTCGGCCAGCGCCTTGCGGGCGCCGCGGGCGGCGAGCAGCGCCGCGAGGTTGTTGCGTCGAGTCTGTCGGACGTCCATCGCGGCATGAAACCGCGAGTTAGCACGCGGCGAAATGTACGCATCGCTAACGGGTGTTGACATCAAGATTAGTGCTCCGCTAATGTTCTGGACATGGACTGCCGAACATTCCTCAAGAGCACCGATGCCTCCGACCGCGAACGCGTCGCCAAACGCGCTCGCACCACGGTGGCCTACCTCAAGCAAATCGCCGGCGGGCATAGCCGCCCGTCCGCCGATATGGCCGTGCGCCTGGAGACCGCCAGCGACGGGCGGATGACGCGCGAGGAACTCCTGCCCGAGTTCTTCGTGCGCGATCGCGCCGATGGCGAGGCCGCGGCGTGACCCGCTCAACAAATCCGCCTGCTCGATCCCCTGGCAGGTGTGCTGAGGCGCTGCGCGTGTGCGCGGCGCCTTTTTTTTATCCCGCGGCGGCGGTACCAACGCGTACCAATCGCGCCGCGCTGATTGGTAGGGGTTGGTAATGGCCCAGGGCGCGCTGTGGCACGACACGATCTTCGACGCCGTGCGCGCGCTGGTGGATGCGATCGGCGGCCCCAAGCGCGTGGCGGCGGACATGTGGCCCGCGCGCAGCCTGGACGACGGGCACCGCTACTTGCTGAAGTGCCTGGACGTCGATCGGCCCGAGAAGCTGGGGCTCGACGAGTTCGTCTGGCTGATGCGCCGCGGGCGTGAGGCCGGCTGCCGCGTGCTGGCCGATTTTCTGGCGCAGGCGTGCATGTACGAGCTGCGCGTGGTGGAGCCGGCCGCGCGCGAGGCGGAGCTGGCCCGCCAGGTGGAGCAGACGATGGGCGCCGCGGCGGACCTGCTGCGGCAATGGGAGCGACTGCGCGGGGGCGTGTCGCCACCCGCAGGGGGGGGACGATGAGTGCCAATGAGCTGACCGCGCTGGCGCGCGACATTGCCGACGCGGCGGCAACCGAGATACTGGCCTGCGCGCTGGTGGCGATGCCGGGCGCTGGCGGTTGGCTTTCTACCGTGCTGCCGCATGGGTGTGACAAGGACGAGGCGCGCGACGTGCGCCGCGCGCTGCGCTACCTGCATCTGCGCGGCTTGATCACCGACCATGCCCAGCGCCCATGGGTACGCCTGGCGCCACCCGACCAGGCCGCGCCACGCAAGAGAGGGCGCATGGCCCTGCGCGTGGCCGCCCGATGAGCGGCCCCAACCCATACGGTCCGCCAAGCGCAGACGATCTGGCGCTAGAGGCGCGCATCGAGGCGGCGCAACTTGCGCTGTCGCTGGCCATGCGCAAGGACCGGCGCGCGGCATTCGAGGATCTGCGACGCCTCGTGCTGTCACGCTCGCCCGAGCAACAAGCGCGCATGGCCGTGGCCCGAGGGCTGCCGGCATGAGCCCCCCTCGCGGGCCATGCGCCCCATCTCCCCGCGAAAGTCAATCGCGGGCGCCGCGCAGCGTTCACCACGCCCCCGATCCGGGTAACGGGTCCTCCCCCACTGCGCCCCTAGCGGGTAAAACGCGCCGCGAGATTTGGCTAGGGAGTGGCGCGGGAATTAGGTGCACGCTGGGTGTTGCCCCGGCGCGGGGTGTGAGGTGAGCTGGGTCAATTACGAGGAGGTGCGGCGGCAGCTTGAGGAGGCCGGGCTGATCCTTGACAAGGGGTTGGAGGTCGACGGGCGGGTTCATCGCTGCAAGGTCGACGGGGACCGCGAAAAGCGGGGCTGGTACAAGCTGCGGGATCTGCGCCTTGATGGCGGCGACCTGGCGATCGTCGGATCGTTCGGCGTCTGGCACGGTGACGAAAACGGGCGGCAAGCCGTCAGCCTCGGCAAGATGAAATTCTCGGCCGAGCAGCGCGAGGCGATGCGGGCGCGCGACAAGGAGGACAGGCGCCGCGCGGAGGAGGAGCGCAAGCGCGCGGCGATGATTGCCGCCAGGCGCGCGGCGCGGATATGGGAGCGATGCCAGCCGGCGCAGACGGCCGACTACCTGACCCGCAAGGGCGTGCGGGCGCACGGCCTGCGCGTCACCGAAAGCGGCGCGCTGGTGGTGCCGATGTGCGATGCGCGCGGCGAGGTCAACGGGCTGCAGTTCATCCTCGACCGCCAGGCGCACAAGGCGCGCATTGCCCGGACGGGTCGGGACAAGGAATACTGGCCGGCCGGCCTCATTAAGGCATCGCACTACCACCTGATCGGCGGCTCGCCGCAGCGCGTGCTGCTGATCGCCGAGGGCTACGCCACCGCGGCCAGCGTGCACGAGGCCTGCGGCCTGCCGGTGGCGGTGGCGTTCGACGCCGGCAACCTGATGCCGGTGGCGCAGGCGCTGCACAAGCGCTACCCGCGCGCGGCCATCATCATCGCGGCAGATGACGACTGGCTGGCCAAGTGCCGCGAGTGCAAACAGCTCGCGCCAACCGGCAAGACCGGTGACGCCGCCCGTTGCCCGCACTGCGGCGCCGACACCTCGATGCTGCACAACGCCGGCATGGAGGCCGCCGCCAACGCGGCGCTGGCCGTCGACGGCAGCACGCTCGCGCCCGTGTTCGCCGCCCGCGCCATCGCGGACGGCAAGATCAGCGACTTCAACGACTTGCACGTGCGCGAGGGCCTGCAAGTGGTGCGCGCGCAGATCGAGGCCCACCTGTCGGCCCAGCGCCTGGTGGCCGTGGCACCGCCGTCCGCGCCTGCCGTCGCCGGGGGCGAGGGGGGCGGCGCGGCGCAGTGGGCTTTCAGCGTCGGCACGCTGCTTGAGCACTACTCGCTGGTCTACACCACGGACACCGCCTTCGACGCCCGGCGCGCGCTGGTGATTGGCCTGGGACCGCTGCGGGCGGCGGCCGGCAAGGGCCGCGTGCGTGAGTGGCTTGAACACCCGGAGCGGCGCGTGGTGATGCCTGACCAGGTCGGCTTCGATCCCACCGGCACGGACACCAACATCCGCTGCAACCTGTGGACCGGCTGGCCATCCGCGCCGCGCAGCGGCAGCTGCGAGTGCCTGGTGGACCTGCTCATGTACCTGTGCGGCGCGGAAGATGACCCAGGCGGCCTCGCCGATTGGGTTCTGGACTGGCTGGCCTACCCGTTGCAAAACCCCGGCGCCAAGATGCAGACCGCGCTGCTGGTGCACGGTCCGGAGGGCACCGGCAAGAACACCTTCTTCGGCGCTATCGGCGCCATCTACGGGCGCTACTACGCGCCCATCTCGCAGGTCGAGC
>WBZO01001361.1_pt1 | contig 38726 bp, 42 predicted proteins | sample 5204261 | NCBI WGS metagenome assembly WBZO01 (sample SAMN12412400, study PRJNA552823) | activated sludge metagenome | isolation source: activated sludge from anammox sidestream of wastewater treatment plant... | place: USA: North Carolina | collected 2017-09
CTGGGCTGGGCAGGCTTGTTCTCGGGCGGTATTGCAGCACAAATCGTCACCCGTTACTCAAACCTGACTGACGTAACCTGGAACGGTGCAAGCCGCGAAATTCTGAACAACAGAATTGTTCCTTAATCTAATTAGTTCATCACCGGTAGTAACTGTTCCCATGATTCTGCTCCCCGCAGGTCATGGGGACCAAAAATAACAGCCATGAGTAAGAACCAAACAAGTACAGGAGTTTCTAGAATGAAACATTTCATAAAAATATGGACTTCGGTTGCTATTTTCTTTGCAACTTTGTATTCAGGATTCGCCATCGCACATGGCAAAGTCAATTTGGAAGCCGATGCTTGTGTGCGGAATATGTCGGGCAGCATGATACATCTTAGCACTTATCAGCCACAGTACGACCCGGAAGCCGAGTATTGCACGGAGATCCCGAAAGAAGGTGAAACCTATTGGGTTCTCGATCTTGTCGACCAAGCCCTTCGTGATATGCCGATTGGCATCAAAATTGTCAGGGGTAGCGGCAAGGCTTTAAGTGAAACAGTGGCAACTATCTATTCTACCAATCATTCCGATGGCGTCATAAAAGGTCATTTTAATCTGGATGAAGGACAATATACATTATTCGTAACGGGTGAAGGGGTTCCTCCACTGCATTACGAGTATCCTTTGCGGATACAGATGACTAATTACACAGAATTATTACTGAAAGCAATTCCTTACATTATCACTTTCTTGTTGATTGCATTTATAACCGATAAGCTGCTCAAACGCAGACAATTGCATCATTAATAAAATAACAGTAGCAAAGGCAATTTTATCAAGTTGTAAAGGGAGGCGTCGGTGGCTGATCGTTTGTGACAAGATCATGCCACCGATTTGCTGTTGTTCATTCTGGTGGCGATGGTGGACTACCTGCAGGGGGTGACGGAGGGATAAAATTTTCTGAAACCAGATTCTGCTGCTTATTAGCAAAGCTTCTTAGAGATGGGTTATCAATGACCCTCCCATTCACCGGAATTCTGTGTCCTTTCGCATACATGCACTGAATATATCTGTTATCGTACCGTTCCTGGCTTGCATAGCCTGATGCCGCCGCTGTATTGGACCCAAGCAAGCTACCAAATAATAAACCGATTCCAGCACCTATCGCTGCTCCGTGACCGCCTCCAATTGCGGCACCTGCTGCCGCCCCTAAGCCGCTACCAAGCGCTGCACTCTGTAATCCACTATAACGTGAGGCATGTTGTGGTGCATACCCGTCAGCCTGCTCATGTGCATACTGTTTGCATGCCATTTCGTCCAAGCGAAATTGATCAAAATTTTTACCACTACCCGGTAGCACCATCACACTAGGTCCTGAAGGCAAGTGAACGCACCCAGTCATCAAGCCAGTCAACAGTAAAAAAATTAAACCTCTTTGAATCGTCATAATCCCCTTCCCGGCTTATCAACCTGTACACAGCCCCCTTTCTCTAGGCAGCACTTGCATCCATTTGTCAAGCGTAAAATCGAAGCTTTGCGAGTAATGGTAGTGATTAAAAACTGAACAATACCTGAACATTAAACACCTGGATTTATTAATGAATCGCCCCGGTTATACCGGAGATAAAATGGTTTGAGAGGAGGAGAAGATGAAGAATCAAATCAGTTATTCACTGGAAGTACGGAAACGAGCGGTTAGATTGGTATTAGAGCAGCAGAAATAGCATGAATCACAATAGTCGGCAATCAAATCGATCGCGTCGAAGATTGGCTGCATGGCGGAAACGTTGCGGACATGGGTAAGAAGAGCGGAGACGGATCAGGGAATTCGAGGCGGACTGTCGACATCGGATCGTGAGCGGCTCAAGGAATTGGAACGGGAAAATCGTGAGCTCAAACGGGCCAATGAGATATTGCGTAAGGCATTGGCTTATTTCGCACAGGCGAACTCGACCGCCGGTCGGAATGACGATGGTATTTGTCGATAGAAACAAAGCGGCATACGGAGTCGAGCCAATCTGTAGATAAATACGGATTGCTCCGTCGAATTATTATGAATACAAAAGGCGCAAGCGGGATCCGGATCGATTGCCCGAACGCATTAAGCGTGACATGAAATTGGAACTCGACATACAACGGGTTTGGAAAGACAATTTCTGCGTTTATGGTACTCGCAAAATATGGCGACAATTGTTGCGAGAAGGCATTGGCATTGCCCTTGCCCGTTGCACCGTTGAGCGGTTGATGAAGAAGCCGGGATGCAAGGTATCCGGCGCGGCAAGAGGTGCCGGACAACCATCGCAGATGACTTACTTGCCTGTCCAGCCGACAAAGTCAATCGGCAATTTGTAGCCACTCGTCCGAATCAGTTGTGGGTCGCGGATATTAAGATTTTACTATGAACTTGCAACACGCATTTTTAATTGCACAAAACGGGACCAAATCCGGAATCGGAAATCCTTGCTTTTCCAGACAATCTCTCAATACAGTATCAAAAATGTGATTTCTAACCGACGCGTGCCTGACTAAATGCGGATTATTTTCTGGATTGCGGCACGCGGCTTTGGATGACTCAAAGCATCAATTTCTCGGGTTAAGCCTTGAAGTTGCCACATGAAATACTAGAAGAAAAACAACTACCATCGGTCTTATCGATGGTAGTTGGGTACTAACTCCGGCTCGGAAAAATACCCTGTAAAGCGATGCAATAATTCACCACCAAGTAGGGTTGCATATTGGGATGCGGCTGGCTTTCGCCGGCGTTGCCGATCGCGGTAGCGGCCATGGTTGCGCCGCCTGCATTACTGAACACGACATTGCCGTCGGAATCCTGCGCCCAGAATTTTCCCGCCGGGCTGGTTTGGGTTCCAACCACATTGCTGCAGTTTGCCGTATGGCTGTGCAGGGGAATCTGGGCGGCTGTTAGCGGCACACCTTCTTGCCCACCCCGTTCTCCCTGAATATGCGCCGGGCTCAAGTGCATTCCCGCGCGACCGCGCAAATCCGGCAAAGCGAACGTGGTGCGGCCGTCGCCGCCATACATCGTACCCAATAGTGAAAACAGCGCCGCGTTTTGAGCAATTGGCAACAGTTGGCCGTCACAGCTCGCCCAGCCTTTCGGCGCAAAACCGAAAGAAAAGGGGCGGATTTCTCCTAAAAATGGTTCGTCCATACGATCCTCTCAATATTTTATCGATGTTTGCTGCGAAACGTCCGGCTTCAACTTCTGGGTGGAAAAACGCCTTGCAGCGCAATGCAGAAGTTCAACACCAGATACGGCTGCAAATTGTTGTGCGCTTGTCCGCCGCCGGCAGGCGTAACGGTTCCAGCCGCCATTTGCGCCGGTCCGCTGTCGCCGTACTCCTTGCTGCCGCCCAGATCCTGCGCCCAGAAATTTCCGGCGGGGTTCGGCTTGTTGCCGTTTCCGGCTTGCGCGTTGGCCGGATGCGTATGCGCCGGAATCTGTTCAAGCGTCAATGTCTCCGTCACCGTGCCGCCGGATTGTCCCAGAACGCGCTTAGAAAGCCCGCTCCCTTGCCCGACTCCCATCACAACGTTGCCTTGGAGGTTAGGCAGCGCAAAAGTTGTTTTGCCGTCGCCGCCATAGGTTGTGCCGAGAATCGAAAATAATGCCGTGTTACTGGCAATGGACAGCAACTGCCCATTGCACTGCGCCCAACCCACCGGCGCAAAATTAAATCCAAACGAGCGGATTTCTCCAATATATGGATCACTCATGCAAAGATCTCCTTTTTTCAACAGCTATCCGGATTGCAATCACTTTAGTTTCTGGAAGGATAAATGCCTTCCAGCGCGATGATGTAATTGATGGCCAAATAGGGTTGCACATTGTTATGCGGTTGCCCGCCGCCGGTGTTACCGATTGCCGTTGCCGCCATGGTGCTGCCGGCGGTCGTGCTGTACGCTCCGGTATTGCCGCCGGGATCGGTCGACCAATAGCTGTTGACGGGACTCGCGCTATTGGCCGCAGCATTGGAACAGACCGCGGTATGATTGTGAGCCGCCAATTGCCCGGCAGTCAAAGTAACCGTCTCGCTGCCGCTCTGCTCGCCGATCACCCTGGGACTCAGACCGGGTCCGCTACCTTGATGCAGCGGAATACGGCTGGCGAGATTTGGCAAAGCGAATGTCGACGCGCCGTCGCCGCCGTAGGTGGTTCCAATGAGCGAAAACAATGCTTCATTTTCTGCTATTGAAAGCAATTGTCCTTGGCATAAAGTCCAGCCGGCGGGCGCAAAATTGCCGGCAAAAGTCCTGATTTCACCGATAAATGGATCGGGCATAATTTTCTCCTTGCCTCTGAAAAAGTTTCAGTTACAACAATGCAACCGCATCAAGCCATCTTGCGCCGCGCTGCGGCCAATACCGCTGGAACTCCGAGTAGAAGCAAGGTGCTGGTCATCGGTTCCGGAACGGCGGTAGCGATATCCAGCGTGGAAAAATCCAGCGCGGCGCCGTTAAATGGCGTCTCGTCGAATAAGCCCAGTCCGGGGCCTGCCAGCGACAAGGAAACATTCACCGTGCCCGAGGCCAATCCGGCAAAAGTCGATGCCGGCAACGTCAACGTATACACGTTATTCTCCCGGCTGGCGCCGCCGTGCGCTTCGAACAACGTATTGAGCGCGCCGGTGAGATCAACCCCGTTGACGGTAAAAGACGCCACTTGATTTCCGGAAGCGTCGGATTCGTGGTCATAAATCCCAAGTATCAAGCTGCCGCCGGTAATAGTGTCCGCGATTGCGCCGTACGAAAACGTCCAACTGGCGGAGAAATTCGGACCAGTGACATCCGAACCGCTGAATAAACCATCGAACGGCGCGGGTTCACCGGCTCCGGCAGTCAGAAAAGCCCCGGTAGTCGGCGTTGCGCCATCAAGAAAATCCTGATCGCCGAGGGTCACGACCGTGTTTGCGAACACACATTGAGATCCAGCCAACAACGCAAACGCCGCAAGCGTTTTTGAAGGTAAATATTTTTTCATTGAAAAAGCTCCTAAAAATTTGTGTATTTTTTAATTGTTGACAAGGCCGCTGCAATTACTACCGGTTTTCTATATCAATCACTTGTGTGTGATTTCCGCCGTTTAGTCTGGTATCCTTATACGCCTGTTTCATGTTTTAAGTCAAGAAGTTCTATGCCCCCGCCCATCCGGAAACAACCGCGGTTGGTTATGATGCAATCCGCATGCAAGCGTTCGATGAACACGGCGGAGTGGCCTGTCGACATGCTATCATTCGCATGTACCAAGCGATCATTTTCTTTGGTTTGATCGCTACCGGATCAGTGAATCCCGGTTCGCCGGTAAACTCCGCGATATACACGATGACTAAACCCAAATTCAAAATCGCCACCACCTCGCTGGCCGGTTGTTTCGGCTGCCATATGTCGTTTCTCGACATGGATGAGCGCTTGGCCGGTTTGCTGGAGCAGGTCGAATTCGATCGTTCGCCGCTTACCGATATCAAGCACTGCGGCCCTTGCGACATCGGCTTAATCGAAGGCGGCGTGTGCAATGCTGAAAATGTGCACGTGTTGCGTGAGTTCCGCGCCAGTTGCAAAATTCTGGTGGCGGTCGGCGCGTGCGCGATCAACGGCGGCGTGCCGGCCATGCGCAATTACTTTGATTTGCAGGATTGTTTGGAAGAAGTCTATTTACGCGGCGCCAATGTGACGCATCCGCGCATCCCGGACGATCCCGAATTACCATTGCTGCTTGATAAGGTGTATCCGGTCAGCGAAATTGTGGCGATTGACTATTTTTTGCCGGGCTGCCCGCCTTCCGCGGATGCATTCTTGCAATTACTGCAACCACTGCTGGCGGGACAGCAGCCGGACATTGCCAGCACCCGTTTGCATTACGATTGATTTCTATGGAACCGGACAACCCCGCGCCATCAACCACCCGCCGCATCGCCATCGATCCGGTCACGCGCGTCGAAGGACACGGCAAAATCACGTTGCTGATCGATGACGATCAGCACATCGTTGAAGCGCGCTTTCATATCGTCGAGTTCCGTGGCTTCGAGAAATTCATCCAGGGCCGCCCGTACTGGGAAGTACCGTTTTTCGTGCAACGGCTGTGCGGCATTTGTCCGGTCAGCCATCAACTGGCAGCCGCGAAAGCGGTTGATCAGATTGCAGGCATCGGACAGCTCACGCCAACTGCAACGAAACTGCGCCGTTTGTTACATTTCGGCCAGATATTGCAATCGCATGCGTTGCATTTTTTTCATCTGTCGTCGCCGGATTTTCTGTTCGGCTTTGGTAGCGATCCACGGCAGCGCAATATTGCCGGGGTACTAGAACAATACCCGGAAATCGCGCTAAAGGGCGTAAAGTTACGTAAGTTCGGCCAGCAAATTATCGAAGCGATTACCGGCAAGCGTGTGCACGGTACCGGTACCGTACCCGGCGGCATGAACAAAGCATTGACCGCCGCCGAACGCGATGCCTTGCTTGCCGGTATCGGCGATATCCTGCAATGGAGCCAGGATGCCGTGGCGCTGAACGAACACATCCATACCGCGCATCCCGAACACCGCGATTTCGGCACCTTTCCGAGCCATTACTTGAGTCTGACCGGCAGCGGCGGCGAGCTGGAGTTCTATCATGGCGGATTGCGCGCCCGCGCCGCCGACGGCAGCACGTTGCACGATCAATTCGATTATTGTGATTACCAGCGGCTGCTCAGCGAGGAAGTCCGCTCGTGGAGTTATTTGAAATTTCCTTACTTTTCCAGCTTGGGCACAGAACGCGGCTGGTATCGCGTCGGTCCGCTGGCGCGCATCAACAACTGCGATGCAATTCCCACCCCACTCGCCGAAGCAGCACGGCAACGCTTCAAAGCCACCGGTAACGGCGGCCCGGTGCACGATACACTGGCTTATCACTGGGCGCGTATGATCGAGTTATTGCACTGCACCGAATCAATCCATAATCTGCTGACTGACACTGACATCACCGGCACAGATCTCCTGACCAGCAAAGGTGAGCATCAGCCGCAAGGCATCGGTGTCATCGAAGCGCCGCGCGGCACGTTGTTTCATCACTACCATGTCAATGACGACGGTCTGGTTACCCAAGCCAATCTGATCGTATCCACCACCAGCAACAACCAGGCGATGAACGAATCGGTGCGCGCTGTTGCCAATCGCTACCTCGACGGCCAGGAAATCACCGAAGCATTGTTGAACCATCTTGAAGTTGCCGTCCGCGCCTACGATCCTTGCCTGTCGTGCGCCACGCATGCATTGGGGAAAATGCCGTTGCAAGTGACGCTGCAGCATACCGGCGGAAGCGTGATACATCAATTGACGAAGAAAACCGATGGTGTTATTCAGTGACAAACAACTGGACTTAACAGGCCGTTAACCTGCCAAATCTAGCTCCACCGGTATTTCCAGTGATATCCGATAAAGAAACCCATCTACATCAATGATGCCTTCCATGCCCTCTGCCGTGACCACCGGAGTGTTTGTGCCCGCCCCAATGCCGGTGCCCGCCGATGCCGTGTTTATGGCCGCCGTGGAGATGAATACGTCCGCCGATAGAGTAATTCGGCATGCCGTAGCGCGGAATACTTCTGTAGCCATAAGCTGCATAAGGCTGATAACCATAACCTTGAGCAGTGGTACGATAGTAGCCCGAGCCGCCGTAGTATGGCGTGGCCACGCATCCGCTTAACAGCAACAGGCCGATGACTGCGGCAATGATCAGTATTTTTCTGGTGTTCATGGTGTTTCTCCTCATAAAATCTTTTTTTGTTCAATTCATTGGCTGTTCCCTTCAGACGATGCCCACTCGTTCTGATGTTGTGAATGATTTTGCTCCCCCTGAACTGAATCGCGACTGAATGTAGGAATATTGGACTCTTTCGTTTCCAGACTACCGATTGACGGCCCCGCTGTAACGCGGTAAAAGACAGCGACAAGCCGGAGAAACGCGGTTGACCGATGCCCTGAAAACCTCCGGACCTGCTCTCGCAGCATTGCCTGGCATTTTTTCTGAAAGGACTCACCCATGAAAGACGAAACCATCGCGATCCACAGCGGTTATCAAACCGATCCGACGACTAAAGCCGTTGCGGTGCCCATCTATCAAACCGTGGCGTACGAATTCGACAATGCGCAGCATGGCGCGGATTTGTTCAATCTGGCGGTACCCGGCAACATTTACACCCGCATCATGAATCCGACCAACGACGTGCTGGAGCAACGGGTTGCCGCGCTCGAAGGCGGCGTGGCGGCGCTGGCGCTGAGTTCCGGGCAAGCGGCGATTCATTATTCGATTATCAATATCGCCGAAGCCGGCAATAACATCGTCAGCGTGCCGATGCTGTACGGCGGCACCTATACATTGTTTGCGCACATGCTGCCGAAACTCGGCATCGACGTGCGCTTCGCCAAAGATGACCGGGCCGCTAGCATGGAGCCGTTGATCGACGATAAAACTGTTGCGGTTTACTGCGAAACGCTCGGCAATCCGGCGGGCAATATCCCGGATCTCGAAGCCATCGCGCGGATGGCGCACGGCCACGGCATTCCGGTTATCGTTGACAACACCGTGCCGACACCGGTGCTGATGAAGCCGATCGAATACGGCGCGGATATCGTGGTGCATTCGCTGACCAAATACATGGGCGGGCACGGCACTTCGATCGGCGGCATCATCGTCGATTCCGGCAAGTTTCCATGGGTCGAACATGCCCAGCGTTTTCCGATGCTGAATAATCCGGAACCGGCATATCACGGTGTCATTTATACCGAAGCATTGGGTCCGGCGGCTTATATCGGACGGGTACGGACCGTTGCGTTGCGCAATACCGGCTCGGCGATGTCGCCGATGAACGCATTCTTTTTCCTGCAAGGCATCGAAACTTTGTCGCTGCGCATGGAACGGCATACCGAGAACGCGCTCAACGTTGCGCATTATCTGGATAAACATCCGCGCGTGGCGTGGGTCAAGTATGCCGGACTGCCGTCGTCGGAATATTATCCATTGGCGCAGAAATACATGAAAGGACGGCCATCGGCATTGCTGGCGTTCGGCATCAAAGGCGGTTTCGATGCCGGGGTGAAATTCTACGATGCGCTGAAATTATTCAAGCGCCTGGTCAATATCGGCGATGCCAAATCGCTGGCGGCGCACCCGGCGTCGACCACGCACCGCCAGCTCACTGGCCCCGAACTCGCCGCTGCGGGCGTGACAGCCGACATGATCCGGCTGTGCATCGGCATCGAACACATCGACGATATTTTGGAAGATTTGCAGCAAGCGTTGGCAGCAGCTTCGTAAGCCAGCGCCCGGCCGGTTGCTGAAAGAAAAAGCTGCAATGCGGCGGCGCTCTGTGTTACATTCCGCCTTTCCTAGCGCTGCGCTTGCCATCCATTCCAAACGGTGTGATGGTAACCAGCCGTCAACATCATTTTCTGCATCACAACATTTAAGGAGAGCACCTATGGCACGAGCCAGCGCCCGTCATATTCTGGTAAAAACCGAAGAGCAATGTAACAGCCTGAAAGCGGAAATCGAAAATGGCGCTGATTTTGGCGCATTGGCGCAACAGCATTCGCTATGCCCATCGGGCAAACAAGGCGGCGAATTGGGCGAATTCGGCCGCGGGCAAATGGTCAAGGAGTTCGATACCGTGGTCTTCAGCGCACCGGTCGGCGAAGTGCAAGGACCGGTCAAAACACAGTTTGGCTATCACTTGGTGGAAGTCACCCAACGCGACGACTAGCCAGCAACATACTGCCTGACCAGCCGCTTACGATTGCGAGCCTGCCGTCTCACCGGGAATGCAGGCGGCTACCGGGCAGGCTGAAAGCATTGATACACGGCAAAACTGCGGCGGCCATCGATGACTTTCGAAACCGGAACGATCGTATCGCCACCCATTAACGCGGCTTCGTTGCGCGCCAGATCGGCGAGCTCACCGGCAACTTTCTCGGCGTCTCGGTCAAAAATGAACTGGCTGATCACCTTGGAATTCGCATTGCCCAGCTTCTTGCAAGATTCGAGCGATTGAGCGGATTGCAGCACACGCACGCCCTCGCCTTTTCCCGTTACTTTTACCCAGGCGCAAGCAGTCAGCGAGAATGCCAGTAACACTGTAACCATCAAAAACAATTTATTTTTCATCATGCGCACCTCATCGATAGTGCGCTTATTCTATCAAATCCAGGCGCTTTTCTTCCAACCGCTTTTCCATCGTTTTTTTCCGGCTTATGCCTCCAGCACGGAGGGTGAATGCCAAATCGATTCAGGAACATGAATGAGCAGCAAATTGGTAGTCTGCGCTGCGCGGTATTCGTACAGAATATCCCGTTTACCCTCGCAATCTCCGGCAAGCTCAAGCCACAAATGGCGTAATTCGATTTCTTGCTCGTCAGGCAATGCGCTGAACAGGTCAAACGATACATAGCCATTGGTATCGGTTTCGACAGTCCCTAGGTGCTTGTTGATGGTTTCACCGGTCTTCCGGTAGATATATCCCGCGCTGACAGCCACAGTTGCCGTGGCATAGCGGTTGTTTTTCCGTATTGTTTCACCGATGAGTAAGAGTCTGAGTTTTCTCATGATTGATCGGTAATTCATGATTTATTAGGCCGACCTGCCAGTTCCGGATAATGAACGAGGCTTAAAGTTTATCGTCATGCCGACCGGCTTAATGTGACTTTTGTCACACTGCCGATCAGATTTACCGCATAGACTTACCGGTCTTGATCCGGTGTCCGCGCAATGAAAAACGGCTGATGCACGGTAATCAGTTGCGTGAATTGCGGATACTGGAATACGCTGCTGCTGGAGCGCGGATCCAGCAATAGCGGCAGCAGCCGTGCGGTATCCGGCAGTAATGGGACATACAGATGACCGGGCATGACCACGGCACGATCGCGGGATGTATCCAGTACCCGGAGGATGCGTTCCGAGGAATCGCCGTACGCGAAAACATCGCTTTCCAGGACCGCCTCGAACGGTTCCGTAACCGTATCGAACGGGATGCGATGCCGTTCGAACAACTCCGCGAAAACGTCAGTGTGCGCTTGCACGATATATGCCTTGGGCAACTGCAAAAAATCGTGCGCCGCAATGGCGCGATGATCGGCAAACTCGATGGATTCGATCTCGCGCGTATCGCGCCGGCGCAGATTGATCCGTGTTACCGGCGATTCGTTTCTGGGCACGTAAAAACCGTTGAGCGCTATATTCCCCTGCGGCGGAAGCTGCGTTGCGCGCGCGACGGCTGACAGAATCGCCGGTTGTTGCGACTGCAATACCTGTAACAACGCTTGCAAGCAACACCATTGCTTCTCCATTCGAACCGCAATATTGCGAAATGTCGGATGATGATCGGCTTTCGGCTCCATCGGTGTTTCCAGCAAAATAGCCAACGCGCCTCGCAATCCGGCTTTGTTACGGAAGATGCGCATCGTCAGATCGCCATGCGTGACCGGTTGCTTCGTTGAAGTGATCTCGCGGATGTAACGCTGGGCGCGCAGGCCGCGTGTCTCAACCGCTGCGATCAATGCCGGCAGCAGTTGTGATTCGGCATAGTTTTGCAAATTTTCTGAAATTGCCGGATGACTTGCGATGTCGAATTGCGCCTCGAAATCGGTCAGATAACCTTCGACTCCGAGGGTTTTGCGCTTCAACACGGCGGATTCATGCATATCCAGCACCACCGCAGGCTGATAGCGCAACACCGCAGTATCCAACGCGCAGCTCTCGGGTTGCGACAACAAAACAAAATCGCGATTGATGTTGACGTCGTTGCCGTTCTTGCTGGAATCCCGCTCGCGGCCATCCGGGTTGGCGTTCGGAATAATGATGAATTCAAATTTCTCCAGCAGATGCTGCAATTCGCCCGTGAGTATGGCTCGCGCCAAATGCAACAGGGCTTCGCAACCAGCCGCTTCCGAAGCGCCGTGTTGCGAACCGACCAGCATGACCCGTAATTTCTGCAAAGCCATGCCCGGATTTTCGGAATGAGCGCTGCAACACACAGCGAGAATCTCCCGGCCATGCGCTGAATAACCGATGCGATCGAGCCGGGCAAAACGCCCGGCAGTTGCGGCTAGCGTATGCAAAAAACCGGCAATCTCATCCGAACTCGAATAGCGTTGGAAACCGTTTTGCTCCAACGGTGTTTTAATCCACTTCATGGCTGACTTACCAGAACTTCCTCGAAGGTGCGGTAAATAAAAAATTCTTCTTCCGGTTCCACCAATCCTGCGTATTCGGGATAACGAAAAATACTGCTGATTGAACGTGGATCCAGCAGCAATGCGGCGGTACGTCCGTTTGGCTGAAGCAAGTCGATGAGCAGGCTGCCGCGATCAATCGTCAAAGTCTTTTGCATCTCCGCCAGCAACCCGGCACGCACCAGGCTATTGGCAGGTACATTGACACGCATTGCAGTCACTTGCTGCTCCGACGGATGCAGCAAGCGGCGGTAATCGATGCGATGACGCTCAAGCACTGAACGGATGACATCTTGATGACGGGTAATCACCAGCATTCGCGGAAAAGCGGCCGCATCGGCATTGATCTGCAGGCGATGATCGGGAAACACTCGCGGCTCGAGTTCTCCGGTATCCAGCCGCCGCATTACAATCGATTTTTGCGGTTGCGCTGGATTCAGCGCATAACCGGCGTATAACGTTAACGGCTCCTGATGCAGCATAGCGCGCGCCAGTGCCGTCTGCGCCAGAATTTCGGCGCGCCGCTCATGCGCCAGCGTCAGGAACGAACGTAAGCATAATAATTGCCGTGCGACACGCTGAGCAATATTACGGTATGTTGGAAAAACTTGTTCGCGCGAATCCAGCTTGGTTTCGACCAGCAGCGACAGCACGCCGGTCATGGCGGCGGCATTGCGGAAATTGCGCAAGGTTAGTCCGCCGTTGGTGATCGGCTGTTTAATACGGGTGATCTCCCCGATGTAGCGATGCGCTGGCAATCCGCCGTCTGTTACCCGGCCGGTTAATGCCGGCAAAAAAGTATTCAAGGCATAATCCCGCAATACCGCCGGTACCGCCGGATTATTGCTGATTTCAAATTGCGCGTCGAAGTCGGTCAGATAGCCTTCGGTGGCGAGCGTTTCCCGCTTCAATACTGCCGATTCATGGGAATCGAGCAATACATCGGGCGCGTAACGCGCCACTGCGGCTTTCAGAATGCGGGTTTCGGGTTGCGTGAGCAATACGAAATCGGTATTGATATTGAGGCGGTTAGCATTCGACCGCCTCCCCAAGTCCCGCCCATCTGGATTGGCATTGGGCAACAAAATCACATCCATTTCCTCCAGCAGCGGCCGCAGATATCCATCCGCCAGTTCCCGCGCGATTATCAGCATCGCTTCGCCACCCGCAGGTTCTGCGGCGCCATGTTGCGAACCGACAATCATGGCCGTTAACCGCTGCGCCGAATCATCGCGGCGCGGCGCGGAAAATCGCATGACTTCGATCGGGCGATCCAGAACGCTGCGACCGATCGACTCCACACGCACCAGTGCCGGATAACGCTCGGCCAGCGCATGAATATAGCGGCTGATTTCGTTCGACGTGCTGATTCTGGCGTAACGTACCGCTTCCAGCGGTGTTTCAATCGGGACAACCTGCCCGCTGCACAATGCGCTGTAAGTAACTGTAATAAATAATAATATTTTAACTATCAGCCGATGCATGCTGGCAACCCGGTGAGTGTGATGATTCGATGGACAGGACAACCATCCTGTTATGTGTCCTACTCTTTTACTTAAACTGTAGTAACTAAGTACTAGTAAAAAAAGGAATAATTTCCCATTCCTTTCAACCAGCTTTGCGTTTATCGTACACACATCTGTTTCAAGCATCTTTTTAAGCAGTACTCATAACAATAAGCAGCAAAGCAACAAGGTTTTATAAAGCTGTAGAGGGCAATTTCTCGTAACCGCGGAACTGATTAACACTGCAATTGCATGAGCATTATGGCAGAAACCAGTCACCCGCTGGGTTGGTGAAATCAATATATCTCGTTGTAACTATTTGGAGACTTTATTATGCGTATTGTATCGATTCTTGCACTACTTGCTTTAACAAGCGGTTCCGCGACTGCGGCTGTTTACCAGATTGGCGACAATGACGGCTATGGCGCGGCTATTTGCGATAACTGCTCGCACACCTTTGACGGGTTCAGCGCCGATCATGACGGCCGCAGCGCTGCGGAAAAACTTGCGACCGACGGCGCGCAATATACCGACACCTATAGCACCACGCACCCAGGTTTTAGCCCGCATGGATTGGAAACCGTCGCAACATTCCATTTCAGCGGATTAGGCACGCACTGGACATCCGGTAAACTGGAAATCGATTTGGCGGATTTTCAGGCTTCCGAATTTGGCGCCGTTGCCGCGGCGTTTAACGGTATTTCTCAGGACTTCGCATTCGACGATGGTTACACAAAAACCGCGGTTCACTCTTTTGTGCTGAACGATACCGTGCTTAATTCGATCAATGCTACCGGTGAGCTGATTATCACCATCGACCGCAACAATTCCAGCGATTTTTATGGCATCGATTACCTGAAATTGACCGACTTGACCGAGCCGGTAATGTTTATGCCGCCGAGGATAGAAACGGTTGCTTTGCCGGTCCCGGAACCTGAAACTTATTTGATGCTGCTCGCCGGATTGGCATTATTGAGCTTCACCTACCGCCGCAATATCAAACCGATCGGTTTAACGGTTTAACCTGATCAACTCGAAGTAGCCAAATAAAGACCCGCTTCGGCGGGTTTTTGTTTTGGCGCTTTACCGCAACGTTGCGATCGATAGGGCGCAAATCGTCGCTGTGCTACAATTTCTTCCGTAACAGACGGTTGAAAAACATTTTCGAGGCAGCCGATACAAGGCAAAACAGGCGAAAAAGCCCATTTTATACGGTATAAATGAGCATTTTGAGCTTGTTTTTAACACCGTAGCGGCAACGCAGATAGTTTTTCAACAGCCTGGTAAACAGCGTCAATCCGATCATTCGCATCACCTCAACGATTCCATCCAATAAAGGACAGCTATGAAAATCGTCTGCGTTGCTTTGTTCGTTCTTGTCTTATCCGCTTGCATTTCCCAACCACTGGAAGCACCGCTACCACCCGCGTATGTCAAGGCTGTGCCTGACGATTGGGAGCAGACATTCCGCAACAAAACCCAGGAGAAATCGGCTTATCTGCAGTCGCAGCAGGTCGCATACGACTGGTTCGGCAATTTTGCGTTCAGCGAAACCGATGGCATCCCTTATATCGCGCTGAAACTCATACCAAAGCTGGCGCCAGAGCTTTGGGGCAGCGCTGAAAACTTCCTCGATGCAGTGGGCTTGTTCATCGACGAGCGGCAACCTGCGTATCCGGTTGCGCGGGGTATCGGCTTCAGCGGCTTATCGCGCGCTGTTGCGGACGGTAACATCGACTATGCCTCGTTTACCTGCGGCGCTTGCCATATCGGCCGGGTGCGGCTGGAAAACGGTCAGATCGATTATCTCGACGGCGGCGTGAATACCACTTTCAACATCGTGTCATTCCGCGTCAAACTCTACCAAACCTTGCAACAAGCTTACGGCGGTAAAACCGGCGACGACAAATATCAAGCGCTGACGCAAAAACTGCTGGCGGCTCTGGATGAAGTGCAGCAACAGAATCCGCATTATTTTTACAACAACTTCCAATCCGCCTACCGGCATTTTGATGCGAATTACGAAGCTGCCCAGATCGCCTTGTTCAAAAAGAATGCCGAGCAAACGGTCAAGCAATTCGCGCAGCGCGTCGAAGCCGAATACGACGGTTTCGGAGCCTTGATCGCTAAAAACTATGCCGGCTTCGAGCAGCCGATGCTGGCCGGCTTTCCCGGCATGGCCGATGCCACCGGGTTGAGCGCGGTCAACGGATATATCGACGCACGCAAGAGCCCGATTCTAAAATGGTTTGCCGGACTTTCGCTGCCGCCGGAACCCGGCATTACCGATTTCATGTCGGTATGGGAGCAGGACAAACGCCGCGCCAGCTGGGATGAAAACCATAAGCGGCTGATCAACGGCGGCGGGCAATGGAACGGCAACGTACCGATTCCGGTTTACCGCAATCTGATTGCCATGCTAACGCTCGGTCTGGAGCAAACCGATGTGCGCGTCGCGGCTTTCGCCTCAGAGCTGCTTAACGGTTTACCGGCCAGCCCGTATCCGTTCGCGGTTGACGTTGCACTTGCTAAGAAGGGACAAGCCTTATTCGCCGAACACTGCGCCGATTGCCACCAGCCGAAAAACGGGAAAGTTTATGACAACCTCGGCACCAGCATGAAACGCGCCTATGTGGTCGGCGCGCTGCTGAACTATGCGGCGCGCAAGGAGTTGTATGACAGTTGTTCGCCCGACACCACGGTGCAGTTAGAAGGCAAGGATGTCAAACCCTGCGCCGAATTCGACGGCGTTTCGATGGCCGGCAAAAAAGATTTATTGATGTCGCCGAACAACGAACACCACGGCTACAATGCCCGTCCGTTGAGCGGCGTGTGGGCGCAAGCGCCGTATTTGCACAACGGCACGGTACCGACGGTCTACCATCTGCTGGTGCCGGACAAACGCCCTGCAAGCTTTGTCAAAAGCCGTCTCGATTACGATGCGAAACTGCTCGGCTTTGCCTGGGAACCGCAACAAACCGGCATGCAGCAAGAAGGCTATCCGTTCCAGGCTAATGCCATCCCGGCACTGAGCAATAAAGGACATGACAAAGACATCGTAGAAGGCAAAAAAACCTACCGCCTCAATTGGTCGAACGATAAGGAAGGCGCATTTGCCATCATCGAATACTTGAAAACCTTATAATCTTCAATCACTCACCCAAGGAGCCACCATGACCCATCCCGTGATTCAGCCTTATTTGATGTTCGGCGGGCGATGCGAGGAAGCGCTGGAATTCTACCGCACCGCACTGGGCGCGCAGATCGACATGCTGATGCGCTTCCAGGAAAGCCCCGATCCACCGCCGCCCGGCATGCTGCCACCCGGCTTTGAAAACAAGATCATGCACGCCAGCTTCCGCATCGCCGGCAATGTGCTGATGGCGTCGGACGGTTGCGAAGTCGGCTCGCAATTCAAAGGTTTCTCACTGTCGATTTCGGTCGCCACCGAAGCGGAAGCCGAGCGTTACTTTGCCGCGCTGTCCGACGGCGGCCAGGTGCAAATGCCGTTGGCGAAAACCTTCTGGTCGCCCAAGTTCGGCATGCTGACCGACCGCTTCGGCATCAGTTGGATGGTCAACGTCGTCACTACCGAATGCAACGGATGATAGTCCGCATCCCGATCATCGGCATCGCTGCGGCGATAGGATTGACGATTAGCGGTTGCACCGCGCAGCAGCTCTACTCTACCGGCCAATCGTGGCAACGCAACGAATGCACCCGGATGCTGGATCAACTGGAACGCGAGCGCTGCCTGTCGAACGCCAACACGCCGTATGAAGCGTATAAAAAGCAATCCGGTGCCGACGATACCCGGAAGTGATCCGCTCATGAACCCTGACGAGCAGCCCGACAAGCTTACCTTTGAAACCGCCGCGCAGCACGCCAGCCAGCAAGTGCCGGTTTTCCCGCCGTCGCGCCGCGCCGATGAAGTGCGGCAACAATTGGCGGGGCAGCAATACGAAAGCGCCAGCTTGGTGATCGTCTGCGAACAGCAAAAATTTCTCGGCGTGGTACGCATCGAAGCTTTGCTGGCCGCTCCAGCCGGTGTCACGCTGAACGATTTGATGGATCGCGAAGCACCCGTTGTCGCGCCGGGAATCGATCAGGAAATCGCCGCCTGGCATGCCTTACGCAACGAAGAATCCGCTTTGACCGTGGTGGATCAGGAAGGCAATTTTGTCGGCGTGATTCCGCCGCACCGGCTGCTCGCAGTATTACTGTCGGAACACGAGGAAGATTTATCGCGCTTGGGCGGTTTCACCAAAAGCACCCTTGTCGCCCGCACTGCCAGCGAGGAACCGGTCGAACGCCGTTTCCGTCACCGTATTCTCTGGCTCATCGTCGGACTCGGCGGCGCTCTGCTCGCGGCGGATTTCGTCGGCTGGTTCGAATCTCAGCTCGAGAAAACGGTAATGCTGGCGTTCTTCATCCCCGGCATCGTCTACCTGGCAGATGCGGTCGGCACGCAGACCGAAACCGTCGTCGTGCGCGGATTGTCGGTCGGCATCGGCATGCAGCGGATGGTCAAGCGCGAGTTATTGACCGGCCTCGCCATCGGCTTTGCGCTCGCGGTGATTGCCGGACCTGTGGTTTGGTGGCGTTGGGAGCAAGCGGATGTGGCGCTGTGCGTCGGATTATCGGTGTTCGCCGCGTGTTCCACCGCCACCGTCGCGGCGATGACGCTGCCCTCCTTGCTCGACCGGTTCGGACTCGACCCCGCCTTCGGCAGCGGCCCGCTGGCCACGGTGATCCAAGACCTGTTATCGATCCTGATTTATTTCGGTATCGCCAGCGTGGTGGTGCAGTGACAGACTATTGACTCAAACAACTCGCACGCCGTGAACTTCGAACAATTAAGTGAACAACAAATCCTGGCGATTGCCGGACCGATCATGGACAATTTGATGGACGCTTCCACGCACCGCGACCATGCCCGGCACGTCCGCGACTTCACCGACCGGCTCAAGGACATCGTCACGGCGGATTACTTCGAATGTATCTGTCAGCAATACCAGGCGGAAAAAGGGCTTTTCACCACCCGCACCCCCGTCGCCGTCTTCCGCCGCCCTGTTTCGGCAGCGATCATCTGGAAACAATCGTTCACGAAAGCACCCGGCGAATTCGTCGCGGAAATGGTGCTGGTGTATCGGGACGGCCGGTATTGGGTCGATCATGTGATAGTGTTTTGATACCTGCTTGAAGTCGAAATGTAAGAAATCAAATTGTAGTTATGCATAAAGGAGTAGAAGACACCAATGGATGTAATATCAAAAGTTTCTCCAGAAGCGTGGGCAGGTCTAGCTGGTGTTGTAGTTGGGTCGCTTATCAGTATTCTTGGAACTTGGTTAACTAACAGAGCTAGCCTCAATCAACTGCAAACACAATTAAAACATGAAAGAGACTCCAAAGAGCAGGATTTGCATCGGGAGCGACTTGAGGAACTTTATACACTGGTAAGTAGTTGGCTAAATGTAATGGCCAGCTATTACCTAAGTCTCTCCAGGGTAATGCAGGGAAAAATTTCTTATAACAATCACCTTGATCTTTTTATTAAAAATCAAGATCAACCAAAATATGATTTTAACCGCCTAGAAATGATCATGGATGTATATGCACATCAACTAAAGCCACAATATCAAAAAATAATTGATGCGAGAGCTGAGCTAAATGAGATTGAAAGATTGCATAAACTTGGATATTCGGAAGGTGACATAAATGGTGCCAAATATTTAAAGCCGTATACACAGGCTCAACTTAAAATTGAAAAACTAGGTGAAGAATTGAAGACACTTATCGCTGAGAGTACAAAAAATGCATAACACTGCGTTCAAGGAGACGCTTCGCTACGCGCCCCTTAGTTCGGCATTAGATTGCACATGGAACAGCCGAGGTACGTTTAATGGTGCCTGATCCAAAGTGGCTGGATGCAGTAAAGCTCCCGCTCCGCGTGGTTGTCGGCATCTTCCTAGGTTCTGTGGCGCTACTTGCTCTCAACAATCAGAATTGGGTTCCGCTGAAGGATTTAGGAGCCGCAGCTCATACAGTTATCGCAACGGTTGCCGTGCTTACGGGCGCACTCACGATTACTGGTGCGATAGCGATTTTGATCGAAGCTTGTACGGCCAAGCGAAAGCGAAACATCTTTGCGGAGCGCCAGCTCCTAAAGGATCAGCGTAAGCTCCAGCAACGACTAGAGGCCGAAGCCACGATCATCGCGCGTATCGAATATCTATCTGAGTCCGAAATCAGACATCTTGCTGCGGCCCTGCGTGACAAGTCCCAGTCGTTCTACACTTGGGTGCACAGCCCTGCCGTAACAACGCTGATGGAAAAGGGTCTGGTTCGAACCCTCGGTGGCACCCACCACGAAAACCGCTACCCTTTTACGATCGTAGATTTTGTCTGGAAACATCTGCTTGAGATTCGAGAAGAAATCCTTGCTAAAGACGATGCAAATCGGAAAGCCGAGGAAGAAAAAAAGCGCCGTGGCCGATAGCCCCTGAGAAGTGCGGCGGCGCAACCTATCGAGTTATTGGAGGGAATGCCCCCGTGTTATGAACAAGCTTTTTCACATTGCATCTTCTCAAGCAATCGGGACTAACAACGTTTGGATTGATCCCAATCGCAGTAAATGATTCGATACCGAATTACGAAACACCACGTTGCAGCTTTAAACCCATTTCACCTTGAAAGCCGACGGATAAGCTTTAATGATGCCCAGGCAGACCGCGACGGCCTCCATGACCATGACCTTTACTGAGTATGACCACCGCCGCGATGATTCCGGCGGTCACGATGACGACTGCCGCTGTGGCTGCGATGGTTCCCCAGTCGATGACTTTTTTATAGAGCGGGTAATCATCCCGCCAGCGGATGCGTTGCCAGATTTCTTCTGGCGTGAGTAAATAGGGCCGACCGAATGTATCTCGCGTGACCACGACTTCGCGGTCTTCGCGGATATCGATGGATTGCGCGGTATCTGCTAGCGAAGTCACATCAACGGTGCCGCTGATCACCGTGAGTTTCGTTTGATGCTCCGTGACTTGCAGATGCAGGATGGCGTTACTGGCGTCTATCCGGGCATGCGGCGTTTCTATTTGTTGCCGGCAGTCGGCTGTATCCGCGTAGGCATTGCCGGCATTGAATTCGTCGATTTCAATCGTGCAGGCCGGGCCAGCCGCTTCAAACTCCACGCGCGCACTGCTTTGCGGTCCGGTGTTTATCCGGGAATGGTTCGCCAGCTTCGCGGATACATCGACCGGCGTACCGTTACGTAAAGCGCTCTCCCCCACTGCAAATACCAAACCGATCGTGGCTTTGTCTACCTGATTGGGGTTGTGAAAACGCGCACTGGAATTCTCGTCTTGCTCCCAGAAGCCGCCGTTTCCGGTGGCATTCCGATCGTCGATGGGTACGGTTTTACATGCGCCAAGCAATAACATGGCTAGCAGCAGTATCAACACGATTGCACGGCTTGGTAGTTTCAGTTCAGCAGGTTTTAATGCTGGATTGGAAATCGACCCAGCTTTTCTTTGTTTGCCGGGGAATGATCCGGTGGTGATGACGCTCATGTTGCTTCTCCTTGTGGTTATTTTTTCCAAGCAGATGCTGATGAGCCACTTTACTGCGGTCTGGGTGAACCGGGACTGAATGATGCCGGGGGATAATCTTCTGATTTTCCTGAGCAATGCCGGAACCGGTTTTTTAGGAATGACGAAGGGACGTCAGTATGCTGCCAACAGTAGCAGCGGAATTATGCGGCTTTGCCGCTCGTAGGATGCTTTAGGGTTCTTAGGTTGTGGAAACTACACGCACAACGCTTCGGTCAACGACTTCACTTCAGCGGCTGAGTCTTTCAGGATCTCGCTGAGTGTATCTTCGTCGGTCAATACATCGAGGTCTGCGATTGCATTCGTGCCCGATAAGTTGGAAGGCAATACAAAGGGCGATTTGACGGGCGCCAGTTGATTGGCGATCAGCAGCGTGTCGCCGAGCGTATCCGGCGGAAAAGATAAATAACCGCGCCACAGGTAAATGATGTCGTCGATCACCGATTGCGGTACCGACAGCGCTCTGAGAATCGCGGTGCCAATCGTGATTTCACAGTCAAGCTCGCTTTCGTCTTCCAGGTCTTCGTCGGCGTTCCACGAGCTGGCCAAGCTGTCGTCGATTAATCCGGGGAAATATTTTTCACGCGCCAGTAAATAAAACCAGCTAATCTCATGAATCATGCCGGCAAACAGCGCGGTTTCGGGGTCCTTGCGGGTAACGCGGCGGGCGATGACTTGCGCCAGCGCGGCAACATACGCGGAATGCCGCCATAGTTGCTCGGCCTGTTCGCTTCTTCCCTGCGGTCCGGTCAATTGCTGCACGGCTATGACCGTGGCCAAGTTGCGCACCGTGCGCATGCCGATCAATATGACAGCTGAGCGCACATCGGTGACTTTTTTTCCTGAGCGATTAAATACTGCGGAATTGGCAATCGCCACCACCTTGGTCGACAGCAGCGGTTCAGCTTGTATCAGCCGGATTACGGTATCGAGACTGCAATCAGGATCTTCCAATTTTTCCTTGATTTTGATCGCGGCATGGGTCGAGGTCGGGAAAATCAAGCGTCCTTGCTCCACTTCCGTTGCCAACGCACTTAATATTGCGCTTTTTTCCATGCAAACTTTCCTTTCTTTATCTCGCCGACAGCATCTGGCCAATTATTGATGGAATCAAGCTTATGCCAGAATTGGCAAGAGTCATTTCCGGATAAAAGCAAGGATTAGCAGCTATTTCTGCGATTGTTTCCTTAATCCGATGTTGATAGCGGTGACGGTTTCCGAGTCCGGTACATTTGGAAACCTTCTGGAGTACGGCCCATTAAAGTTTGACCGGTTTGAGTCGTAAGAACAGCAGCAGCGATGTCACTGTAGCGATCAAGCGCTTAAAAAATTAAAACTCACTGGAAAACGTTATGAAAATTCTTGTTCACTTCAAGTCCGGATTCAAGCAAATATTTATTGTTCCCAAAAGCATGCTGGCACTCGAGTTCCGCAATATGGCCAAGGAAATTGGCGGTGCGATTGAAAGCATCGAATTTTCATTACCTTCCCGTAATCAGGCAAACTTTGCAAATAACGAATACCGCAACGGCGTTTTGCGCTTGCCCGACAAACACTAATGACCGCCAACGCCCCCGGATGCCACGCAATCAGAATGGAATATCGTCTTCCATATCTTCAAATCCGCTGGGGCCTTTCGCTGAAGATGGCCGGCTAGGCATGGCGGTGTCTTCTTCATGATCCGGCGCGGATTCAAAGCTACCGCTGCCGGGCCGGTTACCCAGCATCTTCATATCCGTCGCAATGATATCCGTGGTATAACGCTCCACCCCATTCTTATCCGTCCATTTCCGGGTTTCCAGCCGGCCTTCGACATAAACCGAACGCCCTTTTTTTAAATATTCCCCGGCAATCTCGGCCAGCTTGCGGTAAAAAGTCACGCGGTGCCATTCGGTTTTTTCCTGTTTCTCGCCGTTTTTGTCTTTCCAGGTATCGGTCGTTGCCAATGTAATATTGGTCACCGCGTCACCATTCGACATGTAACGGGTTTCCGGGTCTTTGCCCAAGTTACCGATGAGTATCACTTTATTGACAGAAGCCATTTATGTTTCCTCCCCAAGCAATTGAATCACTTTTTCTTCGTCGAAGCCTTTCATATCCACTTTCAAATAAGCCGCCCGCTCATTCACGAGTACCAATGCCTCAAAAACTCCGGGTATCGCTGCCAGGCGGCGCGATAATTCCTTGGATCGATCGGAATCCATTTCCTGCACCGGATACATTCTGGAGCGCACCGCGGCGGGCGCTTTCATAGTCGTTGCCAATGCCAGCCACACCACCAGCAACACACCGCAAAACGCATACAATGCGCTGCTGCCGTATTCGCCGTATAAATGACCGCCGGCTGCCGCACCGGCAAAAGCGCCGAGGAATTGCGTGCTGCTGTAAATGCCGATCGCCGTTCCCTTAGCGCTGACCGGTGCTATTTTTGAAATCAGCGAAGGTAAACTGGCTTCCAATAAATTGAAAGCAGCAAAGAAAACCAGTAACGCCAGCGCCGTCCCCCAAATCGATTCACTATTCATAGCGAGTAGCAGTTGTCCCAGCAGCAAAATCGCGATTGCGGCGACAAAGACTTGTTTTAATTTCGCTTTCTTCTCGGAATAAATAATCGCCGGAACGATCAAAACAATCGACAGCAGCAACACCGGGAGATAAATCTGCCAATGATCGTCCGCCGCCATGCCCGCTTGCCGCAGTGTCAGCGGCACCACCAGCCAGAGCGCCATCAGTACCGCATGCAATGCAAAAATGCCGTAGTTCAGCCGCAACAGCTGCGTATCGCGCAAGACGCTGCGGAAATTCGCGGGCGATGCTTCGGTATCGGAATGAAACCGGCTGATCACCGGATCGGGAATGATTTTTTTGACTACGATCATGGCTAACAGCGCTAAAAATCCAGTCATCGCAAAAATGCCCGGCACGCCAATCCACTGATTTAACACCGGCGCAGCGATCAACGAAATAGCAAACACCACGCCGATGGTCATGCCGATGGTTGCCATCGCCTTGGTGCGATGCTCTTCCCGCGTAAGATCCGCGGCCAGCGCCATCACCGCCGCCGAGATCGCCCCGGCTCCCTGAATGACGCGCCCGATGATAACCCAATAAATATCAGTTGCCATCGCAGCGATAAAGCTACCGATAATGAATAAAATCAGCCCCAGATAAATCACCGGCTTGCGCCCGATCCGGTCCGACAGCCAGCCGAACGGGATTTGCAAAATCGCTTGCGTCAAACCATAAGCGCCCAGCGCAATGCCGACCAGCGTATAGTTGTCTCCGCCGGGCAGGTCTTCGGCGTAAAAAGCAAACACCGGTAAAATAATAAACAACCCCAGCATGCGCAATCCATACACACCGGCCAAGCCGATCGTCGCGCGTATTTCCGTGGGGGACATTCTCTCAGATGATGAAGCAGACATGAATCAGGTTGTGATATTCCTAAAAAGTTGGGTATATTAACAGGTTGACTCTTACATAGATAGTTCATGGAATCCATAAAAATACGCGGTGCGCGCACGCATAATCTGAAAAATATCAACCTCGATCTGCCGCGCAACAAGCTCGTGGTCATCACCGGTTTATCCGGCTCCGGCAAATCTTCACTGGCTTTCGATACGCTCTACGCCGAAGGGCAGCGCCGGTACGTTGAATCGCTGTCGGCGTATGCCCGGCAATTCCTGCAGTTAATGGAAAAACCGGATGTCGACCTGATCGAAGGATTGTCTCCGGCCATTGCCATCGAACAAAAGGCAACGTCGCATAACCCGCGTTCGACGGTCGGCACCGTCACCGAAATTCATGACTATTTGCGCTTGCTGTTCGCCCGCGTCGGCGATCCTTTTTGTCCCGATCACAACATCGTGTTGACCGCGCAAAGCGTTTCGCAAATGGTCGATCACGTTTTGCAGCTACCGGCGGATACCCGCTTGATGATTTTGTCGCCGCTGATCGTGGAACGCAAAGGGGAACAAACCGAGCTGTTTGACGAGTTGCGCGCGCAAGGCTTTGTACGGCTGCGCATCGACGGTGAAGTGTATGAAATCGATGCATTACCGAAATTGCAAAAAAACCAGAAACACACCGTCGAAGTTGTGGTGGACCGCTTGAAAGTCTCTGCCGATGCCAAACAACGGCTGGCCGAGTCGTTCGAGGTGGCGCTGCGCCATTCGGAGGGACGCGCTTTGGCGGTGGAAATGGACAGCGGCCAGGAGCATTTATTCTCGGCGAAATTCAGCTGCCCGGTATGCAGCTACTCATTGTCCGAATTAGAACCCAGATTATTTTCTTTCAACAATCCGCTGGGTGCTTGCAACAAATGCGATGGTCTGGGACAGATCACTTTTTTCGATCCGGCGCGGGTCGTGGCTTTTCCGCATTTATCGCTGGCTGCTGGTGCGGTACGGAATTGGGACCGGCGCAATCAATTCTATTTTCAGTTACTGACGAGCCTTGCCGCGCATTATCAGTTCGATCTGGAAACACCTTTTGAGAAACTCGATGAATCGATCCGCAACATTATTTTGCACGGCTCCGGTAAAGAAAAAATACAATTTTCCTATTTAACGGAAAGCGGACGCAAACAGCAGGACGTTCATCCGTTCGAAGGCATTATTCCCAACCTGACCCGGCGCTACAAGGAAACCGAATCGCAGACCGTGCGCGAGGAGCTGGCAAAATACCTGAACGCCCAAACTTGCCCGGAATGCCAAGGTACGCGCTTATGCCGCGCGGCGCGGCATGTGCATGTCGCCGGAAAGGCGATTTACGAAATCAGCGCGCTGCCGCTAAGAAAAGCCAGGGAATTATTCGACCATCTGGAATTATCCGGCCATAAGCAATCCATTGCGGAACGCATCATCAAGGAAATTTCCAGCCGCCTGCAATTTCTCAACAATGTCGGTCTGGATTATTTATCGCTGGATCGTTCCGCCGATACGCTATCGGGCGGCGAATCACAGCGTATCCGCTTGGCCAGTCAGATCGGCTCCGGCTTGACCGGCGTTATGTACGTGCTGGATGAACCTTCCATCGGTTTGCATCAGCGCGACAATGGCCGCTTGCTCGATACCCTTAAGAATCTGCGGGATCTGGGCAATAGCGTCATCGTGGTCGAGCATGACCAGGACGCGATCCAAATTGCCGATTATGTCGTCGATATGGGTCCCGGCGCCGGCGAACACGGCGGTCTCGTGATCGCGCAAGGCACACCGCTTGAAATCCAGCGGAATGAAAGTTCGTTAACCGGAAAATATCTTTCCGGCGCCTTGGCAATCCATATACCGCAACAACGGCACCCGCCCGGCGCAGAGCGGATTTTGCAGATTACCGGCGCCACCGGGAATAATTTAAAAAATGTTACGCTTAACTTGCCGGTTGGATTGTTTGTTTGCGTGACCGGTGTTTCAGGATCCGGCAAATCGACACTCATCAACGAAACCCTGCATCGCGCGGTTGCCCGCCATCTCTACGGCAGCAATGATGAACCCGCGCCGCATCAGCAAATTGACGGACTGGCTTTCTTCGACAAAGTCATCAATATGGATCAAAGCCCGATTGGACGAACGCCGCGCTCCAATCCGGCCACGTATACCGGCTTGTTTACGCCCATCCGCGACTTATTTTCCGGCGTGCCGCAAGCTCGTGAACGCGGTTACGCACCCGGCCGGTTTTCGTTCAACGTCAAAGGCGGACGCTGCGAATCTTGCCAGGGAGATGGCGTGATCAAAGTTGAAATGCATTTCCTGCCGGATATCTATGTCACTTGCGATGTCTGCCACGGCCACCGCTATAACCGTGAAACGCTCGAAATTCAATATAAGGGAAAAAATATCAGTGAAATTTTACAAATGACGGTAGAAAACGCATTGGAATTTTTCACACCAGTACCGGTGGTGGCGCGCAAACTGCAAACATTGATGGATGTGGGTCTTGGCTATATCACTTTGGGGCAGTCCGCCACCACTCTTTCCGGAGGCGAAGCGCAACGCGTCAAGCTGTCGCTGGAACTGTCAAAACGCGATACCGGACGCACCTTGTACATCCTCGATGAACCAACCACCGGTTTGCATTTTCAGGATATCGATCTGTTGCTCAAAGTGTTACACCGGTTGCGCGATCACGGCAATACCGTGGTCGTGATCGAACATAATCTGGATGTCATCAAAACCGCCGATTGGATTATCGATTTGGGTCCGGAGGGCGGCGACGGCGGCGGTTGCATAGTGGCGGAAGGCACCCCGGAATCCATCGCAACGAATCCGGACAGCTTTACCGGTCATTACTTGCGCGCCATGTTATCCCAATGAATCCGCGCGAATATCTGCTGGAAAGCTTTTCGGTCGCTGTCAAAGCGGCTGATCCGGCCCATATCGTGCCGCAATATCTACCGCAACCACCTCGCGGACGTACGTTTGTCGTTGGCACCGGAAAAGCATCCGCGGCTATGGCGGCGGCAGTTGAAGATGCGTGGCCTGATGCAGCGCCGCTGGATGGCATCGTGGTGACGCGTTATGGGCATGCATTATCTACCCGTACTGTTCGAATCGTTGAGGCCGGGCATCCCATTCCTGACGAAGTCGGCGAACGAGTTGCACGAGAAATTCTTGCTGCGGTGAAAACTTTAACTTCCGAGGATTTGCTGCTTTGCTTGTTCAGCGGCGGTGGCTCCAGTTTACTGCCGCTTCCAGTCGACGGTATATCATTGCAAGATCTGCAAACCATGACAAAGCTGTTATTGCAATGCGGCGCGACAATCCAGGAAATCAATATTGTCCGCAAGCATTTGTCCGCAATCCAGGGCGGCAAGCTTGCAGCTGCTTGTCAGGCTCCGGTTCTTTCACTGATTATTTCCGATGTCACCGGCGACGATGCGATTCATATCGCTTCCGGTCCATGTGCTGCCGATCCTTCGACCTTTTCCGACGCTCTCGCGGTACTGGGACGCTACCACCTGGATGCGCCGCTTGCGATCACCGGGCTATTGCGCGCCGGTCAAGCAGGTGCCGTTGCGGAAACTCCCAAGCCCGGATCTCGCTACTTTTCGCGCACTGAAAATATCATCATTGCAAATGGGCATCAATCTTTGGTCGCAGCGGAAAATTATTTTCAGGCTTTGGGGTTCAATACGCTGATACTTGGTGATACGGTTACTGGAGAAGCCCGTGAAATTGCGAAAAGTTATGCCGCATTGGCGCGGGAAATTCACACCTATCCGCGCTTACTTAAAACACCCGTCGCTTTGCTTTCGGGCGGAGAGGCGACGGTTACTATCCAAGGCAATGGCCGTGGCGGCCGTAACGCTGAATTCTTGCTCTCGCTGTTCGTTGAACTGTCCGGAATAGATAATGTTTATGCGCTGGCATGCGATACCGATGGATTGGACGGCACGGAAAATAATGCTGGGGCAATTTTTTCGCCGGATTCTTTTACTCGTGCGAAACAACTCGGATTAAATCCGGCCGCATTTTTATCGAATAATGACTCGTATACTTTCTTTCAACGCTTAAACGATTTAGTCATGACCGGCCCGACGCGCACCAATGTTAACGATTACCGGGCGATTCTCATTCTTTAATTGAGCATGCGGGTTCCTGATTGGAAACAATCGGAGTTTCCCAGCTCCGGTCGATTTGTATTGATGACAGTAATAAGCCTTGTTCAAACCATCGGTTTATCACATACTCGTAAAACCGCTGATTTCTTGCAACGGGAATGGACGAGGCTAGTTGCTTACCGCGTTCGGTAAGCAGCACATGCCCCAAGTCCAGGCAATTATTCTCATCGGCCTGAAAACCGATTTTGGTGGGTTTGCCGCAATAGAACAGGCGTGTATGCTTGCCAAATCCTTTCTTAACGAACCCTGCTTTTTCAAAGCGGATTAATCCGGCATCCGCCAATCTTTGCAATGATGCCGCAGTAATTCCGTGATCGTTATAAATCGAATGATTCAGGTCAAACACTAGTGGCAAAGGCTCTCCCTGCACCCAGAGAAATTGACACAGCGCTTCGAATGCACGCCGGTCTTGCAAAGCAAGAAATTCTACTTGGCTGGATTGATCAAGCGTTTTATCTTCTGTCTGCAAATTCACCGGTTGAAACAACCGTTTGATCGCCGGCAATAAACTGCGGATTTTCATTTTCCGGTTATTTGTCGGATTTTTCTTCTGATTTCTTTGAATCGTTTGCTGATTCAGATGCAACGGCCGTTTGATCGTTCTGACCTTCAATCTCACTCGTCTGTTCAGATCCTTCCGCTTGTTCTGTCACTTTATCTTTCGTTTTGGAAGTGTTCTTCACTTTTAACTTGCGCGATTTGACTTCATGATTGATTTCTTCAAGAAAAGCGAGATTGTCTTTACGTTGCTTATCGCTTTTATACCAAGAAATACATGTGATGGTCCCCATGATGATTAAAATGATACTCATCACATCGATGCCATCCAGAATCATGAATGTAACGCCGGTCGAAATAGCAAAAGCCCCCAGTAGCCCGGTAAACAACCACATTTTCGTGCCAGATCCCGACTTTTTACTAACTTCGCCCAGAGATTCAAGACGATCTCGCGTGGAGATCAGCTCTTCATCTGTCCAATCCTTCATACTCATAACGATACCCCTCCCATAAAACACGCCGGTGCGCAATTAATTTTAGATTTGAATTCCGTAGCAGTACACAAGCGCTCATTATAGTTTCTTTTTAAAATAAAAAAGGCACCTTGCGGTGCCTTTTTTACTAACTAAAATTACTATTAGAAGTTGTGACGCATACCCAAAGACCAAGTATCGCTGTCTTGGAATAATGCATTTTTATCACTGATCATTGCACGTTGATAACCACCAAACAGGCTTGAACGTTTGCTCAGGTTATGAATAGCACCCACTGTGAAGCTGCTCACTTGTCTGCTTTGAGCAAGTCCCACGACACCGTTCGCATGGGTTTGACCGCCTTGAGCGATAAAGCTGGTATTACCCCAATCATATTTACCACTGGCAAACCAGATATTACCATCGCCACCCATATTCATGGCGGAATTACATTGGCCGCGTGTATCAGGTAATCCTGTTGACGGATTGCCTAAAGCAGAAGCATTGGTACAGGTTGCCGCACCAACTGCATTGTTGATATGCTCGTATTGACCGCTCAATGTAAATTGTTGGTAATTCCAGGAACCACCGCCACGCCATACGTGTTCGTTATTGAGTAAGCCTTGAACTGTTTTTTGACGGGTACTGACGTTATCACGCGAATAGCCGCCAAACACGGCAAAATTATGACCTTGCCATTGCGCATCGTATTTACCTGCAACTTGGAAGTCCCACTCTCCGTCTTCACCGCCTGCATTCGATTGACTTCCTTGGAAAGTATCGGTTGGTGCAATAAAGTTTGCAGGGTCAAGTCTGTTGGAATCACCCGGCATCAACAAGCCAGAAAAGCTAAAACCTTCAACTCTAGGTGAGTCATAACGGACTGCGCTATTGACAAAACCTTGCGCACCGGAACCGTAACCATTAGCCGATGACATCATGGTGCCGCCGCTACCGCCCGCTTGCAGAGTCGTGTAAGCAAACGGATCAATCGTCATACCGCCTGCAAAATCTTTAAATGGGGATTGAACACGTCCAAATTTCACTTCACCCCAATTATCATTCGCCAAAGCAACCCAGCGTTCACGTGCAACACCTAACGCACCGGCGCCTGTATTAAAACCATACTCAACATGTGCTTTTGCTTTAAAACCACCACCCAAGCTTTCAGTTACATGCATACCCATTCTTGAGCGACCTGTATCGTCACCTATCAGAGCCTGGCTGCTTTGGTTTTCACGGTTAACAGTGGCGTATTCCGCTTGAACACTACCGAAAAGGGTTACATGAGTACCTTGTGCCGATGCTGCCATTGGAACTGCAAGTGCACCAGCTACTGCCAACGAAATTAGTTTCTTCTTCATACTGAAGTTCTCCTTTAATGTTTAAAACGACTGGGGCCGTCCTATTTTTCATTCACCACACTCCGCTGGAATGCACCCCGCTTGTTCGGACCTTCCGTCTCGGAAAGGTTTGGCTTGATTGTGCACAACACAGAAACGTACTGCAAGAAAAATAAGAATTTTTTGTGAAATTCGCAACAGCGATGTTGCAGACATGCAACAGATCTGTTGTTTTTCTGACCATGACACCAATTTCAAATTATTCTAATTCTCATTGAAACTCAAAACTCATGCCCAATAATCATGTTATTTATCATTTTTTAGAAACAAGATTGGGTTATTATTTTATTCTTATCGCTTATCCGCATCAATTCTGATCGCAAGGTTTGATTATGTTTAAAATTTTTCTTATTGTTTCACTCCTGATTAGTCCGCTCTTCATTCAATCTGCTGGCGCTGCAACATGGACACTCCCGCCCCCGGACATCGATATTTTCGGTCAAGTCAGAACCACCCAAGCAAGCCGATCTGAAACATTGCTCGATATTGCGCGCCAATATGACATTGGCCAGATCGAAATTTTGCTAGCCAACCCGAATGTCGATCGATGGCTGCCGGAAGACGGTTCGACGGTGATTTTGCCGAGCCGCTACATCATCCCCCAGGGTCAGCGCAAAGGATTGCTGCTTAACTTACCGGAAATGCGGATTTATTACTTCCCCGAACCTAAAAAAGGAGAAAAACCTTTAATTATTACTCACCCTGTTGGAATTGGCAGAATGGATTGGGTAACACCACTCGGTATTTCAAAAATAGTCGAAAAAAAGAAAGATCCGACCTGGATACCGCCGAAATCTCTGCAGATGGATAGAATCGCGAATGGCGAAACGCCTTATCCCAGCATCGTTCCACCTGGACCGACTAACCCGCTCGGCCGCCATGCGATGCGCTTAAGCATCGGTAGCGGCAGCTACCTTATTCATGGCACCATCAAACCATTCGGCGTAGGCATGCGGGTTTCAGCAGGGTGCGTGCGGATGTACCCCGAAGATATTGAAGCACTCTTCGACAAGGTCCCTATCGGCACGCAAGTACAAATTGTCAATCAACCAATAAAGCTCGGATGGCAGCTCGACTCACTTTTCATTGAATTGCACCCGCCTTTGGAAGAAGATGAGGAGAAATATTCGAATTATCACAGTATCGTAGTTGCCGCCATCAATGATTTTCTAGCGCAAAATAGCAGCAAAAGAAATATTCCCGAAGATTTTGAAATTAATCAAGAAGCTCTAACGCAAGCGATTTTAGAAAAGAGCGGAATGCCCGTTCTAATTTCCCGTTCTCGTTTACAAAATCAATTACAAACGCAGAACGATAAATTCTAATTTTCTAATTTCCATTTGCCTTTACCCATAAAAAAACCCCTCTATTGAGGGGTTTTTTTATCTGCTAGATGGAAAGCTTATTTATGCATTGCTTTCTTGAACATACGATCAATTTTTTCAGCTGTGTCCATTGAACGTCTGTTAGCATCTTCCGCAATGCGAACTGCTTCGTTTGCTCTCGCATTCGCCGCATCTGCAGCTTGTCTTGCAGCTGATGCCTCACTTTTTACTGCAGCGATATCAGCATTTACCTTATTTTGTAACTCTTCAAGTTGTGCTGTAGTTGCACACCCTGTTAACCCAATAAAAGCTCCCGCAACGACTGCCAGCGTTAGCTTACGAACTGGATGCTGGATTTTTCCTTTCATTCCGATCTCCTCAGTTGTTTATTTTATTCAATACGGACAAACATTCACAACTTTGTTGCCACCACTATCTATCATTAACCGGCAACGCAGTGGAATCTTATCTGATTTCTTCCGCAAAATAAATGGATTCTGTGACAAATTTACCAATTGCTTCGGCATAAACACAACACAACAAAGAACAAGTATCTAATAAATATGAATAATTTATATACATTTTAAGATTCAAGCAATTAACAACAAACTAAATTATTAAGCGAACTAATCTAACCGATAAGATTTGCCAGCAAGATAATGATTAACGAATATTCACCATAATGCCTGGCTTGATCCATTTCCCGAGTTGATCAATCTGCTCGTTTGTCAGCGCTATGCAACCATTGGTCCAGTTGTATTGATGATGCACTTCCCGATCACCTCGCCCGATTCCATGAATACCGATATAACCGCCCAGTGGCGTATTTTGCGGCGGCGTTTTACCTTTGATTTTTGCGCGCCAGATTGATAACCAGGTATCTTCATCAATCCTGTTCTCATCAAAAGCGCGCTTCGCAGTCTCAAGATTCGGATAGTTCAAGCCATAAAAACGGTAATAACGGCTTTTTTCATTCACCCAGCCAACCTTAAATTGACCCAACGGGGTTTTATCATCCAGCGTCATCTTTGACCGGGTGGTACCGTATCGCCCGATCGCCACATTCTCGAAGACTGCTTGAACGGTATTCCCTTGCATCACCGACAAAGTATGTTCCGCGGTATCCACATCAATCCATATACCATTATCTGCTTGAGCAAACTGACTGAATGCCATCAACCCAATCAAAAAGACCATCAGAAAATGAATAAGATAATTTTGCTTTTCCACTTTATTGACTACCGAGAATTAGGATAGCTAATTATGTCATAATTTCCCCATCCGGAAACTTTCATAAAACGCTTATGTGCCTTGCTATTCCAGCCTATATCGAACAATTAACCGGCGAAAATTGCGCGATTGTCAATATGAGTGGTATTCGCAAGGAAATTTCGCTGGAGCTGGTCGATAATGCCGCCCCGGGTGATTATGTCGTTGTGCATGCCGGATTTGCGCTGCAGAAGCTTGACCCGATTGAAGCACAGCGCACATTGGCGATGTTTGCTGAAATGTCGGACCCGAGTAATAATGACACGGCGCAATGATTCATTATGAAATACATTGATGAATTCCGTGACGGCGCTCTTGCGAAAACGATCGCCGCCAAGATTCTTCAGGAAACCAATCCCCGGCGCCACTATCATTTGATGGAATTTTGCGGCGGGCATACCCATGCCATTTCACGTTTCGGTATCGTGGACTTGCTTCCCAGTAATATTCACATGATTCACGGCCCAGGGTGCCCGGTATGTGTCTTGCCGGCCGGCCGTATAGAAAATGCCATTCAACTGGCGCAAATACCCGGACTGATCCTTTGCACCTATGGCGACATGCTGCGGGTGCCGACACCAAGCGGCGCGAGCTTATTGAAAGCAAAAGCGCAAGGCGCGGATATCCGGATGATCTATTCCGTCGCCGATGCAATCACGATAGCCCAAGACAACCCGCAACATCAGGTCGTATTTCTCGCCATTGGTTTCGAAACCACCACACCGCCGACTGCGATTGCAATCAAACAAGCGGATGCGCTGGGTCTAAAAAATTTTAGCGTATTCTGCAATCATGTTCTTACACCTTCCGCCATCTCGCATATCCTGCAATCTCCCGAGGTCCGGGAACTCGGGGTGGTTTCGCTGGATGGTTTTATCGGACCGGCACATGTCTCCGTTGTAATCGGCAGCCAGCCGTACCATTACTTTGCGGAAGAATTTCAGAAACCGGTGGTAATCGCGGGTTTTGAGCCGCTGGACGTCATGCAAGCGATTTTGATGCTGATCCGCCAAGTCAACACCGGCCGCGCTGAGGTGGAAAATGAATTCACCCGGGCAGTCTCACCTGCGGGAAACATCAAGGCACAAGTGCTGGTATCCGAGGTTTTTGAATTACGGCGGACGTTTGAATGGCGCGGCCTTGGTTTAGTCCCTTACAGTGCACTGAAAATCAAATCACGCTATGCCGGTTTTGATGCCGAGCAACGTTTCCCAATCCCGGCACTATCGATCCCCGATAACAAAGCCTGCGAATGCGGCGCCATTTTGCGCGGTGTCAAACACCCGCGCGATTGCAAAATTTTTGGCACGGTTTGCACACCCGACAATCCGGTCGGATCCTGCATGGTATCATCCGAAGGCGCATGCGCCGCGCACTACAGCTATGGCCGTTTCCGCGAAAAGGACTGCGGGGTGTCACAGGAAAAAAAACATGTCCAGCCACAGTAACGTCAAATCCGGCTACACGCGAAAACTCGACTTTAAACAAGGCCGGATTGAAATGGCGCACGGCAGCGGCGGCCGGGCAATGATGCAACTGATTCAACAACTGTTTCTCCAGGCGTTTGATAATGAATATTTACACTCCATGAACGATCACGCCTGTTTTCCGGGTTTTAACGGCCGCATGGTGATGTCCACGGACTCTCACGTCGTGACGCCGCTTTTTTTCCCTGGCGGTGACATCGGCAGCCTGTCTGTCAATGGGACCATCAACGATGTCGCGATGGCTGGCGCCAAACCTTGCTACTTGGCAGCCAGCTTTATACTGGAAGAAGGACTGCCTTTAGCCGATCTGCAACGAATCGTCCATTCCATGGCGACAACCGCGCGTTCAGCAGGTGTGCCGATCGTCACCGGAGATACCAAAGTCGTGGAGAAAGGCAGCGGTGACGGGGTTTTCATCACCACCACCGGGATCGGAATCGTACCGGCAGGCATCGACATTTCGGGAGAGAACGCGCGTGCTGGCGATAAAATCATTATATCCGGCACGTTGGGCGACCATGGAATCGCCGTCATGGCATCCCGGGAAAATTTGTCGTTCGATACCACGATTGTATCGGACACCGCCGCGCTGCATGGTCTGGTTGCCGCCATGATCGCCGCTGTTCCGGCCATCCGCGTGCTCCGCGACCCGACGCGAGGCGGCTTGGCTTCGACGCTGAATGAAATTGCCGGGCAATCCTCGGTGGGAATGATGTTGTATGAAAATACGCTGCCTATCCGTGAACAAGTTAAGGCCGCCTGCGAGTTTCTGGGATTCGACCCGCTGTATATCGCCAACGAAGGCAAGCTGGTCGCAATCTGTCCCGCAAAAGATGCCGCAAGCTTGTTGCACGCGATGAAAAATCATCCGCTTGGCCGCGACGCAGCGATCATCGGCGAAGTAATTGATGACACGCATTGCTTTGTGCAAATGCAGACTCAGTTAGGCGGCAACCGGGTGGTTGATTGGTTAAGTGGCGAGCAATTGCCTCGTATTTGCTAATCAGCAGCTTTGAAAATTTTAATCCTGACGCACAGTTTTAACTGCCTGACACAGCGGCTTTTTGTGGAATTGCAGCGTTGTGGATACGAACTGTCGATCGAATTCGATATCAACGATGCCGTTACTTGGGAAGCTGTCGAACTATTCAACCCCGATTTGATCCTTGCACCCTTCCTTAAACGCCGCATTCCGGAAAACATCTGGCGCACCCGCGCTTGTTTTATTGTACATCCTGGAATCACCGGCGACCGGGGCCCTTCCGCGCTCGACTGGGCAATCATGAAGGGTGTGCCGGAATGGGGTGTCACCGTCCTACAGGCCAACGCGGAAATGGACGCCGGCGATATCTGGGCCAGTGAAGTCTTTCCCATGCGGTTAGCCCCGAAAAGCAGCATCTACCGGCATGAAATCGTTGAAGCCGCAACGCGTGCCGTCTTAACAGCGATCACACGTTTCGAATCGCGGATTTACCGGCCCATGCCGCTGGATTACACGCGACCGGATGTGCATGGCAATTTACACGCTCCGATGCGGCAAATCGACCGCTGTATCGACTGGCAACAGGACAACACCCTCGTCATTTTGAAAAAAATTCATGCTGCCGATGGCTCTCCCGGTATCCTGGATTCGTTGTTCGGAGAACCCTATTATCTTTATGATGCGCATCATGAGAAGAAACTTAGCGGAAAACCCGGGGCCATCATTGCCAAACGGGATTCCGCCATTTGCCGCGCAACGATCGATGGTGCGGTTTGGATCGGTCATGTAAAACAGCGGCAAGACAACGAGTCGACGTTTAAACTGGCCGCCTCCAGCGCATTGCAACATCACTTAACCGAGGTTCCGGAAATCCCCTTAGACCCCATTGCAGGTACAGCCGCTGATACCTATCAGGAGATCTGGTTTGAAAAAAAACATCAGGTGGGTTATCTGCATTTCGCTTTTTACAACGGTGCGATGGATTCCGGACAGTGCGAACGACTACGAGAGGTTTATCTAAAGGCTACTTCCAGCGACATTCGTGTCATCGTACTGATGGGCGGCCCGGACTTCTGGAGCAACGGCATACACTTGAATCACATCGAGCATGCCGATAGTCCCGCCGATGAATCCTGGCGCAACATCAACGCCATGAACGATCTGGTGCATGCCATCATCACCACGGAGCGGCAATTCACAATCGCCGCTTTACAGGGCAATGCCGGTGCAGGCGGTGTGTTTTTATCGCTTGCCGCTGATTATATCTATGCCAACGCACGTGTCATTTTGAATCCGCATTATAAAAGTATGGGGAACTTGTACGGCTCGGAATATTGGACTTATCTTTTACCGCGGAGAGTGGGTAGCGCTCGCGCGTACGCGCTGACACAAAACCGGTTACCAATCGGCGCCGCGGAAGCGCGAGACATGGGATTGATCGATGATTGTTTTGCTTTGAGTCCGGAAGATTTCAGAACAAAAATTGTCACTATTGCTGAAACGCTTGCCGCCGACCCGGATTTTCCATCCCGCTTGCAACAAAAGATTCAGCGGCGCCGACAAGAAGAACATCAAAAACCGTTACATGACTACCGCAATGAAGAGCTTCAGCGGATGCAGCTTAATTTCTATGGTTTCGATCCGAGCTACCATGTAGCGCGTTACCATTTTGTGCACAAAATTCCTTACGGTTGGACACCCCGCTATCTTGCCCGGCATCGCCGCCATTAACCACTTGCAGCGCTGCCTGCTTTTCCGGCAACACAGCCAAACCCGGCGCGTCCGTCACACTTTACCGCTGTTCTGCAACGGCCGCAGGTCTGCCCGTTTCAACCATATCGGGATCGAATTCCGGCGGTTTTTCTGCGGGAGGAATCACACCCGGACATTGCTTCATGATCGCCCATTGTTGAATCGCATCGTATTCACTTTTCAGCTGCAGATACTCCGCTTCTTGCTCTTTGGTACCGCCCAGCGCAAACAACGCCGCCCACGACAGCGACAAATCCGCTCCCAGAACCCATTTGTTATTGGCAGGCGCGGTATCACCCGGTTTTCCAATTAATTCACTGACTCTGTTCTGAATACGCTCGGTTTCCTTCAGCAGTTCCTCGCAGCTGTAGGTTTGGAATTGAGATGGCGAAACAAAAGATGCAGAATTATTCTCCGGTGAAGTAACACAACCCGGCAGCAACAATAGAATTGCAATCACAAATACTAAGGAAACACTGATCTATTCGATCAAATAGATAGACCTGCAAAGGTTAGATAAAATACCTTGCTATTGATAAACATGGAATAGAGCGATGCAATCAAGCTTTTCTGAGCTGGAATATGCGGCAAA